>OUNM010330072.1_pt1 | contig 77722 bp, 70 predicted proteins | sample 1769961 | NCBI WGS metagenome assembly OUNM01 (sample SAMEA3914820, study PRJEB12502) | metagenome | biome: forest; material: soil | place: USA | collected 2012-03-12 | depth 0.3 m
CCCGAGCGCAAGATCTGGACGGCCGAGGACCCGGTGGAAATCACCCAGGCCGGCCTGCGCCAGGTGCAGGTGAACCCGAAGATCGACTGGACCTTCGCCAAGGCGCTGCGTGCCTTCCTGCGCGCGGACCCGGACGTGATCATGGTGGGTGAGATCCGCGACGGCGAGACGGCGCAGATCGCCGTGGAATCGTCGCTGACGGGCCACCTGGTGCTGTCCACGCTGCACACCAACAGCGCGGCCGAGACCGTGACGCGCCTGCTGGACATGGGCATGGACCCGTTCAACTTCGCCGACTCGCTGTTGGCCGTGCTGGCCCAGCGCCTGGTGCGGCGCATCTGCGGCGCCTGCCGCGTGGCCACGCCGGCCACCGACGCGCAGGTGGACGAGCTGCTGGACGACTCGCTGCACGTGTGGGGCGACCACCCCGCGCAACCCGCCCGCGACGACCTGCGCACCGAATGGCTGGGCCGCTTCGGCGTGAACGGCCGGCTGCACCTGTTCAAGGGCGCGGGCTGCGAGAAGTGCGGCAACACCGGCATGAAGGGCCGCGCCGGCGTGCACGAGATCCTGACGGTGAGCCGCGAGGTGCGGCGCCTGATCCAGAAGGGCGCGCGTGCCGAGGAGATCCAGCACCTGGCCATGGGCGAGGGGCTGCGGACGCTGCGCCAGGACGGCATCGAGAAGGTGCTGATGGGGGCGACGAACATCGAGGAAGTGCGGGCGACGTCGAACGTCTGATTCGTTTGACGAATCCTGGGCGCTGCTTCGCGGGCCCGGGAGGGCGGAGAAGGCTTTCGCTCCGTGTCCTCCGCTCGGCCTGGACGGCCTTGCTCCCCCTCTACCTGCGCGAAAGCCTTCTCCGCCCTCCCGGACCGTCGGCATGGTCTGTGATTGGGAGGCGGCTATCGATCGTGCTGCTGGTGCACAACGACAAGAAGGGCCCGTCGAGGGCCCCTCTTGTCGTGCGGGGTTGGCGGTCCGGCTCGGGCCGGACCTGGTGTCGGCGCGTCGCCGTAGCGTTTCGCGCCTCGCGCGTCGCGCGTGCGGTCAGCCCTGCCCGCTTTCCTTGCACTCCGTGACCAGGCGCTTGCCGTGTCCCTTGTCCAGCAGCATCGACTTGGCGGGGATCTGCAGCCATTCCATGCCGTGCGCCTTGTCGACCAGCACGACGGCGCCGGTCGTGGTTTCCTCCGGCACCATCGTCCAGCTCTGCTTGCCCCAGGTGATCTTGAAGTGGCCGACCTCGGCCTCCTTCACCACGTCCACCTTCTGGTTCAGCTCGCACTCGGCCATGCCGGTCATCACGCGGCCGGCGACGGCCAGCTGGCCTTCGGACAGCGGGGCTTCGGGTTCCTTGGCGGCCGCCTTGGGCGCGGCGTGGGTGGACTTCTTCGCGGTGGCCTTGGCGGGGGCGGACGCGGCCGTGGCGGCCTGCGCGGCGTTCATCGACAGGGCGGCCAGCACGGTGGCGGCGATCAGGGAGCGGGTCATCGGGAAAGTCCTTGCGGAAAGGGGACGGGCGGAAAGGTGGGCTATTCTGGCAAAGCGGATGGCACGCGGCGCGGGAGCAGATGCAACGAGGTGCATCGCGGCAACGGGCCGTGATTTCTTCACGCGAACCAGCGCCGCCGCGCCTCCGCCGGCAGCTGGTCCTCGCCGGCCAGCGACGTGCGCTGCGCCCGCTCGATCACGTGCCAGAAGTAGCGGTAGCTGGCGCGGTCGTGCAGTTGCTCGCGCCCGCCGTGGCGGTGCTTGATGGGGCCCCAGCCGGCGGCCTCGGCGGCCGTGATGACGTCCACCGCCTGGTCCACCTCGGCGGCACTGGGCGCGAAGGCCTCGACGATCACGCGCACCTGGTCGGGGTGGATGCTCCACATGCGCAGGTAGCCCAGCTGGCGCGACGCCTTCCTGGCGGCTTCCTCCAGCGCGTCCGTGTCGCGGAATTCCGTGACCACGCAGTGCGACGGCACGATGCCCGTGGCATGGCAGGCCGCGGCGATCTCCAGCTTGGCGCGCACCACGAGCGGGTGCGTGAGCTGGCCCTCCACGCCCATCGCCCATTGCGGGATGGCGCCGCGATGGGCGGAGACGAAGTCCATCAGGCCGAACGACAGCGATTCCACGCGCGGGTGCGCGGCGATGCGCTGCACGTCGCGCAGGGCGCCGTGGGTCTCGATCAGGCCATGCAGCGGCAGCGGCTTCGCGCGGCGCTTGTTCATGCCCACCTCGGCGGCGACGCGGTCGATGGTCTCCACCGTGGTCTCCCAGCCGAAGGCGCTCACGATCTTCGGCACCATCAGGTAGGCGAGACGGTCGCCGCACTGCTGCAGCAGCACGCGCAGCATCGGCTCGAAGGCGCCATGCGGATCGGGCACCACGCGCGCGCCCACGCGGCCGAAGCGGTTGTCCGCTGAATTGACCAGTTCGGCGATCAGGTGGGCGTGTTCGACCTCGCCGCCGACGGGCGCGCCGTCCTCGCCGTCCAGCGTCACGTCGAACACCGGGCCCAGCTCGGCCTGCAGCGCCAGGCTCTTGCGCATGCGGGCCTCGACGCCCGCGTAGTGGTCGCAGACGGGCAGCTCGACGGCGCGTTCGTGGGCGTCGAAGAGGATGTCGCGGGGGTGGGTGCGGGCGGTCGGGGTCATGGGCGAAATGCTACGCCCGGAAATGGGAACGGCGGCCGTGGGGGCCGCCGTTCGCGTTGCCGGGCGATGTCGCAGGGCAGGGTCAGGCATCGCCGCCCGCCCCTGCTGCGCAGGGGCAAACGGCAATGCCAGACCTTAGACGAGATGCTTGACGCCGTCCTGCTCCTCCTGAAGCTCCTTGAGCGTCAGGTTGATGCGTTCCTGCGAGAACGCGTCGATGGCCAGGCCCTCGACGATCTTGTACTCGCCGTTCTCGGTGGTGACCGGGTAGCCGAACATCGTGCCGGCGGGGATGCCGTACTCGCCGTTGGACGGGATGCCCATCGTGACCCACTTGCCGTTCGTGCCCAGGGCCCAGTCGCGCATGTGGTCGATGGCGGCGTTGGCGGCGGAAGCGGCCGACGAGACGCCGCGCGCCTCGATGATGGCCGCGCCGCGCTTGCCCACCGTGGGCAGGAACACGTCCTTGTTCCAGGCGTCGTCGTTGATCGAGGACTTGACCGAGGCGCCGTCGATGGTGGCGAAGCGGTAGTCGGCGTACATGGTGGGCGAATGGTTGCCCCACACGGCCAGCTTCTCGATCGAGCTGACGGGCTTGCCCAGCTTGGCGGCGATCTGGCTGGCGGCGCGGTTGTGGTCCAGGCGCAGCATGGCGGTGAAGTTCCTGGCCGGCAGGTCGGGGGCCGACTTCATCGCGATCCAGGCGTTGGTGTTGGCCGGGTTGCCCACCACCAGCACCTTGACGTTGCGGCTGGCCACGGCATTCAGGGCCTTGCCCTGGGCCGTGAAGATCTGCGCGTTGGCCGACAGCAGGTCCTTGCGCTCCATGCCCGGGCCGCGGGGGCGCGCACCCACGAGGATGGCGTAGTCCGTGTCCTTGAACGCCGTCATCGGGTCGGAGTGGGCCTCCATGCCGGCCAGCAGCGGGAACGCGCAGTCGTCCAGCTCCATCATCACGCCCTTCAGCGCCTTCTGGGCCTTCTCGTCGGGGATCTCCAGCAGCTGCAGGATGACCGGCTGGTCCTTGCCCAGCATCTCGCCCGAGGCGATGCGGAACAGCAGGGCGTAGCCGATCTGGCCGGCGGCGCCGGTGACGGCGACGCGAACGGGGGTCTTGCTCATGGAAATCTCCGATGGATGGAAGCGGAAAACAACCGCGAATTCTAGTCCGTCCGGTGCCCGCGAACCTGAATTCCCCCACCTCTTATGTCTTATAGAAGACAATGCGAGGCATGTCCCCCGACGCCGCCGGCCCCGCCTTCAGCCCGCTGTACCAGCAGATCAAGGGCCTGCTCACGCGCAGCCTGCAGGCGGGCGAGTGGAAGCCGGGCGAGGCCATCCCGTCCGAGACCGAGCTGGCCCACCGCTACCGCGTCAGCCAGGGCACCGTGCGCAAGGCCATCGACGAGCTGGCCACCGAGAACCTGCTGGTGCGCCGCCAGGGCAAGGGCACCTTCGTGGCCACGCACGCCGAGGAGAAGATCCAGTACCGCTTCCTGCGCCTGACGCCCGATGACGAGGGCTCGCGCGGCATGGAGCGCCGCTTCCTGGACTGCCGCCGCATCCGCCCGACCGCCGCCGTCGCGCGCGCGCTGGCGCTGAAGGCGGCCGAAGGCGCCATCGTCGTGCGCCGCACGCTGTCCAAGGCCGGCACGCCCGTGGTGCTGGACGAGATCTGGCTGCCCGCCGGCCTGTTCAAGGGCCTCACCGCCGAACGCCTGGACGACTACGTGGGCCCGATGTATGGCCTCTTCGAGACCGAATTCGACGTCCGCATGATCCGCGCCGAGGAGAAGATCCGCGCCGTGGCCGCGGACGACACCACCGCCCCGCTGCTGGAAGTGCCCGTGGGCACCCCGCTGCTGTCGGTGGAGCGGCTGTCCTACACCTATGGCGATCGCCCCGTGGAACTGCGCCGCGGCCTGTACCGCACCGATGCCCACCACTACCGCAACGAGTTGAGCTGACCGCGCGCTGACCCCGTCGTCAGCCCCGGTTGGGACCCTTGACCTAAAATTCATCGGTTTTGCCTCAGAACCTCCCCCGAAAGGTCCCCATGCCAGACACGCGCCCCGAACGCCCGGTCTTCCGCAACATCCACGTCACGGACATCACCAGCTACCGCCTTCCCCCGGCGGGCATCGTGTCCATCCTGCACCGCATCAGCGGCTTCCTGCTGGTGCTGCTGCTGCCGTTCACCATCTGGCTGTTCGACAACAGCCTGACGTCGGAAACCTCGTTCGACGCCTTCCGCGGCGCGTTCCTGGGCGGCCTGTGGGGCCTGCCGGCCTTCGTCGTCAAGCTGCTGGCGCTGGCGCTGCTGTGGGGCTTCCTGCAGCACCTCTTCGCCGGCCTGCGCCACCTGTGGATGGACGTCACGCACGAGCATTCCAAGGAATTCGGCCGCGTGTCCGCCCTGGTGGCCATCGGGCTGGCCACCGCGTTCACGCTGGTGCTGGGCGCCAAGCTGTTCGGGCTGTACTGAAAAAGGACAAGAACATGGCTGTCAACTACGGCTCCAAGCGCCTCGTCGTGGGCGCGCACTACGGCACGTTCGACTGGCTGGCCCAGCGCGTCACGGCCGCCCTCATGGCCCTCTTCACGCTGGCCGTGCTGGTGCAGGTGCTGATGCCCGGCGACATGGACTACGTGAAGTGGGGCGGCGTCTTCTCCCACCAGTGGATGAAGATCCTCACGTTCGTCACCATCGTCTCGCTCGCCTACCACGCGTGGGTCGGCACGCGCGACATCTGGATGGACTACATCAAGCCGGTCGGCACCCGCCTCACGCTGCAGATCCTGACGATCGTCTGGCTGCTGGGCTGCACCGGCTGGGCGCTGCAAGTGCTCTGGAGACTCTGAGAACATGACCACCCCCACCGCATCCTCCCTCGCACGGCGCAAGTACGACGTCGTCATCATCGGCGCCGGCGGCTCCGGCATGCGCGCGTCGCTGCAGCTGTCGCTCGCGGGCCTGAACGTGGCCTGCCTGTCCAAGGTCTTCCCCACCCGCTCGCACACCGTGGCGGCGCAGGGCGGCATCGGCGCCTCGCTCGGCAACATGAGCGAGGACAACTGGCACTACCACTTCTACGACACCGTCAAGGGCTCCGACTGGCTGGGCGACCAGGACGCCATCGAGTTCATGTGCCGTGAAGCCCCGAAGGTGGTGTACGAGCTCGAGCACTTCGGCATGCCGTTCGACCGCAACCCGGACGGCACCATCTACCAGCGCCCGTTCGGCGGCCACACGGCCAACTACGGCGAGAAGCCCGTGCAGCGCGCCTGCGCCGCGGCCGACCGCACCGGCCACGCCATGCTGCACACGCTGTACCAGCAGAACGTGCGCGCCCGCACGCAGTTCTTCGTCGAGTGGATGGCGCTGGATCTCATCCGCGACGCCGACGGCGACGTCTGCGGCGTCACGGCGCTCGAGATGGAGACGGGCGACGTTCACATCCTCGAGGCCAAGACCGTGCTGCTGGCCACCGGTGGCGCGGGCCGCATCTACGCGGCCTCCACCAACGCCTTCATCAACACGGGCGATGGCCTGGGCATGGCCGCGCGCGCGGGCATCCCGCTGGAGGACATGGAGTTCTGGCAGTTCCACCCCACTGGCGTGGCCGGCGCGGGCGTGCTGCTCACCGAAGGCTGCCGCGGCGAGGGCGCCATCCTGCGCAACTCCGACGGCGAGCGCTTCATGGAGCGCTACGCGCCCACGCTGAAGGACCTGGCGCCGCGTGACTTCGTGTCCCGCTCGATGGACCAGGAGATCAAGGAAGGCCGCGGCTGCGGTCCCAACAAGGACTACATCCACCTGGACATGACCCACCTGGGCCATGACACCATCCTGAAGCGCCTGCCCAGCGTGTTCGAGATCGGCCACAACTTCGCCAACGTCGACATCACGAAGGAACCGATCCCCGTGGTGCCGACCATCCACTACCAGATGGGCGGCATCCCCACCAACATCCACGGCCAGGTCGTGGTGCCGAAGGCGGGCGATCCCAACAGCGTGGTCAACGGCCTGTACGCGGTGGGCGAATGCTCGTGCGTGAGCGTGCACGGCGCCAACCGCCTGGGCACCAACTCGCTGCTCGACCTGCTGGTGTTCGGCCGCGCGGCCGGCAACCACATCGTCGAGTCGGCGCTGAAGACCCGCAGTCACAAGCCGTTGCCCAAGGACGCCGCCGATCGCTCGCTCGAGCGCCTGGCGCGCCTCGATGGCAGCAGCGCCGGCGAGTACGCACAGGACGTGGCGAACGACATCCGGACGTCGATGCAGAAGCACGCGGGCGTGTTCCGCACGCAGGCCCTGCTGGACGAGGGCGTGCAGCAGATCGCCGCGCTGCGCGAGCGCGTCAAGGCCATCACGCTGAAGGACAAGTCGAAGGTGTTCAACACCGCGCGCGTCGAGGCGCTCGAGGTGGAGAACCTGATCGAGGCCGCGCAGGCCACCATCGTGTCGGCGGCCGCCCGCAAGGAATGCCGCGGCGCCCACGTGGTGGTGGACTACGAGCGCCCCGCCGACGACGCCCAGCACCCCAACGGCCGCAACGACGTGGACTGGCTGAAGCACACGCTGTGGTTCAGCGAAGGCAGCCGCCTCGACTACAAGCCGGTGAAGCTGAAGCCCCTCACCACCGACTCCGTGCCGCTGGCCGTGCGGTCGTTCTGACACCGAGAGAAGAAGCCATGACCAAGCGCACCTTCCAGCTCTATCGCTACGACCCCGACAAGGACGCCAAGCCCTACATGCAGACCCTCGAGATCGAGCTCGACGGGTCCGAGCGCATGCTGCTGGACGCCCTGATCAAGTTGAAGGCGGTCGACCCCAGCATCTCCTACCGGCGCTCGTGCCGCGAGGGCGTGTGCGGGTCGGATGCGATGAACATCAACGGCAAGAACGGCCTGGCGTGTCTCACCAACATGCGCTCGCTGCCGGACGTCATCACGCTCAAGCCGCTGCCGGGCCTGCCCGTCGTGCGCGACCTGATCGTCGACATGACGCAGTTCTTCACGCAGTACCACTCCATCAAGCCGTACCTGGTGAACGACACGCCGCCGCCCGAGAAGGAGCGCCTCCAGTCGCCCGAGGAGCGCGAGGAGCTGAACGGCCTGTACGAGTGCATCCTGTGCGCCAGCTGCTCCACCAGCTGCCCCAGCTTCTGGTGGAACCCGGACAAGTTCGTCGGCCCGGCCGGCCTGCTGCAGGCCTACCGCTTCATCGCGGACAGCCGCGACCAGGACACCGCGGGCCGCCTCGACAACCTCGAGGACCCGTACCGCCTGTTCCGCTGCCACACCATCATGAATTGCGTCGACGTCTGCCCGAAGGGCCTGAACCCGACCCGCGCGATCGGCAAGATCCGCGAGATGATGGTCCGGCGAGCGGTCTGAGGGCACCGCTCTACGCACGCTCCTTGCCCGGCGCTACGATGACCTCCGACACCGTCCTCGACGCAGCCAGCCTGAACCGGTTGCGTTGGCGGCTGCGCCGGGGGCTGCTGGAGAACGACCTGTTCATCGAGCGCTTCCTCTCGGGGCAGGGCGAGCACCTCACCGTGCGGCACGCCCAGGCCCTGGAAGCGCTGATGCCGCTGGCAGACAACGACCTGCTCGACCTGTTCCTCCGTCGCCGGGAGCCCGCTGGGGATCTCGACCGACCCGAAGTCCACGAACTCCTGGCGCAGATGCGCCGACCCGCCGCAGTTTCAGAAAGGGAAAGACCATGAGCATGACCCCCTCGGACGTGAAGGCCACCCTGTCCTTCTCCGACGGCAGCCCCAGCATGGAGCTGCCGATCTACAAGGGCACGATCGGCCCGGACGTCATCGACATCCGCAAGCTGTACGGCCAGACCGGCAAGTTCACGTACGACCCGGGCTTCCTGTCCACGGCGGCGTGCAACTCCAGCATCACGTACATCGACGGCGACAAGGGCGAGCTGCTGTACCGCGGCTATCCCATCGAGCAGCTGGCCGTGAACTGCGACTTCATGGAGACCTGCCACCTGCTGCTGTACGGGGAGCTGCCCAACGTCGCCGAGAAGGAAGCCTTCGTGCACCGCGTCACCCATCACACGATGGTGAACGAGCAGATGCACTTCTTCCTGCGCGGCTTCCGTCGTGATGCGCACCCGATGGCCGTGATGACGGGCCTGGTGGGCGCGCTGTCGGCCTTCTATCACGACAGCACGGACATCAACAACGCGGAGCACCGCGAGATCGCGGCCATCCGCCTGATCGCCAAGATGCCCACGCTGGTGGCGATGGCCTACAAGTACTCGATCGGCCAGCCGTTCATCTACCCGAAGAACGACCTCTCGTACGCCGGCAACTTCATGCGCATGATGTTCGCCACGCCGTGCGAGGAGTTCACGGGCAGCCCGGTGATCGAGCGCGCCCTGGACCGCATCTTCATCCTGCACGCCGACCACGAGCAGAACGCCTCCACCTCCACCGTGCGCCTGTGCGGCTCGTCGGGCACCAACCCGTTCGCCGCCATCGCCGCCGGCGTGGCCTGCCTGTGGGGCCCCGCCCACGGCGGCGCCAACGAGGCCGCGCTCAACATGCTGGAGGAGATCCAGGCCCGCGGCGGCGTCGCCAAGGTGGGCGAGTTCATGAACCAGGTCAAGGACAAGAACTCCGGCGTCAAGCTGATGGGCTTCGGCCACCGCGTGTACAAGAACTACGACCCGCGCGCCAAGCTGATGCGCGAGACGTGCCACGAGGTGCTGGACGAGCTGGGCCTGCACAACGACCCGCTGTTCAAGCTGGCGATGGAGCTGGAGAAGATCGCGCTGAACGACGAGTACTTCGTCGCCCGCAAGCTCTATCCGAACGTCGACTTCTACTCCGGCATCGTGCAGCGCGCCATCGGCATCCCGGTGTCGCTGTTCACCGCCATCTTCGCCCTGGCCCGCACCGTGGGCTGGATCGCGCAGCTGAACGAGATGATCGCCGACCCCGAGTACAAGATCGGCCGCCCGCGCCAGCTGTTCGTCGGCGCCTCGCCGCGCGAGGTGAAGCCCCTGGCGCAGCGTTGATGCCGGTCGGGGTCAGGTCTGCGACCTGACCTCCCATTCGAGCTCCTCGCACGAGATGTCGGCGGGGTCAGGTCTGCGGGCCTGGCCCCGCTTCTCTTTTCATCGCCGCCAGGATGAAGCACCCCCGCTGGAACGTCGCCGCCGTCTGCGTGATGGGCCTGATGTGCACGGTGGGCATGGCCCTGCCCTACCCCATCCTGGCGCCGATCTTCGTGGGCGGGCCCGTCGACCGCTTCACCCACTTCGGCGGGCTGCCGCCCCCCGTGCTGATGGGCTTGGCCCTGGCCGCGAACCCGCTGGGCATCCTGCTGGGCAGCCTGGTGGTGGGGCCGATGTCGGACCGGCACGGGCGGCGCAACGTGCTGGCCGTGACCTTGTCTGCCGCGATGGGGTGTTATCTCCTGACCGCGCTGGCGCTGGGCGCGCGGCACTACCCGCTGTTCGTGCTGGCGCGCTTTGCCACCGGCCTGACCGAGGGCAACATCGCCGTGGCGCGGGCGCTGCTGGCCGACCTGGGGGAACAGGTGGACCGCACGCGGGCGTTCGCGATGTTGAATGCGTTCCTGTATGCGGGTTGGCTGGTGGGGCCGCTGGTGGGCGGGTGGACGTTGCCGCTGGGCGAGCCCGTGCCGTTCCTGCTGGCCGGCGCCGTGATGCTGCCGTGCCTGGCGGTGTTGTGGTTCGGGTTGCCGGGGCGGGGGGATGCGGGAAGTGAGCGGTTGCCAGCGGCGGTGGGCGCGGACGCGGGCATTGGCGCGGACGCGGGTACGGGCGGGGGTACGCCTGCCAGCGCCCAGGCGCCCGCGCGCGCGGGCGGGCTCGTCGCCCTGCTGCGCGGCGATCGCACGCTGGCGCTCGTGGCGGTGCTGCAGTTCACCTACACGCTGGGCCTGAACTCGATCTATGAGTACGCGCCCCTCTGGATGCTGGTGAACGCTCACCTCGACAGCCGCGGCATCGCGTTGGTCACCGCAGGGCAATGCGCGTTGATGACGCTGGCCAGCATCCTGGCCGGACGCTTCGGCCGGCTTGGCCGAGGTGGGCACCCGCTTCGTCAAGCCGCGTGGGCCGCGATGCTGGCGGCGCTCGGCATGGCGTCGCTGGCCGTGCTGCCGGGGCCCGCGGGCTTGGTGGCCATCATCGTGCTGGGCGTGCCCACGGCCCTGTACAACGCGGTGCTGCCGGCGTGGATCTCGGAGCGCTTCGCGCCCTACGGCCAGGGCCGCGTCATGGGCCTGCTGTCCACCCTGTTCTGCGCGGCCAACGTGATCGTCGCCCTGGGCGGCGGCGCGCTGGCGTTGCTCTCCACGCGCTGGATCATGGGACTGGCCGGCGCGGCGTGCGTGGCGGCGGCGTGGCTGATGCTGCGCCTGGCGGCGCGCGAGGGCGGCGCCGAACGCGCGGGCTGACCGGCACGGCGCCCACCCCCCGCCAACCCACCCCGAAACCCCCGCATCGGCGCGGCGCGATTTCCGCGGCGACTGGCAAGCTCATCACCCCGCCAGCCCGCTGTCCGCTGCCTGCCCCATGCCGGCCCACGCCTCGCCCTACCTTCGCTTCCCGCGCCCTGGCCGCCGCCGCCAGGCCGGCAACGCCCTGCTGTTCTCCCTGCTGGGCCTCGTCGTCTCCGGCATCGCCGCCATCGGCGTCGTGCAGGGCAACCGCCTGCGCGCCCGCCACGACGCTGGCGCGGGCGAAGCCTCCCTGCTCGACAACCTGCGCGGCGCCACCAACAACGCCATCTTCGAGTGGATGGCCCAGATCCAGGACGGCCAGCCCATCACCAAGAACGGCGTCACCATCGACCCCGTCATGGTGGAGGGCGAGCTCACCTGGCAGCCCTCGATCGCGCAGCTGGTCGGCATGGGCTACCTGCCCCCGGGCTGGACCGCCACCCGCTCCCCGCTGAACAACGCGCCCTACGTCATCTCGTTCCACCGCACGCCCGCCGGCTGCGTCCCGTCCGCCTGCAATATCGACGGCCAGGTGCTGCTGGGCGGGCCGATCCGCGACGGCACGGCGGGTGACAGCGTGCCCGCCGTCGACGGCGCCGTGGTGGGCCCCATCCTCACGCGCCTGGGCGCCGATTCGGGTGTGTCGCTGGTCACCGCCCCGGCCACGATCACGGGCTACGGCAACACGTGGACGCTGGCCAACCCCGTGGCGGGCCAACCGGCAGGCGTGGTGGCGGTCCGCGTGGGCACGGACTCGTCAATGTTCGGCCAGTTCGTGCGCATCGGTGACGTGCGGGATCCCAACCTGGCGGGCAACCTGACGGTGGCCGGCGACACCGTGTTCGGCGCGCCCGGCGCGGCGCATGGCACCACGATCAACGGGTCGCTGACGGCCAAGGCGGCGGATGGCACGGCCTGCGGCACGCTGACATCCGCCGGTCACCTGGACTTGTCTTGCGATGCGTTGGCGACGTTGACCGACACCGCGGGGCACACGACGCAGCTGATGCCCACCGGCGTGTCCACGTCTGGCCGGGTGTCGGCCGGCGACGGCCTGGCCACGTCATCGATCACGGCATTCACGAGCGCGGATCCCACCAGCCTCTCCTTGAAGGCGGGCGACCTGGCGGTGAAGGATGCGGGCGGCGCGGACATGTTCCGGGTGACGGGCGCCGGCGAAGCCATCGCGAAATCAGTGCAGGCGCGGCAGCTGACGTTGACGCAGGAGGTGCCGGAAGGGTCGACGTGTTCGCCGGGGCAGGTGGCGTTGATGGCGGGGGGTGGGTTGGCGACGTGTCAGAACGGGACCTTTCGGGCTACGACTAGGTACTCGGAAGCCGCTGCAGCCTGCACACAGGAAGGGGATTTGGCTTACGGTTCAATTGCTGCAGGACAACTCATCTGCAGGCATGGTCAGTACGCCAATTTCGCAGCGAATATTCCCGAGAAGCTCTTGGTCTACACAAGTACCGTTAAGGACGGCACTTTCGTCTCCGTAGAGGTAACCGGTGACTGTCCCAGTGTGCCGAACGGACAAGCGTTCGCATTGGCATATTTACTGCCCGTTAACGACGTTTTAAATTCCACCAATCCGGCTCTGAATCGGCAAGCAGAATGGAATGGGAACGGCTGGCTTGTCCATCTAACAGACGGCCAAGGCAACTCAACAATGAGTGAGGCCTTGATCGAGGTGTATTGCCAATTTAAAGCTTTATGAAACAGATACTACTTTTTGCTGCGCTGTTTCCCTGCGTCAGCGAAGCTACCACAATCGTTCCGAGCGACTGCCAGCCTGGCAGAGCCGACGGCTCATGCTTAACATTATTGAAAGTACCTGATCAAACCGGCGACGGTGCACCGGGCGTGTCACCCATCTACGACGGTCCGATCGCCGGGCAACCCCAACAAGACACTTACTATTGGGGCTTCGACTATCTATCGGCATCCCGGGGAGTTCAATCTCCGCTTCCTAATTCAATGTATGTAAATAGAAGTACCAAGCCGATATCTCTCGTTTTCACATTCGACATTCCTCCCAACTGTGGCGCCGGATGCATGCCTGGGATGGAATTCAAACTAAATGCGAAATGGGACAGCTTCTTTCCCAACATGATATCGGCAAACGGACACGCAATAACTTCGGTTGTGATTGCGCCTGGACAGCCCTATGGGTTTGCAATCGCGTTATGGAGAAGCACAAACCCCCGACTTACCGCAACCGTTGTAGGCAAGAATGATGTCATCCTAACAGCTAGTGACATCGGCCTGGCATCGGAAATGGGAATTTCGCAGTGGATTCAGGGGACCTATTACCAGTGCTCTTGCGGCGATGGCCGAATCCAGCAATGCTACACCGGGGGGTACACCTCAAATGGAATGATGGGTGTTTGGTACAAAGATGGGTTCACCCCTGCCGATGCAATCGGCTGCTGATTTATTGTTGGTAATCGACTGACCCTGTTGAGAACTGCCAATTCGTGCTAATCGCCTTACCGTCCACCAATCCTTGAAATATCACGGAAAACAGATGATCTTTTGCGAGGGCGGCCAACGGAATTCCGCCAACGTAATCGCGTGTCACCATGGCTGCCGGATCTGAATCGCTCGTCATTATGCGAATCGGCACGTCTCCGTTGGCCGTGTCGTCGTGAAGTTTTAAGTTTTGAAGCTGGAGAACCTGCCATCGATTAACTCGGACCGAAATCGGCATTCCAAGACCACGCACATCCAAGTCGGGGCAGGGATTGGGTGTTTCCGGCCCCATGTGCGTATACACTCCAGTCGCTCCTCTGGCAGGCCACACACTTAGGCCTCCAGCGCCGCTTCGCATACCTTGACCATTTCCACGCTGGTCCGATACTGCAGGTATGGCAATGTTCATCACCAACGGACGACCCATTCCTGCTATAGGTGAATCGCTCCAGCCCAGCCCAACGTCAACGAGTTGTGGAGCCAGTACGATCATACGGTGGTAAAAGGCGGACGCTAGAAGGTCGACTGATCCAACCGGGGACAGTCCGGCTGCTAGCACCTCGCCGCCAGTTGCCATTTGGTAACCGGCATATTGATCCCGTTGATAGAAGGAGTCGCCTGTATATCCAGGAGTACCACTCTGTTCCACGTGGGAAAACAGTCCATTCCCGACTTCCCAGGAAGCATGCGCGATGGCCGCCGAATCGAGGCGACCGTCCGAGGCCAAAAGACCGAGCTCCGCCTGCGCGCGAATCTCATTCAACCGATTGAAAGCCGAGAGCTGTTCAACGCTATAAGAAGCAGGCGTCTCCACACTGGTTACCGCGTCAATGACTGCAGGAGGCGGTGGCGGCCCTGGCGGCGGCGGCGGAGGCGCCGAATCCCCACCACCACCCCCGCAAGCGGCCATCACCGCCAAACAAGCAAACCCCAACCCGACCCGCACCTTCCGGCGCGCCATCGAGGATTCCAGACCAGCCATACCGACTCCCGCGCAATCCTGGCGCCGCATGGCGCGGCGCCCGGGAGTCACCAGAACCCTTGCCGCGGCCGACCCCGGGATGCGCTGGGCATGACTCTCCCCGAGGCCGGCCGCAGCGCGAGCCGGGCGCGACGCGCCCTCCTCCCTGCAGGTGGGTCATGCTGGCATGGGCCTCCCGCAGGCCGGTGCGCCGAATGGGGGGTTAATCGCCGGTTTGGCGCGGGCGGTTGAGGGCGAGTCTGGTAGGACCTGAAGGCGCGAGCTCGACTTCGAGGTCAGGTCGCAGACCTGACCCCGACCGCCCGATGACAGGTGAGGTCGGAGACTTGACCCCCCACCCCCCTCAATGCACCCGACGCACCTCGTCCGCCGCCGCATCCTCCTCGGCCATCACGCCGAAGATCGAATCCGGCACCGACTCCGTCTGCGGCGGATGCTGCATCGCCCAGCTGGCGAGCATCTCCTTGACGTCGGCGATCGGCATCGGGCGTGCGATCAGATACCCCTGCACGTATTCGCAATCGGCCCGGCACAGCAGCTCGTACTGCGCCGGCTCCTCCACGCCTTCCGCCACGGTGCTCATGCCCAGCGCGCGGGCCAGGTCCATGATGCTCTTGACGATGGCGCGGGCGTCGCGTTGCGTCACCAGCTCGCGCACGAACGCACGGTCGATCTTGAGCGTGTCGAAGGGGAACTGGCGCAGGTACGCGAGCGACGAGTAGCCGGTGCCGAAGTCGTCCAGCGCCACGCGCACGCCCAGCTGGCGCAGGGCCTCGAGGTTTTTCAGGGCCTTGGGCGACGCGTCGATGAACAGCGACTCGGTGATCTCGATCTCGAGGCGGTGCGGGTCCAGGCGGGCGGCGTCCAGCGCCCTGCGCACGGCCTGCGGAAAGTCCTCGCGCACGATCTGCATCGGGCTGACGTTGACGTTGATGGTGAGGCCGGGCAGCTCGCGGGCGCCGACGCGGCAGGCCTCCTGCAGCACCCATTCGCCGATCTCGACGATGAGGCCGGTCTCCTCGGCGATGGGGATGAACTGCAGCGGGGGCACCATGCCGAGCCGCGGGTGCTGCCAGCGCAGCAGGGCCTCGCAGCCGCTGATGCGCCAGGCGCGCGTGTCCACCTGGGGCTGCCAGTGCAGCGTGAGTTCCTTGCGGGCGATGGCGTCGCGCAGGTCGCGTTCCAGGGCGATGCGCAGGCGCAGGCGCTCGCCCATGTCCGCGTGGAACAGCTCGCAGCGGCCGCGGCCGGCGGCCTTGGCGGCGCCAAGGGCCAGGTCGGCGTTGGCCAGCACCTCGTCCACGGTGCCGCCGTGCTCGGGCAGCATCACCACGCCGACGCTGACCCCGGTGCGCACGGCCTTGCCGGCGATGAAGAAGGCGCGATGGACTTCGTCGACGATGCGTTGGCCCAGGCGCTGCACGTCGGCGGGGTTCTTGACGTCGTCCAGCAGCACGGCGAACTCGTCACCGCCGGCGCGGGCCACCAGGTCCTTGGCGCGCACCAGGGATTGCAGGCGGGCGCCGGCCTCGCGCAGCACCTGGTCGCCTGTGCCGTGGCCGAAGCTGTCGTTCACCCACTTGAAGTTGTCCATGTCCAGGCACAGCAGGGCCGTGGGGCGCTGCAGGGCGTGCTCGATGGCCAGGTGCAGGCGGTCGCGCAACTGCATGCGGTTGGCCAGGCCGGTGAGGGAATCGAACAGCGCGAGGTGCTCCAGGCGGGCGTAGACCTGGTGTTCGACGGTGATGTCGGCCAGCACGCCGCGCCAGCCCTGGTCGGCGCCAGTGTCGTCCACCAGGGGTCGCGCGGCCATGGACCACCACCGGGTCTCGCCGCCCACGCGCACCGCGATCTCGAGGTTGCGGAAGGCCTTGCCGGCGTCCAGGGCCACGCGCAGCTGGTGCACGGCGTGGCGGCCGGCTTCGCCGTCGGCGTGGCTTTCCAGCCAGGCGAGCAGGGGCTGGGCGGCGGCCTCGGCGGCGTCCGCGCCCATCACGGCCAGCAGCTTCGCGCTGGTGCGCACCAGGCCGCCGGCGGCATCCGTCTCCCACAGCACGTCGGCGGACTGGCTCTCGAAATCGCGCAGCAGCAGCGTGACGAGGTGGCCCTGGTGGCGGGCCTCGCGGGCGTCGCGCAGGGCGGCGGTGGCGCGGCGGGCGCCCAGCAGCACGGCGACGACGACCGTGGCGGTGTAGGCAACGAAGGCGGCCAGGACGGTGATGTCGCTGCCGGCACGCCACCACAGCGCGAGGCCGGTGCCCAGGCCCAGCAGCACGACGTGGGCGATGGCGGCCAGCGGCAGCGGGCACAGGACGAAGCCGCCGCCGGCGATGAGCGCGGTCAGGATGGCGGTGAGCAGCGGACGCTGGCCCGGGTCCAGCGCCCCGGCCACGGCGAAGGGCACGGCCAGCCATACGGCGGCCAGCGCGCTGGCATGCCACAGGCTGCGCAGCAGCAGGTTTCGGCCCACGCGCGCCGGGCGTTGGCGCGCGTGGCGGCGCCAGTTCCAGGCGGTGGAGCCGCCGAAGGCGGCCAGGGCGGCCCACCAGGCCAGCAGGCCGGCCAGGGGCACGAACTGGTGGAACAACCAGGTGAACCAGGCGCCGACGGCCAGGTTGACGGCCAGCGAGATGGGCGACAGCGCCATCACGGAGCGGAGGTGGCCGGCCCGGATCTCCGCGGCCTCGCGGTCGCGGCTGGTGTACAGGCGCCACATCTGGCGCCAGCCCTCGCGGCCGAGGACGGCGGCGACGGGCGCGGTGCCGGCGGCGATGGCCGTGGCGGGGGACCGGCGGGGGGCGGGGTGCGACGCGTCGGCGGGGGAATTCGGCACGGGGAGGTCTCGGGGGAGGTCTCGGTCGGGGCGCGCCTGAGGTGGCGACTCGTCCTGTATCGGCCGATGCGCGGGAAGCTTGAGCGACAGGCGTCACGCGCCGCATTCCGGCGCGGGTGGCCGGCGCGTGGTGCCTCCCGGCCACCCCGCAGCCCCACAGCCCCGCGTCCTAACCGCCCGCCGCAGCCAACCCGTTCTCGAAATGCCGCCGCATCACCGCCGCCGCGCCAGGCGCGTCGCGACGCTCCAGCGCGGCCATCAGCGCGCGGTGCTCCTCCAGCGATTCGGCCAGGCGCCCCTGCCGGAACAGCGAGTGGTGGCGGTTCAGCTTCATCACCTTGCGCAGGTCCTGCACGATCTGCAGGCGCCAGCGGTTGCCCGCCAGCACCAGCAGGCGCAGGTGGAACTGCTCGTTGGCGGCGAAGTAGGCGTCGCGCTGGCGGATCTGCTTCTCCAGGCGGTCGTGGATGGCGCGCAGCTCGGCGATGTCCTCGTCGCGGCCGCGCTCGGCCACCTCGGACGCGGCGCCGCTCTCCAGCAGGGACAGCAGCCGGTACACCTGCCGCACGTCCTCCGAGGACATCTCGGTGACGTACGCGCCGCGGCGCACCTTCATGGTGACCAGGCCCTCGGCCGCCAGCACCTTCAGCGCCTCGCGCATCGGGGTGCGGCTGATGCCGAACTCGTGGGACAGCTTCTGCTCGTCGATCCAGCCGCCGGGCTCCAGCGACCGGTCGAAGATGCGCTCGCGCAGCCGCTCGGCCACCTGCTCGTACAACGCCTGCGGCGCCAGGCTGGGCGCGGGGGCGTGGGACGGGGCGGGGGAGGAGGTCATCGGCGAGAATCCGGCATGCACAGCCTGCCATCGGGCCGTGATTCATAATTATGCATCATGTATCATGCGACCCAACGTCGCAAGATGCATACGCGCACGCCGCGCCCCGACAAGGGCGCCGGCGCCGCCTGGAGACCAAGACGATGACCGCGTCCACCCCGTCCGTTCCCCCGCCCGCTCCTTCCCCCGCCCCTTCGCCTGCCCCGGAATTCCCCCGCGCCACGCTGGCCCAGTGGACGGCATCGGCCACCAAGGCCGCCCCCGGCGGCAACCTGCAGGCGCTGGACTGGCATACCCCTGACGGTATCGCCGTCAAGCCGCTGTACACGGCCGCGGACACGGCCCACCTGCCGTTCACCGACACCCTGCCCGGCTTCGCGCCCTTCCTGCGCGGGCCGCAAGCCACGATGTACGCGGTGCGCCCTTGGACGATCCGCCAGTACGCGGGCTTCAGCACGGCCGAGGAGTCCAACGCGTTCTACCGCCAGGCGCTGGCGGCGGGCGGCCAGGGCGTGTCGGTGGCGTTCGACCTGGCCACGCACCGCGGCTACGACAGCGACCATCCGCGCGTCACGGGCGACGTGGGCAAGGCCGGCGTGGCCATCGACAGCGTGGAGGACATGAAGATCCTGTTCGACGGCATCCCGCTGGACAAGGTGTCCGTCTCCATGACGATGAACGGCGCCGTGCTGCCCGTGCTGGCGGGCTACGTGGTGGCGGCCGAGGAGCAGGGGGTCCCGCAGGCGCAGCTCAGCGGCACCATCCAGAACGACATCCTCAAGGAGTTCATGGTCCGGAACACGTACATCTACCCGCCCGCGCCGAGCATGCGGATCATCGGCGACATCATCGAGTACACGGCGCAGAACATGCCGAAGTTCAACTCGATCTCGATCAGCGGCTACCACATGCAGGAGGCCGGCGCCAACCAGGCGCTGGAGCTGGCCTTCACGCTGGCGGACGGCCGCGAGTACGTGCGCACGGCGCTGGCCAAGGGCCTGGACGTGGACGACTTCGCGCCGCGCCTGAGCTTCTTCTGGGCGATCGGGATGAACTTCTACCTGGAGATCGCCAAGATGCGCGCGGCGCGCCTGCTGTGGTGCCGGATCATGCAGGGGTTCGACGCGAAGAACCCGAAGAGCCTGATGCTGCGCACGCACTGCCAGACGTCTGGCTGGTCGCTCACCGAGCAGGACCCGTACAACAACATCGTGCGCACCACGGTGGAGGCCATGGCCGCGGTGTTCGGCGGCACGCAATCCCTGCACACCAACTCGTTCGACGAGGCCATCGCGCTGCCCACCGAGTTCAGCGCGCGCATCGCCCGCAACACGCAGCTGATCCTGCAGGAGGAGACGCACATCACGAACGTGGTGGACCCGTGGGCGGGCTCGTACATGATGGAGACGCTCACCCAGCAGATGGCGGACGCGGCCTGGACCCTGATCGAGGAGGTGGAGGCGCAGGGCGGCATGACGAAGGCCGTGGACAGCGGCTGGGCCAAGCTGAAGATCGAGGCGGCGGCCGCGGAGAAGCAGGCGCGCATCGACTCGGGCGCGGACGTCATCGTCGGCGTGAACAAGTACAAGCCGAAGAAGGCCGACGCGGTGGAGGTGCGCGAGGTGGACAACGTGGCCGTGCGCGACTCGCAGGTGGCGCGGCTGCACCGGGTGAAGGCCGGGCGCGACGACGCCGCCGTGAAGGCCGCCCTGGCCGCGCTCACGCAGGCCGCGCACGACGGCACGGGCAACCTGCTGGACCTGTCGATCCGCGCGGTGCGCCTGCGCGCCACGGTGGGCGAGGTCAGCGACGCGCTGGAGACGGTGTACGGCCGCCATCGCGCCGACATCCAGAAGGTGACGGGCGTGTACGCGGCCGCGTACGACAGCGCCGAGGGCTGGGCCAGGTTGCAGGGCGAGATCGCGCAGTTCGCGGACGACCACGGCCGCCGGCCGCGCGTGATGATCGCCAAGCTGGGCCAGGACGGCCACGACCGCGGCGCCAAGGTGGTGGCCACGGCCTACGCGGACCTGGGCTTCGACGTCGACATCGGCCCGCTGTTCCAGACGCCCGCCGAATGCGCGCGCCAGGCCATCGAGAACGACGTGCACGCGGTGGGCATCAGCACGCTGGCCGCGGGCCACAAGACGCTGGTGCCGGCCATCCTGGACGAGTTGAAGCGCCAGGGCGCGGACGACATCATCGTCTTCGTGGGCGGCGTGATCCCCCAGCAGGACTACGGCTTCCTGTTCGATGCTGGCGTGAAGGGCATCTACGGCCCAGGCACGCCCATCCCGGCCAGCGCGAAGGACGTGCTGGAGCAGATCCGCCTGGCCACGGGCAGCGCCGCGGGCGCGGCGGCCTGACCGGTCCGCGACCGACCACGCCCTCGCCCAGCCGCCGCTGCCCGGCCCGAAGCCCCCTCGCACGATGCCGCCCACCGTCCCTGCGCTCATCGACGCCCTGCTGCACGGCGAGGGCCCCACGCGCCGCCGCGCGCTGGCCAAGGCCATCACGCTGGTGGAGTCCACGCGCGACGACCACCGCGCGCAGGCCGATGCCCTGCTGGATGCCGTGATGCCCCACACGGGCCACGCGCTGCGCCTGGGCATCTCGGGCGTGCCGGGCGTGGGCAAGAGCACGTTCATCGAGGCGCTGGGCATGTTCCTGCTGGCCCGCGGCTACCGCGTGGCGGTGCTGGCGGTGGACCCGTCGTCGTCGTTGTCCGGCGGCTCGATCCTGGGCGACAAGACGCGCATGGAGCGCCTGTCGATGGACGAGCGCGCCTACATCCGGCCCAGCCCGTCCGCGGGCACGCTGGGCGGGGTCGCCGAGAAGACCCGCGAGGCGCTGCTGCTGTGCGAGGCCGCCGGCCACGACGTGGTGATCGTCGAGACGGTGGGCGTGGGCCAGAGCGAGACGGCGGTGGCCGCGATGACCGACGGCTTCGTGCTGCTGCAGCTGCCCAACGCGGGCGACGACCTGCAGGCCCTGAAGAAGGGCGTGATGGAGATCGCCGACCTGGTCGTGATCAACAAGGCCGACCTGGACCCGGTGGCGGCCACGCGCGCGCGGGCGCAGGTGACGGGCGCGCTGCGCCTGGTGGGGGGCGTGCACGCGCATGGGCACGCGCCCGGGCACGCGCACGCGGGAGACTCCGCGCCCGCGGCGGCGAGCGCACCCTGGTCCCCGCGCGTGATGCAGCTCAGCGCCCTCACCGGCAGCGGCCTGGACGAGTTCTGGACGCTGGTGACCGCCTTCCGCGTGCACCAGCAGGCGAGCGGCGACCTGGCCGCGCGGCGCCACCGGCAGGACCAAGCGTGGATGTGGGAGCGCATCGGCAGCGGCCTGCAGCAGCGCTTCCGCCAGCACGCGGCGGTGCGCGATGCCCTGGCGGCCACGACGGCGGCGGTGCGCGAAGGCCGGCTGGCACCGTCGCGGGCCGCACGGGGATTGCTGGCGTTGATGGATGGAGGTGTGGGGTCAGGTCTCGGACCTGACCCCGCATCGACCGCCAGGTCAGGTCTGAGACCTGACCCCACCCCCAACGCCCTCGACCACCTCAACCTGCGCGCACCCGCGGCGCTGCTGCGCCAGCTGCGCGACTTCTACGTCGACGTCGTGGGCCTGCGCGACGGCCCGCGGCCCGCATTCAACTCCGCCGGATACTGGCTGTACGCGGGCGACGCCGCCGTGCTGCACCTGTCCACGCAGCGCGATGGCGAGCCCCCGCGCGGGCCCGTCGATGCCGCGGCGCCCGGCACCTACGATCACATGGCCTTCCGCGCACCCGATCGCGACGCCGCGGCCGCGCGCCTGGTGGCCCGCGGCGTGCCCTTTCGCGAGGCGCGCGACGAGCGCGCGCGGCAGCACCAGTTCTTCTTCAGCGACCCGGCCGGCAACGGCGTCGAATTGAACTTCCCGTACCAGGAATAACGACATGCACGACATCATCGAACAACTCGAACGCAAGCGCGCGGCGGCCCGCCTGGGCGGTGGCCAGAAGCGCATCGACGCGCAGCACGGCAAGGGCAAGCTCACCGCGCGCGAGCGCATCGAGCTGCTGCTGGACGAAGGCACGTTCGAGGAATGGGACATGTTCGTGGAGCACCGCTGCACGGACTTCGGCATGGAGAACAACAAGGTGCCCGGCGACGGCGTGGTCACCGGCTACGGCACCATCAACGGCCGCCTGGTGTTCGTCTACAGCCAGGACTTCACGGTGTTCGGCGGCGCGCTGTCGGAAGCCCATGCCGAGAAGATCTGCAAGGTGATGGACCAGGCGATGAAGGTGGGCGCGCCGGTGATCGGCCTGAACGACTCGGGCGGCGCGCGCATCCAGGAGGGCGTCGCGTCGCTGGGCGGCTACGCCGAGGTGTTCCAGCGCAACGTGATGGCCTCGGGCGTGATCCCGCAGATCAGCCTGATCATGGGGCCGTGCGCGGGCGGCGCGGTCTATTCGCCCGCCATGACGGACTTCATCTTCATGGTGAAGGACTCGTCGTACATGTTCGTCACCGGCCCCGACGTCGTGAAGACGGTGACGCACGAGGAAGTGACGGCCGAGGAGCTGGGCGGCGCGCTCACGCACACGGGCCGCTCGGGCGTGGCGGACCTGGCGTTCGAGAACGACGTCGAGGCCATCCAGATGCTGCGGCGCTTCTTCAACTACCTGCCGTTGAACAACAAGGAGAAGCCGCCCGTGCGTCTGACGGGCGACCCGGCGGACCGCCTGGACTTCTCGCTGGACACGCTGGTGCCCGACAGCGCCAACAAGCCCTACGACATCAAGGAGCTGGTCTACAAGGTGGTGGACGACGGCGATTTCTACGAGATCCAGCCGGAGTACGCGAAGAACATCGTCATCGGCTTCGGCCGCTTCGAGGGCCGCTCGGTGGGCATCGTGGCCAACCAGCCGCTCGTGCTGGCGGGCTGCCTGGACATCAAGAGCAGCATCAAGGCCGCACGCTTCGTGCGCTTCTGCGATGCGTTCAACATCCCCATCCTCACGCTGGTGGACGTGCCCGGCTTCATGCCCGGCACGTCGCAGGAGTACGGCGGCATCATCAAACACGGCGCCAAGCTGCTGTACGCGTACGCCGAGTGCACGGTGCCCAAGGTGACGGTGATCACGCGCAAGGCCTACGGCGGCGCGTACGACGTGATGAGCTCCAAGCACCTGCGCGGCGACGTCAACTTCGCCTGGCCCAACGCCGAGATCGCGGTGATGGGCGCCAAGGGCGCGGTGGAGATCATCTTCCGCGAGGACAAGAACGATCCCGAGAAGCTGGCCGCGCGCGAGGCCGAGTACAAGGCCCGCTTCGCCAACCCGTTCGTGGCCAGCGCCCGCGGGTACATCGACGACGTGATCCAGCCGCACGAGACGAGGAAGCGCATCTGCAGGTCGCTGGCGATGTTGCGGGACAAGCAAGTCGAGAACCCGTGGCGCAAGCACGGCAACATTCCCCTCTGACGCGAGCGAAATGCGGGGTCAGGCCTGAGGCCTGACCCCCTCCCCGGCGCAACGACGTTCGAACGAAGAGACAAGAACATGTTCACCAAGATCCTGATTGCCAACCGCGGCGAGATCGCCTGCCGGGTCATCAAGACGGCCAAGAAGATGGGCATCGCCACCGTCGCGGTGTATTCCGAGGCCGACCGCGACGCCCGCCACGTGGAACTGGCCGACGAGGCCGTGCTGCTGGGCCCGGCGCCGTCGCGCGAGTCGTACCTCGTCGCCGACAAGATCCTCGCGGCCGCGAAGCAGACCGGCGCGCAGGCCATCCATCCCGGCTACGGCTTCCTGTCCGAGAACGAGGCGTTCGCGCGCCGCGTGGAGGAGGAAGGCCTGGTCTTCATCGGCCCGAAGCACGCGTCCATCGCGGCGATGGGCGACAAGATCGCCTCCAAGAAGCTGGCCGGCCAGGCGGGCGTCAACACGATCCCGGGCTGGAACGCGGCCATCGAATCGCCGGAGGAGGCGGTGAAGATCGCGCGCGACATCGGCTACCCCGTGATGATCAAGGCGAGCGCGGGCGGCGGCGGCAAGGGCCTGCGCGTGGCGCGCGACGACAAGGAGGCGCACGAGGGCTTCGCGTCGTGCCGCAACGAGGCGCGCAACAGCTTCGGGGACGACCGCGTCTTCATCGAGAAGTTCGTGGAGGAGCCGCGCCACATCGAGATCCAGGTGCTGGGCGACGCGCATGGCCACGTGATCTACCTGAACGAGCGCGAGTGCAGCATCCAGCGCCGCCACCAGAAGGTGATCGAAGAGGCGCCGTCGCCCTTCATCAGCGACGAGACGCGCCGCGCGATGGGCGAGCAGGCCGTGGCGCTGGCCAAGGCCGTCAACTACCAGTCCGCGGGCACGGTGGAGTTCGTGGTCGGCAAGGACCAGAGCTTCTACTTCCTGGAGATGAACACGCGCCTGCAGGTGGAGCACCCGGTGACGGAGTGCATCACCGGCCTGGACCTGGTGGAGCTGATGATCCGCGTGGCGGCGGGCGAGCCGCTGAAGCTGCAGCAGGCCGACGTGCGGCGCGACGGCTGGGCCATCGAGTGCCGCATCAATGCGGAGGACCCGTTCCGCAACTTCCTGCCTTCCACGGGCCGCCTGGTGCGCTTCGCGCCGCCGAAGCAGACGATGGAGGCGGCGGGCCCGGTGCCCGTGAACGGCGGCGTGCGCGTGGACACCGGCGTGATCGAGGGTGGCGAGATCCCGATGTTCTACGACTCGATGATCGCCAAGCTGATCGTCAAGGGTCGCGACCGCAACGACGCCATCCTGCGCATGCGCGAGGCCCTGAACGGCTTCGTGATCCGCGGCATCTCGTCGAACATCCCGTTCCAGTCGGCGCTGCTGGCGCATCCCGATTTCGTGGCGGGCCGCTTCAACACGGGCTTCATCGCGGAGCACTACCCCAGCGGCTTCGTGGCCGAGGACGTGCCGCACCCCGATCCCGACTTCCTGGTGGCGCTGGCCGCCTTCGTGCGCCGCAAGGCCCGCGAGCGCGCGGCCGGCATCAGCGGCCAGCTGCCGGGCCACGAGATGAAGCCCACGGGCGAGTCGTACGCGCTGACCAAGGGCCGCGACGGCCAGTGGTCGTCGCAGGCCGTGGTGGTGGCCGACTACGACGCCGTACGCGGCAGCGCCACGGTGACGGTGGGCGGCGGCCGCCCCTACCGCATCGAATCGCGCACGCGCCTGGGCGCCATCCGCCAGGTGGGCACGGTGGACGGCAAGCCGTTCGTCGCGCAGGTGGAGCGCGGCGCGCCGCGCAACCCGCTCGCCAGCCGCGTCAGCCACGACGGCCTGCAGGTGGACGTGATGATCATGAGCCAGCGCGCCGCCGCGCTGTACAAGTGGATGCCGGTGAAGCGCCCGCCCGACACCAGCAAGCTGCTGCTGTCGCCGATGCCGGGGCTGCTGGTGCGCGTGGAGGCCAAGCCCGGCCAGCCCGTCCAGGCCGGCGAGCGCCTGGCCGTGATCGAGGCGATGAAGATGGAGAACATCCTCACCGCCGCGCAGGACGGCGTGGTGGCCGAGGTGATGGCCTCGCAGGGCGAGAGCCTGGCGGTGGACCAGCCGATCATGCGGTTCGAGTGAAGGGATCCGCCATGAACACCCGCCCCTACCGCATCCTCGGCGTCCAGCAGGTCGCCATCGGCGGCCCCGACAAGCAACGGTTGAAGACGCTGTGGGTCGACGTGTTCGGCCTCACGCAGAAGGGCACCTTCCGTTCGGAGCGCGAGAACGTCGACGAGGACATCTGCGGCCTGGGCCGCGGCGCGCACGAGGTGGAGGTGGACCTGATGCAGCCCATCGACCCGAACGGCAAACCCGCCGTCCACGCCACGCCGCTCAACCACGTGGGGCTGTGGGTGGACGACCTGCGCGCCGCGGTGGCCGACATGACGGCACGCGGCGTACGCTTCGCGCCGGGCGGCATCCGGCCAGGCGCGGCCGGCCACGACATCTGCTTCATCCACCCGAAGGGCAACGACGAGTTCCCGATCGGCGGCGAGGGCGTGCTGATCGAGCTGGTGCAGGCGCCGGCGGACGTGATCGCCGCATTGACATGACCGGTGCCTGGCATTGCCGCTTGCCCCCTTGCGGGGCGGGCGGCGATGCCTGGCACCGCCGGATGGAGCGCGCGCGCGTAGGATGGTGACGCGCGGGGTCAGGCATCGCCCCCCGCGCCGCTGCGCAGCGCAAAGGGCCATGCCAGACCCCCTTCCGCCATGTCCGCCTACGACGCCTTCTACCGCCGTTCCATCGACGATCCCGACGCCTTCTGGTCGGAGCAGGCCGCCCTGGTCGACTGGCACCGGCCGTTCGACCAGGTGTGCGACACGTCCCGCCCGCCGTTCGCCACGTGGTTCCCCGGCGGCCAGCTGAACCTGTGCCACAACGCGGTGGACCGCCACGCGGCCACGCATCCCGACCGCGCCGCGCTGCACTGGGTCTCCACCGAGGTGGACCTGGAGTTCAGCTGGACGTTCCGGCAGCTGCAGCAGGAAGTGATGACGATGGCGGCCAGCCTGCGCGAGCTGGGCGTGCAGCGCGGCGACCGCGTGCTGGTGTACCTGCCGATGATCCCCGAGGCCGCGTTCACGATGCTGGCCTGCGCCCGCATCGGCGCCATCCACTCGGTGGTGTTCGGCGGCTTCGCCAGCGCCAGCCTGGCCACGCGCATCGACGACGCGCGGCCCACGGTGATCGTGAGCGCCGACGCGGGCGCGCGCGGCGGCAAGGTGATCGCGTACAAGCCGCTGCTGGATGGCGCGCTGGCCTTGGCGAAGCACGCCCCGCGGCACGTGCTGCTGGTGGATCGCGGCCTGGCGCCGATGTCGCGCGACACCCGCGCCGGCCGCGACGTCGACTATGCCCCCCTGCGCGAGCGCCACGCGCGCACGCACGTGCCGTGCGAATGGCTGGACTCGGCGGAGCCCAGCTACACGCTCTACACCTCCGGCACCACCGGCGTGCCCAAGGGCGTGCAGCGCGACACGGGCGGCTACGCGGTGGCGCTGGCCGCGTCCATGAAGCACATCTTCGACGGCCACGCCGGCGAGACCTTCTTCAGCACCAGCGACCTGGGCTGGGTCGTCGGCCACAGCTACATCCTCTACGGCCCGCTGATCGCCGGCATGGCCACGCTGATGGTGGAGGGCCTGCCCACGCAGGGCTTCGGCCGCGTGCCCGACGGTGCCTTCTGGTGGGGGCTGGTGGAGAAGTACCGCGTGACGGTGATGTTCTCGGCACCGACCGCCGTGCGCGTGCTGAAGAAGCAGGCGCCGGAGCTGTTGAGGAAGCACGACCTGTCGTCGCTGCGCGCGCTCTTCCTGGCCGGCGAGCCGCTGGACGAGCCCACCGCCCGCTGGATCACCGACGGCCTGGGCAAGCCGGTGATCGACAACTACTGGCAGACCGAGACGGGCTGGCCGATCCTCACGCTGTGCCGCGGCGTGGACCCCACCCTGCAGCCGCGCCTGGGCTCGCCGGGCCGGCCCGTGTACGGCTACCGCATGGCGCTGCACGACGAGAACACGGGCGAGGAACTGGTAGGCCCCGGCCGCAAGGGCGTGGTGGCCATCGGCTACCCGCTGCCGCCTGGCTGCCTGCAGACGCTGTGGGGCGACGACGCCCGATACATGCGGACGTATTGGCAGGGCGTGCCCGACCGCGAGGTGTACTCGACCTTCGACTGGGGCGTGCGCGACGAGGACGGCTTCTGGTTCATCCTGGGCCGCACGGACGACGTGATCAACGTGGCCGGGCACCGGCTGGGCACGCGCGAGATCGAGGAGGCCATCTCGTCGCATCCCGACGTGGCCGAGGTGGCCGTGGTGGGCGTGGCCGACGCGCTGAAGGGCCAGGTGGCGCTGGCCTTCGTGGTGCTGAAGGACGCCTCGCGCGCGGGCACGCCCGAGGGCGCGCGCGAAGCCGAGGCCAGCATCGGCGCGCGGGTGGATGCCACGCTGGGCGCGGTGGCGCGGCCGGCACGGGTGCGGTTCGTCACCGCGCTGCCGAAGACGCGCAGCGGCAAGCTGCTGCGCCGCGCGATCCAGGCCGTGTGCGAAGGGCGCGATCCGGGGGACCTGACGACGATCGAGGATCCGGCGGCTCTCGCGCAGGTGCGCGAGAGCCTCGAGCTCAAGTCGGCGACCTGAGCTCGCCGTCCTTGCCCACCAGGCCCAGGATCAGGCCGATCAGCTCCTGCGGCCGCAGCGGCTTGGAGCAGTGGGCGTCGAAGCCGGCGGACAGCGCCAGCGCACGGTCGGCCTCGCGGGCGAAGGCCGTGAGCGCGATCGCGCGCAGGGGCCGCGCGGCGTGCGGACCGGCTGCCTCCCTGCGCCGCACCTCGCGCACCAGGTCGTAGCCGTCGCGCCCGGGCATGCCGATGTCGCTCACCATCACGTCGGGGTGCTGGCTGGCCAGCGCGCGCAGCGCGGCGTCCACGTTGCCCACGCTGCGCACGCGCGCGCCGCGGTCGCCCAGGATCATCGTCAGCATGCCGGAGGCCTCGGCGTCGTCGTCCACCACCAGCACGTCCAGGCCGTGCAGGTCGTCGCCCTCGGCGGCGCCGGGCAGCTCGGATTCCGGGAAGCCGGACGGCGCGGCGTCGACGGGCCGCGCGTCGGCCGGCGGCGCCAGCGCGGGGGCGCGGCCCGGCTGCGCGTCGGCCACGCCGGACGCCACGCCGGACGCCACGCCGGCGGCGGCCGCCATCGCCGCGAACGCCCCCGCGGCCGACGCGGCCGCGGCGGTGGAATCGTCCACCGTGGCGGGCGGCGCGGCCGAGTCCACCATCATCACCACCTCGAAGGTCGAGCCGCGGCCCGGGCCGTCGCTGAACGCCGTGACGGTGCCGCCGTGCAGCTCGGCCAGGTGCTTGACGATCGACAGGCCCAGCCCCAGGCCGCCGTGGTAGCGGTTGCTGGCGGAATCGCTCTGCGTGAAGCGGTCGAACAGGTAGGGCAGGAACTCGGGGCGGATGCCCTGGCCCTCGTCGCGCACGGTCAGCACCAGGCGGCCCGCGCCCTCGCGCAGGCCCACGTGCACGTTGCCCTGCGGCTCCGAGAACTTCAGCGCGTTGGTGAGCAGGTTCCAGGCGACCTGCTGGAAGCGCGCCGGGTCCAGCCACGCGGTGGCGTACGCGGGCCGCAGGTCCAGGTGCAGGCCGACGCGCTTCTCCGCGAACTGCGGCGCCAGCGCGTTGGCGGCGTCGCGCAGCACGCGGCCCGGGTCCACCGCCTCGCGGTCCAGGCGCAGCTTGCCCAGGTTGATGCGCGAGACGTCCAGGATGTCGGAGATCAGCCGCGTCTGCGTCTTGGCGTTGCGCTCGATGGCGGCCAGCCCGCGCGCGGCCTCGGTGCCCAGCTCGCGCTTCTGCAGCACGTGGGTCCAGCCCAGGATGGCGTTGAGCGGCGTGCGCAGCTCGTGCGACAGCACCGCGATGAAGTCGTCCTTCGAGCGGCTGAGGCGTTCGGCCGTGGCGCGGGCGGCCTGCTCGCGCTCGATCACGTTCTCCCGCTGGCGATCCAGCGCCACGCGGTCGGAGATGTTGGCCGCCACGCCCAGCGTGATGCCGGGCTCCACGTGCGAGCGCAGGCTCCACGACAGGTGCACCAGGCCTCCCGACGCGTCCCGCAGCGGGAACTCCCCGCGCCACACCTCCACGCGCGCGACGCTCGTGGCCTCGCGCACGTGGTCGGTCCACTCGGGCGGCGCGAAGTCGGAGACCGGCCGGCCGATGATCTCGGGCGCCGTGCGTTGCAGCAGGTCCAGCAGCGCGGGATTGGCATCGACGAAGCGGCCCTGGCCGTCCAGCAGGCAGATGCCGATGCTGGCCAGGTCGTGGATGGCGCGGAACTTGGATTCGCTGCGGCGCATCGCCTCCTCGGCCATGCGCGCGCGCAGCAGGGCCTGGATGGTGGCCACCAGCAGCGCGGGCTCGGCGGGGTGCGTGATGTACGCGTCGGCCCCGGCCTCCAGGCCGCGCACCTTGTCGCCCACCGACACATGCGCGGCGGACAGGTGGATGATGGCCATGCGGCGCGTGTCGTCGCGGGCGCGCAGCCGCCGGCAGACCTCGAAGCCGTCGATGTCGGGCAGGTTGACGTCCAGCACCATCGCCGACGTGTCCGCGCTGGCCAGGGCCAGCGCCTCGTTGCCCGTGCCGGCCTCCAGCACCTGGAAGCCGGCGGCCTGCAGCATGCGTGTCGTGGCGTAGCGCGTGACCGGGTGGTCGTCGACGACGATCACCTCCTGGCCCTGCGGGGCGGGCGCCGCGGTGCCGGGGTCCAGCGTCTCAGGCATGGGGGTGCTCCGCGGGCGCGACCGACGCCTGCTCCTGCGGTCCGCTCACGGGCAGCGTCACCGAGAAGCGTGAACCCTTGCCGAGCTCGCTGGTCATCGTCACCGTGCCGCCCAGCAGCTCGGCCAGGCGCTTGCTGAGCGACAGGCCGAGGCCCGTGCCGCGCAGGCGCTTCTGCACCGGCGAATCCACCTGCGTGTAGTCGCGGAAGATGGCGTGGTGGTGCTCCGGCGCGATGCCGATGCCGGTGTCCTCCACCGCGAACGTGACGGTGAGGCCGTCGTCGCTGCGGCGCGCCGACACGCGCACCTCGCCCTGGGTGGTGAACTTCAGCGCGTTGGAGATGAAGTTGCGCAGGATCTGCGACAGCTTGCGGTCGTCGTTGAACAGCGGCGGCACGCCCTGCGGCTCGTCGAACACCAGCGTGACGTCGGGGTTGGTGAGCACCGGCTTGAACATGCCGCGCAGCGCCGAGAACACGTCCACCAGCTCGAACCAGCCGGGCGAGATGTCCACGCGCCCGGCCTCCACCTTGGCCAGGTCCAGCAGGTCGTCCACCATCTCCGACAGCTCGGTGGCGGTGTCCTGCACGAAGCGCACCTGCTTCTCCTGCTCGGGCGCCAGGGGGCCGTCCACGCGGTCGATCAGGAGGCGCGTGATGCTGCGGATGGCGCCGATGGGCGTGCGGAACTCGTGGCTCATGTAGGCCAGGAAGCGGCTCTTCAGCTCGGTGGCGGCCTGCAGCTGCACGGCCTTGTCGTCCAGCTCCGAGTACAGCGCGAGCACGCCGCGGTTGGTCTCCTCCAGCTCCTCGCGCAGCGCCGCGAGCTCGGCGTGCGCGGCCGCCAGCGCTGCCTGCGCGGCGGCCAGGGCGGCGGGATCATCGGCGAGAGGGGCGGTCATGCGGGATCCGACGGTGAAGAGGCAGGCGGAGCTGATCGGGCCCGGCCGGGGCGACGGCGCACCACCACCACGGTGGCATCGTCGCGCCCGCGCGCATGGTCGCGCAAGAGAGCCGCCGACACCAGCGACGGCGTGCGCGCCAGCAGCGTCGGCGGCAGCCGCCACCGGGTGGCCAGGCCGTCGGAGTGCAGCACCAGCAGCGCGTGCTCCGGCCACGGGGCCGACATCTGCTGCACGCGCGACATCGCGACGCCGGCCGTGCCGTGCTGCACCAGCAGCGAGCGATCCTCCGTGCCGGACACCAAGCGCGCGACGACGTTGCCCGCACCGGCATAGTCGACGCGACCGGCGGCCGCGTCCAGCCGCACGAGGGTGACCGCTGCGCCGCGCGTGGGGCGCAGCGCGGCGTGCATTCGTTCCATCAGCTGGGCCGGCGACTGGAAGGGATGGGCCGCCATCACGGCCAGGGCCCCCAGGGCGGCCTCCTGCGCGCCGGGGCCGTGGCCCAGGCCGTCCGCCAGCACCAGCGTGGCCTGGTCGCCTTCCTGGCGCAGCAGCCAGCCGTCGCCGCAGACGATCTCGCCCGGGGCGGCGATGGCGGCGGCGCCGCACTCGAAGGCTCCTTCGGCGCGCGCGGCGGCGGCTTGCCGCGGATCGCGGTCCACGCGCGCGAGGAGCACCGTGCCCGCGCCCGGCTCGGACCACGCGTCGAACACGTCGGCCTGCCGCCGCACGGCACCCAGGCCGGTGCCCGAGGTGCCGCCCGTGGAGAAGCCATCCCGCAGGCAATCCGCCAGGTCCATGCCCGGCCCGTCGTCCAGCGACAGCACCTCCACGCCGTTTAGCACGTCGTCGCGCCCGGCGGCCAGCAGCAGGCGGCCGCCCTGCGCGTGGCGCACCAGGTTGTTGCCCAGCTCGGTGACGATGATGGCCAGGCGGCCCGCGGCCACCTCGTCCAGGCCGTGCGCGGTGGCCAGGCGCTGCGCCTGGCGGCGGGCGTCGCCCACCTGGCTCGCCTCCACCATCGGCAGCACGGCGTGCAGCGGGCCCGACGCGACGGTCGGCATGGCGGCTACTTCCACCGCGTGATCGTGACGCAGGTGCCCTCGCCCGGGGCGCTGCGCAGCTCGAAGTCGTTGACCAGGCGCTTGCTGCCGGACAGGCCCATGCCCAGGCCGCCGCCCGAGGTCCAGCCGTCGGTGAGCGCCAGTTCCAGGTCAGGGATGCCGGGGCCGTGGTCCTCGAAGGCGAGGCGCAGCCCGCTGCGGATGCCCAGCTCCACGATCTCCCAGCGCATCTCGCCGCCACCGCCGTAGGTGACGGTGTTGCGCGAGAGCTCGCTCGCGGCCGTGATCATCTTGGTCTGGTCCACCAGCGAGAACTTCAGAAACTGGGTGAGCCTGCGCACCTGCTGGCGGCACAGGACGATGTCCTGCTCCGAGCGCAGCGGCATCGCGCCGGCGGTGTCAGGCGTCGTGGTCGTCAAGCGCAGGCCCTCCTGTTTGGGAGGCGCCGACGTCGTCGTCGTCGCGGCCGCGGTCCAGCAGCGCCATGCCGCGCTCGACGTCGAGGGCGGTGTGCACGCCGGGCAGCGACAGGCCCAGCTCGACCAGCGTGATCGCGACGGCGGGCTGCATGCCCACCACCACGGTGCGCGCGTCGAGCACGCTGGCGATGCCGGAGATGCCGGCCAGCATGCGGCCGATGAACGAATCGACGATCTCCAGCGCGGAGATGTCGATCAGCACGCCGTGCGCGTTGACCTGCTGGATGCGGTTGGCCAGGTCGTCCTGCAGCGCCAGGGCCATCTGGTCCTGCAGGTCGACCTGGATCGTGACCAGCAGGTTGCGGCCGATCTTGAGGATGGGGATGCGGTCCATCGCGGGGCCCGGGCGCGTCAGGCGCGGGCGCGCGAGACGACGTGGCCGGTGCGCTTCAACGCCACGGCCAGGGCGTCGGCGAGCGACGCCTTGGTGGTGACGCCGGTGAGGTCGATGCCCAGGTGCACGATGGTCTGCGCGATCTGCGGGCGGATGCCGCTGATGATGCACTCGGCACCCATCAGGCGGATGGCCGTGACGGTCTTCAGCAGGTGCTGCGCCACCAGGGTGTCGACGGTGGGCACGCCCGTGATGTCCACGATGGCGAGCTCGCTGCCCGTCTCGACGATGCGCTGCAGCAGCGCCTCCATGACCAGCTGCGATCGCGCGCTGTCCAGCGTGCCGATCATCGGCACGGCCAGCACGCCCTCCCACAGCTTGATCACGGGCGTGGACAGCTCCAGCAGCTCGTGCTGCTGGCGCATGATGATGTCGTCGCGCGACTTCTGGTACGTGTTGACCGTCCACTGCGCCATCCGGTCCACGGCGCTGGTGACGGCCCACAGCGCGGAGACGAGCGCCTGCGGCTGGCTGCCCAGCGCGGCCAGGAGGCGGTCGAACAGCGGCTTCTTCATCGAGAGGACGAACAGGCTGGTGGAGCCTGCGCTGGCACCCTGCGCGGCGCGGGAGCGCGACACGCTTTCCAGCAGGGCGCGCACCGGCTGCCAGGCGGCGGTCTCGAACGCCGTGGCGTCCGCGTCGTTGCGCAGCGCGGCTTCCACGGCAGCCAGGAGCTCGGTGGCCTCGCCGGGCGCGCTGCCCAGGCGGGCCTCGCCCCGGGCGGCGAGCTCCGCCATCCAGTCGTTCACGAGGGCCGGGTGCTGGCCATGGATCACGTCGGTGATCGCGGTGTTGTCGGCTCGCATGCGGCCCTCCGGGAATCTTCTTGGGATGGCATCGACCGGTGGGGGTCGATGAAGGATGTGCGCGGACCATTATGGGCCGGTGGCGTGAATTGCCGGTCGGACCCGCTGAACGATCGCGCGGCGCCCTCTAAGGCAAGGGGCGTTCCCGGGACGCACCGTCCTGGCGGATCGGCTCCGGGATGACGTACCCATAACGGGCCGCGGTGAGCTCCGCCAGGATCGACACGGCGATCTCGGCCGGCGTGCGCGCGCCGTTCTTGAGTCCGACCGGGCCGTGCAGGCGGTCCAGTTCGGCGCCGGTCATGGCGAAGTGTTCCGACAGCCGCGCGCGCCGCTTCTGCTGGTTGGCGCGCGAGCCGATGGCGCCCACGTAGAACGCCGGCGAGCGCAGCGCCTCCATCAGCGCCAGGTCGTCCAGCTTGGGATCGTGGGTCAGCGCGATGACGGCCGTGTGGGCGTCGGGCGCGAACGCCGTGACCGCGTCGTCGGGCATGTCGCGCAGCAGGCGCACCGCGTCGGACGGGAACTCGGCCGTGTACTCGTCGCGCGGGTCGCACACCGCCACCTGGTAGTCCAGCGCCATCGCCATCTCGGCCAGGTAGCGGGTCATCTGCCCGGCCCCGATCACCAGCAGGCGCCAGCGCGGGCCGTGCTCGGTGACGAGGGTCTCGGGGCCCAGGTGCACCAGGTCCACCGGGGTGTCGCCCGCCAGGCTCGCGTCGTCCAGCGCGGTGACGCCGTCGGCCAGGCGCAGGGTGCGGCGCACGCGCCGGCCCTGGGCGAGCCGCGCCAGCAGCTCGTCGATGCCCGACGCCTGGCCCACGGGCTCCAGCACCAGCTCCAGCGTGCCGCCGCAGGGCAGGCCGAAGCGCGCGGCCTCGTCGCCGCTGACGCCGTAGCGCACCACCTGCGGCGCCGTGGCGGCCAGCGCGCCGGCGCGCACGCGCGCGATCAGGTCGTCCTCGATGCAACCCCCGGAGACGGAGCCGGCCACGCGGCCGTCCTCCCGCACGGCGACGATCGAGCCCACCGGCCGCGGCGCCGAGCCCCACGTGCGCGTGATCGTCCCCATCACCACCCGCGCGCCCTGTGCGCGCCAGTGGGCGATCTCCTTCAGCACCTGCAGGTCGGCGTTGTCCATGCCCCGATCTTCGCCCAACCGCTTCTGCTTCGCACTTCATAGGTGTTTGCCCATCACCCGCCCCTCCTCCACGCTCCTAGGATGGATCCGCCCTTCGGACTCTTCGTGGAGATGCCATGGCCGCCTTGACGCTCACCGTCAACGGAGAAGCGCTGTCGCGCGACGTCGCGCCCGAGACGCTGCTCGTGCAGTTCCTGCGCGAGACCCTCGCCCTCACCGGCACGCACGTGGGCTGCGACACCGCGCAGTGCGGCGCCTGCACGGTCCACGTGGACGGCCGCGCGGTGAAGAGCTGCAACCTGCTGGCGCTGCAGGTGCAGGGCGCGAAGGTCACCACCATCGAGGGCCTGGCCGCCGCCGACGGCACGCTGCACCCGATGCAGGCCGCCTTCCAGGCCTGCCACGGCCTGCAGTGCGGCTTCTGCACGCCGGGCATGGTGATGAACGCCGTCGACCTCGTCCAGCGCCAGCCGGGCGCCACGCGCGAGCAGATCCGCGCCGGTCTGGACGGCAACTTCTGCCGCTGCACCGGGTACCAGAACATCGTCGACGCGGTCGAGCAGGGCGCGCGGGAGATGCGGTCATGAGCGAAACCTCCACGCCAGCGGCGGCCACGCCGTCCCACGACTACGTCGGCCAGCCCGTCCCCCGCCGCGAGGACCGCCGCTTCCTCACCGGCCGCGGGCAGTACACCGACGACATCGTCCTGCCGCGCCAGGCCTACGCGGCCTTCCTGCGCTCGCCCTACGCGCACGCCACGCTGCGCAACGTGGACACCACGGCCGCCCGCGAGGCGCCGGGCGTGCTGGCCATCTTCACGGGTGACGATTTCCGCGCCGTGGGCGGCCTGCCCTGCGGCTGGCAGATCAACCACGCCGACGGCACGCCGATGAAGGAGCCCAAGCATCCCGTGCTGGCCGACGGCAAGGTGCGCTACGTGGGCGACCGCATCGCCATGGTGGTGGCCGAGACCGCCGAGCAGGCGCGCGCGGCCACGCTGCTGATCGACGTGGACGTGGAGGAACTGCCCGCCGTGGCCGACACCGCCACCGCGCAGGGCTTCGCGTCGCAGGTGCACGCGGAGGCCCCCGACAACCGCTGCTACCAGTGGGCCATCGGCGACGCGGCCGCAACCGACGCGGCGTTCGCGCGCGCCGCCCACGTCACCACGCTGGAGTTCCGCAACAACCGCCTGATCCCCAACGCCATCGAGCCGCGCGCGGCCAACGCGTCGTACGACCCGGCGGGCGACAGCTACACGCTGTACGTGGCCAACCAGAACCCGCACGTCGAGCGGCTGCTGATGTGCGCCTTCGTGCTGGGCATCCCCGAGCACCGCATGCGCGTGGTGGCGCCCGACGTGGGCGGCGGCTTCGGCTCCAAGATCTTCCTGTACGGCGAGGAGACGGCGCTGGTGTTCGCGGCCAAGCGCGTGGGCCGGCCCATCAAGTGGACGGCCGAGCGCAGCGAAGCGTTCCTGTCCGACGCGCACGGCCGCGACCACGTGACGAAGGCGTCGCTGGCGCTGGACGACCATGGCCGCTTCATCGGCCTGCGCGTTCACACCACGGCCAACCTGGGCGCGTACCTGTCCACGTTCTCGTCCTGCGTGCCCACCATCCTCTACGCCACGCTGCTGGCCGGCCAGTACACCACCCCGGCCATCCACGCCACGGTGGACGCGGTGTTCACCAACACGGCGCCGGTGGACGCCTACCGCGGCGCGGGCCGCCCCGAGGCCACCTACGTGGTGGAGCGGCTGGTGGAGACGGCCGCGCGCGAGACGGGCCGCGACCCCGCCGCGCTGCGCCGCCAGAACTTCATCCGCGAGTTCCCGTACGCCACGCCGGTGGGCCTCACCTACGACACCGGCGACTACGACACCACGCTGGACCGCGCCTGCGCGCTGGCGGAGGTGGCGTCGTTCGACGCGCGGCGTGCGGCCAGCGAAGCGCGTGGGCTCAAGCGCGGCATCGGCTTCTCGTCGTACATCGAGGCCTGCGGGCTGGCGCCGTCGGCCGTCGCGGGCGCGCTGGGGGCGCGCGCGGGGCTGTTCGAGGCGGCCGAGGTGCGCGTGCATCCCACCGGCAAGGTCAGCGTGTTCACCGGCTCGCACAGCCACGGCCAGGGCCACGAGACCACCTTCGCGCAGGTGGTGGCGCAGCGCCTGGGGATCCCGCTGGACGACGTGCAGATCGAGCACGGGGACACGGCGAAGATCCCCTTCGGCATGGGCACCTACGGCAGCCGCTCGCTGGCCGTGGGTGGCAGCGCCATCGTCAAGGCGGTGGACAAGGTGATCGCCAAGGGCCGCATCATCGCTGCGCACACGCTGGGGGTGGCGGACGGCGACCTCTCGTTCGTCGACGGCCAGTACCAGACGGCGGACGGCGCCAGGTCGGTCCCGTTCGCATCGGTGGCCTTGACGGCCTACGTGCCGCACCAGTTCCCGCACCACCGCATCGAGCCCGGCCTGGACGAGATCGCGTTCCACGATCCCGCCAACTTCACCTACCCCGCGGGCACGTATATCTGCGAGGTGGAGGTGGACCCGCAGACCGGCCGCGTGCACGTGGACCGCTTCACGGCCTGCGACGACTTCGGCAACGTCGTGAACCCGCTGGTGGTGCGCGGCCAGGTGCAGGGCGGCATCGCGCAGGGCCTGGGCCAGGCGCTGCTGGAGCACGGCATCTACGACCCCGAGAGCGGCCAGCTGCTCACCGGCAGCTACATGGACTACGCCATGCCGCGCGCGGGCGACCTGCCCGACTTCCGCATCGAGACCGTGCCCGGCACGCCCTGCACGCACAACCCGCTGGGCGCCAAGGGCTGCGGCGAGGCGGGCGCCATCGGCTCGCCGCCCGCGGTGATCAATGCCATCTGCCACGCCCTGGGCGTGCGCGACGTGCCCATGCCCGCAACGCCGCACGCGGTGTGGACGGCCATTCGACAAACGATGTAGCGCGGGGGTCGGGCCTCGGGCCTGACCCTTCCCACCCGGAGCCGACGACCATGCAAGCCTTCACCTACACCCGCGCCACCACCGTCCCCGAAGCCGTCACCGCCGCCGCCGGCGACGACGTCCGCCTGCTGGCCGGCGGCCAATCGCTGCTGGCCGCGATGAAGCTGGGCCTGGTCGCTCCCGCGGCGCTCGTCGACCTGGGCGCGCTGCCGGAACTGAAGGGCATCACGTCCGGCGCGGAAGGCCTGACGATCGGCGCCATGACCCCGCATGAAGCGGTGGCCGAATCCCCCGAGGTGCGCGCCGCGTTGCCGGCCCTGGCCGACCTGGCCGGCCGCATCGGCGACCGCCAGGTGCGCCAGCGCGGCACGATCGGCGGCAGCCTGGCCAATGCCGACCCCGCGGCCGACTGGCCCGCGGCCGTGCTGGGCCTGGGCGCCACGATCCGCACCGACCGCCGCACGATCGCCAGCGACGACTTCTTCCTCGGCCTGTACGAGACCGCGCTGGAGGCGGGCGAGATCATCACCGCCGTCACGTTCCCCGTCCCGACGCGCGCGGCCTGGCAGAAGTTCGCGCAGCCGGCGTCGCGCTTCTCGCTGGTGGGCGTGTTCGTCAGCGCCTCGCCCGCGGGCGTGCGCGTGGCCGTCACGGGCGCGGGCCCGTGCGTGTTCCGCGTGCCCGCGCTCGAGGGCAAGCTGGCGGCGTCGTGGTCCGAGGCCGCGTGCGCCACCGTGGCCGTGTCGGCGCGCGGCCTGAACGGCGACCTGCACGGCAGCGCCGAGTACCGCGCCGCGCTGATCCCGGTGCTGGCCGGGCGCGCCGTGGCGGCCTGCGCCTGAGGCGGCCACGGCGCTTCAACGAACCGGCCCCGCCCCATCGCCGCATGAAGCTGTCCGGCGACGAACGCCTGCCCGTCGCGCCCCCGCGCGCGTGGGCTGCGCTGAACGACCCGGCCGTGCTGAAGCAGGCCATCCCCGGCTGCGAGGCCGTCACGCCGCTGGGCGACGACCGCTTCGAGCTCGCCCTGGCCGTGGCCATCGGCCCGGTGAAGGCCCGCTTCACGGGTGAGCTTCGCCTGGTCGACGTGGACGCGCCGCACGGCGCCACGCTGCAGGTGGAGGCCCGCTCGCCGGCAGGCCATGGCAAGGGCACGGCGCAGGTGCGGCTGTCGGCCGATGACGACGACCCCGGGGCCACGCGGCTGCACTACGACGCCACCGGCCAGGTGGGCGGCAAGCTGGCGCAGGTCGGGTCGCGGCTGGTGGACATGGCGGCGGCCCAGCTGGCGACGCAGTTCTTCGAGCGGCTGACGGCGGCGCTGGGCGGGCCTGGCGAGCCGGGTTCGCGACCCGGCGGGGATCCGGCCGACGGGTCCGGCGCCGAGCCTCAGGCCGCTGCTCCGTCGCAGGAACCCACGCACGCGCCAACGATCACGCCTGCGAGGGCATCGATGCCGGCGCCTGCATCCTCCGTCCTGGCCCGCCTCGCGGCCTGGCTCCGCGCCCGCCTCCGGCGCGCCGCGCCAAACGACGGCACACTGCGGCCTTCGTCCACCCTCCCGCACGCCGACCCATGACGCGCCTGACCGCCGCCCCGATCGCCACCCTCGCCACGGCCGCCCTGCTGGCCCTGTCCGCCCCGCTGGCCACGGCCGCCCCCGTCACCTACGAGATCGACCCGACCCACACCTTCCCCAGCTTCGAGGCCGACCACATGGGCATGTCCCACTGGCGCGGCATGTTCACCAAGAGCGCGGGCACCGTGATGCTGGACAAGGCCGGCCAGACGGGCACGGTCGACGTCACCGTGCAGACCGACAGCATCGACTACGGGCTGCCCGTCATGAACGACAAGGCCCGCAGCAACGAGATCCTCGACGCCGCCAAGTACCCGCAGGCCCGCTTCCACGGCACGCTGGAGGGCTGGACCGACGGCAAGCCCACGCGCGTGGCCGGCGAGCTGACGCTGCACGGCGTCACCAAGCCGATGACCCTGAAGATCGAGCGCTTCAAGTGCCAGGCGCACCCGATGTTCAAGCGCGACTGGTGCGGCGCCGACGCCGTGGGCACTTTCCGCCGCGACGACTTCGGCATGCCCGTGGGCAAGGAGTGGGGCTTCGAGATGGACGTCACGCTGCGCGTGATGCTGGAGGCGGTTGCCAAGGAGTGACCGGCGCCAGGCTCCGGCCTGACCCCGCACCGCACGCCTGGCACCGGGCGTACGATTCCCGCCATGCACCCCCCACGCCGCGGCGTCCAGCTCCACTACGGCCTTGGCCCGGCGGACCTGGCCGGCTGCACGCTGGACCACCCGATGTTCGACGTGCTGGTGGCCATCGACGAACGCGGCTCGCTGCGCCTGGCCGCCCTCGCCCTGGGAATGTCCTACCGCCACGTCTGGGGCCAGCTGAAGGCCTGGGAGCTGGAACTGGGCGCCCCGCTGGTGGCCTGGTCCCAGGGCTCGCCGGCCCACCTCACCCCCTTCGCCGAACGCCTGGTGGCCGCCGAGCGCCGCGCCCGCACGCGCATGGCGCCGCACCTGGACGCGATGCGCAGCGAGCTGCAGCATGTGCTGGCGCATGCGCTGGATACGCGTCCGGCGGTGCTGCGGGTGGCGTGCCTCGGCGGCGTGGTGCCCCCGGCGCGCCGCGACGCGCTGGCCGCGTTGGCGGCGGAGCGCCATGAACTGCACCTGCTGCCTGCGGCGCTGGCCGAGGACGCGGAGGCGTGGTGGCACGGCACGACATCGGCGCCGCCCGTGAGCGCGGGTCCGTTCTTGACGATCCCCAGCCACCGCGAGGCGAAGCAGGACGTGCATTGGAGCGTGCGCGCGGCGGACGCGGAGTCCCCCGGCTGGTTGCGATTGCAGGACCTGCTTGCCAGCCAGGCGTGGCTGCGCGCCTGCGCCGCCTGACCTTCGCTTCTAGGCCCGCTCGATCCGCGCGTACGCCGAGTGGTTGTGGATCGACTCGAAGTTCTCCACGTCGACGCTGTAGCGCCCCACCCGCGGATCCCGTTCCACCGCCAGCGCCACGTCGCGCACCAGGTCCTCGACGAACTTGGGGTTCTCGTAGGCGCGCTCCGTCACCCACTTCTCGTCGGCGCGCTTGAGCAGCGGCCAGAGCTCGCAGGACGCGTTGTCCTCGGCGAAGCGCACCAGCTCGTGCCACTCGATCGGGGCCGACGGGTCCTTCAACTCCACGCGCACCGTGACCAGCGAGCGCTGGTTGTGCGCGCCGTAGTCGGAGATCTCCTTCGAGCACGGGCACAGGCTCTTCACCGGCACGGCCACCTCGGCCCACAGCACGGGCGCCTCGGCGGTGCCTTCGGCGATCCAGCGGGCCTGGTAGTCCAGCAGGCTCTGCACGCCCGACACGGGCGCGCGCTTTCGCAGGAAGAACGGGAACGCGGCCTCGGCGCGGCCTTGCGATGCGTGCAGCTTGGCCAGCATCTCGGCGAACGCCGTGCGCAGCACGCCAGCGTCCACCACCGCGCCGCCGCCCAGGGTGTCGAGCCACGCCACGAAGCGCGACATGTGCGTGCCCTTCTGGTCGGCGGGCAACGCGACGTCCAGGTCCCACAGTGCCGCGGTGGTCTGCGCCGCGCCGGCCACGCGCACCGCGAGCGGCCAGCGCACGGACTTGACGCCCACGCGCTGGATGGCCATGTGGCGATCGTCGCGCTCGCTCTGGGTGTCGGGGATCTGGAGGACGTCGGTCAGGGAATTCATCGGGAAATACGGCTCGGCAGTCCGCCAGCATGCCACCAACGGGCGTGCGGTGCCGGGGTGGGGTCTAGGCAGGGCACCTCAGAGGGAAGGGGTCAGGTCTTGCCCCTTGCCCCCGCGGGGCGCGGGGCAAGACCTGACCCCCTGTCGCTCAAGCCGTGACGGCCGGCCGCACGATCGTCAGCAGCGGGCCGAAGCGGCGGCGCACCGACTGCTCGACGCCGGCGGCGTCCAGGCCCAGGTTCTTCAGCAGCAGCGCCGGGTCGCCGTGGTCGGTGAAGACGTCGGGGATGCCCAGGTGCAGCACGGGCACCAGGATGCCGGCGGCGGACAGGGATTCGGCCACGGCGCTGCCGGCGCCGCCCATGATGCAGCCCTCTTCCACCGTGACGATGGCCTCGTGGCCGCGGGCCAGGGCGTGCAGCAGTTCATCGTCCAGCGGCTTGACGAAGCGCATGTTGGCCACGGTGGCGTCCAGCGCCGCGCCGGCTTCCAGCGCGGGGTAGAGCAGCGTGCCGAACGCCAGGATCGCGATGCGGCGGCCACTGCGGCGCACCTCGCCGCGGCCCCAGGGCAACGTGTCGAGCGTGTCGCCCGGCACCGTGCCGGCACCGGCGCCGCGCGGGTAGCGCACGGCCACCGGGTGTTCCTGCGCGAAGGCGGTGGACAGCGCCAGGCGGCATTCGCGCTCGTCGGCCGGCGCGATCAGGCTCATGTTGGGAATGCAGCGGATGAACGCGATGTCGTACGCGCCCGCGTGGGTGGGGCCGTCCGCGCCCACCAGGCCGGCGCGGTCCAGGGCGAACACCACCGGCAGGTTCTGCAGCGCCACGTCGTGCACCAGCTGGTCGTAGCCCCGCTGCAGGAACGTGGAGTAGATGGCGACGACGGGCTTCAGGCCCTCGCACGCCAGGCCGCCCGCGAACGTGACGGCGTGCTGCTCGGCGATGCCGACGTCGTGGTAGCGCTCGGGGAAGCGGCGCTCGAACTCCACCAGGCCGGAGCCCTCGCGCATGGCCGGCGTGATGCCGACGAGGCGCTTGTCGGTGGCCGCCTGGTCGCACAGCCACTGGCCGAACACCTGCGTGAAGGTGAGGCGCGGCGGCGTGGCGGGCTTCTGCAGGCCCACCGCGGGATCGAACTTGCCGGGGCCGTGGTAGTTGACCGGGTCGGCCTCCGCGAGCTTGTAGCCCATGCCCTTGCGGGTGACGACGTGCAGGAACTGCGGGCCCTTGGCATCGCGCAGGTTCTCGAGCGTCGGGATGAGCGAATCCAGGTCGTGGCCGTCGATGGGGCCCACATAGTTGAGGCCGAACTCCTCGAAGATGGTGCCGGGCACGACCATGCCCTTGGTGTGTTCCTCGAAGCGGCGCGCGAACTCGTACAGCGGCGTGTGCTTCAGCACCGACTTGGCGGACTCACGCGCCGCGGCGTAGAACTTGCCGCTCATCAGCCGGGCCAGGTAGCGGTTCAGCGCGCCCACCGGCGGGCTGATGGACATGTCGTTGTCATTGAGGATGACCAACATGTCGGCGTGCGAGACGCCCGCGTTGTTCATCGCCTCGAAGGCCATGCCGCCGGTCATCGCGCCGTCGCCGATGATGGCCACGGCGTGGCGGTCCTCGCCCTTGAGCTTGGCGGCGGTGGCCATGCCCAGCGCGGCCGAGATGGACGTGGTGGAGTGCGCGGTGCCGAACGTGTCGTACTCGCTCTCGTCGCGCTTCGGGAAGCCCGACAGGCCGCCGAACTGGCGCAGCGTGGGCATGCGGTCGCGCCGGCCGGTGAGGATCTTGTGCGGGTAGGTCTGGTGGCCCACGTCCCACACCAGGCGGTCGTGCGGGGTGTTGAACACGAAGTGCAGCGCCACCGTCAGCTCCACCGTGCCGAGGTTGCTGGACAGGTGGCCGCCGGTCTTGCTGACGTTGTGCAGCACGCACTGTCGCAGCTCGCCGCACAGCGTCTTGAGCTCCGCGCGCGACAGGCGGCGCAGGTCGGCCGGGGTGTGGATGGTGTCGAGAAGGGGGCTGCTCGTCATGGGGTGAGTTGCGTCCTTCATCAGTTGTCGCGCTCCACGATGCGGTCGGCCAGGCAGGCCAGCCAGGCGGCCTGGTGCAGGCCGCTGCGGGCCAGGGCCGCGTGCGCCGCGTCGCGCAATTGCCGGGCGCGCGCCTGCGCGCCGTCGAGGCCCAGCAGCGAGACGAACGTGGGCTTGTTCTGGTCGACGTCCTTGCCGGCGGTCTTGCCCAGCACCTCGGAGGCCTGCGTGACGTCGAGGATGTCGTCCACCACCTGGAAGGCGAGGCCGATCGCCGCGCCGTACTCGGCCAGCGCTGCGCGCGTGGAAGGCGTGGAATCGCCGCAGGCCACGCCCATCATGACGCTCGCCTCCAGCAGCACGCCGGTCTTGCGGCGGTGCATGTCGCGCAGTGCGGATTCGTCCAGCGCCAGCCCGATGCTGGCGAGGTCGATGGCCTGGCCACCGGCCATGCCCGCGTGGCCCGACGCGCGGACCAGCAGCTGCACCAGGCGCGCGGCCAGTGGCAGGGCCACGCCCTCGTCCGGGGTGAGCACCTCGAAGGCCAGCGCCTGCATCGCGTCGCCGGCCAGCATGGCGCGCGCCTCGCCGTACTTCACGTGCACGGTGGGCTTGCCGCGGCGCAGGACGTCGTTGTCCATGCAGGGCATGTCGTCGTGCACCAGCGAATAGGCATGGATCAGCTCCACGGCCACCGCCGCGCGCAGGGCGACGGCACGGTCGCCGCCCACGGCCTCGCAGCCGGCCAGCACCAGCAGCGGGCGCAGGCGCTTGCCGCCGTCGAGCACGGCGTAGCGCATGACTTCGCCCAGGCCCGCCGGCGCGTCCTCCGGCACCCAGCGCTGCAGCGCCTCCTCGACAGCCTGCTGCTGCCGGGAGACCCACAGGTCGAATTGATCGATGTTCATGCGTTCGTCCAGGGCTTGAGCTGCCCTTCCTCCAGGACCTTCACCTGTTCTTCCACTGCGTCGAGCCGGGAGCGACAGAACTCCAGGAGCCGGGCGCCGCGCCGGTAGGCATCCAGCAGGCGGTCCAGCGGCAGTTGGCCCCCTTCCATCGCGCGCACCAGCGTCTCCAGCTCGGCCTGGGCATCCTCGAACGTGGAGGGCAGGTCGGCGGGCGCGGTGATCTCGGGTGCGGCCATGGGTCGTGATTCGGGCAAAGGCGGATTGTAGTCAGGGGAATCCCCCAGGGCGACAGGAAACGTATCCGGCCGCGACGAGGCGGCTGAACGGGCGGCGCTCGGCCGACGGATGTCACGGCAAACGGCCTGCCAGTGGAGGAACCTCTCCAGACCGCGCCCCAGGGACGCGCGTCCCGCGCTGGGGACTGGCGGGTCCGGGGACGGCTTGGTGTCTTCGCGTTACAATCACCGGTTCGGCCGTCGCCAGGCACAACAGCGCGGCCGGTTGCTCTTTTCACTCTTTCTTAGCCCACCCGCGGGGCCACCGGGTGGGGGGTTGACATTGGTGGAGATCATGTCGGACCTGAGCATCACGCTAGAAGCTCTGGAGCGCGCGCGCTCTCAACTTTCCGTATCCGCATACTTCGACGACGACCTGTTCCGCCGCGAACAGGAGCTCGTCTTCCAGCACGGACCGCGCTACCTGGCGCACGAACTGTCCGTCCCCGAGATCGGCGACCACTACGCCCTGCCGCAGGAAGGCGAGGGGCGGGTGCTCGTGCGCTCGGCGCAGGGCATCGAGCTGCTGTCCAACGTCTGCCGGCACCGCCAGGCGGTGATGATGAAGGGGCGCGGCCACACCGGCGCCAACATCGTCTGCCCGCTGCACCGCTGGACCTACGGCCTGGACGGCCAGCTGCTGGGCGCGCCGCACTTCGACCGGGATCCCTGCCTGCATCTGAACCGCTACCGCACCCGCACGTGGAACGGCCTGGTGTTCGAGGACAACGGCCGCGACATCGCCACGGACCTCGGCGCCCTGGGCCCGCGCGCGCAGCTGGATTTCAGCGGCTACGTGCTGGACTCGGTGCGCCTGCACGAGTGCGACTACAACTGGAAGACGTTCATCGAGGTGTACCTCGAGGACTACCACGTGGGGCCCTTCCACCCGGGCCTGGGCCGCTTCGTGGCCTGCGACGACCTGCAGTGGGAGTTCGGCCGGCACCACTCCGTGCAGACGGTGGGCGTGGCCGACCGCCTGGCCCGCCCGGGCTCGCCCACGTACCAGCGCTGGCACGACGCCGTGCTGCAGTTCCGCGACGGACAGCCGCCCGCGCACGGCGCCATCTGGCTCACGTACTACCCCAACATCATGGTGGAGTGGTACCCGCACGTGCTGGTGGTGTCCACGCTGTACCCGAAGGGCCCGCAGAAGACGCTCAACGTCGTCGAGTTCTACTACCCCGAGGAGATCGCGGCGTTCGAGCGCGAGTTCGTCGAGGCGCAGCAGGCCGCCTACATGGAGACCTGCGACGAGGACGACGAGATCGCGCTGCGCATGGACGCGGGCCGCAAGGCGCTGTTCGAGCGCGGCGACGACGAGTTCGGGCCTTACCAGCACCCGATGGAGACCGGCATGGAGCACTTCCACGGCTGGTATCGCGGCGCGATGGCGGGGGCGAACGGGCGCTGATCCCGGCAAGGACCACGCGGGCCAGACCGCGTTTGGGCATGCGCATTCCGTCGAACCGCGCGGCCCGCCTCCTGTTCACAATCGACCTTCGACGGAGGGTGCCTCGATGAGTGAACGATCGCGTCGCAAGTTCCTGGCCGGCGGGGCCGCCGCGATGGCGGGGCCGCTGGCCCTCGCGCCCGCGCGCGCGGACGTGCCCCCCGGGGCCCTGGAGCGCCCGGTGCCGGCCGACGCCAGCCGCACCCCGGGCGAGCCGCTGGCGGACACCAGCTATGGGTCGCGCTCGCAGTTCGAGACGGCGGTGCGCACGCGCTTCAGGACGGCCACGCCGCTGTCCTCCTGGACCATGACACCGCTGCAGGACAGCCGCGGCATCCTCACGCCCTCGGGCCTGCACTTCGAGCGCAGCCACGGCGGCACCGCCACCATCGACCCGGCGCGCCACACCCTGTACGTGCACGGCCTGGTGCGGAAGCCGCGCAAGTACACGATGGCCGACCTGGCGCGGTTCCCGTCGGTCTCGCGGCTGCACTTCATCGAGTGTTCCGGCAACGGGCTCACCGAGTGGTCGAAGCCGACGATGAAGACGGTGCAGGAGACGCACGGCCTGACGTCGTGCTCGGAGTGGACCGGCGTGCCGCTGTCGGTGATCCTGGCCGAGGCGGGCCTGCCCGGCAACGCCAGGTGGCTGCTGGCCGAAGGGGGCGACGCCTCGGCCATGACGCGCAGCATCCCGATCGCCAAGGCGCTGAAGGACTGCTTCCTGGCCTACGGGCAGAACGGCGAGGCGCTGCGCCCGGAGCAGGGCTACCCGCTGCGGCTGATGGTGCCGGGCTACGAAGGCAACGTGCACATCAAGTGGCTGCGGCGCCTGGAGGTGTCCGACGCGCCGTTCATGACGCGCGAGGAGACCTCCAAGTACACCGACCTGCGCCCGGACGGCAAGGCGGTGCAGTTCTCGTTCGAGATGGAGGCCAAGTCGGTCATCACGTCGCCCTCCGGGCAGATGACGCTGGACGCGCCGGGCTGGCGCGAGATCACCGGCCTCGCGTGGTCGGGGCGCGGCACGATCAAGCGCGTGGACGTCTCCACCGACGGCGGACGCAGCTGGCGGCCGGCCGCGCTGCAGGGGCCCGTGCTGCCCCTCTGCCACACGCGCTTCCGCTTCCCGTGGCAGTGGGACGGCAAGCCCGCCATCCTGCAGAGCCGCTGCGTCGACGACACGGGCTACGTGCAGCCGACGCTCGGGCAGGTGATCGACCAGCGCGGCCTGAACGGGCCCGCCGGCTCGGTCTACCACCTCAACGCGATCCAGAGCTGGCAGGTGGCCGAGGACGGAAAGGTGAGCAATGTCCACCACTACTGACAACCTGTCGCGGGCGTGGCTGGCGATCGCGGCCGGCGCAGGCGCGGCGATCGCGATCGGCATGGCGTCGCGCGCCAACGCGGCGCCTGCCCCGGCCCCCGCGCCCCCCTTCGGCTTCGGCACGCCCGCCACGGCACAGGACCTGCAGCGCTTCACCTCGCCGCTGCCCGACGGCCGCGGCCTGCCCGCAGGCTCGGGCACCGTGGAACAGGGCCGCGCGCTGTACCAGGCGCAATGCATGGCCTGCCACGGCGCCAACCTGGAGGGCGGCCTGGGCGACCGGCTGGTGGGCGGGCGCGGCACGCTCGCCAACGCCGACCCGAAGAAGGCCCCGATGAAGACGGTGGAGAGCTACTGGCCGTACGCCACGACGCTCTTCGACTACATCAAGCGCGCGATGCCGCTGACCACGCCCGGCAGCCTGGACGATGACCAGGTGTACGCGCTGTCGGCCTACATCCTGTCGCGGGCGCACATCGTGCCGGACGACGCGGTGATGACGCCCGCCACGTTGCCGCAGGTGCGCATGCCCAATCGCGACGGCTTCATCCCCGACCCGCGCCCGGAGCGGTTCCGGCCGGCGGACCAGGTGCCGCATTCGGCGGACGCGGCGCGGCCCTGAAGGAGACCCCTTCCGCCGCGCCTCGAGCGCTACGCGGCGAGGCCCTCGAGCGCTACGCGGCGAGGCCCAGCACCCGCGCGGCGTTGTCGTGCAGCACCTTGGGCAGCACGTCGTCGCGCAGGCCCAGCGCCAGGTAGTCGTCCAGCGACTGCCGCATCGGGCGGAACGGGTACGAGCTGCCGAACAGCAGCTGGTCGGCCATGAAGCCGTTGGCCGCCTCGACGTACAGGCGCCCGCCCGGCGAGAAGATGTACATGTCCGCCACGACGAACACGTTGTCGTGGAGCAGCGCCACGCCCACCATCTCGTTCACGAACGGGTAGAAGCCGTGGTAGCAGACGATGCGCAGCGTGGGGAACGCCCGCGCCACGCGCCCCACGGCCGCGGGCCGCACGTCGTCCAGGCTCGGGGCGGTGGGCCCGGACATCAGGCACACCGGCACGCCCAGCGCCGCGCAGGCCTCGTAGGCGGGCATCAGCGACGGATGGTCCACGGGGCGCGGGGGCGCCAGCCAGCCCGGCTCCAGGTTGATGGCGCGCAGCCCGAGCGTCTTCACGGCGCGCGCCACCTCGTCGGCGATCGCGGCTGGGCCGAGCGCGTCCACGTCCACCGAGCCCAGGCCCACCAGCTCCGGGTGCCCTGCCACCAGCGCGTGGACCTCGTCGTTGGTGTGGCGCACGCTCGGCGTGTCGCGACCCACGACGACGGCGCGCGTGATGCCGGCCTCGCGGATCTCCGCGGTGAAGGCCGCGACGTCCACCGAGCGCGTGAAGTGGTCCGGGTCGCGCGAGCCCACGCGCCGGTTCAGCCAGCGCACCACCTCGAACGACGGCGTGCCCGGCGTGGCGCCGTAGAAGTCGTGGAGGAAGGAAGGCCGGCTCCTCATGTCGATCACGGGACGGATCATGCGCGGGGCTCCTGCGGCAAGGAATGGTCGGGGGCGCGCTCGCTGCCGGTGCGTCGGCGCGCGAAGGCCGCGACCAGGTCCGCCGCGGCATGGCTGCCGCCGGCGAACGATTTCATCGCCTCCTCGTGCAGCAGCGACAGCGCGCGCATCTTCACGGCGTTGGCGCGGTCGTCGTGGAACAGGTCGGCCACGCTGCGCGGGCGCGGCAGGTCCACGTCGATCACCTCGCGCACGCGCGTGGGGCCGTGGGTCATCACCACCAGGCGGTCGGCCAGGAAGATCGCCTCGTCGATGTCGGTGGTGACGAAGAAGTGCGTGCCGCGCGACTGCTCGAACAGCGCCGCGTAGTAGGTCCACATCAGCTCGCGCGACATCGCGTCCAGCCCGCGGAAGGGCTCGTCCAGGATCATCACCTCGGGATCGTTGACCAGGGCGCGCGCCAGCTCCGCGCGGCGCTGCATGCCGCCCGACAGCTGCGACGGCCAGGCGTCGCGGAAGGCGCGCAGGCCCACGCTGTCGAGGAGCCGGCCCGCGCGCTCGCGCGCGGCGGCCGCGGGCACGCCCCGCGCGCGCGGGCCGTAGAGGATGTTGTCCCAGGTGGTCATCCACGGGAACAGCGCCGACTCCTGGAACAGCACCAGGCGCCGGTGGTCCGGCCCGGTCACCGGCTGGCCGTCCAGCGTGATGCGCCCCCGCGTGGGGCGCTCGAAGCCCGCCAGCAGGCGGATGAGCGTGCTCTTGCCGCAGCCGGACGGGCCGATCATCACGGTGAGCCGGCCGCGCGGGATCTCGAAGTCGCAGTCGGCGACCACCACCTTCGCGTCGTCGCCCAGGCCGTACGACTTGGCCACGCGCTCGACGCGCATCGCGGGGCGGCCGTCGCTTGTTGTTGGCGCCATCGTCGCCACCTCAGGCCCGCCGCAACCAGGGCGTGGCCAGGCCGCCCAGGCGGCGCAGGGCCTCGCTGCACGCGTAGCCGGCCAGGCCGATGCTGATCATCCCGACGATGATCTGCTCGTAGGCGCCGCCCACGTACGAGTTCCAGATGAAGAAGCCCATGCCGCCGCCCGCGCCGCCGCCGTTGCTGCCGCCGCCCGAGATCATCTCGGCGGCCACCACCACCTCCCAGGTGATGCCCATGCCCACCGACGCGCCCACGACGATCGCGGGCAGCGTGGCCGGCAGCACGACGCGCCGGAAGATGTTCCAGCGCGACGCCCCCATCGCCTGCGCCGCCTGGAAGTAGCGCGCGTCGATGGCGCGCGCCCCGCCGATCACGTTGATCACCACCGTGAAGAACGCGCCGATGAACGTGACGAAGGCGATGGACAGCTCCTGCGTGGGCCAGAAGATGATCGACGCGGGCACCCACGCCAGCGGCGGGATCGGGCGCAGCATCTCCAGGGTGGGGAAGACGACCGCATGCACGGTACGGCTCATCGCCAGCACCAGGCCCAGCGGGATGCCCAGCAGCATCGCGGCGCCGAAGCCGGCCAGCACGCGCAACAGGCTGGAGAGCCAGCTGGACCAGTAGCCCGGATCGCCCACCAGGCCGCTCCACGCCCGCAGCACGCTGCTGGGCGCCGGCACGTGGCCCAGCCAGGGCATGGGCACCCCCAGCCACTGCCTGGATCGCGCGCCCAGCTCCCACACCAGCAGGAACACCAGCAGCGAGACCAGCGCCCGCCGCGTGGCGCGGGCCGAGTGCGGGCCGCGCGTCATCGCTCGACGTCCCCCGCGGCGAACGACTTCATCGCCTCCTCCTGCACCACCGCGCCGGTCTCGGCCATGATCGCCCGGAAGCGCGGGCTGGTGAGCACGCCGTAGTCGCGCGGGTGCGGGATGTCGATGTCGATGATGCGCTTGGGCCGGCAGGGCCGCGCGGTCATCACCACCAGCCGGTGGCCGAGGAACACGGCCTCTTCCAGGTCGTGCGTGATGAACACGATGGTGACCGGGTTGCGGTAGTACACCTGCAGCAGCGCCTCGTGCATCACCGAGCGGGTGAGCGAATCCAGCGCCCGGTACGGCTCGTCGAACAGCAGCACCCGCGGGTCGTTCATCAGCGCGCGCACGATCTCCACGCGGCGGCGCACGCCGGAGGACAGCTGGCCCGGGTAGCAGGCCTCCGCGCCGCCCAGCCCGGCGTCGGCCATCATGGCGCGGCCCCTGTCCAGGATCTCGCGGCGGTCCTGCGTGCCTTGCATCAGCGGGCCGAAGCACACGTTCTCCAGCGCCGTCTTCCACGGGAACAGCGCGCCGTTCTGGAAGACGACGACGCGGTCCGCGCCCGGCGTGGCCATCGGCTGGCCCGGCCCGCACAGCATCCGGCCGTCCAGGTCGATGCGGCCCGACGTGATGGGATGGAAGCCGGCGATGGCGTTCAGCAGCGTCGTCTTGCCGCAGCCCGACGGCCCCACGATCATGCAGATCTCGCCCGCCGGGATGTCCAGCGTGCAGTGGTCCACGGCCAGCACGGCCTGGTCGCCGTTCCCGTACGACTTGACGACGTCGGCGATGCGCAGCGCGCCCCCGCGTGGCCGCGCCACGGCCGGCGGTGCCAGCAGGGCGGGATCAGCGGCCATCGAGCCCCAGCTCCCGGTCGCGCCAGCGCATCAGCCGATCGCCCGCCAGGCGCACCAACGCGCTGGTGGCGTAGCCCACGGCGCCCAACGTCACCATGCCGATGACGATGGTGGGGTAGCGCACCATCGTGTAGGAGGTGTTGATCACGTACCCCAGGCCGTATTCGCCCGACACCATCTCGCCCGCCACCAGCGAGAACCAGGCCACGCCGATGGAGATCTGCAGGCCCGTGAAGACGTGGGGCAGCGCCCCCGGCACGACGACGTGGAAGAACACCTGCCAGGGCGAGGCGCCCAGGCAGCGCGCGGCGCGCACGTGGGATTCGTCGAGCGACTCCACGCCCAGCATCGTGTTGAGCGCGGTGGCGAAGAACGAGGCGAGGAACGTGAGGAACACCACCGGCGTCTCGTTGCCGCTGAACATCAGGATGGCCAGCGGCACCCAGGCCAGGATGGGGATGGGCCGCAACATCTCGAACAGCGGGAACACGTACTCGCGGAACGCCGTGGACCAGCCCAGCAGCAGCCCCACCGGCACGCCGATGGCGGTGGCCAGCGCGAAGGCGACGCCCACGCGCCGCAGGCTGGCGAGGATGTGCAGGTAGTACTCGGGCGTGTACACCGACAGGCCGAACACGGGGTCGCGCGCGAACATCTCCCGGAACACCGCGGTGGGCCCGGGCATCTCCGCGAAGCGCGGCAGGCGCCACACCTCCACGGCCAGGTACCAGAAGGCGAGCGCGAGGCCGAAGCCGGCCAGTGCCAGCCAGGGCCGCGGGCTGGCGGCCCAGGCGACCAGCCGCGCGTTGGCGCGCCGGGGCGCGCGCGCCGAGCCCGCGGGCGCCGACGCCGCGGCGGGCGGGTCGACCGGCCGCTGCACGACAGGCGTGAACTCGACCACGGCGCTCATGTCACTTGCCCCGGTAGTCCTTGTCGTCCAGCGGCGCGATGCGGCCCACCGGCGCGGCCAGGCCCCGCTCCTTCAGGATCTGCTGCGTGAACTCCGGCATCACGGCCTCGGGCCGCAGCTTCTCGCTGGTGACGCTCTTGATGGAGAACAGGAAGGCCGTGTCCGCGGCGATCAGCGCCGACACGTCCGGCGTGATGCCGAAGGGCAGCGTCAGGCGCACGGGCGTGCCGCCCTCGGCCGCGGGGTGCTTGCCGTACAGGGCCGACCACAGCGATTTCTCGGGAAAGCCGGTGGCGTACTGCGCGGCCAGCGCGGCCACCTCGGTGCTGTTCTTCGGGTCCGCGATGAACAGCTCGGCGTCCAGCTCGGCGTTCAGCCAGGCCCTGACGATGTCGGGGCGCTGGCGGATCAGGTCGGCGCGCATCGTGATGAACGCGCCGTCGCTCTCGCCCACCGTGGCGCCGGAGGCGACGCGCTTGGCCAGGCCCTCGTGCACCAGGCGCGACGCCGTGGGCTCCCAGATGACCGCGCCGTCGATCTTGCCCGCGCGGAAGTTGCTGGTGATGACCTCGATGTTCTGGTTCAGGTACGACTCGGGCTTGATCTTCTGCTTGCGGAAGACGGCCTGCGCGAAGCGGTCGGCGCAGCTGCCCAGCGGCACGGCCACGCGCTTGCCGTCCAGCCACTTCACGCCGTCCTCGGCGGTGGCGAAGGCGGGGGCGTCGGTGCGCGTGAGGAAGACGTTGCACTGGTCCTGGCCCAGGCCGATGGCGCCGACGATGCGGATGTCGGCCACCTGCTCCTTGGTGGTGGACACGATGGCCGGCATGTCGCCGAGGTAGCCGATGTGCTGCTTGCCGGCCACCATCGCGTTGACGATGACGGCGCCCTGCAGGCCCACGCTGAACTCCACCGTGGAGCCCTTGGGCAGGTACTTCTCGTAGAGCTTCTTGCCGCGGATGACCACGCCCGACCACGACTCCGCGTAGAAGGGCTGGTAGCCCACCACGAGCTGGACGGGCTCGCCGGGCTTGCCGTACTCGAGGTCGGCGGCCGCGGCGGGCGCGGCCGTGACGGCCAGCGTGGCGGCCACCGCGAAGGACACCGCGGCGGCCAGCACCGCGGAGGACGTGGAGCGCTCGAGGCGGCGCAGGAAGGGCAGTGTCGTCATGGGGTCTCGCGTTTCGGTCAGAGGGGAACGTGGTGGCCGAAGCCGAGCAGGCGCGTGTCGAGCCGGACGACGCGCCGCGACAGGCGCCACGCGTCGTCGCGAAGCACCAGGGTGTCGAACAGCTTGCCCACCGCGAACAACGCGGTGGCGCCGGAGTCGATGGCCGTGCGGAAGACCTGCAGCGCGCTCACCACCTCCGCGCGCTCGCCGTCCGGCGGCAGGTCGACGGTGCACACCGTGAGGTGCCGCGTCAGCGGGGACGCATCGCTGTTGTGGCGCGGCAGGTTCGTGAACAGCGTCTGCAGCGCCGCCTTGTCGTGCGACAGCCAGGTCATCTGGCGGCGGATCTCCGGGCTCCACGTGGTGATCTCGTAGTGGTAGTCGTCGTCGCAGAGCGCGAGGTAGCCGGCGAAGTCGCGCTCGTCCAGCCGCAGGCCCGAGCGGTACACCTGTTCGACGATGGCGGTGCGGGCGTCCATTCAGGCCGCGCCGGCGGGGGCCGTGCCGTAGGGGTCGCTGGCCAGGCGCCCCATGCGCCGGCTCCATTCCGCGTAGAAGTGCCGCATGCCGCCCTCGTCGTGGATGGTCATGTCCTCCTCGCGGCCGTGCAGCACCCAGCGGCTGTCGGTGTGCTCGCGCATCGCCAGGCCCTGGCCGTGAACCCCCAGCAGGTCCTCGTGCAGGTTGCGGCCGAACGGGCCCCAGATCTGGTTGTGGTGCTGGATGCGCTCGGCCCGCTCCGCGGGCGTGTCCGACTTCAGGCCCAGGCCGCGGAACTCGATCAGCACCCGCGACGGGCCCAGCGGGATGGCCGTGTCCACGCGCAGCACCGAGGTGCGCAGGTTGAACGTCATGCCCGGGAAGATGTCCACCAGCACCCAGCCGCCCTCCGCCAGCCCGGGCCAGCCCACGCCGCGTCCCGAGCCGCCCTCGTAGGCGTCGTACTTCACCGACATCGAGCCCACCGACGCATGCCCGTTGGGGTATCCCGTGTACTTGCGGTCGAAGTACCCCGGCTGCTGCATGCCCGTGATGCGGTTGAAGTAGTGCATGTAGTCGTGATAGAACTCGCTGTTCGTGTCGTGCCACAGCTTGAAGTTCGTGTCGACCACGGCGCGGTGGTAGTGGAAGACCTCCAGCGGCCGCGCCAGCTGTTCCTCCAGCAGGCCCAGCGCGCCGCCCAGGTAGTCGGCCAGCGGCTCGGCCTCGTCGTCCACGTTCACCCACACGAAGCCGCCCAGGCCGACGGTGGTGCGCACCTCGCGCAGGCCGGCGTCCTGGCAGGTGAAGCGGTCCTGGTAGCCCTGCTCGGCGCGCGAAATGCTGATGCAACGGCCCGTGGTGTCGAAGGCCCAGGAGTGGAAGATGCAGCGGATCGTGCGCGCGTTGCCCGCGGGCTCGTACAGCAGCGTGTTGCCGCGGTGCGGGCAGATGTTGTAGAAGCTGCGCACCGTGCCGTCCGCGCCGCGCACCACGATCAGCGGGCTGCCGCCGGGGTGCGAGAACGTGCGGTAGTCGTAGGGCTGCGCCAGCTCCGACTCGTGGCACGCCACGATCCAGCACTTGTTGAAGATGCGCGCCTGCTCCTCGCGGAACAACGCCTCGTCCGTGTAGACGCCCGTGTGCACGAAGTGGCTGGCCGGGAATGGCGGCTTCCGGCCCCACGATGCGGCATTTCGCGACATGCAAACCACTCCGGTCCGTGCGACCTCGTCGGCACGCGAATCGGCTTCGCGTGCAGGATCGCCTTCTGTGTCCGGATGCTACTGAGCGCACGCGCCGCGAGAAGCTTGAAATCCGACTAAGCGCATGCGCAAGGCGGGGAACACCGCCCTTCCCGCGTTGGCGCCGGTGCGTACCATGGGCCTGCCATGCGTCCCGCGTGTCCGCCCTGTCAATCTTCCCGCACCCCTCTTTCGGAGTCCGCATGACCCTCGCCCCTCGGCTCGCCCCGTTCGCCGCTTCGCTGGCCGCCTCGCTTGCCGCCCTCCTGGCCCCTGGCATGGCGGCCGCCGCCCCCTTCGCCTACGTTCCCAACGAGGGTTCGGGCACCGTCAGCGTCATCGACACCGCCACCGACCTGGTGGTGGCCGAGATCCCGGGGGGTGCCAAGCCGCGCGGCACGGTGGTGAGCCTGGACGGCCACCGCGCCTACGTCAGCGACCAGCCCGGCAATCGCCTGGTGGTGCTGGACCTGGACAAGCGCGTGCAGGCCGGCGCGATCGAGCTGGGCGCGTCGCCGGAGGGCATGGGGATGTCGGCCGACGGCCGCTGGATCGTGGCCGCGGTGGAGGAAGGCAACGAGGTGGCGTTCGTGGACGTCGCCGCGCAGAAGAAGGCGTTCTCGGTGAAGGTGCAGGGCAAGAACCCCGAGCACGCGATGTTCTCGCCCGACGGCCGCCGGGTGTTCGTGAGCGCCGAGGAAGGCAGCGCGGTGGACGTGATCGACGTGGCCACCCGCGCCGTCGTGGCGCACATCCCGGTGGGCGAGCGGCCGCGCGGCATCGGCTTCGCGCCCGACGGCTCGCGCGCGTGGGTGGGCGTGGAGAACGCGAGCGAGGTGGCCGTCATCGACACGGCCACGCTCAAGCCCGTGGCCACGCTGAAGGCCGGCACGCGCAGCAACGGCATCGCGGTGCACCCCGACGGCCGTCACGTGTACGTGTCCAACGGCGGCGACGCCACGGTGTCGGTGGTGGACACGGCCACGCTCAAGGTGGTGGCCACCATCCCCGTGGGCCAGCGCCCGTGGAACATGGCGCTCACGCCCGACGGCCGCAAGCTCTACGTGGCCTGCGGGCGCGCGGGGGTGGTGTCGGTGATCGACACGGAGAAGATGGCCAAGGTGGCGGACGTGCCCGTCGGCAAGCTGCCGTGGGGCGTGGCGATCCGCTGACCGGGGCTCAGGGCGTCAGGCCGTACACCGAGACGTTGCCCGACCCGCCCACGTACACGCGGCCGTTGGCCGCGACGGGCGTGACGAACGGGCGGCCCGCCGACCAGTTGCCCGCCGGGCCGCTCCAGATGGGCGCGCCCAGCCGCTGCGCGTCGTAGGCCTCCAGCACCAGCGGATTGGCGCGCCGGACCACCCACACCACACCCGTGCCGGCCTGGCTGCCCGAGGACGTGACGACCATCATGGCGCCGCCGTTGGACGACGTGGTGGTGCCCTGCATCGACTGGGTCAGCGAGGGCGTGGCGCCCGTGGCCACCGTGTAGCCCTTCAGCACGTCGGCGCTGGTCTGGTAGTAGACGATGCCGCCCGTCGGCGAGAGCCAGTACGCCGGCCCGCCCCAGACCCCGCGCCCGCTGCTGGCCACGCGGGTGGCCTGCAGCGCGCCGGCGTCGCCCGCCTGCACGTGGCCCAGCTTGTCGCGGTTCAGCAGGTAGAGCGTGCCGTCCTTGCCCATGGCCACGGCCAGCGGCGGCGCCAACTGACCCGGTGCCGGCGGCAGCAGCATCACCCCACCGGAGCCGAAATCGAGGTCGCCGCCGTTCAGGGTGTCGTAGGCCGCGGGCGTGAACCAGTCCGCCACCTTGCGGCCCGTGGGCGCCAGGCGCAGCACGCTCTCGCCCCAGTCCTTGCCGCCCTTCTTGAAATCGCCGTTGCCGGTGACGAACCAGACCGTGCCGTCGTCGTCCACCGCCGGGGCGAAGCCGCTGTTCCACGGCGCCGCCAGTTCGTAGCCCGCCTTGCGGTCCACCGTGTGGAAGGCGCTCTGCAGCGACAGGTCGACGGCGTCGTAGCGCAGCAGCCAGCCGGTGATGTTGTTCGGGTTGTGGTCGCAGTGCGAGCCCACGGCCAGATAGAGCTGGCCCGCGTTGGCGGCCAGGCCCGCGCGCACCCACTGGTTGTGGGGGTCGAAGCTGATCGTGTTGCCATCGTCCAGCACCGCGCTGGGCTTGATCTCCACCGGCGTCTTCAGGTCGTGGCCGTCGGCCAGCGACAGCTGGTGCAGGCGGGAGTGGAATTCGTTCCTGGTGGGCTCGATGGCGTCCACCACGTACAGGCGCGGCGGCTTGTTGCCGCCACGCAGGACGACCGGCGTGGAGCCGATGCCGTAGGTGGTGGTGACGTCGCTGCACCCCACATCCGCGGACGCCTGGGGAGTACCCAGGTTGACGTGCCACAGCAGGGCGTTCGAGTGCGCGTCGAAGGCGTAGACCGAGTTCTTGCCGGTGGCGATGACCACGAGATCGTGCACCGTGCCGTCCGCGAGCGTCACCGCGTTCACCAGCAGGGGTTGCGCGAACACCTCGCCGTCCACCGCGAGCGTGGCCAGCAGGCTGAACTTGCCGGACTGGACGCTGGCGACGGTGAGCGCCGTCTCCGCCGGGTTCCAGCCCGTGCGCGCGGCGTCGTAATGGTAGGTGAGCACGTCCACGGGCGTGCCGGCGTAGGGCAGCGCGACGCCCACCGGCGTGTCCGGCCCCGACGGCGCCTGGATCGCGGGCCCGTCGGCGGGTCCGGCAGGCACCGTGCGACCGGGCTCGAGCGTGGCCGCGGCGGCGGCCAGGGATGCCGCCAGCGACAAGGACAGCGCCAGCGGGCGCAGGCGACGGGAGGGATGCCAGGATTCGAGCCGGGTAGCCATGCGGAAATCTCCAGGGACGACGGGTACGCGGGGGTGATCGGCGATCTTCAGCGCTTTGGGCGCCTGCGCCATCCGTGGAAACGTGACCCACAATGCACCGCATGTCCGCCCCGATGCTGATGGTCGCCGCGTCGTTCCTGTTCGCCACGATGGGCGTGTGCGTGAAGCTGGCGTCCGCGCAGTACGGCGCCGGCGAGATCGTGATGTACCGCGGACTGGTGGGCCTCGTGATGATCTGGGGGTTGACGCGGGCGCGCCGGGTGTCGTTGAAGACGCGCGTGCCCGGCATGCACCTGTGGCGCAGCGTGGTGGGCGTGACGTCGCTCACGCTGTGGTTCTACGCGCTGGGCAAGCTGCCGCTGGCCACGGGCGTGACGCTCAACTACATGTCGTCGGTGTGGATGGCGCTGTTCCTGATCGGCGGCTCGGTCGTCGCCGGTGGCGCGCGCATCGATCCCCGCCTGGTGGCGCTGGTGCTCGTGGGCTTCGCGGGCGTCGCGCTGGTGCTGCGGCCGTCGCTGGGCCAGGACCAGCTGGCGGCGGGCATCGTGGGGCTGGCCTCGGGCATGCTGTCCGCGCTGGCCTACCTGCAGATCACCACGCTGGGCCGTGCGGGCGAGCCCGAGCTGCGCGTCGTCTTCTACTTCTCGATCGGCGGCTTCCTGGCCGGCCTGGGCCTGACGCTCGCGAGCGGCATGCACCCGCACACGTGGCGCGGCTTCGCGCTGCTGATGGCCACGGGCCTGCTGGCCACCACGGCGCAGGTGCTGATGACGCGCGCCTACGCCATCGGCCGGCCCCTGTCCAACGCCAGCCTGCAGTACCTGGGCATCGTGTTCTCGTTCGCCTACGGCCTCTGGCTGTTCGGCGACGCGCTGACGGCGTCGGCCACGGCCGGCATCGTCCTCATCGTTGGCGCCGGCCTGGGCGCCACCTTCCTCCGCGCCCGCACGCTGCCGCCCGCCTCGGGCGAGTCGGTGCTGCCGGGCGCCGAATGACCTGGACCGCCTCCGCCATGAACCCACCCACCGCCGCCTTTCCCGCCCCGCTGGTCGATGCCTCCGAGCTGCGCCGCCTGCTCGACTCGCCCACGCCGCCCGTCGTCGTGGACTGCAGCTTCGACCTGGCCGACCCCGGCGCGGGCCGCCGCGCGTTCGCCGAGGGACACGTGGCGGGCGCCGTGTACGTGCACCTGGACGAGGACCTGTCGGGACCCAAGACCGGCCGCAACGGCCGCCATCCGCTGCCCGATCGCAGCGCCTTCGCCGCCACGCTCGCGCGCCTGGGCGTGACGCCCGGGCGCACGGTGGTGGCGTACGACCGCCAGGGTGCCATGTACGCCGCGCGCCTGTGGTGGATGCTGCGCTGGGTGGGCCATGCGCAGGCCCGCGTGCTGGACGGCGGGCTGGCCGCCTGGACGGCCGCCGGCGGCGCGGTGGCCAGCGGCGACGCGCCGGCCCACGCCAGCGCGCCAGGGCTGTATCCCGTGCGCGATGCGCTGGTGCCCACGTTGGACGCCGACGCCCTGCAGCGCGCGCTCGGCCGCGTGACCCTGGTGGACGCCCGCGCCGGCGAGCGCTTCCGCGGCGAGGTGGAACCGCTGGATGCGCGCGCCGGCCACATCCCCGGCGCGCGCAACCGCTTCTTCAAGGACAACCTGGGCGCCGACGGCCGCTTCCTGCCGCCCGCCACGCTGCGCACGGCGTTCGAGGCGCTGGGCGCCGCGCCGGCCGAGGTGGTGCACCAGTGCGGTTCGGGCGTCACCGCGTGCCACAACCTGCTGGCGATGGAGGCCGCGGGCCTGCACGGCTCGGCGCTGTACCCGGGATCGTGGAGCGAGTGGTCGGCCGATCCGGCGCGGCCGGTGGCCGTGGGGGCCTGAGCGTGCCGGCCGTGCCGCGCGGCTGACGCCGGTCAAGCGCGCGCGGTTGCGGCGCGGGGCCCGCGGGCGCACACTTTGCCTCGCCCGGGTCCAACCCCCTGTCGAGGAGCTCCCTCATGGCCTACCAGCACCTGCTGATCCCCACCGACGGCACCGAGGTCACGGCGAAGGCCGTCGAGTCGGCCGTGATGCTGGCGCGCGCGCTGGGCGCCCGCCTCAGCACCATCACGGTGAAGGAGCCCTTCCCGTACAGCGCCATCTCGGAGATGCAGCCCATCCCGCCGCAGGAGTTCTACGACGCGCAGGACCGCATCGCCACCCAGCGCGTGAAGGCCGTGGTGGACGCCGCGGCCACCGCTGGCATGGCCTGCGCCGCCTTCGTGGTGGAGGCGCCGCACCCGTGGGAGGCCATCGTCGACCACGCGAAGAACGAGGGCTGCGACCTGATCGTCATGGCCTCGCACGGCCGCCGCGGCATGAGCGCGATGCTGCTGGGCAGCGAGACGACGCGGGTGCTGACGCACACGAACGTGCCCGTCCTGGTGGTGCGCTGAGCGCCGCGGAACGCGCGGTCGGGTCGGAACCTGCCCCCGCTTGTCAGCCTTCGATGATCCTGCGGGCCATCACCACCACCGCCAGCCCGCCCGCCAGCCACGCCAGCTGCGCCACCGTCTCGCGCATCGGCAGGCGCCGCTGCAGCTGCGGCAGCAGGTCGGCCAGCGACACGTAGATGAAGCTGCTGGACGCGATCACCAGCAGGTACGGGAACAACGCCTTCCAGGGGCCCACGACGAAGTAGCCCAGCACGCCGCCCACCACCGCCGACAGCCCGGAGATGGCGTTGTAGGCCAGCGCGCGGCGACGCGAGAGGCCGGCGTTGAGCAGCACGATGTAGTCGCCCACCTCCTGCGGGATCTCGTGCGCGATGATGGCGGCCGACGTGACGATACCCAGCCGGGTATCGGCCAGGAAGGCCGCCGCGATGATCACGCCATCGCAGAAGTTGTGGATGCTGTCGCCCAGCAGCACGCTCCAGCCGCCGCGGCCCGCCTGCTCGGCGTCGAAGCCGTGGTGGTGGTGGTGCCGCGGGTCGTCGTGCTCGTGGTGGTGGCTGTGGCGGTAGAGCTCGGCCTTCTCCAGGATGAAGAAGAACATCAGCGCGCCCAGCAGCGTGACGAACAGCGTGTGCGGGTCCGCCTTCGACTCGAAGGCCTCCGGCAGCACGTGCAGCAGCGCGGTGCCCAGCAGCACGCCCACGGAGAAGCTGACCAGGCTCTTGACCACCTTGTCCAGCAGGCCGACGGTGAGCGATGCCGCGATCAGCACCGAGGCCGCGCCGCCCAGCAGCGTGGCAAGGACGATCCAGAGCAGCGTCATCGCACCCCGTTCGCGGCGAACCAGTCGAGCGCGCGCCGCCAGCCGTCCCGCGCCGCGTCCGCCCGGTAGCTGGGGCGGTAGTCGGCGTGGAACGCGTGGCCCGCGCCCGGGTACAGCTGGAAGCGCGAAGCGCGCGCGGCCGCGGGGCCGGTGGCCAGCGCGGCTTCCATCGCCTGCACCGAGGCCACGGGGATGCCCTCGTCCTCCGCGCCGTACAGGCCGAGCACGGGCGCGTGCAGCTGCGCGACGCGGTCGACGGGGTGCGCGGGCCGCAGCGCGTCCTGCGCGCCCTGCAGGCGGCCGTACCAGGCCACCGCGGCCTTCAGCGCGGGCTGGTGCGCGGCGTACAGCCACGCCACGCGGCCGCCCCAGCAGAAGCCGTTGAGGCCCACCCGCGCCAGGTCGCCGCCGTGCGCGCCGGCCCAGGCGAACGTGGCGTCCAGGTCGCCCATCACCTGCGCGTCGGGTACCCGGGCCACCACCTCCTTCATCAGCGTGCCCATGTCGGCGTACGACAGCGCGTCGCCCTGGCGCTCGAACAGCGACGGCGCGATGGCCAGGTAGCCCGCCTTCGCGAAGCGGCGCGCCACGTCGGCGATGTATTCATGCACGCCGAAGATCTCGCTCACGACGATCATCACCGGCAGGTTCGTGCCGCCCAGCGGCTGCGCGCGGTAGGCGGGCATGGCGAAGCCGTGGGCGTCGATGGCCACGGGCCCCGCCTCCAGGCCCGCCACGTCCGTCTTCACCTGCGTGTGCGCCGACACGGGCTGCACGGCCGCGGCGAAGCCATGGCCCACGGGGGCCGGAGTGTCGGGGGAAGGGGCGGTCATCGCGGGGTCTCCGGTTCGTCACGTGAGCCCGCCATCGCGGGCCGCGCGAAGAATACCGCGGCTGCCCCGGCCCGCGCCGGGCCAGGGACACCGGAAGCGCCCGCCGGGGGCGGCAGGCGTCAGCTGCAGGGATCGGCCACCGACCGGTGCAGGCGGGGGCCCGCCACCGGGGCCGCGATGGGCGCGGCAGGCACGCGCCCGGCATCGCCCGGAGGCGTCAAGGCCGTCGCCGGCGTCGCCGCGGCACCCGACGGGCACATCACCACCACGACGCCGTTCTCGCCCACCACGTAGAGCCGGCCCTGGCCGTCCTCGCCGAACGAGCTGAGCGTGGCGAGCCCGGACCCGTCGAGGAGCGGCGTGGTGTCCTCGCGTCCGGCCAGCGGGTGGCCCGTGGCGGCGTCGAAGGTGAACGAGAACACGCGGTTGCTCACGCAGTCCCCGAAGAAGTAGCGGCCGTCCGCCTCGGGGATCGACGGCCCACGGTAGACGTAGCCGCCGATGACGCAGTCGCCGAGGCTCTTGGTGCCCGTGTGGGGATAGTCGAACACCGGGTCCGTCATGCCGGCCTTCGGGCCGCCCACGCCCCCCGGGGTCTTGATCCTGCCCTCGCGCAGGCGCCAGCCGTAGTTGTGGCCGCCCGGGTCGCCCGAGGGCTCGAAGTCGATCTCCTCGCGCGTGTCCTGGCCGACGTCGCCGATCCAGAACGCGCCCGTCCCGCGGTCGAAGCTGTTGCGGAACGGGTTGCGCACGCCCAGGGCCCAGATCTCCGGCCGCACGGTGGCCGAATTCACGAACGGGTTGTCGGGCGGGATGGCATACCCCGGCTGGTGTCCGTTGACGTCGATGCGCAGCAGCTTGCCCAGGAGCACCTGGCCGTTCTGCGCATTGTTGTTCGGGTCGTAGCCGCCGCCGCCGTCGCCCATGGCGATGTAGAGGTTCTTGCGATTGCCGCGACGGAAGCCGATCCAGCCGCCCTTGTGGTTGGGGAACGGCTCCTGCGGGATGGCGATCACCGTCTGCCGCGTGGCCGGGTCGGCCACGTCCGCGTCCGGCGGCGTGACCGTGAACCGCGCGATGGTGGTGGCCTGCGTGGCGGCGTCCACGTAGTCCACGTAGAAGCGGCCGTTCGTGGCGTAGTCGGGATCGAAGGCCATGCCCAGCAGGCCGCGCTCGCCCTCGTGCGTGACCAGCGGGGTGATGTCGAGGAACAGCGACACGTCGGTGCCCTTCAGCAGGCGGATGGTGCCCCCGACCTCGACGACGAACACCCGCGAATCGCCCGTGGGCGCGGTGACGAACACGGGCCCCCCGAAGCTGCTGCCCACGATGCGCCCCTCGAGCGCATGGCTGGCGGGACTGGCCCCGAGGAGGCCCGCGGCCGCGGCCAGCGACGACAGGATCGGACGGGCATGGCTGCATGGCGACATGAGGGCTCCTCGTGCGGGTGGATGGCGGAATGCGCAGCATAGGCACGGCACAATGCCCCTCATGGCGGTCTCCTCTTTCGGCACGACGGTCGGGCCCCTCGCGGCCATCGACATGGGTTCCAACAGCTTCCGCCTGGAGATCGGGCAGGTGGACGGCACGCGGTACCGCCGCCACCTCTACCTGAAGGAGACCGTGCGGCTGGGCGCCGGGCTGGACGACGACGGCCTGCTCACCGAGGAGGCCACGCAGCGCGGCCTGGCCTGCCTGGCCAGCTTCGCGCACGCGCTGGCGCGCAACACGCCGGTGCAGGTGCGCGCGGTGGCCACGCAGACCTTGCGCGAAGCCCGCAACCGCGACGCCTTCCTGGTGCGCGCCGAGGCCGCGCTGGGCCAACCCATCGAGGTCATCTCCGGCCGCGAGGAAGCGCGCCTCATCTACACCGGCGTCGCTTTCCTGCAGCCCGCCACCGTGCCGCGGCTGGTGGTGGACATCGGCGGCCGCTCCACCGAGATGATCCTGGGCACGGGCCGCACGCCCCGCACGGCCGAGTCGTTCCAGGTGGGCTGCGTCAGCCTGTCGATGCGCTTCTTCGAGGACGGGCGCCTGACCGCGTCCGCCTTCCGCGCCGCGCAGGTGGCCGCCGGCGCCGAGCTGGAGGAGGCCCTGCAGCCCTTCGCGCGCCGCCACTGGCGCCACGCGCTGGGGTCGTCCGGCACCGCGGGCGCCGTGTCCGACGTGCTGCGCGCCAGCGGCCGCGCCGAGAGCGCCGACGGCCAGATCACGGCCGCCGGCCTGCGCTGGCTGATCGAGCGCTGCATCGATGCCGGCCGCGTGGACGCGCTGGACCTGCCCGGCCTGAAGCCCGAGCGTCGCGCCGTCATCCCGGGCGGCCTGGCCATCCTCTACACGCTGGTCAGCCAGTTCGACATCGACGTGCTGATGCCAGCCAAGGGCGCGCTGCGCCAGGGCGTGATCGTCGACCTGAACGACCGCCTGTCGGCCGCGCACCGCGCCCAGGGCCGGGACCTGCGCGACGGCACGGTGGCCGACCTGCAGCGCCGCTTCCAGGTGGACACGGCGCAGGCCGCGCGCGTCGTCCGCTCCGCGCTGGCGCTGTTCAAGGCGGTGGCCCCGCAGGCCGGCGCCGAGGCCGTGAAGGAGCTGCGCTGGGCGGCCGAGCTGCACGAGATCGGCCTGACGGTGTCGCACCACGACCATCATCGCCACAGCGCCTACCTGCTCGCGCACGTGGACGCGCCCGGATTCTCGCAAAGCCAGCAGCGGCGCCTGTCGTCGCTGGTGCTGGGCCAGCGCGGGGGGCTTCGCAAGGTGGAGGAGACGCTGGGCCGCGAGGGCGCGGCGTGGCAGGTGCTCTGCCTGCGGCTGGCCGTGATCGCGCAGCATGCGCGGGGCGACGGGCGCGCGATGGGCTTCCAGCTGCAGCGCGACGGCAAGGGCGCGCGGCTGGTGGTGCCGGCGGCGTGGGCGGAGGCGCATCCGCGCACCGCGTACCTGCTGCGCGAGGAGGCGGCGTTGTGGGACCGGGCGGCGCCGATCGCGGTGGCGCTGGAAGGCTGATCGCCGCGCCAGCCCGGCAGGCGCCGCGACCGGTTGCCTACAGCCCCTCGGGCGACCGCACCGCCACGATCGTCACCTCCGCGCGCCCCTCACGCGGGCGGTGGCGCAGCCACCAGACGCTGCCCTTCTTCACCGACCACGGCTCGCCCACCGCGGTGCCGGACAGGCCGCCCGTCATCAGGTAGGCCGCGGTCATGCCCAGCGTGGGCTGGTGGCCCACCACCAGCACGGCCTCGCGGGCATCGGGCCAGCGGGCGGCGTGCAGCAGCGATTCGACGCTGCCGTCGGGGCCCAGCGCGTCCACCGTCTTGAACTTGCGGTCCAGGCGCTCCACGGTCTGCACGCAGCGCAGGGCCGGGCTGCACAGCACCCGCGCGCCCTGCGGCAGGTAGCGGTTGAGCCACTCGGCGGCGCGCTCGGCCTGCTTGATGCCGCGCGCGGCCAGGGGCCGCGCCAGGTCGCGTTCGGCGTCCGGCCCGCTCTCGCCGGCCTCGGCATGGCGCCAGAGGATCAGGTCCATGGTGCCTGGGCCCGCGCCGTCAGGCGTGTGGGCCGTACAGCCCCATGAGCGCCTGCTGCGCGCTCAGGCCGTCCTCGCCCACCCGGGTGTAGGTGCCGTCGCTGGCCAGCTGCCACGCGTCGCGCGTGTCGTGCAGGTACGGCACCAGGCATTCGTCGATCACGCGCTGGCGCAGCGCGGGGTCGCGCACGGGCCAGGCCACCTCCACGCGGCGGATCATGTTGCGCGTCATCCAGTCGGCGCTGGACAGGTACAGCGCCTCTTCGTCGTCGCCGGCGCCCCAGCGGAAGTAGCACACGCGGGAATGTTCCAGGAAGCGGCCCACCACCGAGCGCACGCGGATGTTGTCGGTCAGGCCCGGCACCCCGGGCGGCAGCATGCAGGCGCCGCGCACGATCAGGTCGATGCGCGCGCCCGCCTGGCCGGCCTCCACCAGCACGCCGATCAGCTCGGGGTCGGTGAGCGCGTTGACCTTGGCCACGATGCGGGCGGGCTGCCCCGTGCGCGCGGCTTCCGCCACCTGGCGCACGTGCGCCAGCATCCGGCGGTGCAGCACGAACGGGGCGGTGAGCAGCTGGCGCGGGGGACGCACGCGCGTGAGGCTGGCGATCTGCTGGAAGACCTGGTCGGCGTCGGCCGTGAGGCCCGGGTCGGCGCTGAGATACCCCACGTCCGTATACAGCCGCGACGTCTTCGGGTTGTAGTTGCCGGTGGACATGTGCACATAGCGGCGCATCACGGGCCCGTCGCCGCCCTCTGGGCCGGGCTCCCGGCGCGTCACCAGCAGCAGCTTGGCGTGCGTCTTGAAGCCGACGATGCCGTACACCACCTGCGCGCCCACGGCCTCCAGCCGCTCGGCCCAGTTGATGTTGGCCTCCTCGTCGAAGCGCGCCTTCAGCTCCACCACCACCATCACTTCCTTGCCGCGCTGCGCGGCCTGCACCAGCAGGTCCCCCAGCACCGACTTCTCGCCGGTGCGGTAGATGGTCTGCTTGATGGCCAGCACGTCCGGGTCGTCCACGGCCTGGCGCAGGAACTCCACCACGGGCTCGAAGCTCTCGAAGGGGTGGTGCAGCAGCACGTCCTGCTCCTGCAGCCGCTCGAAGATGCTGGCGTTGCGCGGGATGTGGCCCTCCGGCCACACCGGGTCGTAGGGCGGGAAGCGCATCGTGGCGCTGCCGTCGCCGGGCTCCGCGGCCTGGTCGATCAGCTGGTTCAGGCGCACCAGGTTCACCGGGCCGTTGACGCGGTGCAGCGCCGCCTCGGGCAGGTCGAACTGCTGCAGCAGCAGCTGCCACAGGTCGGGCGGGCAGCTGTCCACCACCTCCAGCCGCACCGCGCGGCCGAAGTGGCGCGTGGTCAGGCCCGAGCGCAGGGCCTGGCGCAGGTTCTTCACGTCCTCCTCGTCCACTTCCAGCTCGGAATCGCGCGTGACGCGGAACTGCGAGAAGAACTCCACCGTGCGGCCGGGGAACAGCTCCTGCAGGTGCGCGCGGATGACGCTGGAGAGCAGCACGAAGTGCTGCTGGCCTCGCGGCGCGCATTCCTCCGGCAGGCGGATGACGCGCGGCAGCACGCGCGGCACCTTGACGATGGCGATGGACGTCTCGCGCCCGAACGCGTTGCGCCCGCCCAGCTTGACGATGAAGTTGAGCGACTTGTTGGCCACCTGCGGGAACGGATGCGCCGGGTCCAGGCCCACGGGCAGCAGCAGCGGCAGCACCTCGCGCTCGAAGAACGCGGCCACCCAGGCGCGCTGGCGCGCGTTGCGCTCGGCGTGGTTGACGACGCGGATGCCGCGCTCGCCCAGCGCCGGCATGATCTCCTCGTTGAAGATCCGGTACTGCTCGTCGATCAGCGCGTGGGCCTCGACGGCCACGGCGTCCAGCTCGCGCATGCCGTCCGCCTGCCCGGGGGCAGGCGCGCGCGCGATCTCCAGCGCGCTGGCGAAGCGCACTTCGAAGAACTCGTCCAGGTTGGACGACACGATGGTGACGTAGCGCAGCCGCTCCAGCAGCGGCACGTCGTCGCGCCGGGCCTGTGCCAGCACGCGGCGGTTGAACTCGAGGATGGAGCGCTCGCGGTTCAGCAGGACCAGGGTGGGAGCGTCGGCCGGGGTCATCCGGGCAGTTTAGGGAGGTTGGATGACAACCAAATGACTGTTCAATGCGCCTCGTCCCAGTTGCCGCCCACGCCCACCTCCGCCAGGAGCGGCACGTCCAGCTGCGCCACCCCCGCCATCAGCCTGGGCACGTTCTCCGTCACCCAGGGCATCTCGGCCTCGGGCACCTCGAACACCAGCTCGTCGTGCACCTGCATCACCATCGCGGTCTGCAGCTGCTGGTCGTCCAGCGCCTTCTGCACGGCCAGCATCGCCAGCTTGATCAGGTCCGCCGCCGTGCCCTGCATCGGCGCATTGATGGCCTGGCGCTCCGCGCCCGCGCGGCGCGGGCCGCTGCCGCCGCGGATCTCGGGCAGCTCGATGCGGCGGCCGAACAGCGTCTCGACGTAGCCCAGCGCGGCCGCGCGCGTCTTGGTCTCGTCCATGTAGCGCTTGACGCCCGCGAAGCGCGCGAAGTAGCGGTCGATGTAGTCGCGCGCGGCCTTCTGCTCGATGCCGAGGGCCTGTGCCAGGCCGAAGGCGCCCATGCCGTAGATCAGCCCGAAGTTGATGGTCTTGGCGTAGCGGCGCTGCTCCGACGTCACCTGGTCCGGCGCCAGGCCGAACACCTCGGCGGCGGTGGCGCGGTGGACGTCCAGGCCCTCGTTGAAGGCGCGGGTCAGGCCCGGGTCGCCGCTGATGTGGGCCATGATGCGCAGCTCGATCTGCGAGTAGTCGGCCGACACGATCACCTGCCCCGGCGGCGCGATGAAGGCCTCGCGCACGCGCCGGCCCTCCGCCGTGCGGATGGGGATGTTCTGCAGGTTGGGGTCGTTGGACGACAGCCGGCCCGTGATCGCCACCGCCTGCGCGTAGTGCGTGTGCACGCGGCCCGTGGCGCGGTTCACCATCTGCGGCAGCTTGTCGGTGTACGTGCCCTTCAGCTTGGCCAGGCTGCGGTGCTCGAGGATCTTGGCGGGCAGGGGATAGTCGAGTGCCAGCTTCTCCAGCACCTCCTCGTCCGTGGACGGCGCGCCGCTGGCCGTCTTCTTCACCACCGGCAGGCCCAGGCGGTCGGGCGAGAACAGGATCTCGCCGATCTGCTTGGGGCTGCCCAGGTTGAAGGGCTGGCCCGCGATGGCGTAGGCGTCCTGCTCCAGCTGCATCATCCGCTCGGCCAGCGCCTGGCTCTGCGCCGCCAGCTGGCGCGAGTCGATCAGCACGCCATGGCGCTCGATGCGGCCCAGCACCTCGCTGGCGGGCATCTCGATCTGCTCGTAGACGAAGCGCAGGCCGGGCTCCTTCTGGATGCGGGGCCACAGCGCGCCGTGCACGTGCAGCGTCATCTCGCTGTCCTCGGCCGAGTAGGTGGTGGCGCGCTCGATGTCCACCTGGCTGAACGGGATCTGCTGCGCGCCCTTGCCGCACAGGTCCTCGTAGTTCAGGCCCTGGCGGCGCAGGTGGCGCTCGGCCAGGCTGGCCAGGCCGTGGGGCTTGTGGGCCTCCCACACGTAGGACTGCAGCATGGTGTCGTGCGCCCAGCCGCGCACGGTGATGCCGTGGTTCAGGAACACGTGGGCGTCGTACTTGATGTGCTGGCCCACCTTGGCGCACGCCGGGTCCTCCAGCCACGGGCGCAGCGTCTCCAGCACCTGCTCCAGCGGCAGCTGGTCGGGCGCGCCGGGGTAGTCGTGGCGGATCGGCACGTAGGCGCCGCGGCCGGGCTCCACCGCGAAGGAGATGCCCACGATGCGCGCCACCATCTCGTCCAGCGAATCCGTCTCGGTGTCCAGCGCGGACAGCTCCGCCGCGCGCAGCAGGGACACCCATGCGTCCAGCCGCTCCTGAGTGAGGATGGCCTCGTACTCGCGCGGCAGCGGCGGGCCTTCCACCACCGTCTCCTCGGTCATGCGCGCCAGCTCGGCCTCGGCCTGGCCCACCACGCCGTCGCCCGCCTCGCCCTCCAGTTCCTTCAGCCAGCTGCGGAAGCCCATGCGCCGGTAGAAGGCCGACAGGCCGTCGCGGTCCACCGGCTTCAGCCCCAGCGCGTGCAGCGCCGGCCAGCCCTCGACGTGCGGGCCCAGGTCGTGGTCGGTGACCACGGTGACCAGCCGGCGGCCCTGCGGCAGCCAGTCGAGCGCCTTGCGCAGGTTCTCGCCCACCACGCCCTTGATGGACTGCGCGGCGGCGATGATGCCGTCCAGCGAGCCGTGCTCCAGCAGCATCTTCACCGCCGTCTTCGGGCCCACCTTGTCCACGCCGGGCACGTTGTCCACGGCGTCGCCCACCAGCGTCAGGTAGTCGACGATGCGCTCGGGGGGCACGCCGAACTTGGCGTTGACGCCGGCCACGTCCAGGCGCTCGTTGGTCATCGTGTTGATCAGCGTCACCTGGCTGGTGACCAGCTGCGCCAGGTCCTTGTCGCCGGTGGAGATGACCACGTGGTAGCCGGCGTCGGCGGCCACGCGCGACAGCGTGCCGATGGCGTCGTCCGCCTCGATGCCGGGCACCTCGATGATGGGCCAGCCCAGCAGGCGCACCACCTCGCGGATGGGCTCCAGCTGCGCGGCCAGGTCGTCGGGCATGGGGGCGCGGTGGGCCTTGTACTCGGGGTACCAGTCGTCGCGGAAGGTCTTGCCCTTGGCGTCGAAGACGCACACCGCATGCTGCGCGCCCACGTCGGCGCGCAGGCGCTTCATCATCGCCACCATGCCGTGGATCGCGCCGGTGGGCACGCCCTCCGGGCCGCGCAGGTCGGGCATGGCGTGGTAGGCGCGGTACAGGTAGCTGGAACCGTCGACGAGGAGCAGGGTGGGAGCCGTCATCCGCCCATTGTGGCGCCCCCTTAGAATCGGGCGGATGACCTTCCGCGTGATGTCCGCTGCGCTGCTTGCCGTTCTGGCCGTTGCCGGGGCGGCGCGTGCCGCGGAGGCGCCCGGGGCGGCGCCCGCGCCCGTCGCCGCCCCATCGCCCCCCGCCGCGGCGGATGCTCGTGCCCCCGAGCCGCGCGTCGAGCACCTCGTCACCGAGGACGGCGCCGTGCGCATCGAGGAGGACCGCGTGCGCAGCCAGACCACCCGCATCGTGGTCAAGTCCAAGGTGCCGGGCCTGGGTTCGTACGAGATCGCGCCGGCCGACCTGTCGAAGGACCCGGCCACCGACACCAAGGGCGGCAAGCGCATCTGGTTCTCGCTGCCGTTCTGACACCCGTCCATGGCTGTCTACACCGAGGTCGATCCCGAGACCGCGTCGCGCGTGCTGCAGGCGTGGGACGCGGGCCAGCTGCGCTCGCTGCAGGGCGCCGCCAGCGGCATCGAGAACACCAACTACTTCGTGGAGACCAGCACGGGCGCGTGGGTGCTCACCGTCTTCGAGCGGCTGGACTTCGACCAGCTGCCCTTCTACCTGGGCCTGATGCAGCACCTGGCGCGCCACGGCCTGCCCGTGCCCGAGCCGCGCACCGACGCCGCGGGCGGCTTCCTGCAGCGCATCGTGGGCAAGCCCGCGTCGCTGGTGACGATGCTGCCCGGCGCCTGCGTGGACGCGCCGGACGTGCACCACTGCGAGCTGCTGGGCGAGGTGCTGGCGCGCATGCACCTGGCGGCGGCCGACTTCCCGCTGCAGCAGGCCAACCTGCGCGGCATCGACTGGTGGACCGCCACCGTGCCCGTCGTCACGCCCTACCTGCCGCCCGACCTGGCCGCGCGCGTGAACGACGAGCTGGCATTCCAGCAACGCTTCGCCGCGGCAGCGGCCACGCACGCGCTGCCGCAGGCCGCCGTGCACGCCGACCTGTTCCGCGACAACGCGCTGTTCGACGGCCCGGACGACGCCCCGCGCCTGTCGGGCATCTTCGACTTCTACTTCGCCGGCACCGACCACCTGGCCTACGACCTGGCCGTGGTGCTCAACGACTGGTGCATCGACCTGGCCAGCGGCAAGCTGCAGGAGGCGCGCGCCGAGGCCCTGGTGGCCGCCTACCGCGCGGTGCGGCCGCTGGGCGCCGCCGAGCTGCGCGCGCTGCCCGCCCTTCGGCGCGGGGCGGCCCTGCGCTTCTGGCTGTCGCGCCTGGCCGACTGGCACCTCCCCCGCGCGGCCAGCGTGCTCAGCGCGAAGGACCCGGTGCACTTCGAGCGCGTGCTGGCCGATTGCATCGAGCGGCCGTGGCACGCGTGACGGTGCCGTCCGTGAAGGTCGCCTGACGCATGGGTGCCCGTCTCAGGCCGTTGCCGGCCGCCGCCGGCGGCCAGTGGATCCGGCGCGCGTTCCTCGCGTTCCGTCGCCGCCCCGCGCTGTTCGCGCTGCTGCTGGTGGCCACCGTCTTCGCCAACCTGGTGCTGCTGGAGCTGCCGGTGGTGGGGCCGTTGCTGGTGTCGATGTCCATCCCGATGGTGTCGCTCGGCTTCATGATGGTGACCGCCTGGTCGCTGGCGGACGACCCCGAGCATCGCCGCCTGGCCGCCACGCCGCTGGCCGCCACGCGTGCCCAGCGCCGCGCGCTGGTGGGCCTGTGCGCGCTGTACGCCACGTGCTCCATCCTGTTCGCGCTGTTGTGCAACCAGATCGCGGGCGACGCCATCGAGCAGTACGTCACCGCCGCCTCGCAGGTGGACCCGTCCGCCGCCGCGGCGGTGCCGGCCACCCTGCCCATGCCGTCCCCGGAGGTGTGGTGGGGCCTGGGCGCGTTCTGGCTGGGCGTGGCGCTGATGTCCATCCCGATGTGGCACGCGCCCGCGCTGGTGCACTGGGCCGGCCAGGGCGCCGCGCTGGCGCTGTTCTCCAGCACGCTGGCCGTGTGGCGCACGCGGCACGCGTTCTTCGTCTACACGATGGGCTGGCTCGGGCTCGCGGCGGCCACGATGGCCGTCAGTGCGCTGCTGGCCGCCGTCGGCCTCGGCGCCGTGGGCTCGCTGCTGGCCGTGCCCGCCCTGTTCACGCTGTTCACCGTGTTCTACGTCTCGCTGTACTTCTGCTTCGTCGACACCTTCGAGATCACGCCATGAAACTGCTTCGCCCGGCGGCCATCGCGCTCGCGGCGTTCGCCGGGCTGTCCGCCGTGCCGGCGTCGGCGTCCGAGTCCGCACCCCCCGCCACGCCCGCGCCTTCGGCCCCGACAGCGCTCGCGTCCTCCCCCGCGCTCACGATCACCCTCGCCCACGACAGCCCCGGCGAGCGCGCCACGCGCGACCAGCTGCTGCGCCTGCTGCAGGCCCACGACGTGTCGCGCTGGACCCTCGTGCACGAGGTGCGCATCGACGAGGACGCCGTGCCGCACAGCGACCCGGTGCTGACGCTGCACACGCGGCACCTGCTGGACGACGACCTGCTGCTGTCCACCTACGTGCACGAGCAGATGCACCACTACCTGGCCGCGCACCACGAGGAAGCGCAGGCCGCCATGGACGAGCTGGCGAAGGCCTTTCCCCACATCCCGGTGGGGTACCCGCAGGGCTCCGACAGCCCGCGCGCCAACCAGGCGCACCTGCTGGTGATCCTGTTCGAGCGCCGGGCCGACCAGCTGCTGATGGGCGAGCTGCGCACGCAGGCCGTGATGACGCTCTGGCAGGGCGACCACTACACGTGGCTCTACCGCACGCTGGCCGATCCCGCCCATCGGGAGGTGGCGCGCAGGATCGCGGCCAGGCACCATCTGGATCCCGCCGGCACCGCGCCGGCCCGCTGAACGCCCCGCACCCTCGCCATGAGCCACCTGCACAAGGTCGTCGACCTCACCCGATCCCACGGCCAGCTGCAGCGCGGCCACGGCCTGGCCAGCGGCGTCTTCGCCCTGTCGCTGGCCGTGCTCTGCGTGCTGGGCGTGCTGGCCTTCCACTTCCCGCAGTACCTCACCACGCCCGAGCTGCGCCACGCGTACAGCGTCGACACGCTGCGCCGCGTGCTGTTCTGGTCGCTGGCGGTGGCGGGTGGCATCTCGCTGGTCAACATCCTGCTGGGCCGATCGCGCTGGCTGGCCGCCTCGGCCTTCGCCCTGGTGGCGCTGGCCGTGCTGGCGGGCGGCTCGCAGGTGCACGTGGACCCCGACTTCCCCGACCACACGGCCTACATCGGCCTGGACTGGTTCATCCTCGACCTGCTGGGCTCGTCGCTGATCTTCATCTTCGTCGAGAAGCTCTTCGCGCTGCGACGCGACCAGCCCGTGTTCCGCGCCGAGTGGCAGACCGACCTGGCGCACTTCGTCGTCAACCACATGGTGGTGGGCTTCGTGCTGCTGGCCACCAACCTGGCCGTGCACCGCCTGTTCGGCTGGGCCGCGCGCGACGGCGTGCAGGCCTGGGTGGCCGGCCTGCCCTTCCCCGCCGCGCTGTTCCTCATCATCCTGGTGGCCGACCTGGTGCAGTACGGCACGCACCGCGCGTACCACGAAGTGCCGCTGCTGTGGCGGCTGCACGCGGTGCACCACAGCGTCAAGTCCATGGACTGGCTGGCGGGCTCGCGCCAGCACTTCGTGGAGCTGCTGATCACGCGCACGCTGGTGCTGGCGCCCATCTTCGTGCTGGGCTTCAGCCAGGGCGTGGTGGATGCGTACATCATCATCGTCGGCTTCCAGGCGGTGTTCAACCACGCCAACGTCAGCGTGCGGCTGGGCCCGCTGCGCTACGTCATCGTCACGCCCAATTTCCATCATTGGCACCACTCGCAGGACGAGCCGGCCATCGACCGCAACTACGCCGCGCACTTCGCGTTCATCGACCACCTGTTCGGCACGGCCGTGAAGTCGCCCGACAAGTGGCCGCGGGACTACGGCGTGCGCGGCGACTACGTGCCCCCCAGCTTCTGGCAACAGGTGCTGTTCCCGTTCAAGTGGAAAGGCTAGGCAACCATGGGCGAACGCTTCCTCCCCCTCGACCAGCGGCTCTACCGCTACGTGCTGGACCACTCGCTGCGCGAGCACCCCGCGCAGGCGGGCCTGCGCGAGGCCACGCGCGCGCACCCGCACGCCGGCATGCAGATCGCGCCCGAGCAGGGCCAGCTGATGGCCATGCTGGCGCGCCTGGTGGGCGCGCGGCGCGCGATCGAGATCGGCGTCTTCACCGGCTACAGCGCGCTCAGCGTGGCGCTGGCGCTGCCCGACGACGGGCGCCTGCTGGCCTGCGACATCAGCGACGAGTACACCCGCGTGGGCCGGCCCTTCTGGGAGCAGGCAGGCGTGGCGCACAAGATCGACCTGCGCCTGGCGCGCGCGACGAAGACGCTCGACGCCGAGCTGGACGCCGGCGCCGCGGGCCACTACGACTTCGCCTTCATCGATGCCGACAAGACGTCCTACGACGACTACTACGAGCGCTGCCTGCGGCTGGTGCGCACGGGCGGCCTGATCGTGGTGGACAACACGCTGTGGGGCGGCGCCGTGGCCGGCGACGCGCAGGACGCCGACACGGTGGCCCTGCGCGCGCTGAACGACAAGCTGCACCACGACGAGCGCATCGACATGGTGCTGCTGCCCTTCAGCGACGGCGTGACGCTGGCGCGCAAGCGGTGAACGGTTCTGCGACGGTCGTCGCGGCGCAACCGGCGCGCGCCCCCGCGGCCGCGCCGTTCGACCTGGCCGCCTACCGCCGGCGCATCCGCCACCCCGACCCCGACGGCCCGCTGGTGCCCGACGCGGCCACGCTCGCGTCGCTGGTGGCGGCTCACAGCGCGGCCATCGCCTTCGAGAACCTGGACGCCCTGGCCGGCCGCGTGCCGTCGCTCGATCCCGCGGGCCTCGTCGCCAAGCTGGTGCGACGCCAGCGCGGCGGCTGGTGCTTCGAGCAGAACACGCTGCTGTTCCACGCCCTGCGGGCCATCGGCTTCGAGGTCGACCGCCTGGAAGGCTGCGTGCGCGCAGGCGTGCCGGACGACGTCGAGACGCCGCGCACCCACCTGGCGCTGCGCGTCACGCTGGACGACCGGCCCTGGCTGGCAGACGTCGGCTTCGGCGCCCTGTCGCCCCCGTCGCCGCTGGCACTGGACACCGTCGACGCGCAGGTGCACGGCAACGAACGCCACCGCCTGCTGCCGCGCGCGGACGGCAGCGGCTGGACCCTGCAGGGCGCCACCGACGGCGAGTGGCACGACTTCTACCGCCTGGACGCCCGCCCGGTGCGCGCCATCGACACCGTCGTGGCCAACTGGTACGTGGCCACGCACCCCGCCGCGATGCTGAAGAACCACCTGGTGGTGACGCGGGCCGTGGAGGGCCGGCGCATCGCCTTGCTGGACCGGCGGCTCACGGTGCGCGCCGGATCGGACGACCCCGCGCCCACGCGCACGTTCCTGCAGACGCCGGGCGAATTCGCCGACGCCTTCGCCGACCTGTTCGGCCTTCGCCTGTCGGCGGCCGACCTGGACGTGGCGATGGCCCAGGTGGACCGCGACGCCGCGCCGTGGGAGATGTCAGGCCTGGCCTGACGACGAGGCCCGCGCGCCGTCGCGCAACGCGGCCGCCGCGGCCAGGAACAGCATCAGTCCCGCGCCCAGCAGGCCCCGCGGATCGGATGCCCCGCCAGACAGCAGCCACGGAAACGCCAGCGTCCAGGCCGTGAGCGCCGCGCCCAGGACGACATAGCGGCGATACCCGAATGCCGCCGCCAACGGGAAGAAATGCAGGCCCACGACCAGCATGACCGCGGCGTTGCGCCATTCCGGATGCCCCAGGTTGGCCACGACGTTGACGGCCACCAAGATGGCCAGGCCCTCGCCCGCGCTGACCCAGGTGAACAGCTTGCCGCGCCGCCGCTCGCGCTCCTCGCCGGCGGCGTCCAGCGGCGTGTCGGCCGACTTCGGATGCGCGCGCCACAGCCGGACGGCCTGCGCGACGACGATCAACAGCGCGACCACCACGACGGTCCAGGCCAACGGCCCCCCACCGGCGGCGCCCAGGCCGGCCACCCCGAGGCCGGACCACAACGCACCGAACCCACCCATCACGAGGGCCCCCACGGCGCGACCGCGGGCGGTGGCGCCGGCGTGGCGCGGGAGGATCGTGTCGGTCATGGTCGGTGTTGGGTGGTGGTGGCGGGCGGGAGTCTATATGGAGTGACGATCGCTTCGCTCTTTTGCGAGACCGTGCTTGCGCGAGGCCGGGACGGGCGGCGCTCCTCCGTCACGGCCTGGATTCCAACCTTTCGCCTGGACG
>OUNM010907709.1_pt1 | contig 77570 bp, 85 predicted proteins | sample 1769961 | NCBI WGS metagenome assembly OUNM01 (sample SAMEA3914820, study PRJEB12502) | metagenome | biome: forest; material: soil | place: USA | collected 2012-03-12 | depth 0.3 m
GGCTCACCCAAAACGGTGATGAATGCACGATTTAGGTTTCTTCCAAGACTTGGCGATTGTTCTGCTGGTGGCGGCCATCGCTACCCTGATCTTTCGCCAATTCAAGCAACCGGTGGTCCTGGGTTACATCCTCGCGGGCGTGATCGTCGGCCCGCATACGCCGGGGAAATTCATCGTGAACGACGACACGATCGAGACGTTGGGACAGCTCGGGATGATCTTCCTCATGTTCGCCCTCGGCCTGGAATTCAGCTTCGGCAAGCTCAAGAAAGTTGGCGCCACCGCCTTCATTGCCGCCCTGGCGGAAATTCTCTTCATGGTTTTCGCGGGCTACGAACTCGGCCGGATGTTTGGCTGGAGCAAGACCGATAGTATTTTTCTCGGCGCGATTCTCTCCATCTCGTCCACCACGATCATCATCAAGGCCCTGGAAGAGCTCGGCAAAAAGAAGGACGCCTTTGCCTCACTCATCATCGGCATTCTCATCGTCGAAGACATCCTCGCCATCGTCATGCTGGCCCTGCTTTCAGGTTATGCCACCACGGGTCAATTCACCATCAAGGAGGTGTCCGAAACCGTCCTGGGACTCAGCGTCTTCCTCGTCGGCCTCCTGGTGGCGGGCCTCATTTTGGTGCCCAAGCTTTTAAACTACGTCGCCAAATTCAAGAGCAACGAGATGCTGGTGGTCACTTGCGTCGGCCTTTGCCTCGGCGTCGCGCTGCTCACCAATTACCTCGGCTACAGCGTGGCCCTCGGTTCCTTCCTCATCGGCGCAATCATCGCCGAATCCCGGCAAATCATGAAGATCGAGGTCCTCATGCATCCCATCCGGGATTTGTTCAGCGCGGTCTTCTTCGTCTCCATCGGCCTGGTCATCGACCCGATGGTGCTCATCGAATATGCCGGTCCCATCCTCGCCATCACGGCGGTCGTGGTTCTCGGCAAAGTGGTAAGTTGCTCGATGGGCTGTTTCCTTGCGGGCAACAACATCCGCACTTCCGCCCACGTCGGCATGAGCCTCGCCCAGATCGGCGAATTCTCCTTTATTATCGCTGGCTTGGGACTTCAGCACGGAGTCACCAGCAAGTTCATCTACCCGATCGCCGTCGCGGTCTCGGCCCTCACCACGCTGCTTACGCCCTATCTCATCAAAAGCTCCGATGCCGTCGTCGCCGGAGCCGAGCGCTTCCTCCCCCGCAATCTCCTCGCCGCCATGGATGCCTACAGCCAGTGGGTAGGAGCCGCGCGCGAGCAGAACGACACCAATCTCGAGCGGAAGATCATTACCAAGTTGCTGTGGCAGATCGGTCTCAACCTGCTTCTGGTCACGGGCTTTTTCATTGCCGCGGCGTTCCTGCATGCCCGACTCCTGAAATTCTGGCCGACTATTCCCTTTGGCGCGGAAGGAGCCAAGGCCGTGGTCTGGCTCTGCACCATGGTCGTCAGTTTCCCCCTTCTATTCGCCATCTGGCGAAAGATGGAGGTCGGAGCCATGGTCATCTCCGAGATGAGCGTGAATCCTGCGGTGGCTGGAGACAAAGCTCCCGCGCTCCAGTCGATTATCTCCACCGTCGTCACCATCGGAGGAACCCTTGCGCTCATCCTCTTCCTTTTGGTGCTTAGCACGGCGATCCTTCCCTCCGGCAAAATCCTCATTCTGCTTCTCGCCATCGTGGCAATCGCGGGATTCTTTCTCTATCGCGGTTCCGTCAAGGTCTACGCCAATGCGCAATTTGCGCTCTACGATCCCTTTGCCCAGCCCGCCGATCCGCTGGAAATGCCCGAGCACGGCGACCACGCCGTCGCCAGGCCGATGCCGGCCATGCTCAAGGAAGCCAAGCTCGAAACCGTGGACCTCAAGGAAACCATGCGTTCCGTGGGCAAAATGATTTCGGAACTTCAACTGCGCAGCAAAACCGGGGCCAGTATCGTCGGCATCGAGCGCCGCGGAGCGAATATCATCAACCCCGGGCCAACCGAGGAACTGGAGATCGGCGACCACTTGTTGTTGATCGGCCGCACTGAGGAACTGAAGGTCGCCAAGGAGTTGCTGGAGCAGACCGCCTAAGTATTCCTTTTTTCCAACCACCGCTCGAAGTCTTCGAGCGGAATCGGGCGCGAGATGTAAAATCCCTGGGCGCTGTGCACCCCGCAGCGGCGGAGATAGAGCAATTGCTCCTCGCTCTCGACGCCCTCTGCGATGAGCAACAGATCGCAATTCTTCCCGATTGTGACAATCGAATCGATGAGCCCTGAACTTTCCGTCGCACTGGAGCTGCCGTCGACAAAGGCCTTGTCGATCTTGAGATAATCGAAAGGCAGATCCTTGAGGTAGCGGAGATTGGAATAGCCGGTACCGAAATCATCCACTGCGAGGCTGATGCCGAGAGCCTTGAATTCCTGCAGGCGGCGACGGGCCACATCGTCAGCCGAGACGCTCTCGGTGAGCTCGAAATGAAATCGCAATAGCAGACTCTCGTCACCCAGCGCTTCGGCCAGATGCTTCACGAAATCGGCGTCATCGAGCATGCAGGTGGAGAGATTCAGCTTGAGGTGAAGCTGAGGAAACCTCCGCAAAAGAGCCCGAATCCCAGTTGCCTCCCGCCGCAACATGGAAAGAGTAAGCTCCCCAATAAGTCCCTCGGCCTCGGCTTCGGGGACGAAGAGGGCCGGTTGCACCAAACCCCGCCGCGGATGAATCCAGCGCATAAGGATCTCCGCGCCCTCGCAGGCGCCCGTCTCGACATTGATCACCGGCTGAAAAAATGGTTGAAACTGCTGCAACGCAGCCGCCTCGCGCAGCTCAGCCTTGAGGCCAAAAACCTTTCGGCGCATTTGCCATGCTCCCGTGAGGAAGAGTCCCGCCGCCACTACCGCCAGGAAACCGTAGGAAGGCACCCGTTTTTTCCAATGATCCAGCACGACCTGGCGCGGCATGAAGCCCAGCGCATAGACCTGGGTGTCTCCGACTCTTTGGCAAAGCGTAAGCCCCTTCATCCGACGGGATCTCCCTTCGACGGGAATAGGACCGGGGGGAGGCCCCACGCGCTCCGCTCCTTCCGACGAGAGCAGGACAACGCCATCGTCCCGCATAAGATAGACCGCCGTGGTTGCGCTCTTTGTCGCATGACTCAACGGCACGAGGAGCGAATTCGGCGAAATGAGCACGTCCACAATGGTGTGGTCGTCGATCCGCTTGTTGATGATGAGCGAAGGGCCTCCGAGATATGTTTTGGTGGGCGGGATGAAATACAGCCCACCTGGACCGGGCGAGGTTTTCAGATCTGCTTCGGCTATCGGCTTGGGCGGCTTCACGACTCCATAGCTCGTGACGACCAACTGGCCATCGACAATCCAGCCTGCCTCGCGAAAGATGGGGCGGTCGAAGATGGCCTGGCGCAGGCTCTCACGTATATCCTGGGGACTTTTGCCGGGCAGGGTTTGAGCCAGATTCGTCAAGGTACCCTGCGCCACATCAAAGACATACCGGGTGCCATCCGCCCAAAGGCGCACCTCCGCCGACAACTCCTGGAAGCAATCGCTCTCGCTTTGCCGGTAGGAAATGACGAGCCCCGCCACCACGACGGCCACACTCCCCAGCAGGCCCCCGATGAGCAAAAGGCGGCGCAAAGTCGCCAGGGTAATTGCGGGGGGATGGGCTTTGGTAGGCATGGCGGCTCCCGGCTCAGAAGCCCACCAAAATCTCTAACAGCAAAAGGCGTAAAAACTCAATGCGCGAAACTCAGTTTTTCAGCACGAGAAGTGCTCAAGAATTTACGGACCAAATCTCGATCTCCCTACCCTATCGAACGCTTCCGCATGAGAGATTGAAGGCGCGGCACAATTTCAGGATCTTCCTTGAGTTCGGCCAATGGGCCAAGCTCCTCAAGAATAAGAGCGACGTCCAATTTTGCCCCCTGCCGCATGAGAATACGCTCTACGTCGCTGCACCGCCAAGCCTCCAATGAAGCAAAAGCGCCCGCGCTCTCGTTCAAGAAACTCTTGAAGCTCCTTGGCCGCCTCAAGAACTGCGCCGAGACTCATGAAACTTGCGAAACCATCGCTGTTGCTCAATCAAGCCGGCGCCGTCTCTCCGTTCCGGTGATCGCCCTGCGTCCATATCGGTGGAAAGTTGGGCAAACTGCTCGGCCGACTGCGCCTCGGTCAGCGCCCTCAATTCTTCCCACTTCAAGCGATCAAGTAACTCTCCAGCCACCTTCCAGTTGGCGACGTGCCGTTTTCCGATGGCGAGTTCCTCGTCCGTCATGGGTGAAAAGTACCAATGCGATTCGAGCAAAGCGAGGACTAAGAAGCCAATGTCAGCTCACTGCACGCCCCGTTGATTGGCGCCCGAATCATACGGATTGAAAGGCTGAGCCACAGGTATGGCGGGCTCCACCGGCATGGGAGGCGGCTGAACGACCCGGGCCTTCTTGATCTTATACTTACCGTCACCCACACTGAGTACCTGGATTCGCACGTGAGTGAGGCCTGCCTCGTAAAAGCCCAGCTTCTTCGCGACTGGCTCGGTGACATCGAGAATACGGTTGCCAATGAACGGGCCCCGGTCGTTGATCCGCACCACAGTGGAGCGGCCATTTTTCAGATTCGTCACCTTTACCCGGCATGGCAACGGCAGCGTTTTGTGCGCTCCGCAGGAGGTCCAAAACCACATATCCTCCCCGATCGCGGTCTTGCCCGGAAAGATAAAGAACTTCGTCTCGTTGTAGTGCGAGGCCACGCCTTCCTCCACGTAACCCGGCGCATCTCGCGGGTCCATCGGCTCGTAGTGGACGCCCCGGCAATTGTAGGGCTTGTACTTGTAGCCCACATAGTCTCCTGAACTGCAGCCCGACAGAATCAGAGCCAAACCGAGTAAGGGGAGAGACCAGCGCTTCACGCCGGTAAGAATGCGAAGGCCGTCGATGAAGTCGAGAATGCATTTCGGTTTCGCATTGGTCGCCTGCAAGAAAATGTAGCGAACCGCGAGGCGGCTTGATATTTACCGTGACCATGCCCTACGTCCCCGCCCCTGATCGCTACCAGACCATCCCCTATCGCCGTTCCGGGAAAAGCGGTTTGCACCTGCCCCCAATCTCGCTCGGGCTCTGGCACAATTTCGGTGGGGTCGACGTTTACGAAAACAGCCGCGCCATGGTGCTCCGATCGTTCGATCTCGGCATCACCCACTTTGACCTGGCCAACAATTACGGCCCACCGCCCGGAAGCGCGGAGGAGAATTTCGGGCAAATGCTCAAGCACGACCTCGCCGCCTATCGCGATGAATTGATCATCTCGACCAAGGCCGGCTACCGCATGTGGGATGGTCCTTACGGCGAATGGGGCTCGCGCAAAAACCTGCTGGCCAGCCTCGACCAAAGCCTGAAACGCATGGGCCTGGAGTATGTCGACATCTTTTACAGCCATCGCTTTGACCCCAACACTCCACTGGAGGAGACAATGGGCGCGGTGGCGCATGCCGTGAAATCCGGCAAGGCGCTCTACGCCGCGGTTTCATCGTACTCGGCGGAGGCGACCCGCGAGGCGCATCGCCTTCTCAAGGAAATGGGCGTGCCCCTCCTTATCCACCAGCCGAACTATAACATGTTCAATCGCTGGATCGAAACCGAGCACCTCGTGAAGGCCCTCGAAGAAACCGGTACCGGCTGCATCGCCTTTTGCCCGCTGGCTCAGGGGCTGCTCACCAACCGCTATCTTGCCGGCATCCCGGAGGATTCCCGCGCCGCGAAATCGCACGGTTTCCTCAAGAAGGACGCCATCACCGAAGCCAGGGTGAAACAGATTCAGGGCCTCAATGCGATCGCCCAAGCCCGGGGACAATCCCTCGCGCAAATGGCCATCGCCTGGGTGCTGCGCCTGCCTGTCATGACTTCCGCCCTCATCGGCGCAAGCAAGGTCTCCCAGATCGAGGAGAACATGAAGGCGTTGGATAATCTGGCCTTTTCCAAGGAAGAGTCGGATAGTATCGAAGCTCTCCTCGCCGGATAGTCGTCACCCAGGAGGGCATGGTCCCGCCGGAGACGTCTCGTCGCGCGGCATAGCGGAGAAATTCCATGTCCCTTTTGTCCCAAAGTCTCTCGGAGAACCGGCGTACCCTCGCGCTGGCGGCTCCCATCGTGTCCGGCTATCTCGGCCAGATGCTGATGGGCTGGGCCGATACCATCATGGTCGGCCGCGTGGGAGTTGTCCCCCTCGCCGCCTGCGCCTTTGCCAATACGGTGCTGGCGGTTCCCTTTGTTTTTGGCTTTGGACTCCTCTCTTCGGTCAGCGTCAAAACCTCGCACGCCCACGGCGCCGGCGCTCACGAAGTGGCAGGCCAGACCCTGCGAGCCGGTCTGCTGCTGGCCCTGCTGGCGGGCATCCTGGCCGCTACAATTATCTGCCTGGGACTCCCCCTTTTGCCGTGGCTTGGTCAGAAGCCAGAGGTGAATACCTCCTGCGTTACCTTCCTGGTCTTGGTCGCATGGTCCGTCGTGCCGCTGTTTCTCACCGCGGTGGCCAAGGGATTTTGCGAGGCTCTTTCGCGACCATGGGTGCCCTTTTGGATCATCATCGGAGGCGTGCTGATCAATGTGGGGCTTAATTGGATCTTAATCTACGGCAATCTTGGCTGCCCGGCCATGGGCCTGGACGGTGCCGGATGGGCCACGCTGCTGGCGAGAATCATCACCGTACTGGCCCTCGCCTACTATCTTTGGTCCTCCAAGGTCCTGCGCATCAACCTGCCAAGGCATTGGCTGGCGCCCGGCCTCGTTACCCATCTGCGCGGCCTGCTGCGCATCGGTCTCCCGACCGGCGCCCAGCATCTCTGCGAAGTCACCGGCTTTGCCTTCGGCTCCATCATGATGGGTTGGCTGAGCATTGATGCGCTGGCCGCCCACCAAATTGCCATCACCTGCGCCGCCACCTCATTCATGGTGCCGTTGGGGCTCGGTCTCGCAGTGAGCGTACGGGTGGGTCAGGCTCGGGGATCCAAAGACTTGCGCCGCTGCCAGCCCATCATCCTCGGAGCCCTCGGAAGCGTCATGATTTTTTCCTGTATCATGGCCGCCCTTTTCATCCTCGGCGGCACCACCATCTCGTCGTGGTTCAGTACCGACCACGCCCTCATTGCGCTCTCGGCCCATCTTTTGCTGATGGCTGGCTTCTTCCAGGTCTTTGACGGCTTGCAGGTGGTGAGCTCCGGGACGCTCCGGGGCTTTGAAGATACCCGCTTTCCCATGTACATCGGTATCCTCGCGTACTGGATCGTGGCCCTGCCTTTCTGCTACTTCTTTGCTTTTACCCTCAAGATCGGCCCGACCGGAGTGTGGATGGGGTTCGTATTGGGATTGGGGGTGGCGGCAGTCGCTTTGATGACCCGCGTCTTCAATCGAATCAAGACCACGCAAATTTCTATTCCGTAAATCCACGCATCGTTCATTCTGCTGCCAACGTAGTTCCAGAAATGCCAGAGGCCCTTGCTCCCATTAAGATTGCCGGATTCGGTTGTGTCAGCCCCCTGGGCCTGGGCGACACCGCCACCGCGCAGAGCCTCCGGCTGTCAGCCGATGGCATTTCACCGGTAAGGCTCTTCCCAGTGAAGGGGTGCCAGTCCAAGACCGCCGGGCAGGTAAGCGAGGAACTCGGCGAGCGAGCAGCAGCCATCGCGCCCCGGGCCCGCCGTTGGACGCGGGCCGCGCAGATGGTGCTTGTCGCCCTGGACGAAGCCCTGCGGGCCGCCCCGGGATTTGTCCCCGATGCTGTCGTGATGGGCACGACCAGCGGAGGCATGCCATTCGGGGAGGAATTCTTCCGGGCGGTCTCAGCCGGGAGTCCGGCCTGGAGGGAAACACGCAAGGTTCGCTCCTACATGCCGCAGCAACCGGTGCGCGAAGCACTACAGGTTTTCCACTACAAGATCCCGGTGCGCATTGTTTCCACCGCCTGCTCCTCCGGCACCAGTGCGCTCGGCATGGCCTGCCAGATGATTCGCTCGGGCGCGGCGAAGCGTGTCCTGGCCGGAGGCTACGATGCGCTTTCCGAGATGGTCTTCTCCGGTTTCGACTGCCTCCGCGCCTCGACCCCAGAGAAATGCCGTCCCTTCGACCAGGACCGCACCGGGCTCGCCCTCGGGGAGGGTGCGGCGGTTTTCTGTCTGGAAGCAGGAGCCGATGGCCTCTGCATCACCGGTTACGGCAGCGCCACGGATACCCACCATCTGACCCAACCGCATCCCTCGGGCTCCGGACCACTCGAAGCCATGCGAAGAGCGGTACGCTCCGCAGCCGTGGATCCGGCCAGCGTCGACTATATAAACGCCCATGGAACGGGTACGCCGCTCAACGACGCCAGCGAGGCCAAGGCTTTACTAGAGCTTTTCCCCAAAGTGCCCGTCAGCAGCACCAAGGGAATGACCGGCCATGCCCTCGGAGCAGCCGGGGCGATCGAGGCCGCGATCTGCTGCCTGGCCTTGCGCGAGGAGTTTCTCCCGGCCAATATCAACTATCGGGCCTCGGAATTTTCGCTAAATATTGTGGCCAACGAAATTCGATTGGCCAAACCTCGGCGCACCCTCTCGAATTCCTTTGGCTTTGGCGGGGCCAACGCCGCGATTATGTTGGAGCGACGCGAATCATGAAGGCAACCATTCGCGGAATGGGTTGGGTCACGCCGCTGGGGCGAGATCTCAACGATGTTTGGACTCGGGTCGAAGAGGGCATTCTGCCTCCAGCAGAATCCTTCCAAACTCCCCGGGGAACGGAAATCGGGCCAGTTTACCGGATCCCCGCTGCAATGGTTGCGGATGCCGCTGCGTTTCCCCGACTCCGCCGGTCGAGCGTGATCTCCCACTTCGCCCTCGCGGCCGCCACGGATGCCGTGGCGCAGGCCGGGCTCACCGCGGAGCAATTGAACCGCACGGTGCTGGTCTTTGCTTCCTCCGATGGAGGCGTTATCTACACGAGGCGCTTTTACGCCGATATCGTCGAGCGCGGCGAGGGCATGGGCAGTCCGCTGCTCTTTCCGGAAACGGTCTACAATGCGCCAGCCAGTCATATCGCGGCCCGGCTCGGGCTTCAGGGGGAATCCGTGACCCTGGTAGGCGATGCCGCCGCAGGCTTTCAGGCCCTGGAAGCAGGGTGCGAATTTCTCGCCGCGGGAGAAGCGGATTTTTGCCTCGTTTGTGCCGCTCAGGAGCTCGACTGGGTAACCTGCGATGCCTACCAACGCTGGCGCAAACTTGAGGGCGCAACCGAGGGCGCGCCATTCTCCGAGGGAGCCGCCGCCATCATCCTATCACACGATACCAAGGGCTGCCAATTGGAGCCGCTCTCGGAAAAAAGTATGGGAAACATTACGCTCGCTCCTTCGCTCCATGTCTCCTCTGCGTCGGGAACAAATCTGGATACAATTGAAAGGCAAGGCATTCGCAACCTGTCGACTGATATTAAGACTATTCGCCCCAAATATGCCCTGGGAGAGTCCTTCGCTTGCACCGCAATCCAGCAGGTGATCGTCGGGGCTTTGACCCTCCAGCAACGTCCAGAAGAGTCCGGCGTACTGGTCAGCACGGTGGGCTTTGACCGGCAGACCTCCGCACTCTTCTTGACAGAGGCTAATCGCTGGGCGTAATCGCTTTCCATGCCCGGCAAATCAACCGCCCCTTCGCTCGCGCGGACTGCCGCGGTCGAGGACTATCTCGAGCGCATTCTCGAACTCATCAATACCAAAGGCTACGCCCGGGTGGTGGATATTGCCGAACGGCTCGGCATCTCGCAGGCCAGCGTGACCAATATGGTCCAGCGTCTGGATGCGGAGGGACTGCTCCAATACGAGAAATACCGGGGCCTCATCCTGACGACGGCCGGTGAGTCGCTCGCAATCAACATCACCCGCCGGCACGAATCTCTTACGGAGTTTCTCAATCTGCTGGGCTTGGACGCAGAAACAGTTTATCGAGATGTCGAAGGCATGGAACACCATGTCAGCCCCGACACGCTCAATGCCATTCGCCGCCTCTCCAAGTGGCTGAGTGAACATCCGCAGGTGCTTAAAGAAATTAATTCCCAAACATCCAAATGACCCCCGAAATCATCTCCTACCACGGATGGAACAAGACCCTGCGTTTGTCAAATAGCGCGGTGCAGCTTGTGGTCACCACCGACGTAGGCCCTCGCATTCTGGTTTACAAGACCCCTCTCGGCGACAATGTGCTGAAGACCTATGAGGAGCAACTCGGCACCTCCAACGAAGAGGAGTTTCGGATTCGGGGCGGGCATCGCCTCTGGATCGCTCCCGAGGACGAGGTCATCAGCTACCATCTCGACAATGGACCGGTCACCTGGCGGCAGGACGAATTTACCCGCGAAGTACTCATCGACAGCATCCAGCAGCGGCCTCACAAGATCCGCAAGACCCTGGGCATCCTGCTCGACGAAGAGGAATCCCGCGTAACCATTCGGCACACCGCGACGAATGAGGGCGTGCAGCCGTTTTTGATGGCGACCTGGGGGCTTACCGCTCTCCAACCTGGCGGCCTTGAAATCATTCCCCAGCCGCCCCTGGGTGAGCATCCGCACGATCTCCTGCCCAATCGTGGTGTGGTTCTCTGGGCTTACACCGACCTCTCAGACCCTCGTCTTACCTTTGGCCAAAAATACTGGCTCCTGCGGCATGGCGACGACTATCCGCCCATCAAGTTTGGCCTGGCCCACCGCCAGAAATGGATCGCCTATCTCTCGAGCGACAGCTTGTTTATCAAGACCTTCAACTTCGAGCCCGGCGCGCAGTATCCGGACGGAGGCTGTAATTTCGAGACCTTCACGAATTCCGCCATGATGGAATGCGAGTCGCTCGGGCCACTCGTTACGCTCAAGCCTGGTGAATCCACCACCCACTACGAAAACTGGTATCTCTTTCCTCTGACCGAGGAAGTCCAGATCGAATCAGAGGCTTCTCTTGCCGAATGGATCACCCCCTTCCTCGAAAAAACCCATCTCTCTTGAAATCGTTTCTTATTCTCACCGCCGCCCTTTGCGCGGTCTTCGTAACCGGATGCGAGACCATGGATACCGGGGCCGAATCCCGGGCTGCGATGAACGAGGCAATCCGCGCCGAAGCGCCGGGCAACTACTTCATCGGTCGCCGCATGTATAAACAGGATTACAAGGTATGGGGCTGGGTGCGCGAACCCGGCCAGCCTTGGCGCACGGCCAAACTTGTCATGATGAACGAGCAGAAAATGCTCAATCCCGACCGCGCCGCCAGCAAGATCGGATACGACAACAACTACGAGTATCGCCTCATCGGGCACTTCTCAGGTGAGCGGGTCTACGAGCCCGCGAGCGACAGTTTCTATCCGGAATTCATTCTGGAGGGGGCCGAAGTCAAATCGACCACCCCGGCCAATATTTACCTGACGAAGCGCCAAAACGAGCCCAGCGTCCGCATCCTCCAGCCGCCGCAGTAGGGCCTCCCTACACCTTGGCAAACGCGATCTCTGCCGCGTTCCATTGTGCCTGCAGAATCTGATCGTCGCTAAGTCCCGCCGCTGGCGACGCCTTGGCTAGTTCGTAGTCCAGATCGATTCCGCTGATCCCAGGGTCATCCGTGTTGATCGTGGCCAGCAGCCCCCTCTCCAGGAAGTGCTTCAGCGGGTGACTCGCGTAGTCTGGCACGGTGCTCGTCTGGACATTGCTGGTGGGGCAGCATTCCAAGCCGATTTTATTTTCCGCCAGATAATCCATCAAGGCAGGATCATCGATGGCGTGAATGCCATGGCCGATGCGTTCGGCCCCTAGCAGCTTGATGGAATCCCAAATGCTCTGCGCGCCGGCCGCTTCCCCAGCATGAATGGTCACGCGCAGCCCGGCGTCCCGCACCGCATCAAAGTGCTTTTGAAAAAGCGGTGCCGGATAGCCGTTTTCGTCTCCCGCAAGGTCGATGGCGACCAATTGACTCTTAAAGGCCAGGAGCGCTTCCAATTCCTTCCAGCAGATATCCACGCCAAAGGTGCGGCTGAGGATTCCGATGGCTTCCACCTTGACCCCAAAATCCCTCCGGCCCTCATGCAAGCCCTGAAGAGTGGCCTCAACCACCGCCTGTGCATCCAGACTGAAGGCTTGTGCCATAAACCAGGGACTGAAGCGAAGCTCCACATAGTCCAGTTCCTCGCGCTTGGCGTCTTCCACATTCTCATAGGCAATACGGCGACAAGCGGCGGGATCCGCCAGGACGCCCACCGACCAACGGAATTTTTCCAGAAACGTCACCAGGCTGGGCACCGGCTCCATGACCGTGACGTAGGGCCGTAGTGAGTCTACGTCGCACGCCGGCAATGCGATGCCATGCGACTCCGCCAATTCAAGAATGGTGGAAACACGAATATTTCCGTCAAGGTGGCGGTGAAGATCAATCTTCGGCGGGCGGTCGTTCATTGTTCCAAGTCAAGCCATGCCAGTTCCTCCGGGGACAGCACAAAATCCAGTCCCGGCAGAGAAGTCCGCGTCTCTCCGATCGTGCGTGGGCCGAAAAGCGCAAAGGCGCGAAAGGGTTGCGACAACACGAAAGCGAGCGCAATATTGATCGGGGTCACACCTTTCTCCCCGGCCAGCTTCACGGCCCGCCGGCGGCGTTCCTGGTTGTCATCGCTATCCCAGCACCGCAGCGTTTCGGGTTCACCGGCGAGAGGCCCGTCCACAAAGTAACCGCGGGCCTGGCTCGACCAGGCCAGTAGAGCGACCTCATTCGCCAGGAGCCACTTCCGCCACTCGGCTCCCTTGGCGCTGACGCACCCACTCCATACGGGCTCAACCATCCGGGCGAGGCTGAGATTGTTACTCACGACCTGGAACGGCTTTTTCCCATTCTGCCGCGCATAGTCATTGGCGGCTTGCAGACGTTCCATGCTCCAGTTGGAGCCGCCATACACGCCGATCTTCCCGGCGCGATGCAACTCGTCGAGCACATCGACAAATTCTCCCACCGGAATCTCGGGGTTGTCCCGATGCATGATATAGATATCGGCATGGTCCGTGCGCAAACGCTCGAGGCTGATCGCAAACTGGCGGGCCAGGCTCGCAGGATTACATTCCGGAGTGTGAGCCCCCTTGACGGTGAGGACGACCTGCTCGCGGATGCCACGGTGCTCCAGCCACCACCCGAAGAGACTCTCAGGCAATCCGCCGCTATAAATGAATGCGGTATCAAAGGCGTTGCCTCCGCGCTCCACAAAATCGTCAGCCATCGCCGCCAAATGAGGCGCGGTGCGCTGATTGTCGAGGCCGAGAACCAGGCGGGAAACGGGCTTGCTCAGTCCGGGCAGCGCGGCTCTCGGGATTTCCGCAAACCGATTGGGCCGCAAGACGCGGCGAGTCAGCGGTAGCATTTGGTTGTTGGACTCCGGCTGCTCGCTCTCGTGCTTTACCCCGGCGGCCGCACGCCAGGCATCGAGCACCTGCATGTTGCCAAGCGTGTCGGCAATCGACACCAGATGAGACTCCAACATCGGCAGCGCGTCGGCTACGGCGTCTGCCTCAAGGGCGTACTTATAGGGAAAGTCCCCCGCCTCACTCTCGATCACACTCGTCTCCTTGGCGGCAAGACGATGAATCTCAATCGGCCCCGGCGGATTCCAGAACGACGCTACTTTGATCCAGCCGCCGTCGCCATGAATGACCAGATCCGCTCCGTGATTCATGGTCACACCGCAACTGATCTGGCCGAGAATTCCTCTCGGAAAAACCAGTGCCGCCGTGGCCAGGACATCCACGCCAGTCTCGCAAAGGATGCCCGCGCCGGCCACGGAGATTGGATTTTGAAAAGGCTCGCCCACCGCCGCACCGGCGACCATTCGGGCCACCGAGGCCGCATAGCATCCCACATCCAGGATGCCCCCTCCGCCCAGTGCATTGCTGAAAAGCCTGCTCTCCGGATTGAACGATGCCTGAAAGGAAAAGGCGCTTTGGATCAAACGCACCCGGCCGATGGCTCCGTCGTTCACCAGTTTCCAGATCTGTGCGGTGCGCGGGTGGCATTTGTACATGAACGCCTCCATCAAAAAGACGCCATTTCGCCGGGCGGCCTCCGCCACCACCATGGCCTCAGCGTAGTTCACCGTGAGCGGCTTCTCGCAAAGGATGTGCTTTCCCGCTTCGGCGCAGGCCACGGCCCATTCGGCATGCTGCGGATGCGGGGTTGAAATATAAACTGCCTCCACCTCGGGATCGGCCAACAAGGCTTCATAAGTCCCATGGGCCCGAACGTTTCCGAAGTCTCCGGCAAAGGCCTGCGCCTTATCCTGCGAGCGACTGGCCACGGCGACGAGACAGCCAGTACGGGAATGCGGCAACTCGGAGGCAAATTTTTTCGCGATGGAACCGGTGCCGATTATGCCCCAACGGAGGGAGGAAGAAGCCATAGGCGCGGACAAAACTACAATTCGCCCTTTATACCAATCAAAAAGGGCGGGAAGATAAGGCATGGCCCAGACCGCCCTCCTCCTCGACGATTATGTGCTCCGCCACGAGACCGCCTGGGGGCACCCGGAATGTCCCGAGCGCTATGAGGCAATCAAAAGGGCCCTCGAAGGCACCAAGGACGCGATTGCCTTGAAAGCCCGCCCGGCCACTGCCGAAGAAATCGCCCTCTGCCATGATCCAGCTTACTTGGACTCAACGCTGAAGCTGATTCGGAAGGGCGCCGAGGAGCTGGCCGGCGGAGACGTCAGCGTGTGCCGGGATTCAGGCGACGTTGCCTTGCGCGCCGCGGGTGGAGTAATCGATGCGGTTGAAGCCGTGCTCAATGGCCGGGCGGGCAATGCGTTCTGCGCGGTCCGACCGCCGGGCCACCACGCGAGGCCAGCCGCCGCCATGGGATTCTGCCTGTTCAACAACGTCGCCATCGCCGCCCGCCACGCGCAAAAGAATCGTGGGCTGGAGAGGGTAGCGATCGTGGACTGGGACGTGCATCACGGCAATGGCACACAGGAGATCTTCTACGAAGACAGCTCCGTCTTGTTCTTCTCCACGCACCAAAGCCCCTGGTATCCTGGCACCGGAGCCCACTCCGAGCGCGGCGAGGGAGCCGGTGATGGCTATACGGTCAATCTCCCCTTTTCTGCCAACTCCGGACGTAAAGAGATTCTGGGCGCCTTTCGCGAGCAGGTAATTCCCAAAATCAACGACTTTCGGCCGGAGTTGATTCTCATTTCCGCCGGCTTTGATTCGCGCATAGGCGATCCCCTGGGAGATTTCCGGCTCACGGACGAGGATTTTTCGGAGATGACCTCGCTCCTTTGCGATGCCGCAGCGGCCCACTGCGAGAGTCGTTTGGTCTCCGTTCTAGAGGGTGGCTACAACCTCGAAGGTCTTGGGCCGGCGGTGAAAGCGCATGTCTCTGCTTTACAGGGGTATTTTTCTTGCAAAGGCTCGGAATTTTAGCCACTTACAGAGGAAGTATGAAAGCTGCCGTGTTCCTCTGTGCTGCTGTTGCGATGGCAACGACCGCATTCGCCGATATCCAACAACCCCCCGCTTCCGACTACGGTCCGACCAGAAAGCTCGGTCGGGGTATCGCCAACATCGCTTTTGGCGCCACGGAAATCCCTGACAGCATCTTCGCCGAAAACTACAACGACGGCAACTCCGCCGCTTGGAGCTATGGCCTCGTGCGCGGCGTGGGTCGCACCTTTGCCCGTCTCGGCTACGGTCTCTACGAGGTCGCTACCTTCCCTTTCCCCACCGTGCGTTGCTCCTATCGCCCGCCTTACCGCAGCGACATCCCTTGGATCAACTCCGGCTATGCGGAGTTCCCACCTGAGCTCGGCTTCGAGACCCGGTACAATTACGTTCGCGATAGCGGTCGTGATCCCTGGTAGGACCAGTTTTTCTACGATTTAGTGAAAAGGCGCTCTTCGGAGCGCCTTTTTTTTATGTCCCCGAAACGCGATAGCCGGAAACAAACGCCTGACGGAAATCCGCAAAGGTGCCATTGAGAATGGCCTGCCGGGCTTCGCGCATGAGGCTGAGGTAGAAGTGCAAATTGTGCAGGGTGACCAACCGCAGCCCGAGAATCTCCTCGGCCTTGATCAGGTGCCGCAGGTACGCACGGGTGAAATCCCGACACGCCGGGCAAGTACAGCCTTCCTCGATGGGACCGGGATCCTCGGCAAAGCCGGCGTTCTTCAACGCGAGCGTCCCTTTGCGCGTATAGGCCGTACCATTGCGGGCGAGGCGCGTCGGTAGCACACAATCGAACATATCAACGCCCCGGGCGACCATCTCGATCATCTGCGGCGGAGTGCCGAGTCCCATGGCATAACGGGCACGATCTTTCGGCAAAAACGGTTCGGCATCCTCAATGGCCTTCATCATCTCCGGCTCAGGCTCACCGACACTCACGCCACCAATGGCGTAGCCGTCGAAGCCAATTTCGACCAAAGCACGGGCACTGCGTTCACGCAGGGCGGGATACGAGGAGCCCTGCACGATGCCGAAAACAAGCGGACGGCTGGCGGCGTCCTGGGTCTGCCACCATTCCACGCAGCGCTTCGCCCACCGGAGAGTAAGATCGAGGCTGCGGGAGGCCTCCTCCTCGGGACAGGGATAGGGCGGGCATTCGTCAAACGCCATTACGATATCGGAATCCAAATCGCGCTGAATCTCCATCGAACGCTCGGGGCCAATGAAGGTCGGCGAACCATCGAGGTGGTTCTGAAAATGAACTCCCTCCTCGGTGACCTTGCGCAGCTTGGCCAGCGAGAAGACCTGAAAGCCGCCGCTATCCGTCAGGATCGGCCGGTCCCAGTTCATGAATTTATTCAACCCGCCCTGCCGCGCGATGAGCTTTTCGCCCGGCCTCACGTGCAAATGATAGGTATTGCCGAGAATGATCTGCGCTCCCAAATCACGCAGTTCCGCCGGAGCCACCCCTTTCACCGTGCCCTGCGTGCCCACCGGCATAAAGATGGGCGTCTCAATGAGACCTCGCCGGGTTTTCAGGATGCCGGCCCGGGCCTTGGATGAGGGATCGGTGGCCAGCAGGGTGTAGGGAGATTCGCTCACCCGATCAACCTAGCTGCCAGACGGTTTCTCCGGCAACTATTGTCCTTACCGCACGGCCTTTCATTTCGGTACCGTGAAAAGGCGTGTTCTTCGAGAGAGACTCAGATTTCTCCTTATCGAAAGTCCACTCGAGATCCGGGTCGAGCAAAGTGACATCGCCCGGTGCGCCGATGGAAAGCGTTCCGCGATCCAGCGAGAGGAGCTTCGCCGGCTTGATGGTGAGCATCTCGATGAGCCGGTTCAGCGTAAGGACCTTCTTCTTGTGCAAAAGAATGTCGCAGAAGAGACCGAACTCGGTCTCCAACCCAGTGATGCCAAAGGGAGCCTGATCAAGCTCCACCTCTTTCTCATAAGAAGCGTGCGGCGCGTGATCACTGCACAGGATATCGAGCGTGCCGTCGGCGAGCCCTCCGAGAATCTTCTCGATATCGCGCTCCGTGCGGAGCGGAGGGTTCATCTTGTAGTTGGTGTCGAAGCCCTGCAGGCGGTCATCGGTGAGAGCAATGTGATGCGGGCAGACTTCGCCGGAGATTTTGACTCCCCGCGCCTTGGCCTCGCGGATAAGACCCACACTGCCGCCGGAACTGATGTGCTGGCAATGAATCGGCGAATCGCAGAGATCCGCGAGGAGGATGTTGCGCGCGACAATCATCTCTTCGCCGATACGGGGCCAACCGGGCAGCCCGAGACGCAGGCTCCATTCGCCTTCGTGCATGACGCCGCCGCCGACCAGCGAGTAGTCCTGGCAATGGTCGAGCACGGTCAGGCCAAACATGCGGGCATACTCCACGGCGCGGCGCATCACCTCGTGATTTTGAATACAGTGGCCGTCATCGGTCAGTGCCACGATGCCTGCATTCACCATGGCGCCATAGGGCGCGAGTTCCTCGCCTTTGAGACCCTTGGTGATCGCGCCGGTGGTGAAGAGGTTGACGATCGAGGTGGCCTTGGCCTTTTCCCGAATGAGGGCAATCGTGCCGGCGCTATCCGCCGAGGGATTCGTATTCGGCATGCAGACCACGGTGGTGAAGCCGCCTGCCGCCGCCGCGCGCGATCCGCTCCCAATCGTCTCCTTGTGGGACTGCCCCGGCTCCCGAAAGTGCACATGCATGTCGATGAGGCCGGGAGCGACGACAAGACCCTTGGCATCGATGGTTTCCACTTTAACTCCCTTGAGCGCTTCCTTGGTGGGAGCCTCAACTACGACTCCATCGCGAATCCAAACATCGGCTTTTTCATCGCGATTGTTGGCGGGATCGATGACCCGGCCACTGGTAATACAAAGTGTTTTCATGCGGAAAGACCCACGCCGCCGGCGCAGAGATAAAGTACGGCCATGCGCACAGCGAGGCCATTGGTAACTTGTTCAAGGATCACGCTCTGCAATCCATCCGCCACCTCGCTGTCGATTTCGACTCCGCGATTGATCGGACCCGGATGCATGATAAGGCAATCCGGCTTGAGCCTCGCGGCTCGTGCCTTGGTGAGGCCAAAGAGCGAGACGTACTCGCCGAGGCCGGGAAAATATTCCTTCCGCTGCCGCTCGTGCTGGATGCGCAGGAGATTGATCACATCGGTGGTTTCCAGCACGTCGTCGATGCGATGCGCGACCTTCACGCCCAGTTTTTCAAAGACCTTGGGAACCAGCGTGGTGGGCCCGACGAGAGTGACATTGGCCCCGAGTTTCACGAGGGCGAAGATGTTCGAGCGCGCGACCCGGCTGAAGAGGATATCGCCAACGATGGCAATGTTCAGGCCTTTCACCGTGCCGCGTTTTTCGATGATGGTGAAGACATCGAGCAGGCCCTGGGTGGGATGCTCATGCGCTCCGTCCCCCGCATTGATAATGGAGGATTCCAGCCGATCGGCCAGGAAACGCGAGGCCCCGGCAGAGCTATGCCGCAGCACAATCATATCGGCGCGCAGGGCCTGGAGATTCAGGGCGGTATCTTTCAGCGTCTCTCCCTTTTGCAGACTGGAGGCGCTGGCGGTAATGTTGATCACGTCAGCGCTCAGCCGCATGGCTGCCAGCTCAAAGGAGGTGCGCGTACGCGTGCTGGGCTCGACGAAGAAATTCACCAAAGTCTTGCCGCGAAGGGCCGGCACCTTTTTCAAGCTCCGCTCGCCCACGCCCTTGAAGGCCTTGGCCGCGTCGAGCAGCAGCACCAGTTCGTCCACGCTCAAGTCCTCGAGCGCCACCAGGTCTTTTCGGGTCCAGGCTTTCATAGAGGCTTGATCACGCTGACGCTATCCGGCACGCCGTCCAGGTTTTCAAAACGCACGCGGATCTTTTCCTCGCGGGCGGTGGGCAGGTTCTTGCCGACGTAGTCTGCCCGGATCGGCAACTCGCGGTGACCGCGATCCACTAGAGCAGCCAGCTGAATGGAGGAAGGTCGGCCAAAGGAGGAAATGGCATCCAATGCGGCGCGTACGCTGCGGCCAGTGAAAAGCACGTCGTCCACCAATACGAGCACGCGATCGTCGAGATCCACTGGCAATCGGGTGGGAACGAGCGCCGTGGGACGTCCCCGGGTGGAGAGGTCATCGCGGTGCATGGAGACATCCACCACGCCGAGGGCGGGGCGAATGGATTCCACCTGCTCGATGTGATCCACGATGCGGCGGGCGACTTCGATGCCCCGCGTGGGAATTCCGGCTATGACAAGCTCGGAGAGGTTGGTGTTTCGCTCAACGATCTCGTGAGCGATGCGGCGGATGACTTTGCGGATCGCATCCGCGTCCATCACCAGGGACGTTTCGGTTTTTTCGGTCATAACCTTGGCCACCTCTCGGGGCGGCGTTAAAGGCTGAGGTTGTATGGTTGGTTAATTAATCAAGCGGCGCGCGGTGTCTTGAAGCGCTCGTTTCTCCAGCCGGAACGGTATTTCACGATCCAGTCCAGAAGAGCCCTTTCAAAGCCGATGTCTCGACCGGCCTTTTCACTCTCGATCCATTTGTGGCGGAGAATTTCCTCGCGCTCGGCTAGAAATTCTTTGTACAGCACGGAATTCTTTACGAGATCTGTACCCTCGCTTCTCTGGGGATTCATTGCAGCGCTCATTTAGGGGGAGACTTGGCAGGTAAGTCAAACGGTTTTTGCTGTTTACAATGTAAACAAAACACATAACTAGTTCATTATAAATATAATATGTATCTAACCTGCTAATTTATTAGGGAGGTTAGGAAATGGGGGCAGCCGCGCGAATCTGCACCGCAATCCCCGCAAACTCCTGAGATGCAGGGCTCGATGGGTCGGAGGAGACGATCGGACGGCCCATGTCACCAGCCTCACGCACTGGAATCTCAATGGGAATCTTGCCTAGAAGAGGCACCTGTAGACGGGCCGCTTCGCGCTCACCACCACCGGAACCGAAGATGTCGTAGCTCTTACCGTTGTCGGGGCAGAGGAAGTAGCTCATGTTTTCCACCAGCCCGATGACGTTAACATTGGTCTTTTGGAACATGGCCGAGGCCTTGCGCGCGTCGATCAGGGCCACTTCCTGCGGCGTAGTGACAATGACCGCGCCGCTGAGCGCAATGGTCTGCACGATGGTGAGTTGGATATCACCCGTGCCCGGCGGCAGATCGAGAATGAGATAATCCAGCGGCGCCCAGGCCACCTGCTTGAGAAATTGCTGGGTGTACCGAGTAACCATCGGCCCACGGAGCACAGCGGGCGAGCCATCGTCGAGGAGGAAACCCATGGACATGAGCTTGAGCCCAAAGCGCTCGATGGGGATGATGCGTTCCCGGTCATCCGCAGTGGGCCGCTCGTTGCTGCCGAACATCAGGGCCACGCTGGGCCCGTAGAGATCGCAGTCGCAGAGGCCAACCTTTGCACCGGTATTGGCGAGGGCCAGCGCGAGATTTGCCGCCACGGTGGACTTGCCCACCCCACCCTTGCCACTGGCTACGGCGATGACGTGCTTCACCCCGTCGATCCGAGCCGGGCCGGGAACGCCTGCGGCTTGGGCCGGAGCCTGAATGTCGATTTTGACATGCGCCTTAGTTACGCCGGGGACGTCTTGCAGCACAGCTACGGAGTCGGCGTGGATCGTGCGGGCGATGGTGGTATCGGAGGTCGTGAGGACCATCTGCACGGCCACCTCAGTGCCGGAAATCTGGACGTCCTTGACGAGGCCAAAGGAAACGATGTCGCGGGAAAAGCCGGGATACTTGACCTGCCGCAGGGCATCGCGCAGGGATTGCTCGGAGAGTTGGGACATCCGCCCAATATGACGGAGCGCGAATCTCCCGCAAGAGTCTCTTTCCCCGGAACGCGAATTCCTCCTAAAGTGGAAGCCTCTCTCGAAAGATGCCTCCCCTGCCCTATCCCATCCAATCGGTCAACATTGCCGGACGGATCTTTAATGCGAGCTACCGATTTCCCCTGCACGCCCAAACCTGGCATCAGCTCTACCTGGTGCTGGATGGGGCCGTACGGATTTGGCTCGAAGGACGCGACGTCCTGCTGAAAGCGGGCGAAGCGCTCTGGATGGCACCATTGCTGCGCCGGCAGCCCAGCGCGGCCAGTTCGTCCGGACGCTATATGATCGTGAGCTTCGTCTCGCCCTGGCCGGAGTTGGGCGCCAACGATGGACAAAAACTTTCCCTGAATCGCTCCTGTCTGGCCGAGGCCCGGCACTGCGCGGATCTCGCCGGTGCCGTCGCCGAGGTACAAACGGCCGCCTTCCATGCGCTCTGCTTTCGTCTGCTGGGCGCGGAGGCTTTTGCAAGAATCAGCCACGCCACCAAAGCAGAGCAGGTAAGCGACGGAGAGAATTGGATTGTGGCAGAGTTGGAAAGAGTCATGCAGGCCAATCTGGGAAATCCATTGGGCATTACTGATATGGCCTCCATGGTCCACGCCTCGCGGGCGACCTTGGGGCGACTCTTTCGCAAGCACCGGGGCGTTTCTCCGGCGGCCCAATTTCGCAGGCTGCGCCTGGAATATGGTAAAATACTCCTTCGGACGACCTCGCGGTCGATTACAGAAATCGCGATGGAGACGGGCTTCTCCTCCTCGCAGCATTTTGCGACCGCTTTTCGGCAGCACTTCGGCCAGCCGCCCTCGGCGATGCGGTGAGCCATTTTTATACATCGGACGAACCGGATTTGAACGCGGACCGGACAGTTTCTCCCTAGAAACAACGGATGACGAATCCGATTTCTGTAGGGATAGTGGGCTTTGGCCGCAGTGGGCACGGCATTCACGCCGACATGATTGCGCGCGTGCCGGACCGCTACAAAGTAGTTGCCATCTGCGATCCCCTGCCCGACCGACAGAGTGATTCCCGTTGGCCCGAGGCGCAGGCCTTTGGCACGATCGAAGAGCTCCTGGCCACGCCCGGCCTCGAATTGGTGGTGGTCGCCTCGCCCAACAAATTTCATACCAAGCATGCCTTGGCGGCCCTGAAGGCGGGCAAGCATGTGCTCTGCGAGAAGCCCTTCGGCTTCACCACAGCCAATGTGGACGCCATGATCGCCGAGGCCCAAAAGGCGGGTGTGATCCTGCAGCCCTTTCAGCAGAGGCGCTACGAGACGGATTTTCAAAAGGTCCGCGAGATTTGCCAGAGCGGGCTGCTCGGGCGGATCACATTTGTACGGATCTCGTGGGTGGCCTTCACCCGGCGCTGGGATTGGCAGACGACGCGCGAATTTGGCGGCGGCCAGCTCTACAACAACGGTCCGCATCCCTTGGATCATGCGTTGGAGCTCTTCGGTGACGCCGAACCCGAGGTATGGTGCGATCTGCGGCGCTCCCTGGCCAGTGGCGACGCGGAGGACGAAGTGCAGATTTTGCTCAAGGCCCCGGGCGCACCCACCATCCAGATCGACCTGCTGGCCACCGCCGCCTATCCGCAGGACCGCTGGTATGTCTGCGGCACCTCCGGGGGGCTACGTGGAAATACCGACCGGCTCGACTGGAAGTGGGTCGACTGGAGTTCCATGCCGGACCGGCCCCTGGACACCCGGCCCACGGCCAATCGCGGCTACAACTCCGAGAAACTCACCTGGCTGGAAGACTCTTGGACGGCTCAGGGCGCGGCAGATGCCGGAGCTGGCGCAGCCCCTGCGAATCAGCCCACGGCGGATCTCTATGCAGCTCTATGGCAGAGTATTCGCGAGGGTGCTCCGCAGGCCATTCCTCCCTCGGCCGTGCGGCGGCGTGTGGCCATCCTCCAGCGCTGCTATGAACTGCTGAGGATTTCCTTCCCCCAGGAAACTTTGCTTTCCCAACCCTAAGAACCATACCCCCATGTACGATCTCAAAAGCCAACTCGGCATCAAAAGCTATTCCTTCCGCTCCATCTCCGATAACGCCGACGTGGCCAAGGCCGTGAAGTATTGCGAGGCCGATGTCATCGACCTCTCGGCCTGCCACGTAAACTACGACAGTGCCGAGGAACAGGAGCGCGCGATCGCCACCTACCGCGACGCCGGCGTGCGCATTGCTGGTATCGGCGTGGTCTATCTTAAGAACGATGAATCCTTCAATCGCCGCTTCTTTGAATTTGCCCGCCGTGCGGGCTGCGGTGTCGTGAGCTGTTCGCTACCTCTGGAGGGCTTGGAATCAGCCATTCGCCTCACCGAACGTCTTGCCGAGGAGTACGATGTGCGGGCGGCCATTCACAACCATGGCGGCAAAGATTGGCTGGGAAACACCGGGGCCCTGCAATACGTGCTGGGCAAAACCAGTGAACGCATTGGCCTCTGCCTTGATACCGCCTGGTGCCTGCAGGCCGGCGAAGATCCCATCAAGTGGCTCGACACCTTTCAGGGCCGTATCCACGCGCTGCATTTCAAGGATTTCAGCTTCAATGCGAAGGGCCAGTGGCAGGATACCATCGTGGGCGAAGGCGCGCTCGATCTGGGAACCTTCCTCGGGAAATTTGCCACCATTGGATTCGACGGCCCGGCCGTGGTCGAATTTGAAGGAGAGAATCCGGTCGAGCAAAGCAAGGCCTGCGTAAAGGCGATCCGTGCGGCTCTTTAGCAGTTCAAGCACCTACCCTTAATACGACTTCCGCAAATGGCTCGGCAGAATGTTGAGCTGTTCGCGGTACTTGGCGACGGTCCGTCGGGCAATCTTCACGCCCTGGTCAGTCATGAGGGCGACGATGTCCTGATCGCTCAGCGGCTTTCGGGGATCTTCGCCTTTCACGATCTCGGCAATGGATTGGCGCACGCTTTCGTTGCTGACCGACTGGCCCTCGGAGGTGGTGTAGCCGGAGGTGAAGAAATACTTCAGCTCAAAGAGACCCCGCGGCGTGGACATATATTTGCCGGAGACCGCGCGGCTCACCGTGGTCTCGTGCACCCCCACGGCGGCCGCGACCTGGCTCATTGTCATGGGGCGCAGGTGAGCGGGACCTTCATCGAAGAACATGCGCTGCCGCTCGATGATCTCCTTGGAGATATTGAGTAGCGTCTGCTGGCGTTGCTGGATGCACTTGATGAAGAAGCGCCCACCGCGAATCTTCTCGCGCAGGTAATCACGCACCTCGCGGTTGGAAGCGGGTTGGGAGAGCATGTCCTTGTAATCGTCGCCGATGCGCAACGCGGGAATCTCGGAATCGTTGAGCGACACCACATAGGTCTCGCCGTCGCGCTCCACCACCACATCAGGCAGGATGGTCTGCTCGTCCTCTCCAGAGAAGGGACGGCCGGGCCGCGGCTCAAGATTGGCAATAGCCTCGGCCGCCTCCTGCACGTCATCCACGGTCACGCGAAGATGACGCGCAATGTCGGGCAGCTTGCGGCGGCCCAGTTCCTCCAAATGGTGCTGCACGATCCGGCTTTCCAGACTGTACTGGCGGCCCGTGCGTTGGAGTTGGATCAGGAGGCACTCCGCAAGATCCCGCGCCGCCACCCCGGCGGGGTCAAAGGCCTGCACCATCCCGAGCACCTTCTCCGCCAGTTCCAGAGAACACCCCGATTGGCTGGCGATTTCCTCCAGCGTGGAACGCAGGTAGCCACGATCGTCCACGTTGCCGATAATTACCATCGCCACCCCTCGCTCCGCCACGTCGAGCGCTGAACCGGCCATTTGCTCCAAAAGGTGTTGCTGAAGGGTTTGGGGCTTCGTTTGCGAATCAAAGAAGTGCTGACGGCGTTCCAGCGCCTCGGCCGTCCATGGTTCGGACGAGGCACGTTGCGAAAAATACTCGGTCCATTCGGTCTCCAGCCCACCGGGCTCGGCCGCGGCGGGCTCAGGCGCTTCGGCCGACTCGCGACGCTCTTCCTCAAGCACCGGATTCACCTGCATCTCAGCCGCCACCATTTGACGGAGCTCCATCAGCGGAGCCTGAAGAATATTCAGGCTCTGCTGCATCTGTGGGGACAGCGTTTGCTGTAAAGCCAACCCCTGATACTGCTCCATTCCGGCCATCCCGAGCAAAATCGGGCACTCTTCTTGCTAAGGCAAGCATTTATCGCGCCAATTTCTCAGGTTTTTCCGTCCCAATTTCTGCCCCAAATTGCTCTTTTCGGGCGGAACATGTCGGGTCAAGCCCTACAAGGTGGCAAAAAAACAACATTTTGTCGAAAACCGCAATCCAGATTCCTCGGCCTGTAGCCATCCCCACAAAACAATAAGTTTTTCAGGAGTTCCCTACAAATAAACGCTAGACAGCATCCCGCTACGCTGAGATTCGTCGTGCTCGTGTTTCTGCGTCCGCCAAAAATCGTAAAGCTGCTCGGCCTGCCCTTAGTGTGCCTGGCCATGTTTTCCGTCGCAGGCGGCCATTGGGCCCTTCTACAGACCGTGGCTTGGACTAAGATGATGTGGACGTACTCGCAGCAAGCCGATTCCCTGCTGGTCGGTGCTAAGAAAACCTTTGGCGGCGAATATCCCTGCGAGATGTGCCGCAAAGTCGCCGAGGGGCAGAAACAGGAGGAAAAAGCCCCTGCGACGGTGAAAGCCGAAAAGAAGGCGGAAACCTCCTTCCCCTGCGAGCGCTTTGTCGCGGAGCCACCTCCCGCCACCGACTTTTCCTATGGCCGCGTTGCCACACTTAGCTTCCCGGCCCGCTTTGACTCCCCTCCCCGGCCCGTGCCTCGATCGCTCGTTTCCCGACTCGCTTAGCTAATGGACGGGCGCGATCGCCGTTGATCGTCGCCTCCGCATAACGTGGACGCACCCTGCGTGCGTCCCTGTCTGATTCACGCTCTCACCCGAGCGCGTGCATGGAGAATCTAATATGGGAAAAAACTCAGCGACGAGGGCATTTACCCTCGTCGAGTTGCTGGCCGCCATGGCCATTATTATTACTCTCGCTGCGCTCGGCGCCGGGGGGATCGTCACCATGACGAAGAAGGCGCAGGTCACGCGGTGCCTGGGCAATCTGCGAACGATTGGGCGGGCGGCAGCCTTGTTCTCAGCCGAGAACGACGGTCGCCTTCCGCAATCCACCCATCAGGGCCCCGCGTTGGCGTGGCAATACACCCTGCCTCCCTATCTCGATGGCGCGGACAAGAAAGTCTTTGTCTCGCCCCTTGCCGCCGATCCCAAACAGCCCATTAGCTATTCGATCAACGACTACCTGACGTCGCATCCCTACGGAGCCGCGACACTTGATTACTCCCGACGCCAATGCGTCGACACCCCGGCAGCCACGCTCTTCTTTACACTTTCCAGCAGAGAGCACGGCGGCGCCGATCACTTTCATTTCGCGGACGGCGAGGAGGGCGGCTACAGCCCCACCGGTTTCGCCGGCGAGGTGCAGGTCGATGTGCTGAATGGCGCGGGGCACTACCTCTTCGTGGACGGCCACGCGGAGCGACTTGCCTGGAAAACCTTAACCAACGAACTCAACCGCCCGGGATCCAAATTCATCGATCCCACGGGCCATCACTAAACCAAATGAAAAAACTTATTCTTACTATTGGAGCGATGCTTTGCCTCGCTGTCACCCCCTTCGCCCATGCCCAGCACGTCCACGGCTATACGGGAGATGCCGATGGCGACGGCTACCTTGACTTTGTTTCGACAGACTCCGGAGCGGGCACCTTGCTGCTCACGGTGCCCTCGCAATCGCTTGCCTATGGGACAGGTGTAAATCCGACCACTGGCGTGGATTACTCGGCGGATGGATTCTTCTATACCAGCAGTTGGACCGCAACCGGCATGCATGGCTCAAACAGCCTCGTAAGTAATCCACAGGGAGCGCTCAGCGGGACAAAGATCAAGCTCGTGCTGTACTCCGTCACCTACGTTGGAGCCGCCGCCGCCCCGTCCTTTGCCATTTACGATGTCGATAGCTCGGGCCTGTCGCTCGATTATCCCTCCGTCTCCATGGTGGCAGGAACCACCGGCGGCATTGATGGCATCTTGCTCACGGAGGAAGCCTACTACAATCTCTCGCCTTCTGACCCCTTCGGCCACTTCCATGGCCGACGCTACGCGGCCACCGATGCGGGCACGTACACCATCACCTGGGTACTGGAGAATGTGGGCAGCGCGGGCACCGGCAACAGCCTGGATAACCCGAACACGAGCGAGCGCTTCTTCACTCAGACGTGGACTGCCGTACCCGAGCCCTCCACCTGGGCGCTGCTGGTCGTGGCTGGAGCCACCGGTCTCTGGGGAATGAAACGCCGTTACCTGAAAGTCTGACCAAACATCGCAACTACCATCGTCCTCGCAAAATGCCAGGACGATGGTATCGTTGCACCTTACCCATGAAAACTTCCTCCGTTCATTTCCTTGCCGCTGCCGCTCTCGCTGGATTGGTCACCGGCTGCGCGACCAAACCCGCCGCTACCTGCTCCGGGAAACCCGGCGCCTCCTGCACGGCCAAGGGCTCTTGCTCAGCGAAGGGCAATTGCGCATCCAAGGGTGGCTGTGGCGGTTCGACCCCGAAGAAGAGCAGCAACTAAACTAAGAACGGAGCCGCGCCGAAACCGGCGCATCTTTTCCGCCTGGGAGAGACGGAAACGCGTTTCCCATTTACCATGCCAACAGGCGGGACTTGGATTCAGCTCGACTATCCCTTAAAACAACGTCCCCTGCGCCGACTGCGGGGCAGGCACGGCTGCTTGGGGTGCCTCCGTCGGCTCGCTTAGTCCGCCGGCCTTAAACGCCTCGGCCTCCACTTCCTTGAGCAGGCCCTTGAATTCACAATCTCTCAGGGCCGCCAGCAGTGGCTCGTATTGTGGAACAAGCTTCAGGTCGGCCACGGGAAGGGGCAGAGGAAGATCTTCGTCCAAGCCGACCATCTGGCGGTTAACTTTGATCAGATGCACTGACGCGGTAACTTTGTCGCGCAAGGTCTCTGGTTTAACGCTGGCTGCCTGGGCAATCAGGTCCTCCACCGTGCCATATTGATTGATCAGCTTGGCCGCCGTCTTGCCCCCCACTCCGGGTACACCGGGAATGTTGTCCGAGGTGTCGCCGGTGAGCGCCAGTACGTCGGCGATCTGCCGAGGGGCGACTCCCCACTTGGCCCGCACCTGCTCTGCTCCGAGTAGGGCAAAGGTTCCTGTGCCGATATCGACCTTGGCGGTAGAGTAGATGGAAATGGAGTCGTTTACGAGTTGGAGGATGTCCTTGTCGTTCGTCGCGATGGCCACGGTATGCCCTTCTTTCACTGCCTGGAGGGCGTAGGAGGCGATTAGGTCATCCGCCTCGGTATTTTCCGTCCACAGGCTGGAAAATCCGGTAAGAGCGATGTTTTTTTGGAGCCAATCCTCCTGTGGACGCAGGTCGTCGGGCATGGCGGTCCGGTTTTGCTTATACTGGGGCTGGGCCTCGGTCCGGCGGGCTGGCACCCCGCAATCCCAGATCACCGCACCCAGGTCGGGCTTCACGTCGGCCACCATGCGGCGAAGGGCCTTGATAAACCCATAAATGGCGTTCGTCGGCTCTCCCCGGGAGTTGGAAAGGCCCCTTATGGCGAAATGGGAGCGGTACAGATAGTAGTGGCCATCAACGAGAAGAACGCGCATCGAGCGACGGTACCGCAAGCCCCCCGCCGGACGCCAGCCCAGAGGCACCTTGCAAGCAGCTTGACGCCAGCCCGGATGTTTCCTAGGTTGCGCCGCCTGCATGTTTTTTCGAATTTTAGCGTCTTCCGTCCTTCTTGCACTCGCTTGCACGTGCCCGGTGGCGGCGCAAAGCCCCAGCCAGCATGGCCGTAGCTCCTCCGGCAGCAACACTCCCGATCAGAGCCCGGCCCTCACGGGAGCGGCCTCCGCTGCCTACGCCCAGGCCCAGGAAATCGACGGCGCAGGCAATGTCGACACCGCCATTGCCGCCTATCGGAAGTTCATCAAACTCTACCCTGCCTCCAAGGAAGCCGCTTCTGCTCAGTTCCGTATCGCCGATCTGCTTCGCGACAAGGGCGATGCCAGCAAGGCCTTCGACGCCTACCAGACCCTCATCACCCGCTACCCCGACACGCCGAATTTTGAGAAGGCCGTCAGCGAGCAGATCCTCATCGCAAATTCCTACCTCGATGGCCGCCATCTGAATCTCCTCGGTTGGGCCATTCTTCCCGCCACTGAGCGTTCGCAGAAGATGTACGAGATGATCCTGAAGAATGCCCCGTATAGCAAGAATGCGCCCATTGCGCAGTTCAACCTCGGTCTTTCCTTTGAACGTCAAAACATGGTCGGCGACGCCCGCCGCGGCTACCAGACCGTACTGGACAAATACCCCAATAGCGACGTGGCCGACGACGCGCTCTACCAGATTGGTTATGTCTATATGCGCTCCGGCCTCACCGGCAACTCGCAGGATATCTCCTCGCTCGTGCTGGCCAAGGAAACCTACGAGGATTTCCTCATCGCCTACCCCAAGAGCGAAAAGGTCGCCCAGGCCAAGGACAATTTGAAGCTCATCGGCAGCACCGAATCCAACGAGTTGCTGGGTATCGCCAAGTACTACGATTGGTCCAAGAACTACCGTGCGGCCGTCATCTACTACAACGATGTCGTGCGCAAGCAGCCCAAGACGAAGGAAGCCGAATTTGCCAAGACCCGCATCGAGGAACTCCGCAGCCAGGTTGGCGAGGATGGCCTTCGCGTGGGTTCGGACAAGGCCGAGTCCGGCGAGAAGCTGGCTCTGCGCCGCCGCCTCCAGGCCCAGGTCGAAACCTCCGCCCTTTCCGACTACGCCGGACCTCCCAAGAAGGATTTCGTACCGGATGAATTGCCGGTCGTGCGCCAACCCCGCCTGCGCACCAATTCGCGTGACGTGCAGCCGCTGCCCGCGCCGGTCGAACCTCTTCTTCCTACTCCATGACGCGCCTCCTGTCCGGTCTCCTTATCGTCGTTTTGCTCGCCGGCTGCGGCTACAAGTTGGGCGAAATCCGCCCCACCCCGATGCGCTCCGTGCGCACGCTGGCCGTGCCGACCTTCAAGAACAAGACTTATGAGCCACGCGTGGAAGTGCTCATGGCCGATACGTTGATCAAGGCGATCCAGCAGGATGGCACCTATACCGTCACCTCGGACAACACAGCCGATGCCATCGTCAACTGCACGCTCGTCCATGTCGAACGCCGCTCTGTACGCTCTGTGCAAAACAACGTACTGGCCTCGGCGGAGTACGAACTCGTGCTGAGAATTACCTACCAGGTCACGGAACGTACCACCGGCATCGTCCTGATGTCCGGCGTGGTCACCGGCCGGGCCAACTTCTTCGCGGCGATCGATCTCCAGACTTCGGAGGCACAGGCTATCCCGGTGGCCGCCCAGGATGCCTCGACCCAACTAGTCACCACCCTCTCGGAGGGCTGGTAGCCGCACCTTGCTGACGGTCGTCCCAACGCCGATTGGGAACATGCAGGATATCACCCTGCGCGCGCTGGAGGCTTTGCGCACTGCCGACCTCATCGCGGCGGAGGATACCCGGCACTCTGGTCTCCTCCTTCATCACCATGGCATCAAAAAGCCCATGGTGAGTCTTCACGAGCACAACGAAACCTCGCGCGCCGCCGGACTCACCGATGAAATCGCCGCCGGAAAATCCGTCGCGCTCGTCACCGATGCCGGCATGCCCGGCATATCCGACCCCGGTTTCCGCCTCATCCGCGCCTGCCGCGAACGCGGCCTGCCCGTCACAGTACTCCCTGGGCCGAGCGCGGTGCTCACCGGCCTGGCGGGATCGGGCCTGCCCATGGATTCTTTTTTCTTTGGCGGTTTCCTTCCGGTGAAGAGCGGCCGCCGCCGTAGCGAGCTGGAGCGTGCCACCGCTCGTGGCCATACCAGCGTGTACTTCGAGTCGCCTCACCGTCTGGTCAAGAGCCTTGAGGTCTTGAAAGAGATCGCGCCCACCGCCTCAATCTGCGTGGCCCGCGAGCTGACCAAGAAGTTCGAGGAATACCGACGGGGTCAGCCGCAGGAACTGCTCGCCCACTACCTCGCGCACCCGCCCAAGGGTGAAATCACTCTGGTCATTTCCCCGCAGGAAGCCGCCCGGCTGGAGCAACCAGACCAAGGCAGCGATTCCGACGACGAATCATGAGCCCCACCGAGCGCGGCCTCAAGGCTCTGTCTGCGCTGGGAGTAGCCGTCTTTCTGGTCGTCATTGCTCTACTCCCCTTTACCGCCCAAGGCCTGCCCTTCATGCCGATCTGTCCCTTCAAGGGGATAACCGGCCTTCCCTGCCCGCTCTGCGGTGGCACGCGCGCCGCCCATGCCCTGCTCCAGGGCGACCTGGGGCGCGCGCTCTATCTCAATCCCCTCGCTATTCCTGTTGTTGCCGTTCTCGTGATGGCCGTGCTGATCCTCGCCTATGAAGCGATCACCGGAACACCCTTGGCCAACTGGCCCGTCGTCTCCCGCAAGCTCAACACCCTTGTCCCCCTCGGCCTCGCTGTTCTGGTCATCTGGTGGCTCCCCCACATTTACATGGCCGTGCGCACCCCCAAGCTGGAGCTGCTGGAACTCAGCAACCCCATCGCCCGGGCTCTTTATGCGCACATCGGCGCTCCCACCCGAAACTAGGCGCTACTCTTCCTTCTTCTCGCGCCCGCGCTGCTTCAGCACGATCGGCAGGCCGGGGTACTCCCACCGCTCGCGCAGGCGGGAATGCAGGTAACTCGCGTAGCTGTCCGGCATCAGCGAGGGATCGTTGACGAAGAGAATAAAGCACGGTGGCGGAAAGGGCGAACGCTCCGAAGCCGCGACCTGGGTCACGTAGAGCAGCTTGAAGCGGCGCGCGCCCTTCATCGGCGGAGCCTGGTGATCCATGATCTCCTTGAATGCACGATTAAGTTCGCCCGTACCCACCCGGCGGCCGGCGTGCTGGCGCACCTTCTCCACCGTGGTGAAGAGCCGGTTCACATTCTCGCCGGTCTTGGCCGAGAGCACCACGATCGGCGCATAGCTCAGGAAGAACAGCTCCTCGCGGATCCGCGCGGTGTGTTCCTTGAGCACGGTGGCGTCCTTCTTTCCGGGCTCGACCACGAGATCCCACTTGTTCAGCACGATTATGGTGGCCTTGTAGTCTTTCTGGATCAGGGAAGCGATTTTCTTGTCCTGGCCGGTCACGCCCACGGTGGCGTCGATGACGAGGAAACAGAGGTCGGCCCGTTCGATGGTGTCCTCCGAGCGCATGACGCTGAAGACCTCCACGGAACTGTCGTGCCTTGAGCGGTGGCGGATACCTGCCGTGTCACAAAGCACATACTTTTTTCCATCGCGCTCGCAGAGTACATCTACGGCATCGCGGGTCGTACCTGCGATGTCACTGACAATACTACGGGCATCACCCATGATGGCGTTAAGCAGGGAAGACTTGCCCACATTGGGGCGGCCCACAAAGGCCAGCTTGGGCACGATCTCCGAGGAATCCAACTCCACGGGATCGGGCAGCAGGGCCTCAATGGCCTCAACCAGTTCCGCGATTCCCCGGCCATGGGCCGCACTTACGCCCAGCATTTCCTGGAAGCCCATGCTCGCAAAGTCCGAGAGAAAGTTGTCATGCACATGCGTATCCACCTTGTTCACCGTGAGGATCACCGGCTGTTTGCACCGGCGCAGCTTCTTGGCCAGCTCCAGATCCACCGGCGTCGCGCCACTCTGGCCGTCCACCACGAAGACCAGCACGTCCGCGCTCTCGATCGCGATGCCAGCCATATCCTGGGTCACCTCGGCAAAATCCGGATCGGCATCCATCCCGATGCCCCCCGTGTCCACAATCTCAAAAGGCGCCTCGCCCGAGGTGCAGGTGGCCGAGATCCGATCCCGGGTCACGCCCGCCTGATCGTGCACGATGGAGATCATGCGACCCGCCAGACGATTGAAGAGAGCTGATTTGCCGACATTGGGCCGGCCTACGATGGCAACACTACGCATGGGGGGTGTCGTGATGCCTCAATTGATTGATTCCTGAAAAAATGTAACCCATTCCGCTGACCAAGGTAAACAAACCGGCGGCATACACAGTATAAATATAATGCGGGATTTGCAGCATGATCCAGGCGATGGCCACCATCTGGAAGGCCGTGGCGGCCTTGCCCCACCAACTCGGGTGCGAATCCAGCGTCCCATTGAGGTGTTTCACCACCAGGCAGCCGAGGATAATGAGGACATCCCGGGTGATCACGAGCACGGGAAACCAGAGGGGAAACGCATAGGTCCACTTGGTCAGGCTCAAGGTGATGATCGCAGTGAGAAGCAGCCCTTTGTCGGCGATCGGATCCAAAACCGCGCCCAACGGGCTGCGCTGGCCAAAGCGCCGCGCCACCCAGCCATCAACCCCATCCGTGGCTGAAGCCGTGATGAAGACGATTATGGCGGCCAGCCACCACCCTTTTTCCGGTGCGCCATCCTCGATACTCTTGCCATAGTAGACGGCACACAGCACGAACACGGGAATCAGCAAAATGCGCGTGATCGTGATTTTGTTGGCCAGAGTCATGACAAAGTAAACATTGCTCGCGAGAAGGACTGGTTCCCAGCGAAAATTTCTGCCTCACTGCGCTCATGCCTTGGAGACCCGAATGGTTCTGGGCGCCGATTGGCGTCATCTGGCTGGCTGCCCTTTGCGTCACACCGGTTCGCCAGGCCACGGCCAATGGTTGGCGCTGCGTGGGCCGACACCCCATTTTGTGGAAGCTTCCAGCCGGCTTCGTCCTGGTCGCGGGCCTTCTTGAGCTAGCCTGGGCGATCGTCTTTCACTGGCACGACAGCACACCGTTTCCGCTTTATCTTTCCTGGTCTGGCGAGTGGCCGTCCATACCGGCTACCGCCGTATACAGCCTTTCCGACACGGCTGAGATCCTGGCCACCAATCTCAACTGCCTGCTCGCTCCCTTCCCGCTTTCCATCCTCTGCGCGCTGCTGCTGCTGGGCAACTACCGTGGACTCACCAAAGAACTAGGTCTCACCTTTTATCGGCGTTTTGGCGGCTGGAGTATTTTCCTCATTCTTCTGCTCCTGCTTTGTCTGCTCGCAGAACTGGCCAAGCCACTGGCCCTCCTGGTGGGTCCGCAGATTCTCCACACGATCACGTTCCGCCAATTCATCATGGCGGTCACCGTGATCAACGCCATGTCCCTGGCCTTCGAGTATCTGGTCGGCACCTGCCTGCACCTTTACCTGCTCCTGCTGGCCTACGGCTGGGTGCGAGGTCTCCAATTCGATTCCGACAAGCTGCTGCCCTTTGCGGTGCGACGCCTGGGCTTTGTCCTGAAGTGGACTCTCGTTATCATTGGCGCGGCCATCATTCTCACCTTGCTCCCTCTGCTTCTCGAAACCTGGCTGATCACGGATCCGGAAAAATGGAATATGTCCGAGCTGGTGCGTCTGCTGGGCCGCCCGCTCTTAGCATTGGGCATGCTGTCCATGGCGACGGTGCAAATTCGCCTCGCCTTGCATAACGACAACTTGCGCGGCGCGATGATTGGCCACTTAGATTTCTTGCGCCGCCACGGCCTCCCGTGTTTTCTATTTCTACTCGCTGCGTTTGCCTCGTTCCTTGTTTTGAAAACCATCGAATCCATCGGAGAAATTTGCCTGGGTGAGAGCGTCGCCGGGGAGATCTGGAAGATCTTTCTGCAAACCGGCATCGCCGCGCTCGGCGGCTGGATTCTCGCCGCCTGGGTTTGCTTTTACACCAGCCAGCAGCGAGGAGCCCGCAACGTTTCCTTCTGACCATGATTCCCACCCTGGCCTGCGAAGAGCTCTCCTGCCGCCGCGAGAATTGGAACGACAGCGGTCTCTCCTGCATTGAGCGGATCACTGCGGAGTTTCACGCCGGAAGATTCTACGGCGTTTGCGGCGCCCAGGGGAGCGGCAAGGGACTTCTCCTCAATGTTCTCGGCCTGCTGGAGCCGCCAGACACGGGCAAGCTCACCGTGGGGGGCGAGATCGCCTGGGATCTGCCTCCGGATGAGGCCATGCAATTGCGCAATGAGGCCTTCGGGTTTCTCTTCGATCACTCCTGCCTGCTGCCCTCCTTCTCGCTCGCGGAAAATGTGGCCATGCCGCTCTTCCGCATCTGCGGTGGAGACGCGCGGGAGGCCCGCCAGCGCACCATGGCCGCCCTGGAGTTTTGCGGCATCGAGGATCTCGAAAGCACGCTGGCCGGCCGCCTGAGCGACGCCAACAAGATGCGCGCCGCCCTCGCCCGCGCACTCGTCCACGAGCCTTCCATCCTCATCGCCATTTCTCCCCAGGCCGAGGAAAGCTTCCTCGAACTTGGCGGCCGCGTCGCCCACGAGTTGGGCTTGTGCGTCCTCTGGGCCGGGAAGGAAACCGAGCTGGCCCGGCAGGCCGATCATCTGATCGCCATGAAGGAAGGCAGAATCACCGCCCCCTTCGCCTCGTGAGCGGGGAACCCCTCGCTCTGCCCGCTGGAAGCGGCACCCGTCAATCCAACCTCGCTCTGGCGTTGTGGAGCCTGCCCAAGGGCCATCGCGACGACGCCCTGGTCTTCTACGACTTCTGCCGCGCGGTGGACGATATCGCGGACGATCCGACAAATTCCGACGAGAACAAACGCTCCCGCCTGACCGATTGGGAAAACGCCTTGCGCGAGGACAAGGGCATCCCTTCCCCGCTGGCCGAGGTTATCCAGCGCCGCCACATGGACCGGCAGCTTCTGGTGGAAATCGTAGCCGGCATGAAGATGGATATCGTGCCCGAGCATTTTGCGACGTACCAGGACCTGCGCTTCTATTGCTGGCGCGTGGCCTGCGCCGTGGGCCTGGCCAGCGCACAGGTATTCGGCTGCGAGCACCCGGATTCCAAAGTCTACGCCGAGCAGCTTGGCTATGCGCTGCAACTGACCAACATTCTTCGCGATGTCGCGGAGGATGCCTCGCTGGGCCGCGTCTACCTGCCGCTTGAGGATCTCGAGCGATTTCATATTTCCACCACCAGCCTTCTCGCCGGCCAACCAGACGGCGATTTTCGCGGGTTGATGGAATTTGAAGCCAAACGGGCGCGCGAACTTTTCGCCGAAGCCAAGAAAGCTCTGCCTCCATCCGACGCCCGCAAGCTCCTGCCCGCCGAGATCATGCGTCTCGTTTACGAGAAAATTCTTACCCGCATGGAAAACGACGGATTCCGCGTCTTCGAGCGCCGCTACCGCCTCGGCAAAATCGAGAAGCTGTGGATCTTTCTCTCGCGCAGTTTTCTTACGCGGTCCTGACCACCAGCAACCGGGTCGGAACGACCTGATAGAGCCAGTCCATGTGGATCGGCAGGGTGCTCGTTTTGAGATCGCGCCCAGCCTTGATCACCAGCAAGTCCGCTTCGAGCCCTTCGATCACATCGCACAGATTATAACCGGTATTTGAGGTGACCGGCAGCGTATCGACTTCAATTTTTCTCTCCGCCAAATCTGCCGCCAGGAGATCAAGCCACATCTCAGCGCTTTGGAATTTCTCACCCTTGGTCGCGGCGATCGCCGCCGCGAAGGGCGTTACCGGAGTGACAATGGTGACGCGTTGCGGTTTTAATACCTCGACCCCACGATGCACAAATTGGCTGATGTCCCTCCCGGGTTCCAAGGCGAAGACCACATGGCGCAGCGGTTGTGCTTCCTCCTCCGGTCTCGGCAGCAATAGCAAGTCGCAGGGCGTGCGGCGCAGCAGTTCCCGCGCGACTCCACTGGTAAACGGCCGTTCTCCGTCCTCGCGATGCAAGGCCCCGGCAATGAGGAGATCGTAGGAATATTCGGTAGCCGCATGCACAATGGCCGGGCCGGGCGTCTCGCTCTCCAGCCAGCGAATTTCCGTCCGGCGCCCGAGCGCGTCGTGGAAGCGCTTTTCCTTTTCCTCGTCATGTCCCGCCACATGGATGACCTCCAGAGCCGAACCGCAATGAGCCGCAAACCGGTCGGCCTCCGCCAGCACCGCTGAGAACGTGGGCGAGAAATTTGAGGCCACAGCCGCTCGTCGGTAGTTCATCACGCCGGGCACCCTCGCCTCTCTTGCTCCGTTATGCCAGCGGAAATCAACGACCCGCCAGGGCGAGAATCGTTTTGTACTCCGCCGCCGTCAGCGGCATCACGCTCAGCCGCGACTGCCGCAAGAGCTTGATCTCCGCCAGACTCTTCTCGGCCTTGATTGCCTCCAGCGTCACAGGCTTGGGCAAAGGCTTCAGCGGTTTGAGATCCACACAGATCCATCCCTCCTCTTTCGCCGTGGGATCTGGATACGATTCCTTCGCTACTTCCGCCTGCCCGACAATCTCCTTGCCGACCACACTGTGGTAAAACAGCACCCGATCGCCGACCTTCATCTCGCGCAAATTAATGCGGGCCTGATAATTGCGAACTCCCGTCCAGGCGGTTTTCCCATCCTTCACGAGGTCATCCCAGGAATAGGCCGAAGGTTCCGATTTTACGAGCCAGTGCTTCATAGACAAATATGGGAGAGTGGTTTGGAAGAAATGTGATTGAGAATATTCTCCAGCGTGGCCGCGCGGAGGCTTTGGACCGCCTCATCGCTATTGAAGGCGACATGCGGCGTGAGCACCACGTCGGGCCGGTGCAGGAGCTGGCTATTGGAGACCAGCCGTGAGAACTCCGCCACGCGATTCTCCGAAAATTCCCGGTTGGGCGGCGCTGAGGAGGCATGCACGCGCTCGGCGATCTTTTGCCCCAGGATAGCGGCGGCCCCGCCCTTGAAGACCCGCTCGTCCTCCAGCACGTCGAGCCCGAGGCCGGCCACCTTGCCGGAGTCCAGCGCCTCAATCACCGCCGTCGTATCAATGAGCGCACCCCGCGCGGTATTGATGATCAGCACCCCGTCGCGGCAGGAAGCCAGTGACTCATGATTGATCATGTGACGCGTCACGTTATTCAACGGCACGTGCAGCGTGATCACATGCGATTCCCGAAGTAGTTCCTCAAGAGAGACATAGGTGAAATCCAGCAGATCTGCCAGGTAAGGATGCGGCGCGGAATCGTACCCTATTACCCGCATGCCAAACCCCGCGGCCATCCGGCACACGTGCAACCCCACCCGCCCGGTCCCCACGATCCCCAGCGTGCGGCCCCGCAAATCAAAGCCCCGCAATCGCTCCCGACTGAAGCGCCCGGTACGAATCGCGTGCTCGGACTCCGCCAATCGCCGCGAGAGCGCCAGAATCAGCGCAAAAGTATGCTCGGCCACGGTGTTCTCACCGTAGCTCCCCACATTGGTCACCGTGATTCCCCGGGCCTTGGTCGCATCCAGGTCGATATGGTCGCAGCCCGTGGAGCGGGTCGCGATCAACTTTAACGCCGGATGAGCCTCCAGAAAGGGCAGCTCCACCCTCTCCCCGATGAATACCGATAGCACCTCAATATCCTCGGGCACGTCCTCCAGCCGCTGGGCAAAGACGACATCGTAACCCACGAGGGATTCCTCAAAAAAGAGACGTCCCTCTTCTTCAAGCTCAACAAAACATATTTTCCTGCTTTGCACCGGGGCTTCGCTCATGAAAAGTCAGCATCTCCAGTATGTGTGCGGCGAGTCAACCAGGTTTCTTTATCAGCTTCGAAGGATCGGAGGGCTGCGGCAAAAGCACCCAGATCCGTTTGCTCGTCGAAGCGCTCAAGGAAGACGGCCGTGAGGCCCTGCTGATCCGCGAACCAGGCGGCACTCCCATCGGCGAGCACATCCGGCATTTGCTCCAGCATTCCGCCGATGGCCGGGCCATGGTCCCCGAGACCGAATTGCTCCTCTTCGCCGCCAGCCGCGCCCAACTCGTCCGCCAAACCATTCTGCCCGCACTGGAAGCCGGCCAGGTGGTGATCTCCGATCGGTTCCTCGATTCCACCACGGTCTACCAGGGAGTCGCCCGGCAAATTCCCGCGGATCTGGTCGCGCAGATCAATCGATTCGCCGCCGGCACCCGCCTTCCCGACATCACCTTTCTCCTCGATATGGACTCCGCCGCCGCCCTCGGGCGCGTGCGCCAGCGGCCCGCCGCGCTCAACAAGCCCGACCGCATGGAGGAGGAGCCCCTGGCCTTTTACGAAGCCGTGCGCAACGGCTACCTGGCGGTCGCCGCCGCCGAGCCCACGCGCTTTTGCGTGCTCGACGCGACCCGGCCCGCCGAATCCATCGCCGAATCCATTCAATCCGCCCTTCAATCCCGTGGCCTTTTCCAAAGAATTAGCGTTTGAGCGCCTCTCCGAGGCCCATCGCGCCGGACGCCTGGGCCATGCCTACCTGCTCGCCGGCAGCGTAGGCTGCGGCAAGGCCTGGCTGGCCAACCGCCTCGCCGCTTTGTTGCTGGAGTGTGCTCCGGACAAAGTGGCCAGCCACCCCGATGCCCATATGGTGCAGCCCGAGTCAAAGTCGCGCCGTATCGTGATCGACCAGATGCGCGCCCTTGAGCACTCCATCCAGCGCAAGCCCCTCTTGGCCAACAGCAAGGTGATCATCATTCACGAGGCCGACCGCATGCAGCCGCAGGCCGCCAACGCCTTCCTGAAAACGCTGGAAGAGCCCCCGCCAAATTCGCTCATCCTCCTGCTCAGTTCCATGCCCGAGGCCATGCTGGAGACCATCCTCTCCCGCTGCGTGGAGACTCCGCTGCAGTCCAACGAAGTCCCCAAGACCACCGAGGAAGAAACCCTGCTGCTCAAGGCGATCGACGATTGCCTGATCCGTTCGCCCAAGCCCGGCGCCGCCGAGGCCTTTCGCTTTACCCGCGTCGTCCAGGGTTTGCTCGGCCATCTGCGGGAACGTATCTCCAAGGAAAACGAAGCTTCCCTTAAGGAAGATACCGCCCGCTACAAGCAAACCTCGGACAGCGCTTCCTGGCTGGAGGACCGGGCCGACCAGATCAAGGCCCTCACCGAAGCCGCCGCCTTGCGTGAGCGGGAACGCGTCCTTCAGGTCGTGTTCGACATCCTTAGCAGTGGCCTGCGGGCGCAACATGGTGTCCCGCCGCCGAATGCCGTTATCCAGTCCCTCGCGGAAAAATTTCCCACCAAAAACCTGCTGCTGCGCCTGGATGCCCTGGAGACGCTCCGCCGCCGCCTCGCCATGGGAGTGCAGGAAGCGCTTGCGCTGGAAAGCGGCTTTTTGAAAATGATTTGTCTATCGTAACCACATGTCCCGCATCGTTCTAAAATTTGGCACCGGAGTGCTTTCCCGTTCCGCCGGCAGCGCCCTCGATACCAAACAATTCCGCCGCATTGCCGAGGAAATCACGGCGTTGGTCAAGGCAGGGCACTCCTGCGTCATCGTGAGCAGTGCCGCCATCGCGGCGGGCGTGCATGTGTTGGGCCTGCCCACCCGCCCCGACGACCAGGCCAGCAAGCAAGCCTGTGCCGCCGCCGGCCAGCCCGAGCTCATGCGGCTCTACTCCGCCTCGTTCCGCACCCATGGCCTGAATGTGGCCCAATTGCTCCTGACCCACGACGATATCGACAGCCGCCTCCGTCGGCAAAATGCGCGCAACACTCTGGAGCGCCTTTTTGCCGCCAAGGACATGGTGCCGATCATCAACGAGAACGACTCCGTCGCAGTGGAAGAGCTACGCTTTGGCGACAACGACCGCCTTTCTGCCGAGGTCGCTCATCTGGTCGAGGCCGACACCTTGCTGCTTCTGACCTCCTCCGACGGTCTCATGGACTCCGACGGCCAGCGCATCTCCGTAGCTCGTGACGTGGCCGAGACTTTCCAGTACGTTCGGCCCGATAAGGGTGAAATGTCCGTGGGCGGCATGCGAACCAAGCTCCAGGCCGTGGATTTCGCCCTTTCCTGTGGCATCGCCACGAGTATTCTGGATGGCCGCAAACCCGGCCAGATCGCCGCCGCCATCGACGGCCAGGACGTGGGAACCAGGTTTCTTGTGCCTTCCAAAAAAACCCGTCGCACCAAAGCCCAGTCGGTTTAATATCCTCTCCTGCTCTCCATGCTATCCCGCATCTTTACCATCGCCTACAACACCTTCACGGAATTGGTGCGCCAGAAGATTTTCTACATCATTCTGGTCTTCGCCGTCGCAGCCATTGGCTCCTCGGTCTACTTTTCCAAGGTCGTGGTCGTGGCCCAGGAATTTGAGATGCTGAAGTCCACCTGCCTCGGTGCGATGTCTTTCTTCACCATCCTGCTGGCCATCCTCGCCACCGCCAATTTCCTCCCCAAAGACCTGGAAGATCGCACCATCTATACCCTGCTGGCCAAGCCGGTGCCGCGTTTCGCGTATCTTTTCGGCCGCCTTGGAGGAATGCTGGCCATGCTTTTCCTCTTCACCCTCATCATGAGCGCCGTCTTCTGTGCTACGCTCTGGTTCCGCGAGCATACCGCGCTGGCCGACCTTCAGATCCAATACAAGGGAGCCCCCGCCGAGCAACTGGCCGGCGAAATCAAACAGGTCACCGACGCCACCTTCAATGCCAACCTGATCCCCGGCATCCTGATTATCTTCATCAATGCGGCGGTGCTCGCGGCCATGACCCTGCTCGTCTCGACCTTCTCCAGTTCCATGCTCTTCACGGTCATGATCTCCGCGGCGATCTACATCATCGGGCTGATGCAGGCCACGGCCCGTGAGGTATGGACCGACGGCGTGAGCGTCAAATGGTACATCACCATCCTCACTGGCATTATTGCTCTCGTCTTTCCCGACATGCAGGCCTTTAACCTGAGTGACGATGTCATCGCGGGAGCGGCCCTGCCGTGGAATGTATTCTTCGCCACTTTCGGCCTCGGCTGGCTCTACGTCGCGGTCTATGCCACGGTCTCGGCGTTCGTTTTCTCCGGGCGGGAACTATGAAGCGAAAGGCTATCGCGATCGCGCTCCTTGCGCTCGTTGGCGCGGCCATGCTCCCGTTGGAGAACTCCCTGGACAAGCTCCAGCGGCGTGAGCGTTTGCGCCGCATCACCCTCAATCTGGATTTGAAGAACAAGCTCGGCCAAAATGGCTACATCGCGGCCTTGAGTGGCTTTCGTGCCCCCCTCGCCGCCTATCTCTACCTGGAGGCCTACAGCGCATGGCAAAAGCTTCAGTGGGGCAAAATGGCAGGATTGTTCGATACGATTACCACCCTGCAACCACGCTCCCTCATGTACTGGGACATGGCCTCGTGGCACATGGCGTGGAATGCCAGCGTCGCCGCGCTCGAAGACAAGAATCAGCCGAGTGAGGCCCTGCGTATTCGCAATCAACAGCTCAATATCAAGGAGGGCCGGGAAATTCTGGAGCGCGGAATTCAAAACAATCCCGAGAGTTATTTTCTCTACATGCAGCTGGGCAACCTCCTGCGCCAAAAGCTCGAGGATCATTGCGGAGCTGGGCAGGCCTATCTCCGTGCCTCCGAGTTCCCCGACACGCCCGCTTATCTTCCGCGCTTTGCCGGTTACGAACTCGCTCAATGCCCTGGTCACGAGCGGGAAGCCTACGATCTGCTCAAGAAACTCTATGACAAGGGGCCGGACGAGCGAAAGCCTTCCCTCATCACCACCCTCAAGGAACTTGAAAAGAAACTGGATGTCCCCCCGGCAGACCGCATACCCTCCCCAGACCCTTCCCACTAAGTATCTCTCTTCATGCGCTTCGCAATCTTTGGCGACATTCACGCCAACCTACACGCCCTCGAAACTGTTCTGGCTGATGCCAAGGAACAAATGTGCACCCACTACGTCTGCATGGGCGATGTCGTCGGGTACAACGCCTTCCCCAAGCAATGCCTGAATATCGTGCGCGACCTGGAGTGCCCGGTCGTCAAGGGCAACCACGACGAACAGGCCTCCATGCTGGGTGATCAGGAGGGCTTTAACGCCCTGGCCGAGGAAGCCATGAACTGGACCCGAGAGCAACTGGCACCCGACGAAAAGGAGTGGCTCCGCTCGCTGCGCATGCAGCGCCAGGTGCGGGATTTCACCATCGTCCATGCCACGCTCGATACCCCGCACAAATGGGGCTACGTGTTCAACCAGCTCGATGCGGCGGCCAGCTTCAGCTATCAGAATACCTCGGTCTGCTTTATCGGCCACACCCACTCCCCCAAGGCCTATGTGCGCGACGGCAGCGTGCGCACCCTCGCGCTCGACGTGCTTTCCCTGCAACAGGGCAAAAAGTATCTCATCAATGTCGGCAGCGTGGGCCAGCCTCGCGATGGAGACTGGCGCGCGGCCTACTGTGTTTACGATACCGCCACCGCGGAAGTGAATTTGCGCCGACTCGAGTACGATCTGCCCGGCGCCCAAAATGCCGTGCTCGCGGCGGGCCTTCCTCGCAAGCTGGCCGAGCGGCTCGCGGTCGGGCGATGAGCACCGGGTCGCCACCGTCGTCCCTTCTTTTTCTCAAGCCCGGATCCTTTGGCGATATCGTCCACGCGTTGCCCTGCGCGGCCGCGCTGAAGCTCTATTGGCCGAAAACCACGCTGACCTGGCTGGTGGATGAACGATGGCAGCCCTTGCTCGAGGGCAATCCCCATCTCGACGAGATCGTCACTTTCCCCCGCCAGCAATTTCGCGGCCTTGGCGGCAAGATCCGCTCCATTCCATGGGCCATGGCGCTCAAGCGTTTGCATCCCGATCTCGCGCTCGATCTGCAGGGCCTCATTCGCAGCGCCCTCATGGCCAAGCTCAGCCGCGCGGGGAAAATCGTGGGCCTCGGCGATGCCCGTGAGGGAGCTTCCTGGTTTTACGATGAAGTAACACCGGTTCAGCCCGGCGAGCATGCCGTGCTCCGCTATCTCCGCAGCTTGCAATCTCTGGGAATTCCCCGTCCCACCCAGCTGGAGTTTACCCTCCCCGCTGGCACTGCTCCGTCAAAGCCCATTCCAAGCTCCTTCATCCTGCTTCACCCCTTCGCCCGGGGAGCTGGCAAGTCACTCACGCCGGAGCAAGTCATTCAGCTCGCCGCCGCGCTCCGCCCCCATCGGGTTGTCATTGCCGGTCAGGGAAAACTCGATGCGCCTTTGCCAGAGCACGCCATCAGCTTGCTCAATCAGACCAATATCTCCGAATTGATCTGGCTGCTGCGCGCCGCCTCGGTCGTGGTGAGTGTCGACAGCGGCCCCATGCACATTGCCGCGGCGGTCGGTTCAAAACTCCTGTCCATTCACACCTGGAGCGACCCGCGAGAAGTCGGGCCCTTCAATGAAAACGCCTGGATCTGGCAGGGCGGCACGATTCGCCGGCAGCAATTGACCCCGGCCGAGGCGCTCCCCACACCTCGGCCCATGGAATCCATGGATCTCGCCCGCCTCGCCGAATGGGCGGACGGGCAGATGAAGGCCTGATTTAGGACTTCAGCAAATCGCCCACCATCGCGCGCTCTTCCTTGAGCTCGTTGATGGACAATTCGATCTTCGCCTTGCTGAATTCATTCAGCGGCACGTCCTGTACGATCTCCACCGTCTTGCCGTCGGAGCGAGTCGGGAAGGACGTGATGAGACCCTTCTCAATGCCGTAGCTGCCATCCGAGCAGAGCGCCACGCTGTGCCAATCGCCTTCCTTGGTCGGGTGCACGATCGAGCTCACCGTATCCACCACGCCATGGGCGGCGGATTTGGCCGAGGAAAGGCCCCGCGCCTGAATAATCGCCGCGCCGCGCTGCTGCACGGATTTGATGAACTCGGTCTCCAGCCACTCCTTGTCGGTGATAACCTCCGGCACGGCCTTGTCGCCAATGCGGGCGTTGAAGAAATCGGGATAAAGCGTGCTGGAGTGATTGCCCCAGATGGCCACGCGGCTGATATCCCGCGAGTGGGTGCCGGACTTGTGCGCGAGCTGGCTCTTGGCGCGATTCTCATCCAGCCGGGTCATGGCAAACCAGCGGTCGCTTGGTACGTCCTTCGCGTTGTTCATCGCGATGAGGCAATTCGTGTTACAGGGGTTTCCCACGACCAGTACGCGCACGTCAGAAGCGGCGTTTTTCGCAATGGCCTGGCCCTGCGAGACAAAGATCTTCCCATTGATGCCAAGGAGTTCCTTGCGCTCCATGCCGGCCTTGCGCGGCACGCTGCCAACGAGCAGCGCCCAGTTCACGCCCTTGAATCCCTCGTCCAGATCAGCCGTGGGAGTGATGCTGTGCAGGAGCGGAAAAGCACAATCGTGCAGTTCCATCACCACGCCTTCCAGAGGCTTGAGTGCTCCGGGAATTTCGATCAACCGGAGAGCCACCGGCTGGTCGTGGCCAAACATGCTGCCGGACGCAATGCGAGGGAGAAGAGAGTAACCGATTTGACCTGCTGCGCCGGTCACCGCGACTGTGATAGGAGATTTCATTGGGGAAGGCCCAAGCTAAATCCCATCCCTCCCCGGCCAAGAAAAAAAGGTCTAAAAATGAGAAAACCCGTTTTGCCTCTCGGCGAAACGGGTTTTCTCGGTGCGGGGGGGAAATCCCTACACAATACTCTTGAAGGACTTGCCGGTGACGAATTTGACAGTCTTCGAAGCCTTGATCTTGATCTTCGCGCCGGTCTTCGGGTTCACACCGATGCGGGCCTTGCGGGAAGCAACTTTGAAAGTTCCGAAACCGATGAGCTGAACGGTCTTGGTCTTTTTAACACCAGCTTTGATGCCATCGATGACGGCGTTCACGGCGCGCTCGGCGTCGGCTTTGCTGGATCCGAGGGTTTTTTGGACAGATGCGATGAGTTCGACTTTATTCATTTGATTTTGAAAGCTTGTTTTTTCGTAACGAAGGTGACCGGCAACATGCGAAGAAACACGCGCGGTGTCAATCGCGATATGAAAAAAAACGCCCTTATTTCCCTGTGTTGATCAGGACCCGCGGACATTGCCTGCCGTGCGATTCAGCATTATACAACCGGAATGACCTTTGAGGAACAAATCGCCAAGTATCTGGGCTGCTCTCCGCGCATCGCTCCTTCCGCATTTATCGCTCCAAACGTCTTCCTCGAGGGCGATGTTGTGATCGGCGAGGAGGTCAGTATCTGGCCCGGTTGCTCCCTTCGCGGCGATGTCTGCTCAATCTCGATCGGCGCTCATTCCAACGTGCAGGACGGCTCGGTCGTTCACGTCGCGGATGATCTCCCAGCCATCATCGGCGAGTGGGTCACCGTCGGGCACAAGGCCATCGTGCATGCCTGCACCATTGGCAATGAGGTGCTCATCGGCATGGGCGCCATCGTCCTCGACGGCTCGATCATCGGCGATCGTTGCATTATCGGCGCCAATGCCACCGTCACGCCCAACACCGTCATTCCCGCCGGTTCTCTCGTCCTGGGCTCGCCCGCCAAAGTCAAAAAGGCGCTAAGTCAGGAAGAGCAGGACAGCATCCGCGTTTGGGCCGAGCGCTACGTCACGCTTTCCCGGGCCTATATCGCACGATCCAAACGGTGAGCGGTTGCCCCCGGAAATAGAACTGATATATTGCTGCCATGAGCAAGACGGTCATCCCAGTCCATGTCAAAGCGCTCATCCCCACGAACGCGGGAGTAGCCGTCTTTATCGGCAACGAGGAAAAGATCTTCGTCATCTATGTCGATGCCAGCGTCGGCAGCGCGATCAACATGTTCATCAGCGGCGCGGCCAAGGAACGTCCGCTCACCCACGATCTCATGGCTCTCATTCTCGCCGCCGTTGGCGCCAAGGTGGAGCGCGTCATCATCAATGATTTGAAAAGTGGCACGTACTTTGGACGCCTCATCATCACTGCGGAGAACGAGCTCCAGCAACGCAAGATCGTCGAGCTGGATTGCCGCCCCAGCGATTGCATCGCCCTCGCCTCCCAGCAAAAGGCGCCGATCTACGTAAGCCGCGAGGTCTGGGACGAGGTCGAAGACATGTCCGACGTGCTCGAAGGTATGCAGCGCCAGAAGGACGAGCGGAGCGACGAGGAAGATTCGGACGCCTAGTTCCCACCTAAAGCGAGCCGACGGAGTTGAAGCTCGTAGGTGCTCATGCCCTCGAAGAGAAGGCCGGGCAGAAGATCGCCGAAGGCATTAACCTCGGCGACGGCGCAGTGCCGAAGGCTCGGGGATATAAGCAGATCCACCGCGACGTACAGGCAATCCGGAAAGGCCCGCGCGGCCTTTTCGCACGTCTGGCGCACTTGTTCCCAGCCCGCCTCACCGAGATGATCGCGAAAGGCTTCAAGATCGCCCCGTTTGTTGCCGAGGTGAAGATTGGTCATGGGACTCTTGCTGTGCCGCAATACCGCGTGGCCCATCTCGCCGCCCACCACCAGCACGCGCAGATCGATACGCCCACCTTGAAAGCCGGCCTTGGGCAGCCATGCTTCCGCGATGCAGCGATGCCGGCAAATCGCGTCGACCAGGTTCTTGATTTCAGCGAGGGTGCGATAGCAGCGCGGGCGCAGGGAATTGAATAGCCGTCCGCCCTGTTGTTCAAGGCTGGTGAAGGCCTGCAGGCCGGCGGGACTGTTTTCCAACGCGATCACTCCGGAGGCTGAGGAGCCGTGGCAGGGTTTCACAAAGACGCGCCTCACCGCTGCCTGCTTCATCAAATCCATCAGATGGTCGAAATCACACGGCACCCCCAACAGGCTGGGCGTCCTCACCTGTGCCTCGGCCTGGATGGCGTGGCAGGCCGCCTTGTCGAACATCGCGGCGATTCCAGACGGCGTATTCATGATCGCCGCCACCCGAGCCTTCCTGGCCGCCACGTCGATTTCAGAAAGAACATCCTTCCACCCGAGATACCATTGGCGGGAAGGCAATACGCGACCGTTCTCGAAGCTGAGCTGCCTCAATTCCCGTGGCGAAAGAGATTCAAATCCATCTACCGCCGCGGCGCCACGCAGCAAGAGAAGCCGCTCGACTTCAAAATTTTCACCCGATGACTCGATCCTGAGGAGCGCTCCTTCCCGAAGCCGGATCCTTAGCGTGTCCTCTTTCGTCAACACATCCAGCCAGGGAATCTCGACCACATCCCGCCAGCCCATGGCTTCAGCCGCTTCTACAAAGGAACGGACCCGGCGGTTCTCCGGGTTCCCCACCACAACCAGAGGCCGGTCGGTCAGACTACTCCGAGACGGCAACGTAACGATAGACCTCTTCCCCGTCGGCATCGCCCTCCTGCCGGTCATCCAACCGCGCCGAAGGGAAGGTCTTGGCAAAAAGATCCGTCATTTCCTCGGAGAGAAAATGGTAGTGCAGATCGAGATGCTTGAGCTGTTTGACGACCGGCGAGGAAAGGAGGTGCTCAGCGCCCACATCGGTCAGCGTCCCCATGGAGAAGTCCAGTGTCTCCAAGCCTGGGAAGGCGGTACTCTGCGCCAGGGCGATGGCGAGCTCGTCCGCGATCTCGCTATTGCGCAGCCCCAGGTATTTTAGCTGCGGGAAGAGTTGTGAAGCAAAGAGCGGCTCGAAGTCCTTGACCGTCCCATCCCAGCCATAGTTGTCCGTGCCGGTCCAGATCTCGAGATGCTCCAGGCTCGGCAGCTTCGAGGACAAAATCTCCTGCACCACGGTGCGCGGCAGGCCGCCCGCCTCGACGATGAGGGATTTCAGGTTTTGATGCTGGATAGGGCCGATGCTTAACCCATTGCCGCCGCGAGCTCTAAAGTGGGTCAGCAACGGGAACGCCCCGAATAGCGGAGATAGGTCGCCCTGCTGAATCCACGAAATCTCGTTTTCTTCGCCAATGATGTCGCCGATGAATAAGCCGCGCAGATTAGGCAGACGGGAACTGGCCGCCACCAGGGCCTCGACGACCGGCATGGGATCGGTGTCGCTTTCTCCAAAGGTACCAATGTAAATCGCGGGAATTTCCGAGCTTGCAGTACGACCGAGGAAAGTGGCCAACAACTCGGCCAAGGTCGACTTGCTGTCCCAATCGACGGCGATGCGATAGATCGTGTTTTTGTAATCGGGAGTGCCGTCCTCGGGCGAATACGCCTTGATGGGATAGCCCAGCCACTCAGAATCATGCTCGTTAATCATAGATGACTTTCGATTGGGAAATGTTGATGGTAGGAAGCTGCTAACAGAGCGCAATGAGATCGCAAAGCACTATCAACCTGATCGCCTGGGACCTCGATAATACCCTGGTGGATCGGGACAAGGCCTTCCGTGCCTGTCTGGACGCGCTCGCTCAAAAGCATGGCGGCATCCTCGACCCAAAAGGCCTCCAGCAAATTCTTGCGTACGATCGATCGGGCAAGGCGGACCGCCTCGCCACCATGGCACTGCTGGCTGAGGAATTGGGATTACCCACCGCAGCCGCTCCGGCACTATGGAATGACCTTAAGCTGCTCCTTCCGGATTTCATTACTCCCGATCCACAAATCATTCAGCTTATGTCCGGGCTCTCGGAACAATATTCACTCGCCCTGGTGAGCAATGGAGACGGCCCTTTGCAGCGGGCCAAACTGCACCGGACGGGATTATCGGATTTCTTTCCAGAAAGGCGGGTTTTGATTTCAGGTGAACTAGGGATGAAAAAGCCCGGGCTGGAGATTTTCACCGAACTGCTCGCCCGAACTGGACAAGCCGCCCGGAACATTTTGTTTGTAGGGGACGATCCTTGGAACGATATCGCAGGAGCAGCGGCGGCGAACATGAGGACTTGCTGGATCTCGCACGGCCAGGCGTGGCTTTCGGGCTCACCGCCGGACATGGTGGTGACACACGCCGGTGAGTTGGAAACCCTGCTGACCCGGACCGAAAGGGTGCCCGCATGACCGACGGAATGAACGAGATCGTGGGCCGCCACGACATAGTTTTTGTGACCCTGGACACCCTGCGGTACGACGTGGCGAATGCGTGCTTTCGCGAGGGCCGCACCCCCCATTTTCAAAGCCTTTTTCCGAGCGGCTGGGAGATGCGGCATTCGCCCGGGAGCTTCACCTATGCGGCACACCACGCCTTCTTTGCGGGTTTTCTGCCAACGGCAGCGCAACCTCCCTGGCCGGAACGCCTGTTTGCCGTGGAATTTCCTGGCAGTGCAACCACTGGACCTGGCACCTGTGTCTTCAGTACCCCAGATATTGTCACCGGTCTCGCCGGCCGTGGCTATCGGACGATCTGCATTGGTGGAGTGGGCTTTTTCAATCAATTGACGCCCCTGGCGCGGGTGCTGCCTTCCCTCTTTGAGGAGGCCCATTGGTCGCGCGAACTCGGAGTGACGGACCCTGAGTCCACCCGCAAACAGTTCGAGCTGGCCGCGAGTCGGCTGGGCGAAATACCCGGCGACCAAAGAGCCTTCCTCTTCATCAACATTAGCGCGATTCACCAACCCAATTGCTCCTACCTCTCGGGCGCCACGAGTGATTCCCTGGAAACCCACGCGGCGGCGCTCTGCTACGTGGACTCCTGCCTGCCGGTAGTTTTGGAAGCGATCCGCCGCCGCGGAGGAGCCTTTGTCATTTTCTGTTCCGATCATGGAACGCTCTATGGCGAAGATGGCTTTGTGGGCCACCGGGTGGGACATCCGGATGTTTGGACGGTGCCCTATGCCGAAACCCTCGTATCCGCGCCATGAACCTTGCCGAGAGACTTCAGCGCGAGCCCTTTCAAGGTTACGCCTATTCGTATCCCCACAAAATGGCGTACCGGGAGCTTTCGCCACCCGTGGATCTCGCTCCCGTCTGGGCGGCCGAGGATCGATCAGCCTTGTTCCTCTATGTGCACATTCCTTTTTGCGAAGTGCGCTGCGGATTTTGCAATCTGTTCACCAGCACGGGGGCGTCGCAGTCCACGGTGGAAGTTTATCTCGAGACACTCGGGCGCCATATGGATGCCGCGAGCGATATGCTCGGCGAGCATCACTTTGCGCGAGCCGCGGTCGGCGGCGGCACGCCGACTTTCCTCAACGAGGCGGAACTGGACCGGCTTTTCGATCTCATGGCGGATCGCTTGGGATTTACCGGCGGAGGCGTGCCGTTTTCCTTCGAGATGTCCCCGTCCACGGTCGATCCGGCCAAACTGCGCCTACTTAAAAATCGCGGGGTAACCCGTGCCAGCATCGGCGTGCAGAGTTTTCTCACCAGCGAAACGCGCACCCTGGGACGGCCACAGGACCCGGCGAAATTGCTAAAAGCGCTTGAGCTGATCCGGGAGGCGGAGTTTCCGATCATGAACCTCGACCTGATCTATGGCATCCAAGGCCAGACCAAAGAGTCGTGGACCGAGACGCTGCAAAAGGCGCTGTCCGTCCATCCGGAGGAAATCTTCCTCTATCCTCTCTATGTGCGTCCACTGACCGGCCTGCACCGGATCGGGCGGGACACCGCGAGCACGCGCTTCGAGTTGTACGAACAAGGGAGGGATTTTCTGTGCGCCAATGGGTATCAGCAAATCTCCATGCGGCTTTTCCGCCTGGCCTCACTGGACTCGACTATCCACGCCGGCCACGGAGCGGCCTATTGTTGCCAGGAGGATAGCATGGTGGGCCTGGGCGTAGGGGCACGCTCGTACACGGATTCCTTGCACTACAGCACGGAATACGCCGTCGGACAAAACGGGGTACGGGCGATCATCGAGGACTATTGTCGCCGCAAGAAAGGCGATTTTCAAAAAGCCGACTACGGGTGTTTCCTTGATGACCTTGAGCGCCGCCGCAGATACGTCATCAAGTCCCTTCTGCGGCGGGATGGGTTGGATACCGCAGCCTACTGGAAGCAATTCGGCTCGGCTGTGTTGGAAGATCTACCGGAACTCAGAGAGCTGTTTGAATTAGGGCTGGTTGAAGCAAATGGATCCAGATGGCAACCCACCAGTCGTGGGTTGGATTTCTCCGACGTCATAGGCCCATGGCTATTTTCGGAGTCCAGCCGAAGCCGCATGGACGAATTTGAATTGGTATGAGTCGGTGGTCCATTCTCTATCGGGGCCCGCTTTCGAGCTGCAACTATGGCTGCACCTATTGCCCTTTTGCGAAGACGGTAAACTCCGCGGCCGAACTGCGAGAAGATGCCAGGCAACTCGAGCGTTTCGTGGCCTGGGTGGAAACGAGACCGGAAGACATCGGCGTGCTGTTCACCCCATGGGGGGAAGCCTTGTACCACCGAGCCTATCAGGAGGCGATCATCCGGCTCAGCCACATGAAGAATGTCTGGAAGGTGGCGATCCAGACCAATCTCTCCGGAGACCTGCGGTGGCTGACCCGTACCCATGCCCCCAAGGTCGGACTCTGGACCACCTATCATCCGAGCCAGACGAGCCGAACGAACTTCCTGCAGCAATGCGAAAAGCTGGACCAGATGAGCATCCCCCACAGCGTAGGCGTGGTGGGATTCAAGGATCAGCTCGGCGAAATTCGTGCCATGCGGAGAGAGTTGCCGCGCGAGACCTATCTCTGGATCAACGCTTTCAAGCGCGACGCTGGCTATTACTCCGAAAGCGACCTACGGGAATTTGAGGAGGTGGACCCGCTCTTCCGAATCAATGCGCAGTATCATCCGAGCCGCGGCCAGAAATGCCAGGCCGGGTCGTCATCTTTCAGCGTGGATGGAGAAGGCACCATGCGACGCTGTCATTTCATCAGGGAGCCCATTGGGAACATCTATGTCGATGGCTTCGAGCAAAGTTTGGAACAGAAGCCCTGCTCGAACACCACCTGCGGGTGCCATATCGGTTACATCCATCTGGAGCCGCTCGATCTGTATCAAGTCTTCGGCGATGGCCTGCTGGAAAGAATCCCTAAGCCGGAATTTTGGAAGAGCGACCAGCCTGCCGCTCAGTCTAGTGCGCACCACGCCAGCGCGTGACGCCAATGTCGGCTAGGAAGGCCATCAGCAGCAACACGAGCAGCCAGCCTCCGATCGAGGAATATTCCGGCGCACGGGGAGCCTTCCAGGTATCGCGCAGATTGGTGATTTCCATGCCCCCGCTTTCCCGGCTCACATCCCGCAATTCCTGCAACTGCTCTGGCGAGAAACTCCACTCCGGATCCACGCCCGCCGCCACCGGACCGAAAGGCCAGGTCTCCTTGCCGGCGCGCACCACGCCACGCAGCCAGCTACCTCCCGGCACAGCCACCCGCGCGGTATAGCGGCCAGGTTCGATCTTTTCCCAGGGCACTTCAAAGGGCTGCCCTGCTTCTCCCTCCACCAGCATGAGCCGCGGCGGAGTTTCCGCCAAACGTTGGGTCCAAGTCGCGTCATGCAGCAAATCAACCTGAAGATCCTCTCCTGTCACTCGTGTGCGAAGGCCGATCCCAGGCGGCGGCGCGGCCGGCAGCAGCCAGCGAATCAGCGTTTGCTCGAAATCTCCGGCTGCCGGCCAGGCCCGCACCGAGGCGGAGTAATCTCCCGCCAGCGGAAAGGAAACCGCCGCCGCCCGGCCCGCGCCCTTTTGCCAGAAGGCCACCAGCGGTGCCTTGTATTCATCGCCACTCAGAGCCGCCGCCGTGGCTTCCGGTTTGAGATAACTCAGGTTGTAGCCATCCACCTGCGCAGGCCAGGAGAGCGGACGGGCTGCAATTTGCAACCAGCCTGCCGCATCCACCACCGGCACAGGATCGGAAAGAAAGGCCGAGCGAGCCACGGCCACTGTTTCCTGCGCAAAGATACCAGGCAACTGCGAGGGGTCCGCATTGAAAAAGATGCGTCCGTTTCCCAATGCGGCCACGTCCTTCAGAAACGCCGCATCGGAATCGCTGTCCGTTCCCAGTCCAATCACACTCACCGTGCCGCCATTGGTCACAATTTCATTGAGCAGGTTTTTGTAGTCCCCTGGTTCCTCCGCGTCGGCCGCATCGGCAAAAAGGATGATGTGCTTTTGTCCAGCGGTGGACTTCTTCAATTCATCCCATGCCGCCTTGAGGCCGGTATAGACATAGATGCCGCCGCCGGCGCTCTGGATTCGTCGCACCTCGGCGCTCATTCGCGCCGCATCCCCACCGACCTTGGCCAGCGGCACGATGGCATGCGGTTCGCTATCGACCGCGTACACCGCCACGGCATCCGACGGGCCGAGTAGCTCGATCGCGCGCGCCGCGCCTTCATCCGCCAAATCCATTTTCACCACGCCCGGCCCCGCTCCCGCCGCCATGCTGCCGGAGCGATCCAGCACCAGAGCCATCGCCACCGCCAGCTTGCGATGTTCCTGTCTCAACTCCATCGAGACCGGCAAAAGCGGATCGAGCGGCGATTGAAAATATCCCCCGGCGCCGAAGCTGTATTTGCCGCCCACCATCAGAAGTCCCCCACCCTGCGCGGTCACAAAAAAGTCCATCGCCTTGAGAAACGTCGCCGGGATCTTGTGTGCGGGCACGTTGTTGATCACCACGGCCCGCGCTCCGCTCAACATGCCTGCCTGCAAACGGGAGGCATCCGTCACCGTCTCCACCTTCATGCCTTGGGCCTCAAGCACCGCAGCCAGGGGATCATCGTTATAGCCCGTGATCAGCAGCACACTCTGCCCGCCGCTCACCTCCACCCAGCACCAGGCGGAATTATTTCCCGGCCTCGCGTCCTTCGCCGGCAGCAGCCGCACCTCATAGCGGCGCGCGCCCGGCTGGGTGGACCGCGCCGAGAAGCGCACCGAGGCCCGGCCTCCGCGAAAATTCATCAACCCCTGTCCAGCCTTTGCGCCATCGCACAAAATCTCGTACGGCACATCGCCATCCGACGAACCCGTGGCCAGCACCTCCACCAGAAATCCCTCGCCGGGCCTGACCCGTTGCGGCGCTTTGATCATTTCCACGCGATAATCATCACGGCTTTCAGGCTCGATCAGCCTCAGATCGAGCGGCACCCCGGCCTCGCGGAAGCGGCTGGCCAGGCCTGCCAGGCTTTCCGTGCTGTAGCCATCCGTGACGGCCAGCATCCTCGTCGAGCGCCCCGTTTTCCTTAGGCCCAGCGCATACTCCGCCGCCAGCCGCAGGCGGGTCTGGGTCAGGCTCGACTCAAAGGCCGCTGTACTGTCCCGCACCACCGGGTAAGCCGCAAAATCGACATAGTACAGGTGATCGCCCGGCCCTTTGCCCGCCTCGATCAATCGCTCCAGCTCCGCGCGGCGCGGCTCCACACTGTCTTGCGCAGAGGTGGACCGATCCATCAGCACCCACAGATCCAGCCCCGTGGCCGTTCGGCGAATCTCCGGCCGGGCCAGAAAGAGCACGATAAGCAAGAGGCCTACCGCTCGCAGGGGCCGCCAAAGCCGCGCACCCCGCAGCCACCAGGCCAGCAGGCCGAAGATCGGTAGCAGCAAAAGCCATTGGGGTGCGGCGAGGCGGAACATGAGCGGCGCTATTCGTATCGAAGCGCTCCGATGGGGTCGAGCCGGGAGGCCCTCATCGCTGGATAAATTCCGGAAACGATGCCCGCGATCACGGCAAAGGCCACGCTGAACACCACGGAATCCCAGGTCATGATCGGCACGTTCTCGCTCGGCGCGATAATGACCAGCGCCTGGATCAGCACAGCCCCGGCGGCGATTCCCAGGATTCCTCCGATGAGCGCGATGGAAATACTCTCCACCAGGATTTGCAGGAAGATATCCCGCCCCTTTGCGCCCACCGCCATGCGGATGCCGATCTCGCGCACGCGCTCGGTGATACTCGCGAGCATGATGTTGGTGATCCCGATTCCGCCCACCACCAGGCTGATCACCGCGATCAGCCCTCCGCTCAGCCGGGTCGCCGAGATGCTGCTCTCCATGCGGTCAAACCACTCTTCCCGCGTTTCGAGGTCGTAGTCATCCACCCCCCGGTGCGTATTATTCAGCGCATTGCGCACCTGATCGAGCGTCTCATGAAAGTAATCGAGATTGGACAACTGGAAGGAAAGCGTGTCCAGGCGCACCGTATCCATCGAATCGTCGGGAAATTGCCCGGACTTAAACTCGTAAAACATCGTGGTCAGCGGGATCAGGATCGACTCGTTCTTCTGCCGAAAAGGATCCCACCGTCCAGCCTGACGGCCGGTCGCAGGAGCCGCCGAGGGTTTCTCACCTCTTCGCTTGGCCATGATTTCTCTCATGCGCTTGTCCGCGTCCCGCTCGTAGCGCGTCAACACACCCACGATCTCAAAGGGTGATTGATTGATCGTCAGGATACGCCCGATCGTGTCTTCCGGGGGCAAGTTCGGCCAGTACTTGCGCGCTATGGAATCGCCGATCACCACCGCGTGCGTGGCGTTTTGCACATCGAGCGTATTGATAAAACGGCCCGACTTCATTTCGTGACGGCCCACCACATAATGATCCGGCCAGACGCCTTTGACCTGAGCCCGATCGGAGACCGAGCCATTGGAAAGCAGGGCGCCCAGATTCATCTCCGGCGAAATAAATGGCACCAGCGGCACTGCCGCCCGGATCGCGTTCGCATCCATCAGGGTGCGGCCCGGCGAGAGACTCCAGAAATCGAACTTGGCCGCGGAGATCTCCTTGTTCACCACATTCACAAACTCCAGCCCCCCGATCTGCTGCATGAAGGTGCGCGTGCCCTTCTCGATGCCGGCCGTGAGGGCCATCGTGGCCACCAGGCTGCTCACGCCCAGCACGATGCCGAGCATGGAAAGGAAACTGCGGAATTTATGCGCGGAGATTTCCCGCAGGCCCGTCTCGATGCAGATCAGGAAATTCATGGGTGGTACTCGCGCTGAATCTTCCCATCCCGAATCTCGATCACTCGCTTGCAGACCGCCGCCACATCCGGATCGTGTGTGACCAGCACCACCGTTTTCCCATCGGCATTCAGCTGGCGAAACATGTCCAGAATCATCACCCCAGTTTGGGTATCCAGATTTCCCGTCGGCTCATCGCCAAAGAGGATGCGCGGTTGGTTCACCAGCGCGCGCGCAATGGCCACCCGCTGGCATTGGCCGCCGCTCAGCTGGGTGGGCCGGTTGGCCAGTCGCTCCCCCAGCCCCACCGATGTCGCCACCTCGATCGCCCGCGCCCTGCGCTGCGACGCCCGCATGCCGGAATACACCAGTGGCAACTCGACATTCTGCACCACGTCGAGCTTGGGGAGCAGATTGAAGGACTGAAACACGAAGCCGATCTCCTGGTTCCGCACCGTCGCCAGCGTATCGGCCGAGGCCGAACTCAGGTCCTTTCCGCAAATCTCCATGCGGCCCGTGGTCGGCGTATCCAGACAGCCCAGCAAATGCATGAGGGTCGATTTTCCGCTGCCGCTGGGGCCGATGATGCCGAGAAAATCCCCCTCCTCGATTCGCAATGAGACGCCGTTCAGCGCCTGAATTTCCTGATCGCCGATGCGATAGGTTTTTCGGACATCCTCCAGAAAGACGACAGACACAGGCCTTAGGATTTGCCTGGGGTCGAAGCCGGTTCCACCAGCAGTATCTCCTCGCCTTCCTTCACGCCCGATTTGATCTCGGCAAAGGAGAGATTGGTCAGCCCAATGGTAACCTTGCGCTTCTCCGAGCCCTCGCCCTTGCGCACATACACCACGCTTTGCTTGTTATCCCGGAAAATAGCCGACACCGGCACGCTCAGGACATCCTCCGCCTTGCCCACCGGCACATTCATGCTCACCGACATGCCCGGCTTGAGCCGCCCATCGTTCTGGTCGATCAACGCACGCACCTCAAAGCCCTTGATGTTGTTCACCACCTTGGCCAGCGGCGCGATAAATTGGATATGCGCCTTCAGTGGCACTTCCTGTTCGCCCATGTTTACCCCCACGGGCAGATCCTGCTTGAGCCGCGGCGCGTCAACCTGGTTGACCTGGCACTTGATCAGCAATTGGGACAAGTCTGCAAAGGGCATGATCAACGTGCCCGAATTCACGCTCGCCGCCGCCACCACGACCTGGCCCAGGTTTACCGGGATATCCAACACCGTGCCATCGAAAGGCGCCAGAATCCGCGTCTTCTTGAGTTGATCCTGCACGGATTGCTTCGTGCTCTGGGCTTTCTCCAACGCATTCTTGGCAATGGCCAGATCGGACTCCAGGTTGGCAAAGGATTCCTTGCTGATCAGCTTCTGCTCGTACAGGGCCTTCGCCCGCTCGTAATTGCCCTGCGTCTTCTCCATTTCGAGGGTCGCCCCGTCGATATTCGTCTGCGCCGTGTTCTGCTGAGTCAGCAGGTCAGTATCGTCAATGACAGCCAGCAGATCCCCTTTATGAACCGTCTGCCCGATCTCGACATTGATCGATTTGATCTTGCCTCCCACCTCGGACTTAACGTCCTGCGCGTAGGCCGGCGTAATCTCTCCTGTGAGGAGCAGATTGCTTTCGAGATCCCGCCGTTCCGCCGTGGCTACAAGGCTGGGGGCGTCCTCCTCGGCTGCCTGCTTTTTCTTGTCGTCGCTGTACCAAAGCCCTGCCGCGACGCCACCCACGATCAGCGCCACGATTAAGAACCACTTGATCAGCTTCATGGCATCGGCTCGTCGTCGAAAAAGAGCGCGCAGGAGGCCGTATAGGAATGAATGTAGCTGCGGCCGCCCAGCGGTGCGATTTCGCCATTGCAAAAGAAACCCGCGCTCGGATGCTCGCCGACGATCTCCTCAAGCAAACCGGCATCGTGGCTCTGGCTGCCAAAGAGACGCGATCCGCGCCCGGAGCAGGAAAAGAGGAGCGAGGCCAGCGGAGGCTGCTTGATCTCGGCCACCGCCGCACGCAATACCGCGCGCCATTCGGCATCCGCCGAAGTCTTGTTGCGAAGCTGATACTGCAAAGTCTGCCCGATCCGCGGAATGCCGCCAATCTGCACCGCACCGGAGTTGGGATCTGCTCCCAGAATGTCCCGAATCAAAAAATCGCCCGGCTTGAAATCTTCCACGTACTCCGTACCCGCCAACCCGGCAAAAAGATTGCCCTTGGCCGTGGCCTTCTCACTGTCAGAAAGTCCCTCAAAGGCCGATTCCAGCGCCTCGTAGGCCGGATGCGCTCCCAGCGAATAAACCACATTGCTCTCCGCCTTGGTTACGGTCAGCGGCTCGCCGATCGGGCGGCACCCCTGGCTCACCACCGGCATCAACTTCATCCCTTTCACCGCCACCGCCAGTGCATCGGCTACCCGGCCATTGTAAAACACCCCAACATTTTCACCCTCGTTGGTGCCGCTGGCCAGCCCACCCACCGCGGGGATGCCCGGGTACGCTGCGTTCCATTCCGCCAGCCACGTCTCGGTGTCGAAGACAAAGGGATTCGCTAAAATGATCCAGGCCTCGGGGTCCTCTCCCCCGTCCTTCCGCCACGCCGATGTGCTGCGCGACTCCTCGACCGTTCTCTGGGCGAACGAAGCCACGTGAAAAGATGCCTTGCTCGAGGTAAAGGAAAGCAGGCTGAAGCCTTCTTCCTCCTCAGTCTCGATTCCTCCCGACGTCAGCCCCATTCCCGTGCTGCCGACCAGGTCGATCACATGCCCATCCACCCGGACGATTTCGCAAAATTCCTCGATATGAGGCAGGTAACCGGGCGTCACAAACGCCAGCGCAAACTGCGCGGAGCCGCCCGTCGCCTGGCGCAATTCGAGGGCCGCCGCCGCCACGTCGCTCGCGGAAAAAGCCCCTTGTCGGCGAATGCCTACGCACTTGCTGGTCATAGGGAGATTTTCCAGCCCCCGCGCACGTTGTCAAATCCTGTCATTGCGCGAGGTGTGCTTCCAAAAGCAGGGCAGCGGGAGATCGTGCTCAACGCGCGCTGCTCCATTCTCCCTCAAAGCGCTCGCTGCGCCACGGATTTTCGTCCTGCACTTTGGTAAATTGAATGCCGTGTGGCGTCCGCAAAAACATGTAGCTGCCCTCGCTCCCGTTGAATTGCTTCGCCTCAAAGGCCGAAGTATCCGTCAGGGTGATCTTGTTCCCTTCCAGCGTATAGGTGCCCTTGAAGGCCGGAGCCGAAAAATCCTCGGCGGTATAAATCACATACTTTCCACCCGGCTGAATGCGCAGTTCGATCGAGCCTTCGCGCTTCGGTCCACTCTTCCGCCAGGTGCCCACCACCGCCGGCCATTCGCTAAAGACGACGCGGGAGATAAGCCAATTGCCTTTCTCCAGCTTCCAATCCACCGTCACCCGCTCCTTAAGCTGAAAGCGCCCAAGAGAGTTCGCGCTGGCTTCGCTCCTCGTGGCCGCCTGGCTGGCCAGCGAATAAACCACCTCGGTATTGGAAAACGCCAGATTGTAAGGCTCGGCCTTCAAGGCACTGAGATACTGGTCGATTCCCACCGGCCGTGGCGTAAGGGGCGACTGAATCGTCGCGTCCTTCGTAAAGTGACTCTTCAGCCCTTCCAATTGCAGGCTGTTGTGCAAGGCGGAGATTTCCTTGAGCTCCTGGTCAAGCGGAATGACAGGCCCCTGCGCGACTGGAGCCTGATGGCCGCAAGAGACCAAACCTACCAAACACGACAATAGTAACAATTTGCGCATAGCAATAGAACGGCTACCTCGAGCCGGAATGGTTCTTTCTCCTCAAAAATTCTCCAAAAAGGAGCAAGCCTACGGCGTGGGAAGCGCCGGGCTGGTGGTGGTCACGACCACCGTCGCGGAGGGCCGCCAGGCCACTCCCGAACTGATGGGCGGCTGAAAGAGGCTGCGCTCGATGAATTCAGGATTGATCGGAGCGATCAGGCTGTAGCTTCCCTTGCCGTCTGGCAGCATCGGGGTGCCCCACATGTTGCGGCAGACCACTTCCTTGGCAAGGACGCGCTCGCCCCGCAGAGTGTGGTTATACATCTCGGGTTCGACGGGCTGAGTTACCGCACCGAAAAAAGCACCACCGGCAATTAGAAGGGATAGCATGTTTGGTAAAGGAGGTAAGTCCGATTAATTTCCTTTTCGGCCTGCCAAAGCAAGCCGAATTGTCGGAAAAAGGAGGGAAAAAATGAAAGCTGGCTGGCTTGCGAATTTTTCGCAAGCCCCAGAGGATCAGGCCTTCTCGACCTGCCAGTATTCGAGGTCGACCGGCGTCTCGCGGCCGAAAATCGTAACGGATACGCGCAGCTTGCCGCGAATGGGGTCGATCTCCTCGACCACGCCGTTTTGGTTTTGGAAGGGACCATCGGCCACCTTCACCTTGTCGCCCACCTCGAAGCTGATCTTCGGCTTCACCGAATCTTCACGCTCCTTGACCTGGGCGAGGAGGCTCTCGACCTCCTTGGCCCGCATCGGGATCGGGCGATCCTTCGTGCCGGCAAAGCCGATCACACCGTCCGTCTCCTTGATGAAGTACCAAGTCTTCTCGACCAGTTGGTTGTTCTCATCGAGAAGGTTCATGTTCACGATCAGGTAGCCGGGGAAAAATTTCCGAGTGGTCTCGGTCTTCTTGCCACGCTTGATCTCCTGCACCCGCTCGGTGGGAATCAATACCTCATAAACAAGGTCCGACATCTCCTCCAGTTTGATGCGGCGGGTGAGATTTTCCTGCACTTTCTGCTCCAGGCCGGAGAGAACGTGCACGACGTACCATTGGTCACGGGGTGCGATGGGCATTTATTTTACGATTTCGTCAGCGCGCTGACGAAGGTGATGAGAATGAAATCAAAAAAGGCGATATAGCCGCCGAGGATCACCATGGCGATCAAGACCACCATGGTCGAATCCATCAACTCCTTGTAGCGTTTGACCCCTTTTTCATTGGGATCCCACGGCCACTGCGCCTTGGCCAGTTCGGCCCGGACTTCGGAGAAGAATTTTCGGAGTTTACCGATCATCTATATATTTTTAGGCAAACCAGATTCTCTTCCAACAGGACAGGAGGGACTCGAACCCCCAACAAACGGTTTTGGAGACCGCTACTCTACCAATTGAGCTACTGTCCTTTTGTCGGAGAAACCTAATTAGTCCAGGATGTCGGCGACACGACCGGCACCAACAGTGCGTCCACCTTCGCGAATAGCGAAACGGATGGTGCGCTCCATGGCGATCGGCTGGATCAACTCAACTTCGATGGAAACGTTGTCGCCAGGCATAACCATTTCGACGCCTTCGGCGAGCTTGACCGTACCGGTCACGTCCGTCGTGCGGAAATAGAACTGAGGGCGATAGTTCGTGAAGAAAGGAGTGTGACGTCCACCTTCGTCCTTGCTCAGCACGTACACTTCAGCCTTGAACTTCTTGTGGGGCTTGATGCTGCCGGGCTTGGCAATGACTTGGCCGCGCTCGATGTCGTCCTTCTTGATACCGCGGAGAAGAATACCAACGTTGTCGCCGGCTTCTGCGGAATCGAGGAGCTTGCGGAACATTTCGATGTCGGTGACGGTGGTCTTCGCGGTGTCGCGGATACCAACGATTTCGACTTCTTCCATCTTCTTGAGGATACCACGCTCCACACGGCCGGTGGCGACAGTGCCGCGACCTTCAATGTTGAACACGTCTTCGATCGGCATGAGGAAGGGTAGATCACGGGGACGCTCAGGAGTAGGGATGTACTCGTCGACGGCCGTCATCAAATCGGTGATGCCTTTTTCGAACTCGGCGTTGCCTTCGAGAGCCTTGAGCGCGCTGCCCTTGACAATCGGGATCGCGTCGCCAGGGAACTCGTACTTGCTGAGGAGTTCGCGAACTTCCATTTCGACGAGGTCGAGGAGGTCCTTATCGTCCACCATGTCCACCTTGTTCATGAACACGACGACCGAAGGCACACCCACCTGACGAGCGAGCAGGATATGCTCACGGGTCTGAGGCATAGGGCCGTCAGCCGCGCTCACGACGAGGATGGCTCCGTCCATTTGAGCAGCACCGGTGATCATGTTTTTGACATAATCGGCGTGGCCGGGACAATCAACGTGGGCGTAGTGACGCGCGCCGGTCTCGTATTCCACGTGAGCGGTGTTGATCGTGATACCGCGCTCGCGCTCTTCGGGAGCAGCGTCGATGTCGGCATACTTTTTGGCCGTCGCTCCGCCAGTCTTGGCAAGTACGGTGGTGATCGCAGCAGTCAATGTGGTTTTGCCATGATCGACGTGACCAATGGTGCCAATGTTGACGTGCGGTTTGTTTCTCTGGAACTGTTCTTTAGCCATCTTTTAGGGTTGCGTTAGGTTTGGAGATTGTGGGTGTTCTTAATGGTGGAGCCCATGATCGGGATTGAACCGATGACCTCGTCCTTACCAAGGACGTGCTCTACCAACTGAGCTACATGGGCAATTTGGCCGAAGCCTGTTGTATAAAGAACATTACGTATCTACGTTTTCCCGGCCTGAAAAAGAGTGCGAGACCCCACCCTCTTCACCTCTCGGTGGAAGCGGCTGATGTCTCAAATTCCCTTCAGAAGGGATAAGCAACCTACCAGAGCGCATAAGGGTGTCAAAGTGAAAAAATGCCAATTACGAGAGAAAATCACACTTCCGCGCGAGTCACCCCATTTACCTCGTTGAGCGCGTTGTTCAACTTTGCCTCCGGGCCCTTCTCGCGATAGTTTTTCCGGTGATGAAGCCGTTCTCGTTCATGCTCAAAGTCGCCATCGTCTTCATCATCGCTCTGGTCGGAGGTTTTCTCTTCTTCAACTCACCATATAGGCTTTCCGTGTTGGATGATGCCCGACAGAAGCGTGCGCTTCAAAGCCGCGCCGACTATTCACAGATTGCCAACGCCTGCGTCTCCCTCGCCCACGCTGTTACCAACCAGACAACGTTCATTCAGCCGGCCAACCCGATAGTACCGCCGCTCCTGCGCTCCCTCTCGCCGCACTATCTCACTGCTGACACCAACTTTGTCGCGATCGAGTTTCACGGAGGTCTCGACCACTACGGCTACATCGTCCGCCAGTCCGATACGAACGCCTCCCATTGGACGATCTCATGGTACACCGAAAGTGGAGAGCGCCATCTTGGCACCGTACTGCGTGATTGAATGCCCCGAAATTCATCCTGCGCACACCTCCAAATGAAAACCAAACGAGCCCTTCTGCTCTGCATCCTCATCAGCGTGGTCGCAATTTTCGCCATCCGAGCATGCTGGAGCCGCAGCCAGCACGCCTACCTCCAATCCCTCATTTGGAACTCCTCTGCCTTTAACTGGAATCCCGAGGCGACGGAAAATCACCGCCAGAAATACGCTACCCTAGTCGGCCAATACCGTTTGGAAGCCAAGCTATGGTCAGGCGCGGGCTGGTCGCTTATTGCCGCAGATGGACTGGTCTTGATCCTTTTGGTCTTCGCTCGGAGAAATCAACCCGCCTAGCGCAAGACGTCCCGCTTCATTTTTGCCGTTAGATCGGCAATCCTCACAGCACCGGCGGAGCCAGCGAGGCCGGCACCAGGATCGCGTCCGTCATCCCGTGCAGCAGCTTCTTGTCGTCCGGGCAGATCGTCGCGAGTGCTCCTCCGCACACCGTCTTTTCTCCGACAAAGTAATACGGGCAAAGTCGCACGCGGCCGCGCATGGTGCGCATCCCCTCGCCCGTTTCGTCGAGGTAGTCATGCTGCACCAGCCGCCCCTGGTGGAACTGCTGCAGGATGTGCGGATTCGTCTCAAATTCCTCCAGCGCCTGGGTCAGCTCCCGCGCCCATTCCTTCTGCGGCAGGTCCTGCGCCATCACCACGCCGCGCGAGCCCCAGGCCGTCTCGGAAAAACCGCTGATCTTCAAAATCAGCAAGCGCTGTTTCTGACTGAATTTTCCAACCTCGTCCCAGGTATGCGTCTCCAGCCGTGGCAGCACCGCGTGGCGCGGCAGGGGCTGTGGATCGACCAGCCACGTATAGGGAATCACCTTGCGCAGCGCGAGCATGGCCCGCTCGCCCAGCTCCCGCCGCCAAAAATCCTCCAGCGGCTTCAGCCAGAAAAGCGCAAACCACAGCTTTTCCTCCAGCGCCGGCTTGAAGGGCGGTGTCACCGAGATCTCACCCGCGAGATGCTTCTTCGCCAGCAACGAAGCCGTCGGAATATTCGGCAGATCGAACAACTCAAAGAACCGATAAACCCGCGCCTGCCAATCCGCCTCCTTCGCTGCATCCAGCACCCGCCAATGTCCGAGCGACGAGCGCTTCGTATTGAGCTGCGCCGCCAGCCACTCCATCTCCGGCCGATAGGTGCTCGCCTCTTCGGAAACCAAAATATCCCCACCAGGTAAAATCGACGCAAACCCATCCAGCATGCCTTCCACGCCGCCGAGCATGGTCGCGCCGGTCTGCGCATACACTTGATTCAGCCAAGCCGTCAGTCCGATACCTCCGGGCACATTATCGAGTTCCGCGATGATGAAGCCCTCGGGGGTCAAAATGATATCGGGCCGGATCACCTTGGGAATCTCGATCGCCTGCGCCTTGTCGCGCTGCATGGCCACGAGTTCCGCTGGCTTGCCCCGGTCCAGGATCTCCGCAATCCAAGCCGGCTGCCGTCCACTTACGCTGAAGCGGTAGAGCTGATTGCAGGCCCTCAGGAAAAGCGTGAGCCGGTAACCCAGCTTGTCGATCTCCTCCGCCAGAGCCTCCTCGATGGGAAAAGGCGTCGCCGCAATGCGCCACGACTTCTCATGAAACAGCCCGCCCTCGGGCAGGGCATCGCGAATGGCCCGGGCCTGCGGCAGGGACTCCGCGCTCATGCCAGGATCTTCAGCGCCAGCTTCACCAGATCTTCCGCGGGCGGCACGGGGGTGGTCCGCTCCATTACCAGCTTCACCGCTTTGTGCGCTTCCACCTGCTTGTAGCCCAGCGAGATCAGCGCCAGCACGGCATCGTGCATGCCCTGGTCTTTCGCGCTTGGCGCATTCTGTGCGCTGGCTGCCTCCCATTCCGCGGCCACGCCGACCTTGTCCTTGAGTTCCAACACGACTCTTTCAGCCGTCTTTTTGCCCACGCCGCTGATCTTGGAAATGGCCGCCAGATCCCCCGCCACTACCGACGCCTTGAACATCTCCACGCTCATGCCGCTCAACACGGCCAGTGCCAGCTTGGGGCCTACCCCGGTGACATGATGCATCAGCAGCCGGAACAAATCCCGCTCGCCGGAGGTGAAAAAGCCGTAAAGGATGTGCGCATCTTCCCGCACCACGAGATGCGTCAGGATCCGGATCGACGATCCACTCGCTGGAAGCTTGTCGTAGCTCGAAAGCGGAATGATAACTTGATAACCCACTCCGTGGACGTTGACTACAATCTGCGTGGGGAGCGCCTCCACCAACACACCTTCCAAAAACGAAATCATGACCACGCTCCTTTAGCAGACGGATGAAAAAACTCAAATACACTGTCGCTTTTCTTCTCATGACCAACGCCTTGGCCCTGGCCGGCGACGATGGCTGGCACCTCATGGTGGAGCCCTCTTTCATGCACGATCCCGTGAGTTGGCCCGTCGCCCGCATCAAGGCCTCCGCCGACGGCACCACCTCCACCACCGAAAATGCCTCCGTCGTTCTCGTCCCCGCCCGTCTCGTGGGAACAGATGTGACCCCCATGACCGCCAGCGAGGCGCGCCAGCTTCACGCCACCCAGGAAACCGTGGAAGCCGCCACCATCCCGGCCGCCTCCAAACTCCTCGCCACCCTCAAACCAGAGTACGTGCGCGGCGCCAATCAGGTGATCGAGTACGCCATTCTCCAATCCGACAGTCCCTTCACCGCCTCCACGGTTCTCGCCCCGGAATTCACGGATAAATTCGCCGAGACCCTCGGCCCCGATTTCCTCATCGCCATGCCCAATCGCAATCGCCTCTTTATTTTTCCCAAGCTCTCACCGGCCTACAAAAGCCTCGTCGACGTGATTATCGCCGAATACGAGAGCTCGCCCAACCCCGTGAGCAAGGAAATTTTCCAAATCCAAAACGGAAAACTCATTGCCATCGGCAGCTATCGCTGAGCACCTTAGTACCCCCGCCATGCTCGACGACATCGCCAAGATCCTCTACCACGAGTCCACCATCCTCAGCCGGCTCGACGAAATCGCCCACCAGATCACCCAGGACTACCGCGGCAAGGAGCTCACGGCCATCGCCATCCTCAATGGCAGCTTCATCTTCGTCGCCGATCTGCTGCGCAGGATTCCGCTTCCCCTGCAGGTCGACTGCTGGAGCGTCTCCAGCTACCACGGCACCAAATCCAGCGGGAGCATCAACTTTCGCCAGACCCAGCTCGCCGATGTCCGCGGCCGCCACGTGCTCATCCTCGACGATATTCTCGACAGCGGCGTGACCCTCCACGCCATCAAGGACAAGCTTATGGCCGAGAGCGGCGCCGCCAGCGTGAAATCCTGCGTCCTGCTCCGCAAGCAGGTGGAACGCGCCAAGCCTTTCGATGCGGAATACGTCGCCTTCGACATCCCCAACGAATTCGTCGTGGGCTACGGTCTCGACTACAACGAGCGCTATCGCAATCTCCCCTTTGTCGGCGTCCTGAACGAAGCCGCCATCGACCGGCACCGTTAGTGTTCTTCTCTCCCGCAAGCGGGAGTTTAGGTTTCCATGTGACGAAAAAGTCACCGCGTTGGTCTTTGACCAAAGAGAATTCTTGGCAAAAGGAGCCCTGCCACAACCATGAAATCTCTCGCGCCTCTCCTTGCCCTTTCCCTCCTCGCCCCCACCGTCGTTTGGGGTGCGAGTTTTACGGTCAATTCCGCCACCAACACCGCGCAAACTCTAAATGGCAACAACGATATTGGAACCGTCACCTCCACCGGTACCATCACGCTGGGCGGCAGCACCGTCGATGTCACGATCTCCGGGAACAATACAACGCTGAACAATAGCGGCGCCATCATCCAGAGCGGCAGCGGCCGGGCCGTGCAGGCCAACGGCACCGGCATCAGCATCACCAACAACGCTGGCGCCCTCATCCAGAGCGACTCAACGGATGGCATCCGCGCCGGCAACAGCAACGCCGCGACCTCGATCTCCCTGAACAATGCGGGCACGATCCAGGTCATCAACGGCGGGCAGGCCATCGATTGGAACGGCATCGCGACCGGGTCGAATACCATTACCAACTCGGGACTGATCAAGGCGACCGGCGAGGATGCGGTGCGGCTCGGCGCCAACGGTCGGCTCACCAACACCGGCACCGTCCAGGCTGCGCCCGTCTCCGGCAGTGGCAGCGACGGCGTGGACATGCAAACCGTCTCTGGCGCGGTCATTGTCAACAGCGGCGTCATTTCCGGACGGCACGGCATCACCGGCGGGAACACCGTCTTTACCATCACCGCGACGAACAACGCGGGCGGACTTATCGCCGCCATCAACGGCTCGGGCATCAACATCGACGGCGTCTTTGCCACCTCCTCCGCCACCGTCTTCAACTCCGGCACGATCACCGGCAACTATGACGGTGTCAGCGCCACCGGCGATGGCGACGGCGTGGACGTCGATGGCGTGTTGAACCTGACCAACAACGGAGTCATCCGCGGCCTCGGCGCGTTTGGCGCGGGCAACAACAGTGAGGGTGTGGCGGCGGGCGGCGGCACGATCACCAACAACACCGGCGCGGAAATCAGCGGCCAGATCACCACAGGTGGCGGCGGCGCGGTGGGCAACGGCATCCTGATCGACGACGGCAACGGTGGCTCCGGCGTCGCGGCCACCACCATCACCAATGCCGGCCTCATCCGCGGCTACACCGGCTTCGGCATCAAAATTTCGGGCAGCTTCAACGATACCGTCACCAACGAAGCCACCGGCACCGTTCGCGGCGCGCTGGGCGCAGCCGTCCAAACCGGCGGCGGCGACGACATCGTGACCAACCGTGGTACCATCATCGGCGACAATGGCGCAGCCGTGGCCTTGGAAGACGGCAACGATACGCTCGTCGTGGAAGGCGGCGTTGCCTCCATCGTGGGCGACATCGATGGCGGCACGGGCTCCAATACCCTCACCCTCAAGCCCGGCACCGGCAACACCTTCAGCTACGGCGGGGTCATCAGCAATTTCTCCTCCGCCGAGGTCAACGGCGGCAAGGTCATCCTCTCCGGCAGCAACACCTACTCCGGCCCCACCACCGTCACCTCCGGCACCCTCCTCGCAAACAACACCGCAGGCAGCGCGACCGGCACAGGCAACGTCACGGTCAAAAATGCCGCCCTCCTTGGTGGCACGGGTTCGATCAGCGGAACATCCACGGTCCAGAGCGGCGGCACCGTCACCGGCAACGAAGTGGGCACCATCGGAACTCTGACTTTGGGCGCGCTGGATCTCGAATCCGGCGGTGTCTTCCACTTCGACCTCAACACCAACACGCTGTCGCACGATCTCCTGGTCGTCGGCGACCTCACCTTGAATGGTTCCACCCTCGTCCTCAACGACCTCAACACCACCGCGCTCTCGCTGGGCACCATCATTGATCTGATCGACTTCAACACCCTCGCCCCCGGCTCCTTTGCCGGCCTCTCCGAAGGCGCCACTTTCTTTGTCGGCGTCAACGAGTTCCAGATCAGCTACGGTCAAACCGTCGCCGGCGAAGTGACCGTCGAAGCCATCCCAGAGCCCACCTCGCTCGCCCTCATCAGCCTCGGTCTCGCTGGTACCGCCTTCTACGCACGCCGTCGGGCATCCGCCCAGCGCTAAGTTTTACTTCGCCGACATCCCCACGATCTCGCCCGCGTAGCCGGTCATTTCGAGATAGCCCTTGGCCTGCGTTGGCTGGCCATCGAGCGTGCCCTCGACTCGCACTGCGCCTTCCCAATAGCCCATTGGCTTGAGCGATAATTCCTGGTTGTCCTGCGCCGCTCGCACTGTGATGGCGAGCTTCCGGCTGGGGATGGTAATTTTCCATTCCACCGGATATCGGCCCTTTGTGACTGCGCTGGTCCAGTAGCGGAGCGGCTCCATGGTAAACGCGTCTGGTGCAATCTCCGAGCTGTTCCCCTTGGCATCGATAAAGGTGCCGGAAGAATGGCTATCGCGACCGCCATCCTTCTTCCGCAGTTGAAAGAGCATCATATCTTCCCCACCGCTGAAATGCAGGCTCAGCCAGTCCCAACCGGCCTGATTCTCGCCGAGTTGGTTTGTCGCCCATTCGTGATCGAACCAGCTCAGGCCCTTCACCTGGAAATCATCCTTTCCGATCCGCACCACGCCCTCACTCACCAGCCGCGTCAGCGAATAGTAGTGCGACGCCCTTCCCTCTCCGTCCGCTTTCTGGCTCACGCCATTCCTGCCGTTGATCACCGGCCCGCGCTCACTCGCCAGGTTCAAATCCAGCGCCACCGCGCCATCCTTCGCCACCAGACGAAATCCATTGTCCCCCACCCGCTCGACCGACCAGTCCTTGATCCACGTCAGCCGCGAGCCCTGCTCAAACCCCGCTTCGCCAAAAGCCCCCCGCGAAAGTTCCTGAAAGAAGGAGAATTTCTGGCCCGAGATATCGCTCAACGCAAAGTGCGCAAATTTGATGTCCCGCGTCGCGAAGTGCGAATCTGCCACGGCGGCCCCCGCCTGCACCACGCCCTGGCGGAAAAAAGTCAATTGGTAGCCAAACTCGCGCCCATCCTTCGCCTCCAGATTGCCCGTGAAGTACCACCACTCCGTTTTGAAATCGGCGTGGTTTCCATGATCACGCGGGAACTCGTACTTCCATCCCGGCAGCGCCAGCCGCCATTCTGCCTGAGCGGTGGCAGCAAGGAGCAGCAGGCAGAGCAGAGTCCGCATTAACTCCCGGCTACGACAGAATCGATGCCCTTCGTGTCGGATTGGAGGGGCTTCATGTTCCAAAGAATAAAACCACCCCGTCCACGCGGCGAAGTCGCTTTCTCGATCTTGAGCTGCTGGGCAATTTCACTCACGGGCCAGCCTTTTTCCGAGAGCCGCTCGATCGCGATGCCCGGCCAGATCGGAACGCCGTGCGGATTCGCCTCCGGCCCCCGCCACCAGCGCAGCAGCGCGGAGAAGCTCTGCGGCCCATTGTCACGCCAGTAAAGCTGCGGGGCGAGGTAGTCGACCCAGCCTTCGCGGAGCCATTTCACGGGATCTCCATAGAGCTGCGAGTATTGGTTTACCCCGGCCGTGGTCCCGGCGGGCGTCCCCGGCATATAGATACCAAACGGGCTCACCCCAAACTTCGCTCCCATCTTCGTCGCATGCACCAATTGCCCCGTGCGGCGAATGAGCGAATTCACATTCTCCCGCCGCCAGTCGGCCTTCGCGAGCGAGCCTCCCTTGGCCTTATAGGCCTGGTAGGTACCTTCGTCCGGGAAGGGATACACCTGCCCGCTATCGGTCGGGTATGGGTAGAAATAATCGTCGAAATGAATCCCCGCCAGGTCATACCGGCGCAGGAGATCCCGCACCACATTCAGGATGTGATCCTGTACGGCTGGCGCACCCGGGTCCATCCACAGCACGCTGCCCACATGGTAGGCATACTGCGGGAACCGATTCGCGATGTGGTTACTCGTCCGCGCCTGTCCTGCATTGGAAGCTCCGCGATACGGATTCATCCACGCATGGATCTCGATGCCACGCTTATGCGCCTCGGAAATGAAGAAGGCCAGCGGATCGTACCCGGGCGACTTGCCCTGCGTGCCCGTGAGAAAGCGGCTCCAAGGCTCCAGTTCGGAGGGATAAAGTGCATCGCTCTCCGGCCGCACTTGCACCATCAGGGCGTTAAGGCGGCAGGCCTTGGCCACATTGAGCATCCTTACGATCTGCGCTTGCTGGCCTTCCGCCGACATCCCGGAACTCGAGGGAAAATTGATGTTATAAACCGAGGCCACCCAGGCCCCCCGGAAATCGCCGGCCAGCGCCGCTAGAGGGAAAAGGAGGAACGCGAGAAATCGAAGCATGCCTAGTTGATAAACGAACTTTCGGGCGGGTCACAAGGTTTCACGCTATCGGAGACCACGATGGGGATGCGTTTGCCGCCCTCCACCGGGAAGGTCGCCTTGCCGACCACCTTCACCCAGCTCATTTCCGGAATGCTGCTATTCTTTTTCATCTGCACCGTCACCGCCACCGGGCGCGCATCCGCCGCGCAGCAAACCATATACATGCTCACCAGCTTGAACCGGTCGCCCGAGGCATTATTGGACGTCGCCGGCATGTACTGCCCAACCAACTCGACCTCCTTGTTTTCAAAGTCCTCCCGCATGGATGGCTCCTCCGCCGCGTAGAGCAAATCCACCGTCTGGGCCTTGATATTGCCATCCGCGTCCTTGGGCACGTAGGGGTTCGATTGCGTGGGAAGATTCTGCACGGAGTCCACCAGCCCGCGATTTTGCACCGCCGTGGCATCGAAGCCCGTTGGCGCATAGGCCGCCGCGATCAACAGCGGAGCCAACAGGATGACCGTGCAGGCGATTTGGCGCACCCATCCGCCGTCGATCAATCCGTGCGCGCCGCCAGCCGTTTCCACTTTCTTGCTGGCCAGCAGTCGGCCCACCGCCATCGCCACGAGCGCTACTCCTGCGATCAGCGAAAAGAACGCAAAGGAGGGCAGCAGGATTTTCCCCGCCTTGCCGGAGAAATAGAGAACGCAAAACGTCACTCCCCAGACAAGCAGGATGCCGGCGGAGAGATAGCGGCGCAGGTTGGCGTTCATAAGGCAATCACGCTAAGGCGCACACAGATAAGGCCGATGAGCACAAACAGCCCGATGGCCAGCCCCACCACGAAGCGTTTTTTGAAAACCGCGCCATAGATAAAGAAGAGTTTCAGATCCAACATAGGCCCCAGCACCAAAAAAGCGAGCTTGGACACCGCCGGGAACGCCGTGAAGGAGGCCGCAATAAAGGCATCCGACGTGCTGCACAGCGCCAGAATCACGGCCAGCCCCATCATCGAGAAGGTGGCCAGCCACACATTCTGGGCCAGGGGAATGATCACTTCCCGGTTGATCCCCGTGCTGAAGAGCGCCGCCACCGCCACGCCAAAGATGAAATAGATCATCACATCGAGGAAGTCCGAGACCGCCACCCGCAGGGCCAGCGAGAGCCGCGTGAGGATGCTCCCCGAGGGAGCCGCCGTCTCTCCCGGTGTGGTCGCCGTGATAATGCCCTCCCGCAGCACGTCCTTGATCGACAGCTTGTGCACCGCCAGCGCCACGATCACCGCCACAAAGTACCCCACCCCCAGCCGCAGCAGGGTCATATCCAGCGCATTGGCCCCGCGAAAGGCCGCGTAAGTGCTCACCGCCACGATGGGATTCAAAATCGGAGCCGCCAGCATATAGGCCACCGCATTGGAAATCGGCAGCCCCTTCCCGATCAGCCGCCGAATCACCGGCACCACCCCGCACTCGCACATGGGAAAGACCAGCCCCATCCCCGCGCTCACGCAGATGCCCAGGAAACTATTGCGCGGCAAAAACCGGATCATCGCCCGCGCCGGCAAAAACTGATCGAGCAGCCCGGAAAGAAGCGTCCCCAGCAGCAGGAAAGGCGTTCCTTCCAAAAGCACCGACAGAAACGCCAGCGCAAAATCATTAAAACTGAAGGAAAACCAGGGCTTATCCATCGAAACGGTGAGCGAACCTTGCCGCAGGGGGCGAAGAAAATCCAGCGTGGGAGTGGGAGATTTTTGGGGGATGGCTCTGCGACTGGGTGGCGGGGTTGCCGCCGGAGCGGAGGCCTTCGACGATTTGCTCGATGGTCTTGGGGCGGGCGACATCACGGGCGCCGGCGAGTTACCTTCCAGGTCTCTGGCTAATTGCTGCGCCCCCTGCTACACCCCTTCTCATGAAGCGTCTCTCCCGAGTCCTGTGGTTGGCGGCTCTGGTCTCCCTCTGGGTTTCCTCCGTCAAGGCAGCCCTCTATCAGATCGATACCAACGATCAAACCGCCTCGACCACCGGATATCTGGACATCAGCGCCTACGCCGCCTCGACCGGCGGACTCTGGGGACTCGTCGATGGCGACACCTATGTGAACCAATTCGGCTTCAATACGCCGGTCCGCGGTCTGCCCGACGGAGTTTCTCTCGATTCGTTCTCCTCTTCCACCGCCACCACCATCTACGCCTATGCCATCCCCGAGCCATCGACCGTCGCCTTCCTGATCATTGGCAGCCTAAGTTTCCTCCTGCGCCGAAAGCCCGCGCAGAGGTGTTTTCCTCTACCGCGCTCCAGCGCGCATTAATTTACTTCCGATTTCCGACCTCCGACTTCGTCTGCCGCCCTCGGCGGCCTAGGCCTGTTCGCCCTCGGCCTAGCCGGCGGCCGCAAACTGCGCCGCCGCCAGGCGACTCTCTACGCATTTGCCCGGGGGAAAGCTTCAGGCGTCCAAATCATCCCCCCAGCGCCAAAGGTGCGCCAGTCGTTAGCCCAGCCCTGAAAGGGCGAGTGCCCTCCGCATTCATCGACTGCCGCTTCAGGGTAAAGCCACATCGCTTTGCCGAAAGAAATTGAGGTCAATCTACCGAGGAACTAGTCAGTAGCAGCCGACGCGATCTGAAGTTGATTGCAACCGGTAAAAATATGTCGGCAACCCTGTCTGCCACCCAAATCTCGCAAGGAAATGCTGCCTGCCCCCAGTTCCCTGACCCCATTTTCCCCGGCTAGGTGTCAAAGGCTGACAGAGGAAAAGACTCGAAGCAAGCCCCCGTGACACTATGGTTATCGAATGAGCGGCAAATCAATCCACGAACAAATTCACGAGCGAGCCCGGCAATGGAGAGGCGAGTTTCTAAACCTTGTAGCCCTTATCGAAAGAGATATGGCGCAAAGTTTCGGGGATTACTTTTGCGATAGCGACGACCGGCGAGCGCTCTTCTACTCTGATATTGCTACCTCAAATATCTTCACATTCGACAAAAAGATCGGGCTGCTATCGAAGATATTAAAGCGCTATCCGAAGCTGCTAGCTGACCAGCAAGACACTCTCATTAAAGACCTTCGAGAGATTCAAAAATTCCGTAATACGCTCGCTCACGCAACTCTTGAATTCAGCCTAGAAAGCGCCAAAGACAACGGCGCGACGTTTGTCTCCTATAAAGACGGCGAGAAGGTTGCGACTCACGTTAGCGCCCACGACTATGAGACATTGAGAATCAAGGCAAATATGTGCAATTCGGAAATAAACAGTATGCGCAGACTGTACCCATACAGGGAGAAAACCGAAGAAGAACTAGCCGCCGAGGGGTTGTAGCCCGACTAGGCGTCAACGTGCCGTCTTTTTTATAAACGTTTGAAAGCTATTTATTTGAAAAAAAGTCATATGCGAATTTTGCAAACCGTAATATAATAGTAGTAAGGCCAAAAATGAATTTGGGCTGTAACAAAAGGAAAGACAGACAATGACAGAAAACGAAAAGAAACTAATGGGAATTGTTGGGCAACTGACGGCAATCGGAGCCTCTACACAGGCGGAACTAGCGGGGATAAAGCTCCTGTTGACGGCTTATTTGCCGATAAGTGCTGAGACCCGTGCGGAGCTTGATAAAGAGATAGCCAATCATGAAGAGCAAGCCGCGAAGATGAAAGCCGACTCGGAGAGGATGAAAGAGCTTAGCCAGTAGTCAAAGCTTCAATGCCGAGAAAGGAGCGGGTTAATCCCGCTCTTTTTTTTGCTTATTGCCGCCCAAATCGCAGCGAAAAGTCCTCGGCTCTTGACAGGCTGAGGAGGGCTGATTTCATCGAGTTATGTTGACCGAAATCGCGTCTCTTCTAGCCAGCCCGGTGTTCTGGTTCGGAACCTTTTTTATGGGAATCCTGATCAATCTGATTAGCGATTATTTGAAGCCGGTCGTTGATAAATTGCTAAATAAACACTCGGAGGGGAGGAGGGCGAGATCGGCGGAGAAGGAACGGACCATTGAAGCCAAAGTCGCAGCCGCGCTTGCTACCCCTGATGGTGTAGTTCTCGCTTACCTTGATTGGTTTATGTGGGTGCTTTATGGCTTCTCGTTTTTAGGTGCTGCCAGCCTATGCGTGTGGGTGTTCAACAAAACAACTCCTCAAACCTATGAACGGCTACCGTTCTCGTTCTTGATTCCGTTCTTTTTTGTCTTCTCGTTCCTGTCTTTCAACATTTCCACGACCTCAAATGAGATTCTGCGAAGGGCACGTGTTCGGAAGGTGTCTGCTGTCATCGAGGATTTGAAATGTCGTGCGCAAAAATGACGCGCGGGGGGCCGTTAACCTCGGCTTGAGGTTGACCTCTGGAAGCCTGTCTATGCCCCCCTTAGCGAGGCTCAAGGCTCTTCGGCAAGGAACCATCGGGCACGCTGTCGGGTGCTATTGGCTGTCTATACTTCACGTCCTTTCCATGCACGCAAATGAACAAGCCCGCCTCATAGAAACGAAACGCCCAGATACCGCCCGTGTGATTATCTGTCATTAAGCCGCCCCACGCCTCGAAGACGTTGTTACCTCCATCGTGTTTCTGTAGGGTCGAGAGGTAGGCTTTCTCCTCGTGATAGGTTCTCTGCCTGATGGTGAAGAAGTCGGGAAAGTAATCGTATGCGGGCGCATACTTGTAGAGGAACGCCTTCGTAAGCCTGATGATGAATGCCCTCACTCTCCACTGTTCCTCTTTGATCGTTCCCGCTCCGCGAGGTAGCCCGACTACTTTCACGGGGGAGATGTTCCCCGCCATCTCTCTACGCATCCTATCATCAGCATCAAGAGACTTACGTGTGCGATTTCGGGCTATCCATTTTCCTGCCTCATTGGCATAAAGGGCGCAAGAAAGCCAAGACCTCATCCGGTTATCGTTTTCGCTCAGCTTCTCGTGGCATTCTATACAGAGCGGAGCGGTCACGAGGTTAGTCCGCTGATTAGGCAGAAAAAACTCCTTGGGCGGTACATGATCCATCGTACGCCCCTGCTTCCTTTTTACAGGAAGAGCGCAAATATAGCAGAATGGGCGGCTATCTGGCTTGACGGGGCGGTCGCTCATCTCGACCAACTATAAAAGGGCTAGAAAGCTCTGCAAGCCCCGGCTCAATAGTAGGTGGCTAGGTAGCGATATTGCGGCTTCCCGTCAACAACCTGCATTTGCCCATACTCGACAACGCTGATCTCTTTCCCATTGCAGGAGTATTTCACGCCAAGAGCTGGAACGGGGAACGTCCCGTCTGGGTCAATGAACGCAAAACCGTCTTTAAACTTTGCGTCAACGAGCATGTCGAAGGTCTGTAGCGGTTCGTTCTCTTTCGCGACTAGGATTTCCATATTTTCAGAGATCATTTTATTTTTCAGTCGGCAAGGACTCGGAAGGGGTCTGCCAACAAATCCGCCTCTTCGCTGCTGGAATCTGCCAGCGAGACGCCTCCCCGAAGAGCGGGAGCGACCGAGTCAATCCGTCTCTCCATCGTATTGACTTTTCCCTCCCAATCATGTACTGACTCGTTCCATCATGAACGAACTATCCAACCCCCAACACGACCAATCCCCCCGCCTCGTCGCCTCCGGCTCCTCCCTGGTCGACGCCTACCACCTCGTCTTCCCC
>OUNM010633791.1_pt1 | contig 77007 bp, 76 predicted proteins | sample 1769961 | NCBI WGS metagenome assembly OUNM01 (sample SAMEA3914820, study PRJEB12502) | metagenome | biome: forest; material: soil | place: USA | collected 2012-03-12 | depth 0.3 m
ATGGCCTTGAGGCGCGCCGTATCGCCCGCGACGAGGTTAAGGCGCGACTTCGGCACTTTCAGCGTCTTGGCGAGAAACGCGATCAGGGCTGCGTTGGCCCGGCCCTCGATCGGCGCGGCGCGGACGCGGACCTTGAGGTAGCGCCTGCCGTGCTCATCGAGATCCCAGCCGTCGATGCGCTCGGCCGCCGACTTCGGCGTCAGGCGCACCAAAAGTCGCATCAGCCCACAAGAAGGAGGAGATTGCGCTCGGCCGCCGGCAGCAGGTACATTTGGATGCCCTGAATGATCAGATAGGCGATGATAAAGCTGAGGTCTAATCCCCCCACCGGCGGGATAAAGGCCCGGAAAGGCGCAAGGATCGGGCCTGTGATGCGGTCAAGCATATCGAGTATCCGCCACACTGTCGGATTGCGCGTATTGATCACATTGAACGCAACCAACCAACTCAGGATGGCACTGACGATAAGCGCCAGAATGATAAGGCCGAAAAGACCGTCAATGACGTGGAATATAAGTTCGATAATGGGAGCCATGCCCGCGAAATCCTCAGCCTGAAAACCAGCCGTGAATATAGGGAATTCACGGGCGCGCACAAGTTCAGTTGTGGCTTGACATGCCCGACGCTTGGCTTATTAAAGCGGCCTCCGTGGAACGGAATGGGGCTATAGCTCAGTTGGTAGAGCGCCTCGTTCGCAATGAGGAGGCCAGCGGTTCGAATCCGCTTAGCTCCACCATTCCGCCACCGCCTCCCACAATGCCTGTTAACGATTGCGGACGCGCTGCAATGCCGCAAATGGGCCAGGCCGATAGATATTGCGGCGCGGTGGCCGGGAAATTTCATCTAAACCGCCGCATTTGCTTCCAAAAACTTCCCCTGCGGGTTGAAGTTAACAAAGTGTTCAAACTAAGCACTTTGCAATGCGGAATATTAGGGATAAGCTAGGGGCGAGGTTGGGACTGCACCTGATTGCGGCCTCGTTTCCTGTGGGGGAACCGGCGCGGCGGGGGCTTTCAATACAGTATCAAGTAAATGCGTACGCGTTATGTCCGGACGAAAACATAACGTGGTTTTTCGCACCCTGTTCGCGTGAGCATCGTGCTGTCTGCAATTTATCGACGCGCGTTCTACGTTTTTTGGAATTAACTTTTTCCCTGCGGGGGAGGATTTGAAAATGGCAATTATTAACGATAACAGTGGAAGCCACTATCTGGATGGTACCATCGGCGACGACACCATCTTCGGCAATGACGGCGACGATACCCTGGTTGGCGAAGGCGGTAACGACAGCCTGGTCGGCGGCAATGGCGACGATCGTTACTGGGTCAAGGACGCCGGCGACGTGGTGTCCGAAACCGGCACCGGCTATGACGCCGTCTGGAGCGAAATCAGCTATACGCTGACCGCCAATGTCGAGGAACTCGACCTGCTCGGTTCGGCCAACCTCAACGGCACCGGCAATGCCGACGCCAACTACCTCTATGGCAATTCGGGCAACAACGTCCTGTCGGGCCTGGGCGGCGCGGATACGATCGACGCGACGGCCGGCGGCCACGACACCCTGATCGGTGGCGACGGCGAAGATACCTACATCATCAGCGACGGCTCGACGGTCATCACCGAGACCAACTCGACCGACTGGGATGCCGTTTGGTCCTGGGACACCTACACCCTGGCCGACAACGTCGAGGAACTCGACCTGTTGGGCAATGTGAACATCGGCGGCTTCGGCAATGCGGGCGACAACTTCCTGTACGGCAACTCGGCCGGTAACTGGCTGGAAGGCAATGCCGGCAACGACACCATCTACGGCAACGGCGGCAACGACACCCTGGTCGGCGATGGCGGCACCGACAGCCTGATCGGCGGCGACGGCGAAGACACCTACTGGGTCAAGGACGCCGGCGACATCGTCGTCGAAGCCGCGACCGGCGACTGGGACGCCGTGTGGTCGGAAGTCACCTACACCCTGACCGACAACGTCGAAGAGCTCGACCTGCTGGGCACGCTGAACATCGGCGGCTTCGGCAATTCGGGCGACAACTTCCTGTACGGCAACTCGGCCGGCAACTGGCTGGAAGGCAACGGCGGCAACGACACCATCTACGGCAACGGCGGCAACGACACCCTGGTCGGCGACGGCGGCACCGACAGCCTGATCGGCGGCGACGGCGAAGACACCTACTGGGTCAAGGACGCCGGCGACATCGTCGTCGAAGCCGTCACCGGCGACTGGGACGCGGTGTGGTCGGAAATCAGCTACACCCTGACCGCCAACGTCGAAGAGCTCGACCTGCTGGGCAGCGCCAACCTCAACGGCACCGGTAATTCGGGCGACAACTTCCTGTACGGCAACTCGGGCAACAACGTGCTCGACGGTCAATCGGGCAATGACAGCCTGCTTGGCAACGCCGGCAACGACACGCTGCAAGGCGGCGGCGGTGGCGACACCATGTGGGGCGGCTCCGGCGACGACGTCTACTATGTCGACAACGTCGGCGACAGCGTCTACGAATACACGACCCCGGGCGTCGACAACGGCGGATACGACAAGGTCATCTCGTCGATCAGCTACGTCCTGCCGACCTACGTCGAAGAGCTCGACCTGATCGGTTCGGGCAACATCAACGGCACCGGTAACGCCAGCGACAACTACATCTTCGGCAACTCCGGCAATAACGTCCTGATGGGTCTGGCCGGCAACGACACCCTGGTGTCGACGAACGGCGGCAACGACACCCTGATCGGCGGCGACGGCGAAGACACCTACTGGATCAGCAATGCCAGCACGGTCATCACCGAAACCAACACCACCGATTGGGATGCGGTGTGGTCGTCGGTCAGCTACACGCTGGGCGCCAACCTGGAAGAACTCGACCTCATCGGTTCGGCCAACATCAACGCCACCGGCAATTCGGGTGACAACTGGCTGTTCGGCAACTCGGGCAACAACCTGCTGTCGGGTCTGAACGGCAACGACACCCTGGTGTCCACGAACGGCGGCAACGACACCCTGGTCGGCGGCAACGGCGATGACACCTACTGGATCAGCAATGCCAGCACGGTCATCACCGAAACCAACACCACGGATTGGGACGCGGTCTGGAGCTCGGTCAGCTACACGCTGGGCACCAACCTGGAAGAACTCGACCTGATCGGCACCGGCAATATCAACGGCACCGGCAATTCGAGCGCCAACTTCCTGTGGGGCAATTCGGGCAATAACGTCTTGTCCGGCCTTAACGGCAACGACACCCTGACCGGCAACGCCGGCAACGACACCCTGATCGGTGGCAGCGGCACGGACTACTTCGCCTTCTCCGCCGCCGGCTCCGCCAACGGCCTCGACAACGTCCAGGACTTCGTCCACGGCACCGATCAGCTGTGGTTCGGCGGCTCGGACTACGGCTTCGCCAGCGGTCACAGCCTGACCGCCTCGGAGTTCACCGCCGGCAGCTCGGCCGTCGGTACTTCGGGCCAGTTCATCTGGGATGCCGCCAGCCACACCCTGTACTGGGACGACGACGGCACGGGCAGCCACGCTGCCATCGCCATCGCGACCTTCGGCGGCGGTGCGACGCTGACGGCCAGCGACTTCCACTTCAGCTAAACCGCGAAGTCAGACCTTAAGGACCGTGCCCGGGAGACAATCCCGGGCACGGTTTTTTTGTGCCTGGTATTCCACCAGACTCCGCCAGGCGGTACGCCTGACCTGCGTTTAAGGTTTTAAAGGCCGCGGCGCGACGCCCGTATTGGTGATCGTCACCGGCTTGATTGCGCCGTCTGCGTCGAATTCCAGCCGCTCGATCGCCAGCTCGCGGTGATTGCCGTCGGCCTCGGTCAGCGGCCGGCGATGATAGACGATATACCAATCGTCCGTCCCTGGAATATTGACGACCGAGTGGTGGCCGGCGCCGCGCGCCACCGTCAGGTCCTGCTGAAGGATCACACCCTTCGGCGTAAACGGGCCGGCCACGCTTGGCGCCGTGGCATAGGCGACGCGATAGTCTGGTCCCGTCCAGTCGCCTTCCGACCACATCAGATAGTAGACGCCCTTGCGCTTGACCATGAAAGGCCCTTCGACATAGTCCTTGTCGGGGGTGATTTCGCGATAGGTCGCGCCGTCGGCGAAGGGCGTGACACTCAGCAGATCCTTCGACAACCGCACGATATTGCAGTGCTTCCATCCGCCGTAGATCATGTAGGTCTGGCCGTCGTCGTCGCGGAAAACCATCATGTCGATCGGCTGGGCGCCGTTATGGATCTGGCCGATCAGGGGATGGCCCAGCGCGTCGCGAAACGGGCCCTGCGGCCTGTCGGAAACCGCCACGCCGATACCGCCCAGCTGGCTGTTATCCTTGATGTCGTTGGCGCCGAAGAAAAGGTAGTAGCGCCCGTTGGCGGCGATCGCCGAAGGCGCCCACACGGCATAGGCCGCCCAGGCGACGTCCTTGACGTCGAGCACGTGCGCGTGCTTCGTCCAGTGCACCAGGTCGGGCGACGAAAAGGCGTTGAAAAAGGTCTGCTTGAGGAAGGGCGCCCAGACGCGGTTCGACTGCGCACGCTGCCACCGCTGGCCGGCAGTAAAGGTCGTCGACCGGTCGGGCGTGCCGTAGTCGTCGGAATAGGTCGGATAGATCCAGTAGCGGCCGGCAAAGATACGTATTTCCGGATCGGCGTACCATCCGGGCACGATCGGATTGGAAGCGTCCGCCGTCGACACGCCGGCGAGCAGCGTGATAAGGAAAACGATTACAGTTCGCATGGCAGCGCTCCCAATGGGTGCCCCCTTATAACCGGAACCCCGACGGTATGAAGACGACAATTTTCGCCCGCGCCCTGGCCGCCGCGTCTCTCGCGACACTCGTCCTTGCCACCGCCGCCCATGCGCGCCCGCAATGGACGGCCGCGCAGGCCAATGCCTGGTACGCCCGACAGGCCTGGCCGGTCGGCAGCAACTACATCCCGAAAGACGCCATCAACCAGCTCGAGATGTGGCAGGCCGATACGTTCAACCCGAAGGAAATCGACTGGGAGCTCGGCCTGGCGGAAAACGCCGGCATGACAAGCATGCGCGTCTTCCTGCAGGACCAGCTGTGGACACAGGACTCCGAGGGCTTAAAAAGGCGCATCGACGCGTTTCTGACGATTGCGGCGCGGCACCATATCAAGCCGCTCTTCGTCCTGTTCGATTCGTGCTGGAACGCGCACCCCAAACTCGGCAGGCAGCCCGCCCCGCGCCCCGGCCTGCACAATTCCGGCTGGGTGCAAAGCCCGGGCATAGACCGCCTCCAGGACAAAAGCGATTACCCCGAGCTTGAGGCCTATGTGAAGGGCGTGATCGGCGCGTTCGCCGGGGATAGCCGCGTGCTTGGCTGGGACGTGTGGAACGAACCGCACGAGGGTGGCACCGACGTCATCCATAATGCCGACGACGCAAAACTCGTCGCCGACCTGCTGCCACGCGTCTACGACTGGGCGCGCAGCGCCGATCCGACCCAGCCCCTGACTTCGGGCGTATTCGACGGCGGCGACTGGTCACCGTCGTCGGAAGCCGCACTCACCTCGATCCAGCGCACGCAGATCGACCAGTCGGACATATTGAGCTTCCATTCCTATAGCTGGCCGGAAGAGTTCGAAAACCGCATCACACAGATGGTCAAATACGGCCGCCCGGTCTTCTGCACCGAATATATGGCACGCGGCGCCGGCTCGACGATCGACGGCTCGCTGCCACTCGGCAAGCAGTACCGTGTCGCCATGTACAACTGGGGTTTCGTGGATGGCAAAACCCAGACGCGGTTCCCGTGGGATTCGTATCAACACCCCTATACGGACCGCGAACCGACCGTGTGGTTCCACGACCTGTTCCACGCCGACGGCACGCCGTACCGCCAGCGCGAAATCGATATCATCCGCAAACTGACCGGTCAAAACTGACGCGCCGCCGGGGCCTGAACCCCGACGGCGCGCCCATCCGAACTTGATGGAAATCTAGTAGCTGCCCTTGCGCAACACCACCGCCGGAACCGTTTGGATCAGGATGGAGGCGTAAAGAAGCGGCGAGAACTTGCGGGCGAACATCCGGTCGAGCGCCACGCGGCGGCGGTAAGACACGTCGTTGCGGCCCTTGACCTGCCACAGGCCGGTAATGCCCGGCAGGCGCGACGTATAGTGGCGCATCGACTTGCCGTACTTTTCGACTTCGGCCTGGACGATGGGACGCGGCCCCACCAGGCTCATATCGCCTCTGAGGACGTTGAACAGCTGCGGAAGTTCGTCGAGGCTGGTCTTGCGCAGGAACAGGCCCAGGCGCGTAATGCGCGGGTCGTTCTTCAGCTTGTGGTCGGCCGCCCATTCGGCGCGCGCGGCCGCGTCGTTTTCGAGCAGCCTGGACAGCAGGTCCGCGGCATTGGTGCGCATGCTGCGGAATTTCAGGCATTTGAATTCGCGCATGCCGAGGCCGATCCGCGTCTGGGCGAAAAGGACGGGGCCGCCGTCCTGCAACTTGACTAACGTCGCGACGAGCACCAGCGCCGGCAGCAGGAAGATCAGGGCGGCCAGGCTTATGACAATGTCGGCGAAGCGGACGACCACATCGCCGATACTGCGGCGCAGGGTAAACGGACGTCCGGATAAATGACGCGTGTTTCGGGCGTCCCCGATGACGGCCTCGTACGGCATCACGCACTCTCCTTGGCAATGACTAAAAAATATATCGCTGGAATGGTACGCTGCACTTTATCTCGCAAGTGCACAGTGATTAAGAGAGCATAAAAATTCGATATGGTTGGTTAAAAAAATCGTGTTCACGCCGTCTTTCTCGGATAGTTGCCTATCGGCAACAGTATGAAAAATAAGGAAATAAGAGATCCGACCTGCGGCGAAACGGTTAACGCCGCCATTAGGGCGGTCCGCCGCGCGAGACGTCCGGCGCACCCGCAGCTTCGCAATCGCAACACGAACAGATCGCTAAATATCGAAAAACGCAGGAAGAATTATCTGGTAACCGGTGACTTTTTCGAACCGGAAACGGCCGTAAAACTACGCTTGGCCGCAGATTTGCAGCTGCGAAGGCGGATATTTAACCCGCTCTTTTCCGCCCGCACGGATCAAAGCCGCGTGAGCTTTACCGGAATTCGGTGCCAAAGCGGTAGCGGGCGTGTTATTAAAAATCCATGCCGATTTCGCGTAGAAATATATTGAAGATGGGTTTGGGCGCCGCCGTTGCGCCGTTGGTCCTGCCCCGCGCCGCCTCGGCCCTGCCGGCCTCGCGGCAGCTGGCCTTCTATCATATTCACACGGGCGAGACCCTGACGGCGGCCTATTTCGACAATGGGCAGTACCAGCCCGATGCTTTGGCGGCGCTCGCCAAGTTGATGCGCGACTGGCGCACCGATACGGTCCACGGCATCGATCCCGCCATCTACGACCAGCTTTTCGCGTTACAGGCCAAGGTCGAAACACCAGGCGCCTTCCATATCATCTGCGGCTACCGCTCGCCGGCGACCAACGCCATGCTCAGCGAACGGTCGGACGGCGTGGCCAAGCACAGTCTGCACATGGACGGCAAGGCGCTCGACCTCAACCTGCCCGGCAAGGACCTGGCGCAGTTGCATGCGGCCGCCCTGTCGCTCGGCGCCGGCGGCGTCGGCTTCTATCCCGCTTCGGACTTCATCCATATGGACACCGGGCGCGTCCGCACCTGGGGCTAAGCCCCGTTCCGCAAAGTCACTCGGCGGCCAAACGCTTGTGAGACACTTTGTCTTCTTCACACCCCGCCCACGCCGTGCCATAAAAGGTTAACAGGGTATCTTCCGCCGCGACGGGGGCGGAAGCGGGGGCGTTCATCAAATTTTGACATCCGGTCGCCTGCCGCCGTACAGGAACCGCATGCCCGGCCCGCCTAGACTGCCGTCCTGCGCAGAGGAAGCCGACGCCATGCATTTTCGAACCCTGTTTACCGCCATGATGGCTGCGGCGGCCGTCGCTTTCGGGGCAGCTGCCCAGGAATTACCCCAGGACGATCTGATCGGCGCGGCGTCTACCTACACCGTCGCCCAAGGCGACAACCTTTCCTCCATCGCCCGCGCCAACCACGTCGGCTTCGTCGAACTTCTGGTCGCCAATCCGTCAATAACCTCGCCGGTCATCAAGGCCGGGCAGTCGCTGATCATTCCCGGCCAGCACCTGCTACCGGAGAGCGGCCGCACTGGCGTCGTCATCAACCTGGCGGCCTTGCGACTTTTCCGTTTCGCAAGCGACGGCACGGTCGCGACCTTTCCGATCAGCGTAGGCCGTGAGGGCTGGGACACTCCGACCGGCGTGACCACCATCATCCAGAAGCGGGAGCATCCGGCCTGGAACGTTCCGGCGTCGATCCGCGCCCGCGACCCCAGCCTGCCGGCCGTCGTTCCGGCCGGCCCCGACAATCCGCTTGGCCAATACGCCCTGACGCTCGGCTGGCCGGGCTATCTCATCCACGGCACCAACGCGCCGTCAAGCATCGGCAAGCCCGCCAGCCACGGCTGCATCCGCATGTATCCAGAGGATATCGAAACCCTGTTCGGCTTCGTCGAGGTTGGCGAAACCGTGACGGTGATTGATACACCGTTCACGGTGGGGATCAGCGGCGGGAATCTCTATCTCCAGGTCACGCCGACGCGTGCCCAGGCCAAGCTGATCGCGGTCTATAAGCCGGCGGCGGCGCTGACGGCGGCCGACGCGCCGGTCGTCGAACTGATGGCCCGGCTGGCGGCCCTGAAGGCGATGGGCGCACAGATCGACGACAGCGTCGTCGACGGTGCCATCCTGCGCCACGACGGCATTCCCGTGGTGATTGGCACGGCACCCGCCGTGACTCCCGAACCCGCGGTTGTCCCCGAGCCCGAGGCTCCGGCTCCGGCTCCGGCTCCGGCTCCGGCTCCGGCTCCGGAAAATAATACCGCTTCAGACTCTGTAAACCCTAATTAATAAGGGTTTAAAGAATTCATATAATTGCGAAAAACGGTAGCCGAGTGCGTTTTATTTCACAATCTTAAGACAGATTTAGCCTTAATCCTTCACAATCGACCCGGGCAAAATGCCTCCGGTCGACAAAATGTCGTCCGGCATTTCAAAATGAAGGGATAGACGAAATGTCTTCCGTCAATACCAATGTCGGGGCGATGATCGCCCTGCAGAACCTGAACAGTACGTCGTCAGAGCTGATGAATACCCAGACCCGCATTTCGACGGGTTTGAAGGTTGCCAGCGCGAAAGATGACGGCGCCGCCTACGCCATTGCTCAAACCCAGCGCGCCACCGTGTCGTCGCTCGACGCCGTGAAGGACTCGCTGTCGCGCGGTTCGTCGGTGGTCGACGTCGCCATGTCGGCCGGCTCTTCGGTCTCCGACATGCTGACGCAGCTGAAGGAAAAGGCCCTGGCCGCGTCGGATACGTCGCTCGACACCACGTCGCGTACGGCGCTCAATGCCGACTTCGCCTCGATCCGCGACCAGGTCACCAAGACGCTGTCGAACGCCACTTTCAACGGCATCAACCTGGTCAACGGCACCAATTCCACTATCACGGCGCTGGCCAATTCCGACGGTTCGGGCAAGATCACCGTTTCCGGCCAGGACATGTCGCTCGGCGGCTCGATCGTGACCCTGTCGGCCGCGGCCGGCTTCTCGACCGCAACCTCGGCCGCAGCACTCCTGACCACGATCGACACGTCGATCAACAACGTCTCGGCGTCGCTGGCCAGCCTCGGTACCTCGTCGAAGGCCCTGGAAAACCACGCCTCGTTCGTCGGCAAGCTCCAGGACTCGATTCAGGCCGGTATCGGCAACCTGGTCGACGCCGACATGGCCAAGGAAAGCGCCAAGCTCCAGGCGCTGCAAACCAAGCAGCAGCTGGGTGTCCAGGCGCTGTCGATCGCCAACCAGTCGACGGGCACCGTGCTCGCCCTGTTCCGTTAAGTGTAAAGCGTACCGCGGTGGGGAGCCAATCCCCACCGTCCCTATGACTTCCTTATGAACGGCCGCCTTCGGGCGGTCTTTTCCTTATGCGGATTTGACTATTGTCTGGCGACCTTACACCGGAGGCCGCCATGCCCGACAGCCAGGTCCAATCCCCCCAAACGGCGAGTTCGCCCTCCGGCAGTCCCTACGCTGTCGACCGGCTGGTGCTGGTGCCCGACGATATCGACCTGTCGAAGTCGCCGCTGCGCGGCCATATCCAGGCCGAAACCTATGTCCTGGGGGCGTTCAATCCCGGCCTGCTGCGCCTGCCGAACGGCAATCTGCTGATGATGGTGCGTATCGCCGAAGCGCTGAAACAACCGATTTTCGACGGCCACGTCCACGCTATCCGTTGGGACGACGGCCGCTACGTTCTCGACGCCTGGCTGCTGGACCTCGCCGATACGGCGGATCCGCGCAAATTCACCCTCAGGGGCGGCGGCTGGAAGATCATGGCGCTCACCTCGCTGTCGTGGATCCTGCCGGTCGAGCTGTCGCCGGACGGCTTAAGCGTTGTTACCCACCACTACGACAAGGCGATCACACCGCAAAACAGCGTCCAGTGCTATGGGGTCGAGGACGCGCGCGTGTCGAAGGTCGGCGACCGTTTCCTGATGACGACCTGTTCGGTCAGCCCCGAACGCCACTGCACCACACTCTACAGCTCGGACAACGGGCTCGACTGGCGTTTCGAAGACATCGTGCTCGACCACCAGAACAAGGACATGCTGATCTTCGAGGGCCTGATCAACGGCCAGTACTGGGCGCAGACCCGGCCCATGGGCGACCTTTATTTCGCCTACCCGCCGGGCAGCGAATGGCGCGCCGGCCCGTCGATCAACCTGGCGCACTCGAACGACGGCCTGTTCTGGAAACCCTATCTGAAGCCGGGCATCCGCCCGCATTCCGGCACGGTCGCCACCGCGCGCATGGGCGGGGGCACGCCGCCCATCCTGACCGACGAAGGTTGGTTGTCTCTATGGCACGGTGTCGAGCCGAAGGAGATCGTCGGGATCTACCGGACCTATTGGTCGATCATGGATCGCGACGATCCCAGCGTGGTCTTGCGCACCTGCCATACGCCCCTGCTAGAGCCGAATCCCGAACTGACGCGTCCCATCGAGCATCAGCTGTATCTGCGCGACGTCGTCTTCACCACGGGCGTGGCGGACGCTGGCGACCATTATGTCGTCGCGTCGGGCGAAGCGGATCTGGCCTGCCGTATCACGCATGTGCCCAAATCGGCATTCGACAAATAAGACCTTATTTTGCCTTGGCTTTTACGCCAGCATTACGTTTTGGCCCCCTCTCCGATATTTCCGGAAAAGGTCAAAAAACTTATCCCTGACGTCAAGATCAATCTCATTGGGAGGCTTGTACTATGGGTAAAGGTATTCTGCTGTGGCTGCTCGGCGTGCCGATTCCGGTCATCATCATCCTGGCTCTTCTCTTTCACTGGTAAGGGAAACGCGCATGGAAACGGCAACCGCCACATCACCGCACGTCCCGCACAGCGACGGGCCAAATCTCGAATCCTCCAAATCCGGCATCCATTGGGCCGCGATCATCGGCGGCGCTGTCGGCGCCACGGCGGTCTCAATGATGCTGGTCCCGCTGGGCTCGGCCTTCGGCTTCTCGTCGGTCTCGGCCTGGCGCGACATCGGCCACAACGCCCTCGTCTTTTCGACCCACTGGGCGATCTGGCTGGTCGTCATGCAGTGGCTGTCTTCGCTGGTCGGCGGCTATATCGCCGGACGCCTGCGCGTCAAATGGGCCGACACGCATAGCGACGAGGTCTTTTTTCGCGACACGGTGCACGGCTTTCTGGCCTGGGGCGTCGCGACCCTGTTCAGCGTCATCGTCCTGACCTCGGTCACGACGGCGACGGTCAACACGACAGCCGAAGTGGCCCCGGCCGCGGCGCAGGCCGCCGCCAGCGCCACCGGAGAGCAGGCCACGCTCGACACGGCCCGCCCGTCGAACGCTGAGGCGGCACGCGCCACCGAAGCGACCGAAACGACGCGCAAGGCCATTGTCGGCTTTTCGTTCGCCAGTTTCCTGTCGCTGCTGATCGGCGCCTTTATCGCCAGCGTCGCGGCAGCCCTGGGCGGCCGCCTGCGCGACAAGATCCAATAATAAAGCAAGGGCGCGATTTCCGGATCGCGCCCTTATTCCGTCGCGCGTAGGCTTATATGCGGAGGGCTTTTCGAAGGGATTTCAACATGTCCGATATTCGTGAAAAACCCGAACAGATCGTCATTCCCACGGATCCGATCGCCGGTCCCGCCGTGGTCGTTCCGCACAAGCCCGAAAACGACGACGACCCGCCACTGGGTCCGACGACCGACGAACCCCACGAAAACGAAGGCTGATCAATTTACCCCGCCACAGGAGACGCTCAATGGCCATCACCCTCAACGAAGACGACGTCAAGGCGCTCAACAAACATATCGACGGCGTGCTGACCCTGTTTCAACGCGGCGAGATCGATCAGTTCAAGGCGCGCGCGGAACTGGAGCACCTGGTGACCCTGGCCGCCAATGACGACGCCGGGATGCACGGCTTTTTGCGCGCCGGCATCGACCCCGAAGTGATCGACGGCGACAATGCCGACGAGGTCGACGACGGGGTGCTGAGCAACTCCCGCTACTGATATTTCTAAAAACCCGGAGGCAGCCATGCCAAACGTGTGCGAACTGCTGATCAGGCTGCTCGGCGAAATCGGCGTGCAGCACATTTTCGGCGTGCCCGGCGACTCGATCAACGCCCTGACCGAAGCCATCCGCACGCAGGACAAGCTGCGCTTCGTCCACGTCAATCACGAGGAATCCGGCGCGTTCGCCGCGGTCGGCCACGCCAAGCTGACCGGGCGCCTGGGCGTCTGCGCCGGCACGTCCGGGCCGGGCGCCATCCACCTTTTGAACGCGCTCTACGACGCCAAGTGCGACCACGCTCCGGTCCTTGCGATCACCGGTCAGATCCCGACCAGCATGCTGGGCAGCGACTACCAGCAGGAGGTCGATCTCCACGCCCTGTTCAAGGACGTCGCCGTCTATAACCAGGTCGTCCTCTCGCCCGAGCACTTCCCCTATGTCGCCGTCCAGGCCATCCAGGCGGCGATCGAAAAGCGCGGCGTCGCCCATCTCAACATCCCGCTCGATCTCGCGACGCAAAAGGTCTCCGAAGCGGACCGCTGGCACGTGCGTATTCCGGACCTGCGCGTCGAGCCCGCGTTGGGCCGCGACATCGACCGTGCGGCGCTCCTGATCAACGAAGCCGAAAAGCCGGTCATCCTGGCCGGCATCGGCTGCCGGGGGAATGAGGGCAAGGTCTTCCAGTTGGCCGAAGCCATCGGTGCGCCGATCGTCCATGCCCTCCGCGGCAAGGAGCTGTTTCCGGAATCGCATCCGCTGTCGATCGGCGGCATCGGCAATCTGGGCGTCAAACCCGCCGTCCACGCCATGGACCGCGCCGACCTCTTGATCATGATCGGCACCAACTTCCCTTATGTCGAATTCCTGCCGAAGTCGGCGAAAACCGTGCAGATCGATCTCGACCCTGGTGCCCTGGGCAAGCGCGTACCGATCGACGCCGGCATTGTCGGCGACGCGGGCGCTGTGATCGATGCCCTGCTGCCGAAACTTGAACCCCGGACCAATCGCGACTTCCTGCACGACGCGCAGAAGCACATGGAAGCCTGGCGCAAGGAGATGACGAAGGACGCGGCAAAGGCGATATCGCCCATCCATCCGGCGCGACTGGCCTATGAGGTCGGGCAAGCGGCGCCCGGCGACGCCATCTTCGTCTGCGACACGGGCCTGGTGACCGGCTGGACCGCGCGCTACCTTCAGATCAAGGCGGGACAACGCTTCACGGTTTCCGGAATCCTGGCGACCATGGCCTATTCGATGGGCGCGGCGATCGGCGCCAAGCTGGCCTATCCCCACCGCCCAGTCATCGCCCTGACGGGTGACGGCGGCTTCTCCATGCTGATGACCGATTTCTCGACGGCGGTGAAATACAAACTGCCCATGCTGATCGTCGTCTTCAACAACCAGACCCTGGGCATGATCGAGATGGAGCAGGAGGGAAAGGGCATGCCGGCCTATGAAACCAGCCTGCACAATCCGAACTTCGCCGCCTTTGCGCAACTGTGCGGCGGGGACGGTCTGCGCGTCGACGACCCCTTAGCGCTGCCGGCCGCCATCGAACAGGGGCTGAAAAGCCCCGTGCCCTTCGTGCTGGATGCGATGATCGATCCGGCGGTGATGTTCGTCCCGCCCAAGATCACCTTCGCCCAGGCCACCAATGTGGCCCAGGCAAAGATCAAGGAAGCGTTGGGTTAGGCCACCTGCCGGACCTTCGGGTTGGTCGTATAGGTGGCGATGACCTCGCCGTGCGCCAGGATATGGCCGGCGATCGCCTTTTCGGCCTGTTCGCCCGTAAAACCCTTGGGCAGGTTCAGCGTATTTACGCCCAGCGCATAGACGATGAAATGATAGCGGTGCAGGCGCAGGTCATTGAACGGCGGGCACGGGCCGTCATAGCCGTTCTTGCCTTTTGCGCTGTCGCCGTAGCTGTTCTTGCCGACCAGGCCATAGCCTTCGGTTCCGGCGTCCAGATGACTGATGATCGGCGGGATATCGACCATCAGCCAGTGATAGAAGTTACGGCGGGGCGCATCCTCTTCGATGACGGCGTCGGCGCGGTTGGCGTTGGAAAAATCGGCGGGAACGTCGCGGTCGACACAGATCACGGCGAAGGATTCCACGTCCGCCGGCGCGCCGGACCATTTGATCGCCGGGCTGATATTTCCGGCGGGCATGCTGCCGCCCTGGCCGTCGGCCGTGCAGAAGGCAAAGCGGGGATCGATGGGTTTGCCGGGTTGGATTCCTTCGACGCTGACCGTGAGTAGCATGATGTCTCCTTCAAAGCGCATGCCGAAACGCGTTTCAGGCAAGAGATGCGCGACAAAAAACGGTCGCCCCCGCACGCCATCGTAGCCCCGGCCGCCGGCGATGTCACCCCGATTCCACGGTTTCGGAATCCTGCGGCGGCGGGCTATTTGTGCGTTATCACGATACCGGCCTCATCGAAGGCACGCTTGATGCGGCGATTGTATTCGCGCAGCACCACCCAGCGCTCGGCCGCCTGCGTTCGAATACGGCCTTTCAAAAGCACGCCGACGTCCGACAGCAGGTCGACACCGATGATCTCCATGTCCTCGACCGTCATCGGGCCAAAATGCGCGTCCTTGCGCAAGTCCGCCGCCGTGTCGCGCATGACCTGCATGGCGCGGTCGACATCGGTGTCGTACTTCACCGGCAGGTCGACGGCGGCGTACGAAAAGGTCTTGGTCATATTGTGGATGATCTGAGCTTCGCCATACGGGAAAATGTGAAGTGTTCCGTCGGAATCGCGCAGACGAATGGTGCGTAACGTCATGTCCTCGACCTGGCCGGCAAAGGCCTGGATCTGCACGACGTCGCCGATGGCCACGATATCCTCGACCAGGAGGAAGAAGCCCGTGAAAAAGTCCTTGACCAGGGTCTGGGCGCCGAAGCCGACGGCGATACCTGCCACGCCGGCGCCTGCCAGGATCGGTCCGATCTGTACGCCGACCTGGCTGAGCAGGGTCATGATGGCCAGCACCATGATGACGGCCTGCAGAATCCGGCGCACGATCGGCCCCAGGGTTTCGAGCTGGGCCTCGCGTCGCGGATCGCCGTCGCGCGAATGCAGGCGATGTATGGTGACGCGCGTAAAGAGGTTGACCGCCTCCATGGCGATCGCAGTGAGGACCAGGACCGTCACGACGCGCATGATCGTGGTGGCGATCCGCTGGCCCTGACCCTGCGACGCCCAGGCCAGGATATCGATGCCCCAGATACCGCCGATCACGATGACGGCCGTGGCGGTAACGACCAGATTCAACACCCAGCGCGTCAGCCGCAGCGCCCGGGAATTTCTGATGCCGCGTCCGCCTGCGCCGTGCGGCAAGCGCGCTACGGCACGCGCCATCATCCAATTGACACCCCAGGCAATGGCCGCGGCAACCGCGATCGCCACCACCGTCAGGCCGGCATTGACCACCAGCGCCGCCGGCCCAAGCCCGACCAAATGCCACCACCAGGCCTGAACGGCCGCCCAGGCTTTTTCCACTGCCGTCATATGATTACCTTGTCCCTTGCCGGAAAACCGTGCCGTTCATTCCGGTAAGATCGAAATAACCGGAGGGTCCCAGGGCATAAAAAGCATGCAAAAAGGAGGCGGATCGCTCCACCTCCCTTTGCTGCGATGTCAGGGCTTGTCAGTGACGGCTGTTGGCGAAACGGCCGTTTTCGTCGCGGTCCTGGCTGCGTGACGACTGGCCGCGGCCGGAGCTGCGATAATCATCGTCATCCTGACGCGACCGGCTTTGGTAGCCCCGGTCGTCATCCGAGGTGAAGCGGCCGCGATCGTCGCGGTCGTTGTCACCGCGGCCCTGATTGCCCCGGTCCTGGCGGCTCCGGTCCTGGCCGCCGCGACCCGACGACTGATAGCGATCGTCGTCGTCGTAACGGCTGCCGCTGCGCGATCCGCCGCGGTCGTTGTCGTGGCTGTGACGTCCGGCTTCGGCGTGGCCTTCGGAGTCGCCGAACCAACCGCGGCCCTGGCCGCCGCCCTGCTGGCTTCCACGCGAAGAGCCGCCGGCAAAGCGGCCCTCTTCGTCGCGCCGGCGGTCCGAGCGTTGGTGATAGCCCCGGCTATGGCCATAGGCGTGCCAGTCTTCGTAATCGTCGTCGTCGCGGGAGCGGGAACGCGGCGTTCCCCGGTCATTGTCGTGGCTATGGCGACCGGCTTCGGCGTGGCCTTCCGGATCGCCGAACCAGCCACGGCCCTGGCCAGAGGACTGACCAGAGGACTGGCCCGAGGACTGGCCGGACGAACGTCCGGAGGTGCGATAATCGTCGTCATCATCGCGTGAGCGCGATTGGCGCGAGCCGCCGGAGCTGGTGAAACGGCCGCTGTCGTCGCGGTCGCGATCGTTCGAGCGATAGTCGTCGTCTTGTCTGGGCATGGGTTCTCCTTTTCGCGAAGGGAGTCGCGAGTTGATCGGCGGTAAATGTGCGATCGATTGAAAGGGTCTGTCTGGGATGGACTGAGAACTGGCTATGGTTGTCCATAGTCATGCTTGTGGTCGTCTGCTACCGGAAAGCAACAGACACCCATATTTTAGAAGTGCCTTGGTAAGAATGACGTAGCAGCGCCCCCGACCGCCCGTAAAAAGCCGGTAAATTTATTGCTGCGGCGCAGCATAAGTTATTGACGTCCGGCACTTGCCAAGCCGGGCCAAAATCGCGAAGAGTTATCTAAAATCGAGGAAACCCCATGCTGCGCTACATGCTTCCCGTAACCCTTCTCATGATCGCGGGCGCCTCCTCCGCCCAGGCCGACGATGCCGCGATCGCCGCAGGCCAGGCCGCGTTCGGCGCCTGCCGGGCGTGCCACTCCGTCGAAAAGGGCAAGACCGGCATCGGCCCGTCGCTGTACGGCGTCGTCGGACGCAAGGCCGGTACGATGCCGGGCTTCAGCTATTCCAAGGCCATGACAGCGTCCGGCCTTACCTGGGACGCGGCCACGCTGGACGCCTTCATGGCCGCGCCGCAGGCCAAGATCCCCGGCACGCGCATGCCGTATGGCGGGCTGAAGGACGCGGCCAAGCGTCAGGCTGTCGTCGACTACCTTAAGACCCTGCACGACTGACATGACCGATATTTCCCGGCGGCTGTTCGTCGCGTCACTCGGCGGCGCCCTCGTGGCCGGCGCGGTCTCGGCACACGCGCACAGGCACGCACACACGCCCCCGGTCAAGGCGCCCGCCCGTCGCTGGGCCATGGGCATCCAGTTGTGGACGGTCAACGCCGAGATGAAGGCGGATCCCGTCGGCACCTTGAAGGCGCTGAAGGGGTTCGGCTTCGAAACGGTCGAAACCGCCGGCCTTTACGGTATGAGCGCAGCCGCCCTGCGCAACCATATCGAAGACGCCGGGCTGGTCTGTAAAAGCTACCATTCGAGCATGGCCGACCTGATCGCCGCGCCCGACGCGCATATAGCCAATGCCCATGCGCTCGGCGCCACCTGGCTGGTCTGCGCCTCACCCAAAACGCCCGGTCCGCTCGATCCGGGCAAGCCGTGGCTGGAAGCCATCTACAATGCGATGACACTGGACGCGTGGAAGGAAAATGCCGCCCTGCTGGCGGGACTGACACCGAAAGCCAGGGCCGCCGGCCTCAACATGACCTATCACAATCACCCGATGGAGTTCCGCGACCTGGGCGGCGGCGTCACGGGTTACAGCCTGCTGGCCAAGGCGAGCGAGGCCTTGCGCTTCGAGCTCGATATCGGCTGGGTGGTCGCCGGCGGCCACGATCCCGTCGCCATTCTGAAAGCCTACGCCGGACGCATCGACCTGCTGCACGTCAAGGACATGGTCCGGGACGCGGCCGCGCCGCTCGGCTGGCGATCGGTCGAGGTCGGCCGCGGCGTCATCGACTGGGCGCCGATCTTCGACACCGCGCACACCACCGGCGTCAAAGGCTATTTCGTCGAACAGGAGCCGCCGTACGTGCGGCCGGTGATGGAGTCGGTGGCCATCAGTACCCGGGAAATCCGTCGGTCAAAATCGTTTCGTTAGTTAAAGGCGTGGCGACTCGCGAAAAGTCCGCGTAAAGACGACTTTTGCAGCGTATCGGCGAACCAAGGTAATCCATGTCGACCATTTCCGACGTTGCCCGCCTGGCGGGCGTATCGACAGCGACCGTTTCGCGCGTGCTCAACGGATATGAGCACGTGTCGACCGACACCGCCGTGCGCGTCACCGAAGCCATCGAGCAGCTGGGCTATGCGCCCAACGCCATGGCCAAGTCGCTGCGCACGCTCAAGGCCAGCCGCATCATCGTCACCGTGCCCGACATCGCCAATCCGTTTTTCGCCAGCATCATCCGCGGCGCCGAGGAAACCGCCCAAGCCGCCGGCTACGCCGTCCTGCTGGGCGACGTCGGCTCGCATCCGGACAGCGAAGAGGTCTATGCCGGCCTGCTGCGCCGGCGCGAGGCCGACGGGCTGATTTTCCTCGGCCACCATATCCCGGACTCGCTGGCCGAAATGGTCGAGCGCCGGGGCGCCGCCGCGCCCGTCGTCAACGGCTGCGAATATACCGACACCATGCCGGTTTCGAGCGTCCATATCGACAATACGGCAGCCGCGCGCGAGGTCATGGACCACCTTTACGGCCTGGGCCACAAGACGGTCGGCGTCATCACCGGCGACATGTCGAGCCCGATCAGCCGCGACCGCGCCAAGGGCGTGAAGGACAGCGCCGCGGCGCACGGCCTTCCGGGCGGCCTGACCATCCTCAGCGGCGACTATACGATCGAATCCGGCGCGCGCCTGACGTCCGACCTGATGGCGCAGACCCCGCGCCCGACGGCGATCTTCTGCTTCAGCGACGACATGGCCTTCGGCGCCTGCCATACCTTGCGCGAAGCGGGGCTCCACTGTCCGCGCGACATCTCGGTCGTGGGCTTCGACGATATCGCGCCGTCGCGTTTCGCCGCCCCGCCGCTGACCACGGTGCGCCAGCCGATGCGTGAAATCGGCGTCAAGACGGTGGAGCTGCTGATCGACATCCTGGAACGCGGCGCCAGCCGCCGCGTCAACCTGACCCTGCCGCACGAACTGGTGCTGCGCGCCTCGACCGCCGCGCCAAGGGCGTAGGATGGGGCCGGGCGACGAAATATCGCGGCGCGCCGTCGCCGCGGCGCTCGACAATCCCCGCCTTGTCGCCGCCGCGCTCGACCTGCACGACAACCGCATCCCCGAAGCCGAGCGGGCTTTGCGCGCCTGCCTGAAAGACAATCCGTTCGACGTGGCGGCCATTCGCCTCCTGGCCGAGGTGGCGGCGCGTATCGGCCGCTTCCGCGATTCCGAAACGCTGCTGCGGCGCGCACTCGAGCTGGCGCCGGGCTTCGGCGCCGCCCGCGCCAACCTGGCGACCGTCCTTTACCGCCAGAACCGGCCGGTCGAGGCCATAGCTGAACTCGATCACCTGCTCGACGACGATCTCGACGCGGACAGCCTCGGCCCCGCCAATCTCAAGGCGGCGGCGCTGGGCCGTATCGGCGAGTTTGAGGAAGCTCTGGGTGTCTACGAAGCCATACTGAGGGACGCTCCCAATCAGCCCCGCGTCTGGATGAGCTACGCCCATACGCTGAAGACGGTCGGGCGCGGCGAGGATGGCATTGCCGCCTACCGCAAGGCGCTGGAGCTTAATCCGCGCCTTGGCGAGGTGTGGTGGAGCCTGGCCAATCTCAAGACCTATCGCTTCAGCGCCGACGACGTCGCCGCCATGCAGCAGGCGCTGGAGACGCCGGATTTGAGCGACGGCGACCGGCTGCACCTCGACTTCGCGCTCGGCAAGGCGCTGGAAGACCGCAAGGACTACCCCGCCGCGTTCGCCCACTACGCCGCCGGCAACGCCTTGCGCCGGAATGCCGACCGTTACGACGCCGGCGTCGTCGCCGACATGGTCGACGAGAGCATCGACCTCTTCACGCCCGCCTTCTTCGCCGAGCGCAAGGGCGTGGGCTGCGAGGCACGCGATCCGGTCTTTATCCTGGGCATGCCGCGCGCCGGTTCGACCCTGATCGAGCAGATCCTGTCGAGCCATTCGATGATCGAAGGCACGCAGGAACTGGCCGACCTGCCCGCCCTGGCGCGGCGCGGCGGCAGATATCCGGCGCGCCTCGCCGACCTCGACGCCGACGATTTCCGCAAGCTCGGCGAAGACTATCTCGAACGCACGCGCATCCAGCGCAAGACCAGCCGGCCGATGTTCATCGACAAGCTGCCCAACAACTGGGCGCACGTCGCCTTCATCCACCTGATCCTGCCGAACGCGACGATCATCGACGCGCGCCGCCACCCGCTGGCGTGCGGCTTCTCGAACTTCAAGCAGCACTTCGCGCGCGGCCAGGACTTCACCTACGATCTGACCGACATGGGCCGCTATTACGCCGACTATGTCCGGCTGATGGCGCACGTCGATACCGTCCTGCCGCATCGTGTGCACCGCACAATTCATGAGCACTTGATTGACCATACGGAAAGCGAAATCCGCGCGCTGATTTCAGCGTGCGGACTGGACTTCGAAGCGCCGACTTTACGCTTCTTCGAGACCGAGCGCGCCGTGCGCACGCCGTCCTCCGAGCAGGTCCGCCGCCCGGTCAATCGCGAAGGAACCGAGGCGTGGCAAGGGTTCGAGCCGTGGCTGGAGCCGTTGAAGGCGGCGCTTGGGCCCGTGCTCGACGCCTATCCCGATGCGCCGGCCACCTTTCTGCGGTAGCCGAAGGCCGCTGGACCCGGCCCGTTGCAATTCTGTCACGAAGCGTTTTTTTCGCGGCGCAACAATAAGATCCGCGATTGACGTGTGATCACGACAGGCACAATCCTGCCCCGGGCATTTCCCGGCGCTTAAAGACCAGCCGTTCTCCACGGGCAGTGCGACCATAAAGGACAACCTTACCCCTGGGGGTTTTCATGCGCGCACGCGACCTAGCGGCCTGCCTTCTTTCCACGACCATGTTGAGTTCACTGCCCGTGCTGGCGCATGCCCAGGACAAGCCGCAGACGAAGAGTGAAGACACCACCGAAGTCATCGTTACCGCGCAGAAGCGGACGGAAAAGCTGACCAATGTGCCGATCAGCATCCAGGTGCTGGGCACGAAAAAACTCGACCAGCTCAATATCGGCGGCATCGACGACTATGTCGCGCTCCTGCCCAGCGTCTCCTACCAGAACAACCCCTATCAGGGCTCGAGCGTCTATTTCCGTGGCGTGGCGTCGGGCGGCGACGGCAACCATTCGGGCTCGCAGCCCTCGGCCGGCATCTATCTCGACGAACAGCCGGTGACGACGATCGGCGGCCCGCTCGACGTCCACATCTACGACGTGGCGCGTATCGAGTCCTTGTCGGGACCGCAGGGCACGCTGTACGGCGCCTCGTCGGAAGCCGGCACGATCCGCATCATCACCAACAAGCCCGACAACACCTCGACCTACGGACGTTTCGACGTCGAAGGCAACGGCGTGGCCCACGGCGGTTACGGCGGCAAGGTCGAAGGCATGTTCAACACGCCGATCGGCCAGCGCATGGCATTGCGCGTTGTCGGCTGGGCCGAGCACAGCGCGGGCTATATCGACAACGTGCCGGGCAGCCGCACCTTTACCGGCCTGTCGGACGGCGCCGGTGGCTTCCTGCCGGGCATCACGGTCGACAATTCGAAGTACGTCGAAAAGAACTACAATGACCGCGACGTGGCCGGCGGCCGCGCGGCGCTGAAGATCGACCTCGACGAAAACTGGACGGCCACGGCGTCGCTGATGGGCCAGGACAGCAAGGCGCACGGCTCGGCCGGCTACGACCCGAGCGTCGGCGACCTTAAGGTCCAGCACTTCTTCCCGGAAATGAACCACGACCGCTTCTACCAGGCGGCGCTGACGCTTCAGGGCAAGCTCGGCATCTTCGACGTCACCTATGCCGGCGACTGGATGGAGCGCAAGCTCGACACCCAGGCCGACTACACCGACTACGCCGAGGCCTACGACCAGAACTACGCCTATTACGGCGGGGTCGCCAACTACTTCGCCTTCCTCGACGAGAACGGCAACACGATCAATTCCAGCCAGACCATCATCGGCAAGGACAAGTTCACCAAGGAAAGCCACGAACTGCGCATCGCCTCGCCCTCCGACAAGCCACTGCGCTTCGTCGGCGGCGTCTTCTTCCAGCGCCAGACGCACCACATCTTCCAGGACTACCAGGTCCCGGGCCTGGCCGCCGATGAATCGGTCAACGGCCATCCGGGCACCCTGTGGCTGACCGACCAGATGCGCGTCGACCGTGACGCCGCCGTGTTCGGCGAACTGAGCTACGACATCACGCCGACCCTGACCGTCACCGCCGGCGGGCGGTCCTTCACCTACGACAACACGCTGATCGGCTTCTTCGGCTTCGGCGGTCCGGACAATGCCGCCTTCGGCTCCTCGGGCGTGCGCCGTTGCTTCACCACCAACACCTATAATGTCGTCAACCCGGTCGATCCGACGGGCACGCTCCTGCCGGCCGCCATGGCCAATACGCCGTGTACGAACCTGGGCATACAAAATGCCGACAACACGATCAGCCCCAAGCGCGCCAAGGGCTCGGGCTTCTCGCCCAAGCTGAACCTGACCTGGAAGGCGACGCCCGACCTGATGCTCTATACGACCTGGTCGAAGGGCTTCCGTCCGGGCGGGATCAACCGCCGCGGCACCGTCCCGCCGTACCAGCCCGACTATCTGGTCAATACCGAGCTCGGCTGGAAATGGACTCTGTTCGACAAGAAGGTGCGCTTCAACGGCGCCATCTATTCGCAGGAATGGCAGAAGTTCCAGTATTCCTATCTCGGCGCCAACAGCTTCACCGAAGTGCACAACGGCCCCGACGCCAAGATCGACGGCCTGGAAGGCGACGTGACCTGGGCGGTGAGCAACCACCTGACGATCACCGCGAACGGCGCCTATACCGACGCCAAGATCAAGCAGAACCTGTGCGCCTTCGAAGGCGACACCCAGGCCGACTGCTCGGGCACTGTCGATACGATCCAGACCAAGTATCCCGGCGGGGTCGCCACCCCGATCGTGACGCACAACCAGGACTTCATCGCCGCGCCCAAGGGCACCCGCCTGCCGATCACGCCCAAGTACAAGGCCAGCATCGTGGCGCGCTACAGCTGGGAGATCGGCAAGTACACGCCCTTCTGGCAGGTCGAAAGCGCCTATCAGTCGTCAGCCTCGACCGACATCCGCACGGCGGCGATCGAAACCGGCACCTTCGCCATCGTCAATCCGGCGGCGCTGCTGGGGCGGCTCAAAGCCTATACGGTCACAAATATTTCAGTCGGCACAAGCTGGGACGACTGGACGGCGGAGCTCTACGTCCGCAACCTGACCGACGAGCGCGCGCAGCTGGCCCGCTACCAGGAGTGCGGATCGTGCTACGTCCGCTCCTACATCGTCACCAATACGCCACGCACCGTCGGCGTCCGGCTGGGCACCAAGTTCTAAAAGGCGCCCGCCCCCAAAACGACAAAAGCGCGGTGGTCTCCCACCGCGCTTCTTTTTTGACCGGAAACCGGGCCTAGTGGATGTCGCGCCGATAACGGCCCGCAACAATGGCGGCTTCGACCCAGGCATCGCCCATATGACGGCGCAAGGCGGCATCGACCGCGATCGCCATCTCGTGCGTGCCGGACACCAGAACGCCCCCTTCGTCGCCCAGCCAGGCCTGGAATTCCAGCGTGCGGCCGACGAAGACGTCCTCGACGCGGCGGCCGTCGGCGCCCGCGTAGAAGGTGAGGTCGAGGCGCGACAGGCTGCCGTCCTCCTGCCAGCCGATCAGTTCGTCGCACAGGGCGCCGTCGGTGACCGGATTGTGCTCGCCGTAGATCAGCCAGCATTTGCGGCCGGCGGCGCGTGCCTCCAGGACATTGGGACGCAGCGCGGCAAGCCCGGCGCCCATACCCACCATCAGCAGCGGCGCTTCGCCGTCGGGGGCGCGAAAGGCTCCGTCGGCGATCAGGCGCACGGCCGATTGCGTGAGGACGGCCGACGGATCTTCGCCGGCCGGCATCCACAGGCGGATATGGCCTTCGGACGGCAGGGAGGCAATGGCGTAGCGGCGGCTGCCGTGGGCGGTCGCGATCTCGACCGCGGCGCCGGCACGCCACGACGCGGCGCCCTCGGTCGGTTCGAGGTCGAGCTGCACCAGCTTGTCGGCACGCGAGTCGGCATTGACGACTTCGCGGGCGGCCAGTCGCCAGCCGGCAGCGGCGTCAGGCCGGGGGGCAGGTGCGAACACCGGCGCCGGCGCGGCGGCGACGGCCGGCTGCGAGGGCGCAAGCGCGGCGGCGGCCGGGCGGCGGCGGATCAGACGCGTCACCGTGCCGACGGCCATAAGCCCCAGCACGATGCCCACGCCGATGCGTAAGCATTCGATTTCCCACGGTGTCATCGCCATATCCCCGATCATTATACCCAGCTCTCCAATACAGGACTTAAGACTTCCCGGATACCACCGCTATCGCGAACCCTCAGCAGACAGGCGATGGAATGTTGTTTGGCAAAGGCCCTGGCCTCGCCCTCGCCCATGACGATGAGTGCGGTCGCCAGCGCGTCGGCGCGCCACGCCTGAGGGTCGATGACCGTTGCGCTGGCGATTTCAGGCCGCGCCGGGCACGCCGTGCGCGCGTCGATGGTGTGCGACAGGATCAGGCCGTCGTGTTCGAAGGCCCGGCGCAGGTCGCCGGATGTGGCGATGGCGCGGCCGGAAATGGCCACGACCGTGCGCGGCGCGGCCTCGTCCACAGCCTCGATTTCGACCCACCAGGGCAGGTTGTCCGGACGCGCGCCGAAGCCGCGCAGTTCACCGCCGATTTCGACCAGGGCCGCCGAGACACCGGGCTCGAACTGCAGCATCTGCGCCAGACCGTCGACGGCATAGCCCTTGGCGATGGCATTGAGGTCGAGGCGGAGGCCTGCGGGACGCACCAGCCCGTCCGGCCGCCAGTCCAGCCGGCGCCAGCTGTGGGCGTCGCCCCTCAGCGCCTCGATATCGGCCTGTTGCGGCAGTCCGTCGGGCACGATCCTGGGCCCGAACCCCCACAGTTCGACCGCGGCAAGGAGGCCGGGATCGAAGGCGCCGCCGGTCAGCCCTGCCATGTCGATGGCATGGCGCAGCACCTGCATCATGACCTGCGGCAAGGGCACGAAGGTGTCGGCCGCAGCCTCGTTGAAACGCGTGAGATCGGAATCGGACCGGTAGGGGCTCATCTGGCGGTCGATGAGGTCGAGCCAGGCGCGGATGCGGCGCGGCAGGCTGTCTTCCAGCCGGTTGGCCACCGCCCGCTCGACATAGAGGTCGGCGCGCCAGCCGGTGGCGAAGGCGTCTCCGCCGAAGACCAGTCTAACCGCGTCCGGGTCGCCGTGCGGCACGCCGTCGATATCGGGAATGATGACGCGGGTGTCGAAGGGATCGGGCAGATGGCTGGTCGGGGCGGCCGTCATCGCCGGCTCCCCCGAGGAGCCATGGAAGGCGCATCTGTCGATCTGGTCTGCATCCGATACGTCTGCCCCGGCGATACGCGCCACCACCCTTATTTATGGAGAATTTATAAGAGCATGCTGCACCGCATTAGGCCAGAGGACTCGCGCAACGCTTGATCGCACGGCGCCGGCATGTCACCCTTTGTCCACAATTGGTTACGCAGGATACGGCTCACAATGACGATGCAGACAGCCCGGGACCTCGACAGCACGGACCGCCGGTTGCTGGCTGCGCTACGTGAGGATGCACGGCTGCCCGTATCGCAACTGGCCGCGCAGCTCGAAATCCCGCGCGCCCAGGTCTATGCCCGCCTGGAACGGCTGGAGGCGGACGGCGTCATCGGCGGCTATACGGTGCGCTTAGGCGAAGCGTTTTCGCGAACGCGGATGCGCGCCCACGTCATGATCAAGACCCTTCCGCGCCAGGGCCAGGCGGCCGAAGCCGGGCTTTCCGGTATCGCCGAGGTCTCGGCCATCTACGCCATCAGCGGCGAATACGACATTATCGCCATGGTCGAGGCGTCGAACAGCGTCGAGATGAACGAACTGCTCGACCGCATCGGCCTGCTCGACGGCGTCGAACGCACGACGACCTCTGTCATCCTGGCCGCCAAGCTGGAGCGATGACCGTGATTTGGGGGGATACGACCGACTGGCTTATGGCGTTAGGCCTTATGGCCTTTGCCCTTTATGCCGGTATCAAATCGAGCTGGATTCCGCCAAGGCCAAAACCGTACTCGGTGGTCGTGACTGCGGATGACCAAGGATTCACCGCCTTCGAAGTCATGACGTGCGTATCCGTACGATGGGCCGATATCGCCCGCGTCACCCTCATCGCCACCGGCAGGGGGCCGTGGCGCGACGGCTTTTTCTACCACGTTTCGCACGCAGGCGGAGACGTCACTCTGCCCGCCCATGCCATTGGCACGCCGGCCTTTGTCGAATCCTTGCGGCGCCATCGCGATTTCGACAGTGATGCGTTCGAACAGGCAATCCGGAGCGCTTCGACCGACACCTTCGTGGTCATCGTGCGCGGCGAAGACGTGACGGCCTAAACCCGCTTCATTCCCAGAACGATCAGCAGCAGGACGAACAGGACAAGCGACACCGCCTGCCACAGCTTTTCGGGACTGGCCTGCCACCACCGCCCGCGCCGCACCGAGGCCGGCGCCGTCGACAGCATGCCGTTTTCCAGCGCGTAGACCAGCTCGAAGCCATCCTGGAAGCGTTCGCCGGCCTCGGGCGCGATGGCGGTCATCAACACATTGTCGAGCCAGGCCGGCAGGTCCCGCCGCCATTTCCACAGCGGGTGCGGCCGGCCGAAGACCGGCTTGGCGAAGCCACCGCTTTCACCGTAGGGAAACTGCCCGCCGGTGAACATGCGGTAGAGGCTGATGCCCAGCGCGAAGATGTCGGAACGTTCGTCGCCCGGCGCGCCGTCGTAGAGCTCCGGCGCCTTGTAGCTGGGCGTGCCGGGCGTGTGGTCCATCTGCGCGTCGGCATCGAGATAGGTCAGCCGGGCTACGCCGAGATCGATCAGCTTCAACCCGCCGTCGGGCAGCAGCAGGACGTTTTCGGGTTTGATATCACGATGGATGATGCCGGCGCGGTGCAAGGCCGCCACGGCCTTGGCCAGCTTGGTGGCGATGTCGAGCCCGGTCTCGAGCGTAATCGCCTCCTTGCGCTCGAGCCTGGCCTCGAGCGTCTCGCCCTCGTAGAAGGGCTGGGCGATATAGAGGCGCGTCTGGCGGCCCGGCGGCAGGGTCAGGACCCCGCCCACCAGGGCGTGCTGGACGCGGCTGGCCACCCAGGCCTCACGGGCGAAGACATTGCGCGCCGCCGCCTCGCTGCCGATCGTGTCGGGCTTGGGGAATTTCAGCAGGACGGTGCGCGGCTCCTTCTGGTCGCGCGCCCGGAAGACGCGGCTATAGTCGCCGTCGGCCAGGCGCTGTTCCAGCTTGAAGCCGTCGATGACCTCGCCGGTCGCCGGCGGTTCCTGCATCGGCAGGCGCGCGAACGCCGCGTCGAGGTCGTCGAAAGTCGCCGGCGGCAATTCCAGTACGTCGATGACCAACGCCGTGGCGTTGTCGTCGCCGTGCTTTTCCAGCGCGGTCGCCACCAGCTTGCGCGCGGTTTCCTCCGGTGCGGCGCGCGCCGCCAGGAGGGCCTCGATATCGGCGTCGCTCAACGGTCCGTGCACGCCGTCGCTCGACAGCAGCAACCTGTCGTGCGGCTGGACGTCGTTGACGCGATAGTCGATACGCAACGACTCCTCCATGCCGACGGCGCGTGTGATCAGATTGCTGTCCTCGGCCCCTTCGGGCTTGTGGTCGCGCGTCAGGAGGCTCAAACTGCCGTCGCGCAGGCGGTAGAGCCGCGTGTCGCCGGCGTGGAAGCTGTGCAGGCGATGGCCCTTGAGGACGACGCCGGTAAAGACCGCCGCCATGCCCTTCAGTTTTTCGTCCTTCTGCCCCTGCTGGTGGATCCAGTGGTTGATGCTTTCCAGCGCCCGCGCGGCCGTCTTGCGCGGCGGCAGCGCGTCGCTCTGGCTGACATAGTCGTCGATGAAGGCGCGTACGCTCAGCTCGGCGGCGACGCGCCCGCCCTTCTGGCCGCCGACCCCGTCGGCGACGGCCGCCACCAGGCCGTGATGGCGCGGCGGGCCTTCGAGATAGGCCGCGCCGAAATCCTGGTTGTCGGCGCGCGGCCCCTTTTCGCTGGCGAAGCCCGTGGCGACTTTCAGTTTCTTGTCAGGCGCGGCCATGGTCTAGAAATAGGTCGCGACGGTTTCGGCGTGGACGACGTCCGGCGCGGATACGAAGAACGGCCCGGCCAGCGCCCGCCATTGCTGGAAGTTGCCGGAACCGCGGAAGGTGACCATGTGCGCCTCGACCGTCTCCCACAGGACGCGCAGATGATAGAGGCCGGGCGTTTCGATCACCTTTTCCAGCGCCATGCCGTGGCACCCCGCGGCGCTCTCAAAGTAAGGCTTCGCGGCCGCGACGGCGGCTTCGAAGGCTTCGGCCTTCGCCGGATCGACGCGCAGGGTGGCGATTTCGGTGATCATCCAGGTCTCTCTTGTTGCGGTGCGTGCGGCCACGCGGTATTCCGCCAGTCTATTTCAGGCGGCAACGAGGGACGCAACATGAAAAAGGTCAGATGGGGCGTGTTGTCGACGGCGAAGATCGGCGTGGCCAAGGTCATTCCCGGCATGCGCAAGAGCCCCTATATCGAGGTGGCCGCCATCGCGTCGCGCGACCTGGCCGCGGCACAAGCCACGGCCGCGTCGATCGGCATCGAAAAGGCCTACGGCTCTTACGATGACCTGCTGGCCGATCCCGACATCGACGCCATCTACAATCCCCTGCCCAACCATCTGCACGTGCCCCTGACGCTGAAGGCGGCAGAGGCCGGCAAGCACGTCCTGTGCGAAAAACCGATGGCGCTGAACGCCGCCGAACTTGACCAGCTTCGAGCCGTAGACGGCAAGGTCTTGATCATGGAAGGCTTTATGGTCCGCCACTCGCTGCAATGGAACGCCGCACGCGAACAGGTCCGCAAGGGCGCGCTCGGCTCGGCCCCGCGCATGATCCAGTCCTTCTTCAGCTACAATAACCAGGACCCGGCCAATATCCGCAACAAGGTCGAATGGGGCGGCGGCGGGCTGATGGATATCGGCTGCTATCCCATCGTCGCCGGCCGCTTCTTCTTCGAGGCCGAGCCCCTGCGCGTCATGGCGATCGTCACGCGCCACGCAACCTTCGGCACCGACACGGTCACCGGCGGCCTGCTCGATTTCGGCGACGGCCGCCAGCTGACCTTCGGCGTGTCGACCGAACTGGCGCGCGCCCAGCAGCTGACCGTGTGGGGCGCCGATGCGCGCCTGACCATCCCCGTGCCCTACAACGCCCAGCCCGACGTCCCCAATATCTTCGCCATCGACACGGGCGAGGCGCTCGACGGCACGTCGGCCGAGATCTTCGAAATGGACGTCTCCGACCAGTATACGCGCATGAGCGAGGACTTCTCGCGCGCGGTTCTTGGCGAAATTCCCCTGCCCTACGGCGTCGACGACGCCCGAAAGAACATGCGCATCATCGACGCCCTGTTCCGTTCGGAGGCCTCCGGGCGCTGGGAAAACGTCGGCTAAGCCTTGTGAAGTTCGCCACAAAGCGGACACAACTCCGTCATCATGGCTTGAACACCCTGGCGCCGCAAACGCAGCCGGGATACAGGAGAGTGCGCCCAGTTCCTTAGTTTTACAGGAATGGCACGATATCAGACGCCAAATGTGCCTGTCACATTTCTGATTAACGCTTTACGGGCATTTCCGGCAACCGAACTGACTTTTTATGCCCCTTCCGGCGATGGTGCACCGCAAGGGGCAAGCCTTCGCTTCGCTTCCTGACATTATTATCATACCACCCGGGCGCAGGCGGAGTCGATTTCTTCCTCCGATCCTTGCCGCCGGGCCAAGAACAGTTAGCAGAGGTCGACATGTTGGAAGCCAACACTTTCACGGCGCAAGGCGAAGATTTTACAGCCGCAGATATTGCGGGGATCGGCGCTACCGCCGTCGAGGCTGGCCTCAGTCGCACCGCCATCATCGGCAACTTCCCGCCGCGGCAATGCGGGCTGGCGACCTTCACCCGCGACATGTACGTCTGCCTGAAGGGCGCCTTGCCCGACGCGGAATGGGACGTCATCGCCATGAACGACCCCGGCAACACCTACGCCTATCCTGCCGACGTGACGCACGAACTGCCGCAGAACGATGTCGCCGCCTATATCCGCATGGCCGACACGCTGAACGGCAACGGCACGCAGGTCCTGTTCGTCCAGCACGAGTTCGGAATCTATGGCGGACCGTCGGGTGCCTATCTCCTCGACATGCTCGACCGGCTGACCATGCCGGTCGTCACCACCCTGCACACCGTGCTGGAAACGCCCAATGACGAGCAGCGCCGCGTCATGGAAGGCCTGATCCGCGTCTCGGCGACGCTGGTGACCATGGCGCGCAAGGGCGCCGAGATCCTGAAGCGCGTCTACGACGTGCCCGATTCCAAGATCGCCATCGTGCCGCACGGCGCGCCGTCGCGGCCGCTGCGCGCCACCCGCGACTTCAAAGCGAAACTGGGCCTCGAGGACCGCAAGACGCTGATGACCTTCGGCCTGTTGTCGCCGAACAAGGGCATCGAGACGGTCATCGCCGGCATGCCGGAAATCCTGAAATCGTGCCCCGAGGCCGTCTATCTGATCATCGGCGCCACGCACCCGCACCTGGTGCGCAACGAGGGCGAAAAGTACCGCGACGGCCTGAAGGCCATGGCGCGTGAACTCGGAGTCGAGGACAGCATCCGTTTCATCGACCGCTATATCGGCGACGAGGAACTGGTCGACCTGCTGCAGGCCAGCGACGTCTACGTTACTCCGTACCTGACCGAGACCCAGATCACGTCGGGCACCCTGTCCTACGCCATCGCCGTCGGCCGGCCGGTCGTGTCGACCCCCTACTGGCACGCCACCGAAGCCCTGGCGAACGGCGTCGGCATCATCTGCCCCTTCCACGACACGGCGGCCTTCGCGCGCGCCATCTCGGGCCTGCTGGCCTCGGACGAAAAGCGCGAAGCCATGACGCGGCGCGCCTACATGTACGGCCTGTCGTCGCGCTGGTCGGCGGTAGCCGAGGCCTACATCACGCGGGCCGAAGAGGACGTCAGGCGCTTAAGCGTCGCTGAAGCGGAAAAGACCATGACCACCCGTTCCTTCACCACACTGCGCCCGGAGGCCCACGCCATCCTGCGCATGAGCGACGACACCGGCTTCTACCAGCACGGCAGGTACCGTCTGCCCGACCGCGCGCACGGCTATTGCACCGATGACAACTGCCGCGCCCTGCAGCTCCTGGCGCGCCAGTCCACCCTGGGCCGCCTGCCGGCCGAATTCGCCAAACTGGCCTATGTCTATGCCGGCTTCGTCGATCACGCCTGGACCGGCCAGGGCTTTCGCAACTTCATGAGCTTCGAGCGCAAATGGCTCGACGACGGCGGCTCGGACGATTGCTGCGCCCGGACATTGGAGGCGCTGGTCGAGACCGCGCGCTCCGACCTGCCGGCCGATATCCGCACCTGGGCGGCCGACCTGGCGCAGCGCGCCATCGCGGTCAGCGGCGACTGGACCTCGCTGCGCAGCGTCGCCATCGTGGTCAAGGCCCTGCACCGCGCCTTCGGCGTGGTCGGCAATCCGCAGGACATCCAGGCCGCCATCCGCCACCACGGCCGCATGCTGCACGACCACTACAAGCGCTTTGCCCGACCCGATCACCGGTGGCTTGAACCGTACCTTACCTACGACAATGCGCGCCTGGCCGAAGGGCTGGTCCTGGCAGGGTCCTTCCTCTCGGACGCCGATATGCTCAAGGACGGCGTGAGCGCACTGGAATGGCTGATGAAACAGCAGACCGTGCCCGTGAAAGGCTGCTTCCTGCCCGTCCCGACGTCGCGCTTCAAGGAGGACGGCCAGGTCCACCCGTTCTACGACCAGCAGCCCCTCGAGGCGCTGGCCAGCGTCGAGGCGTGTCTCACCGCGGCGCGCGTCACCCACGAGCCCGAATGGCAGGACGAGGCTTTGCGCGCCTTTGCCTGGTTCGAAGGCGAGAACAGCCAGGGCATTCCGGTGGTCACGCCCGACGGCGGCTGCTTCGACGGCCTGACGCCGCATGGCTGCAATCAGAACCAGGGCGCCGAGTCGATCCTGGCCTGGCATCTCGCCTGGACGGCGCTTAAGCTCGACCTGAAGACCGAGGTTCCGGCCGTTCCGCGCGCCGCAGTGCAAGATAAAAGCCGCGCCAACGCATGATCGCCCTTTCACCGTCCGCCCGGACGCGATATCCTGACACCGCTTGGGAGCGGGGCGGTGTCTGTCTATGGGAGACCTGAATGGACGGCAGTGCCAATACGCCCAGGGGCGCCAAGCCCCTGACTGACATGATGCAGAGTCCGATCACCCTGCGCGCCAATCCGGAACGGGTGGTCATCCGGCCTTTTCAGATCGGCATCGCGCCGTCGGATTCGGCCATGGGCGCGTTTTCGCGCGTCGGCCGCATCTGCGAGGCCATCAAGGCGCTGAGCGGCGACCAGGTGCGCAGCGTGCTGGAAGAGGTCAACCGCGACTTCACCGGCCGCCACTGGCAGACGCGCGGCATCTTCCTCGAGCGCTTCAAGCAGGTCCAGGCCATTCACGGTGGACTGGACACGCTCGACGAGGATCACAAGGCCCTGGTCGGCGCCTATTTCAGCCACGAATACAGCTACCAGGCCGCGGCGGTCATGAACCCTTCGGTCGTCGTCCACCCGGACCAGACGGGCGCGGGCAACGGCGCCGTCAACTTCATCCTGTCGACACGCACGGTCGGCGAAGGCCATATCTCGACCATCTCGTTCCGCGAAGGCACCTTCTTCGCCGACGGTTCGATCGAGATCAAGCCCGAGACCGACTTCGCCGTCGCGGCCCGCCCGCGCGACGCCCAGCCGACCGAAGGCGCCGTCACCGTGCACAGCCACCAGGCTTGCCCCGTGTCGGAAACCGTACTCTTCCCGGTGACCAACCAACAGGCCAACGGTTTGGAAGACCTGCGCATGGTCCGCTTCACGGAAGAGAACGGCAGCCAGGTCTATCTCGGCAGCTACACCGCCTATAACGGCCGCGATACACAGTGCGAATGCTTCGAGACCAGCGACTTCCGCTCGTTCCGGCTGACGCCGTTCCGCGGCGCCGCCGCGCGGCACAAGGGCCTGGCCCTGTTCCCGCGCCGGGTCAACGGACGTTATGCCGCCATCGGCCGGCTCGACCACGAAAGCCTGTTCTATCTCGAAAGCGACGACCGGCTGATCTGGAACAATGGCGACCGTATCCTCGGGCCGGAATATCCGTGGGAATTTGTGCAGATGGGCAATTGCGGCTCGCCGATCGAGCTCGACGAAGGCTGGCTGGTCCTGACGCACGGCGTCGGCGCGGTCAGGCGTTACGCATTGGGCGCGGCCCTGCTCGACAAGGACGACCCGCGCAAGGTCATCGCGCGTTCGGTCGATCCCCTGCTGTCGCCGTCGGAAGACAACCGCGAAGGCTATGTGCCCAACGTCATCTATACCTGCGGCGCCCTGCGCGTCGGCGACTGGCTGTTCATGCCCTACGGCGTGGCGGATTCCAGCATCCACTTCGCGTCGCTGAAAATCGGCGACCTTCTGGCGCATCTTGGCCTTTAAAATAAAGGCCTCTTCCCAATCACAACACGGATGAAACGCGCGGCGCGCCGGCGGTGGGCACGCGTTTCGGCATTTGCAGAACCTTGCCGTCGTCGGACGGCAAGATGTCGGGCACTGTATCCGCGCCCTCGAAGCGGCGGAATTCCAGCCCGCGCCGCGTGAACAGGCGGCAAAGCGCACCGGCGGCCAGGCAGATATCGTGGACGTCGTCCGAGCCCACAAGCCAGCGCGCATGGGCTGCCGCGCGGTCGCGGTCGTGGGCCTGCAGCGCTTCGAACAGGGCCAGGAAACTTCTTTCGTCCGGCGTGAGTTCGATATGGCCCGGCCGGCCGATACGGATCGTGCGTTTACCCTGCCCCAGGGTCCTGAGGAAGATGGTGAGACCGCACTGTCCCGCCGTGCTCAGCGGCCCGAAGGCGCGATCCATTTCCTTGACCAGGGTCCGGCACTGCGTACAGCAGCTCAGCGAGGTCCGGATCGACCAGACGAGGAAATGTTCGGTGTAGCGCAGCTGGCGCAGGTCGGAAGGGGCCATGATCGTTTCTCGCAGTTTATGCAAATGAGAATTGATCGCAAAATAGACGATGAAGCCAGCCCGTCAAGCTATTTTGAGAATGAATCGCAAATGTGATCGGGGCAGGCATAATATCAAAAGGCCTCCCGGCGGGCGCCGGGAGGCCAAAGGAATGCGGGGGAAACCCCGCGACGGCGAAGGCGCGAACCCTGCCGAATTCCAGGCAATGTGAAAACATTGCGGAAAAGCAAAACCTACTTTTCGGAACCGACTTTGCTGACCTTCGGCATCTTGCCGTTGCCGACACGGCCTTCATTGCGCAGGCGGCGGCCCTTTTCGGCCATCTTGTCATTGTGCACGGCTTCACCCAGTTCTTCTTCGGTGGCGCCGGCGGCTTCCTTGATGCTCGACTTCATCGACATGTGCAGTCTCCTTCATTGATTGTGTCGCGGCCCGTAAAGGCGCGTCTGGCAAACCGTAGCCGAGCGCCCGTAAAATTGACGCACCGGAGGCGAAGGGGCGGCATAAGAATGGGGTAAACCCGGACGCTTTACGCCGTGCAACCCTGGCTTTTACGCGCTCTTTATTTTCGATCGGCGATCCGCACATGGTGCCTTGAGGCTGGGGCCTGTAGGCTTTGTTCATCGCGTTCACGGTAGTTGGTTCGGGCTCTTCATCGCCCCCCCCTAGCCTAAGACCCGGACGACCTCCGTGAACGCGACCCCATTCTTCTCCCTGACAATTTAATCGCGTATTCGTTCCAAGGAGACCGACGCATGATTTCGACCGCTACGAAAGTCGCCGCCAACGCCACCAAGGCTTCGGCCGAGAACGACTTGAAGACTGCCGCGGACGATCTTGCGGCCCAAGGCCGCGATGCGATCGACAATGTGTCCGAATACGCCAACGAAGTCGGCCAGAAGGTGCGCGGCTTCGTCGACCGCACTATGGAATCGACCAACAAGGTCTCTTCGGGCGTGCAGGACGAAATCCGGTCGAACCCGGTGCGTTCCAGCCTGATTGCGCTGGGTGCCGGCTTCATCCTCGGCGCATTGCTGACCCGCCGCTGACTTCGCGAGGCGCCTGTACAGGGCGCCTTTTTCATGGACAGGTCCGACACGCCGTGATGCACGTGCTCACCCGGTTTCTTGAACTCTTTCTCACCAACCGCAAGCTCAGTTCGGCAAGGCCGCACGTGCTCAACGCCCTGGCGGGCCTTGCGATTGTCGTGTGCCTGAGTGTCTTCGCCACGGTCCTGGCCGCGCTTATGGTCTGCGCGCTGTTGTGGCTCGGCTACGCGCAACTGCTCGGTGCCGGAGCCGGGATCGCCATGGCCGGCACGATCGTCGCCGCCGTGTCGCTGGTTCTTGTGGCCGTGGCGGTCATCATCGCGCTGCGCGTCTGGAAGTCCGTGCACGAAGAGGTGCTTGAAGTCTTTCGTACGCAGACACCGCTTGCGCCCGTAACCGATACCGCCGGCGCCTTTCTCGACGGCATCTTCGCCGGCAGGCGGGGCAAGGTTCCGAAATCGCGTTCCGCGTAATCCTGCTTTTCTTTTTCTCCTGGCCAACTCACCCATAGGGAAGCGACTGTCTTCCTTATGGGTTTTTTATTTTTAGGCGCCCTCCCCTTATTGCTGTTTGTGATCACGCAACTTACCGTCAAACTGGGAACGTTCGCATGGACGCCGGTCGCCGTACTCAATATCCTGCTATTCCGACGGCCCGAAGGGATATAAAACGGGGAAGCCTTGCGTTAGAATAACGGCAGGCATTGGGAAAGCTGACCGGACACCATGTGGTTACCCTGGGGCATAAACGTCAAACATCTTTACCTGGCGTTCTTCAGCATCGTGTCCATTGCCCTGTGTTCCTTCACCATGATCATCTATAACCAGTACCGGACGGTCGAGGACCTGAACGCCTACACCATCCAGCAGTATGAGGCGATCCGCCAGACGCGCCTGATCCTGCTCGACCTGGTCGACATGGAAACGGGCGTGCGCGGCTACGTCATCTCCGCCGATCCGAAATTCCTGGAAACCTATGCCGGCGTCAGCGGCCGGGTACGCGCCGAGCTGTTCGGCCTGCGCGACGCCACCTATCGCGACGGCGCCTTTTTCGCCGAGACCAATGTCTGGCTCGACCGCATCGAAGATTTGCAGACGCTGCTCAACACCCAGGTCGCCTCGGTGCAGGCGCACGGCCGCGGCGCGGTCGCCGTCGCCGACCTGGAGGTCCAGCGCCAGCGCATGGACGCCTTGCGCGCATTGATGGACGCAAGCGTCAGGGCACGCCTGGACGACCTGAAGAAGCATATCAAGGACGTTGAATCGCAGAAGAGCAATTTCAGCTACATCCTGATCATCGGTACGATCCTCGGCATAGGCATCGTCCTGGCCGGCACGGTGACCATCATCAACCTCGAATCCGAGAACCAGACCATCGAGGACGAGAACAAAAAAGCCGAAGCGCGCTTCCGCATGGTGATGAACGGCATCAATGACGGGCTTTACGACCTCAACTTCATCACCGAGACCTTCTATGCCTCGCGGGAATTCAAGGCGATGCTGGGCTACGAAGACCACGAACTCGACCTCACGCCCGAAGGCGTGATCGCCATGATCCATCCCGACGACGTCGCCCAGATGCTGGAAGTGCGGCGCCAGTACATCATGCGCCAGACGCCACTGTACAACAACATCTTCCGCATGCGCCACCGCGACGGCACGTGGCGCTGGGTCATGTCGCGCGGCGTCGGCGTGTGGGACAAGTTCGGCCAGATCCGCACCCTGATCGGCACGCACACCGACATCACCGAACAGAAGCAGCGCGAAGAGGAGTTCAAGCAGCTCCACGCCGACATGGAGGCCTTCACCTACATCACGTCGCACGACATGCGCTCGCCGCTGGTCAACCTCAAGGGCTTCAGCCACGAGCTGGCCCTTGCGATCGACGAGATCGACAAGACCCTGGAACCGGCGAAGGACCAACTGGGCGAAAAGACCTGGGCGAAGCTGCAGGCCGTGCTCAAGCTGGACATCCCCGAGGCGCTGGGCTTCATCGGCAACGCGGTCGACCGCATGGACACGCTGACGACCGCTATCCTCGACCTGTCGCGCATCGGCAAGTACGTCTACCGCGAGGAGGTCGTCAGTTCGCGCGCCATCCTCGACAAGTGCCTCGGCGCGCAAAGCTACGAGATCACGGCCAAGGAGGTCGAGGTCGTTATCGGCGACATGCCCGACCTGGTCACCGACCCCCTGGCGCTTGAGCAGATCTTTTCGAACCTGCTCGACAACGCCGTCAAATACCTCCAGCCCAACCGCCCGGGCCATATCGAGATCGTGGCGCAGGAAACCGCGCGCGACTATGTCTTTTCCGTGCGCGACAACGGCCGTGGCATCGAGCCCGAGGACACTCAGAAGGTCTTCCACATCTTCCGCCGCGCCCGCAATACCGGCGACGTGCGGGGCCTGGGTCTCGGCATGGCCTTCGTCAAGGCGACGCTGCGCAAGATGTCGGGCGCCATCTGGTTCGAATCGAATGTCGGCGTCGGCACCACCTTCTATTTCAGCCTGCCCAAGAAGGTGCAGCCGGCGGCAAGCCCGGAAGCGAACAACGACGCGGGCGAACCACGCGCCTTGGCCAGTTAAGGACGCCGTCAGGAACAATCATGATCAGTCCCCTCGAAAGTCCCTTTTCCATCGTCCTCGTCGAAGACGACGCGGGCCATGCCAGCCTGATCAAGCGCAACCTGAAACGCGTCGGCGTGCAGAACCCGACCGAGCACCTGGAATCGGGCGCCGCCGCCATGGAATATTTCTTCGGCCCCGGCCAGCCCGACCGCCCCTACGACCGCATGGTCTGCGTGCTCGACCTTAATCTGCCCGATATCGACGGCTTCGAAATTCTGCGTCACCTCAAGGCCAACGAGGCAACGCGGCGCATGCCTGTCGTGATTCTCACCACGACCGATGCACCGCGCGATATCGACCGTTGCTATGCCCTGGGCTGCAACGTATTCATGACCAAGCCCGTGGGCTATGATGAGTTTTCCGAGGCCATCCGCAAGCTCGGCTTGATGATGACCGTTGTGCGCGTGCCCCATATCCATGACTGACACCCTGATACCGATGCCGCTCGACTCCGATCCCGAGATTCAACCGCAGTCAGGCATGCAGACCATCCTCTATATCGAGGACGACGCCGCCCTGGCTCGCCTGCTGCAACGGCGCATGGACCGGGCGGGCCTGACGATCGACACGGCGGAAACGGCGGAAATCGCACTGGACATCATCACCGGCGGCAAACATTACGACCTGCTGCTGGTCGACTACAACCTGCCGGGCATGAGCGGCCTGGAATTCCTGGAAAAGCTGGGCGCCATCCCCAACTCTCCACCCGCCGTCATCCTGACCGTCGGCGGCGACGAGCGCATCGCGCTGGAGGCGCTGCAACGCGGCGCCGCAGACTACGCCGTCAAGGACGTCAACCAGACCTATCTCGACCTCCTGCCCGCCATCATGCAGGCCGCCTACACCAAGGAACGGCTGTTGCGCGAGAACGCGCGGCAACGCGAGGAGCTGATGCTGGCCAAGGAGCGCGCCGAGCAGGCCAGCGAGGCCAAGAGCCGCTTCCTGGCGACCATGAGCCATGAGATTCGCACGCCGATGAACGTGGTCACGGGCCTGGCGACCGTCCTGGCCAAGTCGCAGCTCAACCCCGATCAGAAGAAGATCGTGGAGACCTTGCGCACCAATGCCGACCTGCTGCTCAAGCTGATCAACGACCTGCTCGACATCAGCCGCATCGAGGATGATCGCGTCGCGCTCGAAAGCATCCGCTACCAGCCCGCCGAGATTCTCAAGGACATCCATCTGATGTTCGAGCCCGACGCCAACCGCAAGGGCCTGCGCCTCGAACTGGAAGACCGGACGGGCGGCGACGTGCTGATGGGCGACCGCACGCGGCTGCAACAGGTCCTGATGAACCTGGTCAGCAACGCGCTGAAGTTCACGGACAGCGGCCAGATCGTCATCGCCGCCGAAACCAGGCCCGATAGCGACGGCCAGGTCGTCCTGGACCTGAGCGTGCGCGACACCGGCATCGGCATTTCAGCCGACAAGCTGCCGCTGATCTTCGACAAGTTCACGCAGGCCGACGAGACCATCACCCGACGGTTCGGCGGTTCGGGACTGGGCCTGTCGATCGCGCGCTCGCTGGTCGAGCTGATGGGCGGGACGATCCGCGTCGAAAGCCACCAGGGCGAAGGCTCGAGCTTCTTCGTCACCCTGCGCCAGGACCGCGCGGGAGAGCTCGAAGCCGTCGATACCGCGGCGGCGGCCCGCACCCTTCCGGCTTCGCTGTCGTCGCTGCTGGCGCCGCGCAATGTGCACAGGCCCGTGCTCGGCGAAAACGGGCGCCCCCTGGTGCTGATCGTCGAGGACTATGCACCCAACATCATGGTGCTGAGCCTGATGCTCGAGGAACTGGGCTACGACACGATATCGGCGGCGTCCGGCACCGACGCCATCGACATCATCAAGGCCACGGCCGGCCCGCACTACGCCATCCTGATGGACGTGCAGATGCAGGGCATGGACGGCTTGGAGACGACGCGCTGGATCCGCGACCTCGAGGCCGCCAAGGAGGTGACCGGCCGCGGCTACCGCAACACCATCATCGGGGTCACGGCGCATGCCCTTGCCGGCGACCGCGAACGCTGCCTGCAAGCCGGCATGGACGACTATATTTCCAAGCCCGTCCTGCCCGATATCCTGGCACTCAAGCTGGGCCAACTGCGCTGACGGCCGTTGCGATAGGGTACGGATTATATACCCTCTTACCGGCTCCTTACACGCGGTTTCTCCCTTAGACACTGAGCCTTTGCAGCCTTTTCCCTATCGTCGGGCGATATCGCAACGACAAAGGGATTTCGCCATGTCCGCCCACCAACTGGGACCGAACGATCCACCGGATCCGGACGTCAACGAACCGGAAGTGCCGGCCAACGATCCCGTGGTCCCGCCGGAGGGCCTGCCCCCCGAGGTCCTGCCCGACATTCCGCCGGTCGACCGGCCCGAAATCTGATTTTATCCGGGAGTTTCCAATGCCCAGCCCCTACCCCGTGCCCGACCGCAAGCCCGACTACGCCCATCAGGTCCGCTATGACGGTGACTTCTACGACGACGACCTGCCGCCAGAACTGTTCGATTCGCAGGAAGACCAGGAAGAACTGGCGGTCTTCAAGACGATCGCCGAGCATATCAACGAATAGGGAGCGGCACGAATGAACGCACTCGGACGTCTTCTCGCCATCGCGCTCGTCCTCCTGCTCATCATTTTTGCCGCCGCGTGGCTGCTGAACCGGCACGACCGCAGGACTCCGGGGGAAAAGCTGGGCGAGGCCGTCGACTCCGGCGTCGCGACCGTCGCCAGCGCCACCAGCGAGATTGCCGACAATTCGGCCGTGTCGAGCGCCGGTTCCGCGATTTCGAAAGCCGGTGAAGCCACCGGGTCGGCCGTGTCGAAGGCCGGGGATGCCGCTTCGTCCGCCCTGTCCGAAGCCTCGGAAGACGTCAAGGCCGCGTCGAACCGGCAGAAGCAGCAGGAGCGCCGGGATGCCCAGTCATCGAGTTCTTCCAGGCGCTATTGATCTACCCCCGGCGACCGAATCCGCCGGATTGCCGGGGCCGGGGCCGGATTCCCTTTTTCCGCACCGATTTGTCGCACGCCTTGATTGCCCACGGCGAGCATTGTTGTTATGAACGCCCATATGTCTCCCGATGATTTGTCATCGCTTTCGCACGACGAGATGCGCGAGTATCTGCACCGCCAGATGCTGTCGTCGGTATCCCACGACCTGAAGACTCCGCTGGCGACCATCATCGGCTCGCTCGAAGTCATGACGATGCTCTACGACAAGCTGCCGGAAGAAAAGCGGCGCTCGCTGATCGGCTCGGCCCTGACCGAGGCTTTCCGCCTCGACTACTTCATCACCAACATCCTCGACATGGCCAAGTTCGAAGCCTCGGCCGTCAAGCCGCGTTTCGAGGCCTGCCGCATGGCCCAGATGATCCAGGACAGCCTGTCGCGCCTCGGGCCGCTCAAGACGCGCGGCGAGTTGGAGATCCGCGCCGTCGGCGACCGCGACGAGGTCTGGACCGACCCGATGCTGGGCAGCCGTGCGATCGGCCTTGTGCTGCACAATGCCTTCAAGCACGGGGTCCGCAAATACGGCGGCGAAGACCCCTATGTCGAGATCGAGCACGGCGTCGTGGGCGCCGTCGGGGGCGCCGCCGGGGGCGCCGCCGGGGGCAATGAAGGCTTCGTGCGCATCCGCGACCATGGCGATGGCATCCCCCAGGACAAGCAGGCCATGGTGTTCGACAAATATATGCGGCTGCAGCGCGCCGACCAGCAGAACGCCGGCACGGGCCTGGGCCTGACCATCTGCCGGCACATCATGCGCCTCCTCGACGGCCGCATCGAACTGACCAACCATCCGGAAGGCGGCGCCGTCTTCACCCTGTTCTACCGCGATCACAGGGCGGCTTAAGTTTGAAATGGCCCAATAAAAAAGCCCCGCACATGGCGGGGCTTTTTTATTGGGCGGGCACCGAGCCTTAAAGCGGCGGGTTCGCGCTGCGGCCGGTGATCATGCGGTAGACCAGGCTGGCGACGAAGAGCACCACGAAGATGACGGCGATAAACTTGGCGATGGCGGCGAAGGTGCCGGCCATACCCGTAAAGCCGAGGAAGGCCGCGATCACGGCCAGAATGAAAAAGGTAACGATCCAGTTCAGCATGTAGCCTCTCCTTTTGGAATAGCCGGCGCGAAAACCCGCACCCTTGTCTCTGTATCCAGCTTAGAAAACCGGCCATAAATATACAAAAGGCGACAGAAACCCCTTACGTAAGAGCGGTATAAGGCGGTTTATGCGACCCGGGCATGATGCTCTAAAAAGAAACCCCGACGTTTGCACGTCGGGGGATGAAGTTGTCGGCACTCAGGGGAAAAGAGAACTATTCGACAAGGTCCATGCGGTACCCGATACCGGATTCCGAGACGATCGACTTGCCGAGACCTTCGCGTGTTTCCAGCTTGTCGCGGACCTGACCGATATAGACGCGCAGATACTGTGTGTCCTCGAGGTGGGCAGGGCCCCACACCTCCTTCAGGATCTGCTTGTGCGTCAGCATGCGGCCGCGGTTGACCAGGAAGTAGCGCAGGAGATCGTATTCCTTGGGCGTGAACGCCACGCGCTCGTTGTCGATATAGACTTCGTGACGCACCAGATCCATGCGGATCGGGCCATGCACGATTTCGGGCTCGCCGACCTCCTTGACTGCGGACTTGCGCAGGTTGGCGTTGATGCGCGCCAGCAGGACTTCAGCACTGAAAGGCTTGGTGACGTAGTCGTCGGCGCCGGTATTGAGCGCGGGCGCGGCGTCCGAATCCTCGGCGCGCGCCGTCAGGACGACGATGGGAACATTCGACCATTCACGAATTTTGGCAATGACCTCCTTGCCGTCGATATCGGGCAGGCCGAGGTCGAGGAGGATCAGGTCGGGACGCACAGATGCGGAAAGACGCAAAGCCTGTTTGCCGCTGTCGCATTCGCAGACCTTGAAGTCGGCGGCGTCAAGAAAGATGCTGAGCATTTTGCGGATTTCTTCTTCGTCATCCACAATCAGGATCGTGTTCTTCTTCTCGAGCATGTGCGACCCGCGGTCCCTCTCAGATGGTATCTACGCCTGGTTCGAGGAGTAGGTTCAGAAAAATAAAAATTAAATACGGACCTCGACTTACGTCAGAATCCGTCATTTTTTCGAGGTATTATTTTACTTCATTCCGGCTGGCGGCGGTGTCGACGAATCCGGCCAGCGCCACATCCTTTTCGGTCACGCCGCCGACGTCGTGCGTGGACAGAAGAACCGAGACCTTGTCGTAGACGTTCGACCAGTCGGGATGGTGGTCGCGGCGGTCGGCCTCACCGGCGACCTCGGTCATGAAGGCGAAGGCGTGTTTGAAATCGGGAAAGACCAACTCACGGAAGAGCGAATCGCCTTCCACCTGCCACAGCGGCAGGTCGCGGCGGGCCTTTTCGAGCTGTTCGGCGTTAAGTTTCGGCATGCCGGGGAGTCTCCTGTCCGCTTATACGGCCATTAGGGCACAACCGGCAAGGGTCAGCCAGGCCTACCCAATCAACGCTTGGTGATAAGCCCCGGTGCCGCGGGTGAATATCCGGTCGGTCGCCAGAACCTGCGACGCCGCAATATCCGGCAGCGCCGCCAGTTCGTCGTAGACCGGGGCGAAATCGGTGCTGGCGAAGTCGAGCAGGCTGTCGAGCGAAGGCAGGACAAAGTAGCTCTCCTGGAACTCGTCGATACGGTAGAGTGTCCGCATGACGCGCCGGAGGTCGAAACCGATGCGGTTGGGCGATGGCGATTCGAGCGCAAAGGTCGTTTCCGAAAACGACGACAGGATGCCGGCGCCGTAGACGCGCACGGCGCCCGCCTCCTCCACAAGCCCGAATTCGACCGTGTACCAGTAGAGCCTGGCCAGGCGATCGAGGACGCCCAGGCGTTCGGCGCGCTTTCCGCCCTCGCCATAGGCCTGCATGAAATCGGCCATGACCGGGTTCATCAGCATCGGTACGTGGCCGAAGACGTCGTGGAAGACGTCCGGCTCCTGCAGGTAGTCGAGTTCGTGCGCCTTGCGGATGAACTGGCCGGCGGGAAAGCGGCGATTGGCCAGGTGATCGAAAAAGACGTCGTTCGGCACCATGCCGGGCACGGCGACGATTTGCCAGCCCGTGCGCGCGGTCAAGATATCACTCAGTTTCTCGAAATCCGGAATCGCATCGGCGCCGATGGGCAAGGCGTCGAGACCGTCGAGATAGGCTTTCGCTGCCCGGCCGGGCAGCAGGCGGACCTGACGGGCATAGAGGCTCTGCCAGGTAGCGTGCTCTTCCGGCGTATAGGCGGCCCAATCCTGGTCGATCGTCCAGTCGGGACGGGCCGGCACATAGCCGCCGACAATTCCATGCTTTTCCGAAGCGGGCATCGAGTCCATGGCGTATCCTCTTTCACGCGAGAAGCATGCGCCGAATTAGTTTCATTTGCAAATAAAAGTGCCGTGAGTTGAGACAACCCACGGCAGCGACTTTGTCAACGGCGACCAAGCAAGGTCAATCGCCGTCGGAATTATAAACCTGTGTCTGCGATCAATTTCTTCATGGCGTCGAGATAGCCGATATAGGCGGTGCGGCCGGCGTCGGTCAGGGCCACGCTGGTCTGCGGTTTTTTGCCGACGAAGGCCTTGTCTATGGCGACATAGCCGGCTTCCTCGAGCTTGCGCAACTGTACCGACAGATTGCCGTCCGTGGCCTGGAGGCGGGTTTTCAGCAGGGTAAAATCGGCCGAGCCGGCGGTCGACAAAAAAGCCATGATTCCCAACCGCAACCGCCCGTGAATGACGTCGTCGAGCGAGTCGATGCTGAAGGAATCCATGATCTACGCCTTCTCGGCGCGCATCAGGGCATAGCCCGGGATCATGGCGAACAGCACCAGCGCCGCGGCATAGGCCAGGAGCTGTTCCGGACGGTTGGTCAACAGACACAAGGTCGGTGCGCCGGCAAAGCACCCGAGGGCCACCATGCGCAGCCAGCTCGTGCCCGAGGCCGTGGCGCTGACCCACCAGCCGACGCCGTAAAGGACCAGGACGACCGGCGCCAACAGGAAGGACATGGTGTTGAATTCGGCCGGGGCCATATTGGCCATGACGATCATGGCGGAAAAGAAGGACAGCAGGCCCAGTGCCACCGCCGACCACGCCGAATGCGACGCGCGGCTGCCCGGCGCCTCCGCGCACTTGCGCCCGCTGACCGTCATGGCGATGATGACGGCGTAGGCCAGGCTGACGCCCAGCCAGAGCCCCGCCGACACCCACAGGCCCTGCGGCAGATAGCCTTTGATGATGGCGTATTGACCGATGGCGGCGGCGCCATACAGCAGCCCCGCCCAGAACAGATTGGCGCCGTTTCGCAACGGCCCGCGCCCGCCGGACACGGCCAGCGACTTCATATAGGCGATTTCGGATTCGAGTTGGTCGGTCGTCATGGCGCATGGCCTCCTCAGCAGCGATGTTGAGATCATACTAAAGAACTTTATTTTGTAAAGTACTTTTTGAGGCATGAAATTCCATGCCTTGTCAGACCCGAAAAAAGGGATAGTTTCACGGGATATCTCTATTCCCGTTTCTGTCTTTTTGGGGGGGCAACCGTGCGCGTTTCATCCAAATCACTATATGTGGCCGCGACCCTGGCCATCATGGCCGCATTCGCTCAGTCCTCGCAGGCCCAGATGACCACCGTCGCCAAGTCCGTCGCCTCCAATCCCAACACCACTGACAGGAACGCCCCCGATCCCCGCGCCTATCTCGACGACATCGAAGGCGAGAAGGCCCTCAGCTGGGTCAAGGCGCACAACCAGACGACCTTCGACCGCCTGTCGAAGGACCCGCGTTTCGCGCAGTACGAAGCCGATATGCTGAAAATCGTCGAGGCCACCGACCGGCTGGCGATTCCGACGTTTGCGAAGCATGGCCACGTCGATAACTTCTGGCAGGATCCCGAGCACAAGCAGGGCATCTGGCGCCGAACGACGTGGGAGTCGTACAGGTCCGGCACGCCGCAGTGGGAGACCCTGCTGGATTTCGACGCCCTGTCCAAGGCCGACGGCAAGACCTGGGTCTATCACGGCGCCGATTGCCTGCCGCCGGAACAGCGTTACTGCCTGGTCAGCCTGTCGGACGGCGGCACCGACGCCGACATCGTGCGCGAGTTCGATACGGTGACGAAGACCTTTGTGAAAGGCGGCTTCGAACTGCCCGCCGGCAAGCAATCGGTCAGCTGGCTCGATCGCGACACCATCTACATTTCGCGCGAATGGCAACCCGGCGACGTCACGACGTCGGGCTACGCCTTCATCACCAAGTCGCTGAAGCGCGGCCAGTCGCTCGACCAGGCGGTGGAAATCTTCCGCGGTGAAAAGAGCGACGTGTCGGCCGGGCGGTATGTCTTGCGCGACATCGACGGCAAGTACGTGATGGACGTGTCCTATCGCGGCCTCGACTTCTTCCACACCCTGCAGACCTTCTACGGTCCGAACGGCCCGGTCGTCCTGCCCCTGCCGCAGACCACCGACCTCAGCACCTATTACAAGGGCCAGGCCGTGTTCCGGTTGAAAGACGACTGGACCTCGGCCAAGGGCACGGTTTTCAAAAGCGGTTCGATCGTCGCCGCCGACCTTAAGGCGGCCGTCGCCGATCCGGCGCATATGGAGCCCGTCGTCGTCTTCGCGCCGGACGAACACCAGTCGGTCGACACGGTGACCGAGACCCATGGCCGCCTGGTCCTGGCCATCCTGTCGAACGTGACCGGCCAGGTGCTGAGCTTCGACTATTCAAACGGCAAGTGGTCGTCACGGGCGATCGCCCTGCCCGCCAATTCGACCCTGGCCATCGCCTCGGCCGACGACGAAAGCGACCACCTGTTCGTCACGGCCTCGGGCTTCCTGGAACCGGCGACGCTGTATCGCGCCGATGCCGCGTCCGGGAGCGTGGAAAAGATAAAGGCCTCGCCCGAGCGCTTCAACGCCGAAGGCCTGCAGGTCCAGCAGTTCTGGACGACGTCGAAGGACGGCACCAAGGTGCCCTACTTCCTGGTGGCGCGCAAAGACATCAAGCTCGACGGTTCGACACCCACCCTGCTCTACGCCTATGGCGGTTTCGAAGTCTCCATGCTGCCGGACTATTCGGGCGGCATCGGCAAGCTGTGGCTGGAAAAGGGCGGCGCCTACGTGCTGGCCAATATCCGCGGCGGCGGCGAGTTCGGACCCAAATGGCACGAAGCCGGGCTGAAGACCCACCGTCAGCGCATCTATGACGATTTCCAGGCGGTGGCGGAGGACCTGATCGCGCGCAAGGTGACGACGACGCGCCGCCTCGGCATCATGGGCGGCTCGAACGGCGGGCTTCTGATGGGCGTGCAACTGACGCAGCGTCCCGACCTTTGGAATGCCGTGGTCGTGCAGGTTCCCCTGCTCGACATGGTCAACTTCACGCACATGTCGGCCGGCGCCTCGTGGCAGGGCGAATACGGCAATCCCGACGATCCGGTCGAGGGCGCCTTCCTGCGCTCGATCTCGCCGTATCACAACGTCAAGGCCGGCGTCGCCTACCCTGAGCCCTTCTTCGAGACCTCGACCAAGGACGACCGCGTCGGCCCGGTCCACGCGCGCAAGATGGCCGCCCTGTTCGAGGATATGGGCCTGCCCTTCCTCTATTATGAGAACATGGAAGGCGGCCACGCTGCCGCGGCCAACCTGAAGGAACGGGCGCACCGCAATGCGCTGGAATTCACCTACCTGGCGCAAAAGCTGATGGATTAGAGATTGCGCGCGTTGGACAGGCGACAGTCGTATCGCTAAGATACTTTGATGAGTGTTGCCTTTACCCGCGACGAGGACCACGAGGCGGCCGCCGCCAACCTGCCCGACCGCCCGATTTCATCCCATCCCAACCTGGTTACGCCGCAAGGCCTGGCCCAGCTGGAGGCCGCCTTTGCGCAAGCCCGTGCCGCCTATGTGACGGCGCAGGCGTCCGGCGAGGTCAGCGACGATCGCACCGCCATGGCGCGGGCAACGCGGGATTTGCGCTATTATACCGCCCGGCTGGCTTCGGCTCAGCGGATCCCGCCCGTGGACAGGCCGCAAACGGTGGTGTTCGGTTGCACGGTGACGATCGCGCGCGAAGACGGACGGGAACAGGCATTCCGCATCGTCGGCGAGGACGAGGCCGATCCTCGCACCGGCAGTATCGGCTATGTGTCGCCCCTCGCCCAGGCCTTGATGGGCAAGAGCGTCGGCGATGAGGCCGTGGTCGCCGGCGCCGGCGTCGAGGTGGTGGCAATCGCGTAAGCGCCGGGAAACGGCCGGCTTTTAGCCCTGCTGCTCGTGTGCGAAGGACGGGAACAGGCTGGCCTCGAAATCGACCAGGATGTCGGCGTATTCGACGCTTTCCAGGGGCCTGGAATTGTTGGCCAGCACGCGCGCCATGCGGAAATTCCAGAACGACACGATGTGGTTGAGGATGCCCAGCTTTTCGCCCAGTTGCAGGAAGAGCGTCGAGCCCTGCATCAGGAAGCGGCGGAAGGGCTCGGGGTTCCGGTCGACCGCCATGGCGTGATAGACCTCGTCATAGCGTTCCAGAAGCTTGCCGCTTTCCTGGATCGTCTTGATCAGCGCGCGGGCGACGCGCGGCCGCGAACGCTTGAGATAGTTGCGCACCACGTCGTCGTGCGTGCCGACAGGCTTGTAGCCCGACAGGCCCGCCATGACCTCGCGGATCTGGTCCTGCAAGCGGACATAGGCCCATTTGTAATAGAGGAAGCCGCGCCAGCACATGATGCCGTTCGAGAACTGGTCGTCGGTCATGCCCAGCGTGTCCTTGAGCGGCCAAAGTTCACGGTCGAGCGTGTCGGACAGGATCTTCGAGCCGAAACGCGCCGCCCCCTGGACCGCCTCCGCGCCGAGCGCCGCCAGCACGAGGTTTTCCACCTCCTGCGCCGTAAAGGTCGCCATGCTGTTGAGGTCGTCCGGTGAAATCTGGAAATATTTCGGCGACGGACGCACATTGATCATCAGAAGGTGCTGGCGCAGCAGGAAGGGATCGAGCGACGGCAGGTTGTCGAGCGTGCGCAGGATGTCGATATCGCGGCTCTTCAGCAGGTCCTCGATCGACAGATAGGTCTTCACCAGCTGTTCGAAGTGCTGCTGGCGCACGAACAGGGTGCGGCCGCCCAACGACAGGTCGTAGGGGTCGAAGGGCAGGATGATCTTGGTCACCGACTGGCGGGTCGACGGGAACAGGTGGCGTTCGTCGACGCGCAGATTGTGCTTGATGATGATGGCGCGGTTGAGCGCCGAGTTCTCGAAGAGCGGGTTTTCCTTGTAATCGTCGTCTTCGCGGAACTGGCGGTAGATGCGCGACAGGTTGAGGATACGGTTGCTGGAGCCGCCGTGGGTCAGATGCGCCAGGTTGCGCAGTTCCCGCGTGGTATTGAAACTGCTGTCGGCCAGGCGGGCCATGATCGGGGCTTCGACAAACACGTACTATTCCTTAACCAAAAAAGAGCGGGCTTTAGGCCCGCTTCTCTTCCTCATCCCTGGCGACAACCGCCAGCGAGTCTTCGAAGTCCATCAGGATGTCGGCGTATTCCATCGGCGACAGGCGCTGATGATCGAGCGCCTGGCTCATCCGGTAGGACCAGAATGAGCCGATATGGCTCAATATTCCGATGTTTTCGCCCAGCTCGAAGAACAGCTCTGGTCCATCGAGCAGGAAGCGGCGGAACGGCCCCGCATTCTCGCCTTCCACCAGGGCGTGATAGGCCTGGTCGTAGACGGCCATGGTGCGGCCGACATTGGCGATGGCGTCGACGATCTTGCGCGCCAGGCGCGGGCGGACCTCGCGCAGATATTCGCGCAGGGCCTCGTCGGCGCCGCCCTGCGGCTGATAGGTTGCAAGACCTTCAAGCACGCGGCGCATCTCGTCTTGCAGTTCGAGGTGGCGCCATTTGAAATAGAGGAAGCCGCGCCACGAAAAGATGCCGTCGGAAAACTCGTCTTCCGACATGCGCAGCACGCGGCGCAAGGGCGCCAGTTCCTTATCGAGCTCGTCGGCCAGTATCTTGCCGGTCAGCTTGACGCCGGCGTCGCCGGAAAAGCCGTCGCCGAAGGCGGTGACGACCAGGCGCTCGATCTCGGCATTGGCGAAGCCAACCATGCGCTGGACGTCGAAGGGCGAAATCTTGAGATAGCAGCCGCCGGGCTTGAACCCGTTGCGGCTCAGGTGTTCGCGCACCAGGAAAGGGTCGAGCGAAGGCAACTGGTCGAGCAGGCGAAGGATCTGGATATCGGGAATCGACATGATATCGTCCATGCCGAAATAGCTGCGGCAGAAGCCGTCGAAGCCCATCTGGTTGACCAGGATCGAGCGCCCGCCCAGCTTCAGGTCGTGCGGATCGAAAGGCAGGATGATCTTGGTCGCCGTGCGCTTGGCCCGGCCGAACAGGTCGCGTTCGTTGGCGCGCAGGGTGTGCTTGACCAGGATGCACTTGTTGAGCTGCGAGTCGCGAAAGAAGGGCTTGAGCTGGTATTCCTTATCGCGCGCCGAGGTCAGATAGATGTGCGACAGGTTGAGCACGCGACTGGTCGAGGCGCGCTCGCCCAGATTGGCCAGGTTGCGCACATCGCGGTTGTTGGCGTTCTGCGCCGCCTGTGTGGCCTGGGTGGCCGCGTTATTGGAAACGAATGCGTTCATGCCAGCGATTTCCGGCCCTCGGTGCGCTTGGCGACCAGGGTGTCGAGGTGGCGGACAATGCCGTTGGCCAGGGCCTCCTGGCCGTACGGGACTTCATTGAGGCGGATCAGGGCGTCGAGGTGGACGTCGACGACCTCGGCGTCGGCCTCGCGGCCGAACAGCCCGATATAGGCGTTGAGCGACTGCGCGGCGCGTTCCATCAGGCCGAGGCGGATTTCCTGGGCCTGGCGTTCGGCGTCGACCATGTCGCGAACCTTGCGCTCGACCTCACGCGCGGCCATGCGGCCCCCGGACTTGAGCGAGTCGCGTAAACCGTCGAGTACGATGCTCGACGGTTTCATCGGCACCGGTTGGGCGGTCGCCGCCTTGTCCTCGGCGCGCTGCAGCAGGCCGGGATAGTTTTCGGCGCGGCGGCGGCGGCGATCGGGACCGTTAAAGGCGGGCGAGGCGACAAACTTGCGTTTTTGCGTCAGCGAGCCGCAGATCGCCCTGAGCAGCGAGGCGGTCGAAAACGGCTTGACGACGAAGGCGTTGACCCCGGCATTGCGCGCGGCGGTAACGTCGCGCGCGCGCTGACGCGCCGTCAGCATGACGATCGGCACTTCGGGGTTGCTGAAACGGGGGTCGGTCTTGTGGGCGGCGGCGCGGATCTGACGCACCAGGTCCAGTCCCGACATGCCCGGCAGATTCCAGTCGAGCAGCAGGATGTCGGGGTTGTGGCCCTGCATCTGGACAACGGCCTCTTCGGCGTCGCGCGCGAAGTCGACATTGTCGAAACCCGTGGCGCGCAAAAGCTCGATCACCAGCCGGCGCGACGCGTCATTGTCCTCGACCACCAGCACGGCGACGCGGGCACAGTCAATCTTGCTGAGCAGCCGCATCGTGTGGGCGTGGTGAGACGTCATACAGGGGCCTTTGCCTTGGGAGAGCGATACGGTCGGACCGCACCACCGGATATCATTGCCACAAACCCCTTAATCGGCGGTTGATCAACACGTTGTTTTTTATGGTTAAATTTTTATAAACTTCGTTTCAACCGTCCCTTAACCCACGGCCTCTATCGTCACAGCATGCATCGCCCCACGACTCGTCGCGCCTTCCTTGCCTGCCTTGTTCTGCCGGCCACCATTCTGGCTGCGCCGGCGCTCGCCTCCGAGCCCAAGAAGAAGGGGGGAGGCCCGGGCTATACGCAGTTTCCGATGATGAACGTTTTCACGGCGGCGCAAGGCGGACGGCACGGCAATTTGAGCCTCGACATGGGCCTGTACGCCAACGACCCGAAGATGGTCGACCGCATCAAACTGTACATGCCGCGGCTGAAGGATGCCTATATCAGCAAGCTGCAGGCCTACGCCGCCAATCTCAACACCTCCAGCATGGTCGACGCCGACTATCTGGCGGTGCAGCTGCAGACCGCCACGGACACCGTGCTCGGCCAAAAGGGCGCCAAGGTGCTGATCGGCTCGATCCTCCTGAATTAGTTTTTCCGCATTGCACACGGTGTCAAACGGGGCCATAATTTCGCTGAAATAGACCCTTTGCGGCAGGGATGAGCATGAGCCAAGACGAGACCCGGGGACCGTTCGAAGCCAATCTCAACATGATGGGCGCCCACCAGCAGCTGGCGGCGCGCAGCCTGATCAACATGATCGAAATGATCACGGCGACCTCGCAGCGCTACGCCGAGGAAACTTCAGCGTTCACGCGCGAAGCCTTCGACCTGATGAAGGAAGCGGCCAACACCCACGATCCCGCCGCCCTGGCCGACCTGCAGCAGCGCTGGACGCGGACCTGCGTCAAATACGGCCAGGACCGCACCCGCGCCGCGATGAATTTCGTCGAACAATGCGGCAAGCAAGCGCTTAACACCGCCGCCGAGACTCCTCCCCCCACCAAGGACTAACTCTATGACACAACTGGCAGGCAAGACGGCGCTGGTCACGGGCTCGACCAGCGGCATCGGCATGGGAATCGCCAAGGCGCTGGCCGCGCAAGGTGCCAACATCATCCTCAACGGCTTCGGCGACGCCGCCGCCATCGAGGCCGAGCGCGCCCGGATCGCCAAAGACAACGGCGTCGAGGTCGTCTACGACGGCGCCGACATGACCAAGGCCGACCAGATCGAGGCGCTGGTCTCTGGCACCGCCGCGAAGCTCGGCGGCATCGATATCCTGGTCAACAATGCCGGCGTCCAGCACGTTTCGCCGATCGAGGACTTTCCGCCGGAAAAATGGGACCTGATCATCGGCCTGAACCTGACCTCGGCCTTCCACACCACGCGCCTGGCCTTCCCCGGCATGAAGGCGAAGAAGTGGGGCCGCATCGTCAATATCGCCTCGGCGCACGCCCTGGTCGCCTCGCCGTTCAAGTCGGCCTATGTCGCCGCCAAGCACGGCCTGCTGGGCTTTACCAAGACCATAGCGCTGGAAGGCGCGACGTCCGGTGTCACCTGCAACGCCATCTGCCCGGGCTACGTGAAGACGCCTCTGGTCGAGAAACAGATCCCCGACACCGCCAAGGCGCGCGGCATGACCGAAGAGCAGGTGATCCGCGACGTCATCCTGGCCGCGCAGCCGACCAAACAGTTCGTCACCGTCGAGCAGGTGGCGGCGCTCGCCGCCTTCCTGTGTTCGGACGCCGCCTCGCAGATCAACGGCGCGCCGCTCAGCATCGACGGCGGCTGGGTGGCGGAATAGGCCGCAACGGACCGCCTGGCGCAAAATAGCCCGAAGCTCGTGGAATTGTGGCAACCTTATGGTCTTTTTATAAAATCGCAGTGCCTACCGAACGGCTTACCTATGCGTCGCAGTGCAATACTTTTTCACGTCTTTGTGAGAAGGGACCTCCACCGTGAAAACCAGCATGACTTCCAAGCTTCTGCCGCTCGTCGCCGCCGCGCTCGCCCTGACCGCCGCTGCCTGCTCGAAGCCCGCCGAAACCACCACCACGACGGAGACCTCGACCGAGGTTGCCGCACCTGCCGACACCGGCACGGCCATGTCGGCCGATTCGGGCGCGGCTACGTCGACCACGACCACGACGACGACCAGCTCGTCGATGTAATTCCTTTCGCCGGCCGCGGCGAAACAAAAACAGGCGCGCCACACCCCGGGTGGCGCGCCTGTTGCTTTATATGCGCTCGGGCTCACGGCACGAGCGACGGCGTGCAGTCGCAGGCTCTGTGTTGCGAAGAACGCAACGCGGAAGACGCGCTACTCCACCTCCGCCACGACCTTGGCCAGGTTTTCTCTCGCCTCGTCGGCGGCGCGCTGGCGTTCCCACATCGAAGCGTAAAGCCCCTCCAGGCGCAACAATTCGTGGTGACGGCCGCGTTCGGCCACCACGCCGTCCTTCAGCACCAGGATCTCGTCGGCATTGACCACGGTCGACAGGCGGTGCGCGATGACCAGGGTCGTGCGGTTCTTCGAGACATCGTCGAGCGAGGCCTGGATTTCGCGCTCGGTGTGGGTGTCGAGCGCCGAGGTCGCCTCGTCGAGAATCAGGATCGGCGGCGATTTCAGCAGCGTGCGCGCGATGGCTACGCGCTGCTTTTCCCCGCCCGACAGCTTCAGCCCGCGTTCGCCGACCTCGGTCTCGTAGCCCTTGGACAGTTTCGATATGAAATCGGCGATCTGGGCGCGCTCGGCCGCGTCTTCGATCTCCTCGCGTGAAGCGCCGAACTTGCCATAGCCGATATTGTAGGCGACCGTGTCGTTGAACAGCACCGTATCCTGCGGCACCATGCCGATGGCGCGCCTGAGGCTGGATTGACTGACCTCCCGGATATCCTGGCCGTCGATCTCGATCGAACCGCCCTTGACGTCGTAGAAACGGAACAGGAGGCGCGAAATGGTCGACTTGCCGGCGCCCGAAGGGCCTACGATGGCGACCGTCTTGCCGGCCGGGACTTCGAAGCTGACGCCTTTCAGGATCGCGCGGTCGGGATCGTACGAGAAATGGACGTCCTTGAAGACGACAGCGCCGTTTTCGACCTGGAGCTCTCTGGCGCTGGCCGAATCGACCACCTCTTCCGGCTCGTCCAGCAGCTTGAACATGGCATCCATATCGATGAGGCCGACCGAGATTTCGCGGTAGAGCGTACCGATGAAGTTCAGCGGGATCGCCAGCTGCAGCATGTAGGTGTTGACCATCATCAGGTGGCCAATCGTCTTGGTGCCGTGGACGACCTCATAGGCCGACATGACCAGCACGACCGTCATGCCGGCGCCGAAGATCAGCGCCTGGCCGATATTGAGCCAGGCCAGCGACATATAGGTCTTGATCGCCGCCTGTTCGTACTTGGCCGTGGCGCGGTTGTAGCGGGCGGATTCGTGATGCACGTTGCCGAAATATTTGACGGTTTCGAAGTTGAGCAGCGAATCGACGGCCTTCGACATCGAGTCCGAATCGGCGTCGTTCATGTCCTTGCGGATGGCGATGCGCCAATTCGACGCCACGATCGAGAACCAGACATAAACGACGACGGTGACCGCGACGACGGCGACGTACCACAGGCTGAACTGCAGGGAGATAATGACAGCGGTCAGCACGAATTCGACGACCGTCGGTATGCCGACCATCATGGTCAGGCGAATGATGGTTTCGATACCGTTCTTGCCGCGTTCGATGACGCGCGACAGGCCGCCGGTGCGGCGTTGCAGATGGAAGCGCAAGGACAGGTTATGGAGGTGGACGAAGGCACGGTTGGCCAGGCCGCGCACGGCGTGCTGCCCGACGGCAGCGAACAGCGCGTCGCGGACATTGTTGAAGACGTTGAACAGGATGCGGACGACGCCGTAGCCCGCCACCAGCAGCAGCGGCATGCCCAGCGCCAGTTGCCACCACGTCGGATGCGCCAGCGCCGGTACGTTGCCGGCAAACGCGTTGGTCGCCCATTTCAGCGTCAATGGCGTCAGCGCCGTGAGCAGCTTGCCGACCAGCATGGCCAGAAGCGCCAGGACGACCTGGCCGCGCAGATCGGCGCGATCCTTCGGCCATAGATAAGGCATCAGGAAGGCCAGGGTATCTTTCAGCTTGGGATCAGGTTTCGGCAGGGGCGCAGTCTGGGTGGTGGTCTGTGGCGCGCTCATCAAACTCGGCTTTCGGGATATATCGTCGGTTCGGCCCTATATAGGGCGCGCCGGCCCCGACGCCAATCGGATTGGTGATTTTTATGCGGGGTCGCAACCATTTATGTCGCAGACGCCGCCATCGCTGATCGGAGCTGGCTCGGCGGTCAGCAGCGCCTTGACGAAATTCGGCACGCCCTGAGCCCCAGAAACGGCGATCTTGCGGTCGATGACAACGAAGGGCACGCCGCGCACGCCGAAGGTCTCGGCTGTACGCTGGTCGGCGGCGACGCGCGCCTTCAGCTCTTCTGAATTCAGCGCCTTTTCAGCCTCGGCATGATCCAGCCCGGCTTCCCCGGCGATGGCCAGCAGCACGTCACGGTCGAAGACGTCGCGGGTGTCCGTGAAATAAGCCTTGTAGAGCGCACTCAGCAACTCGACCTGCACGCCGCGGTCGCCCGCCAGGATCAGCAGTTTGTGGGCGTCGGTCGTGTCACCGGCCTTGGTCCCGGGAATGTGGAATTCCAACCCCTGGCCCGCCGCCATGACCTCGACATTTCGCATCGAGGCTTTCGCCTGCTCGGGCGACTGGCCGTAGCGGCGCGCGAACATCTCCTCGATCGGGTACGGCGCCTCGCCCGGCATCAGGCGGAAGGCCTTGTGCTCGATATCGGCGGACAGGCCTGTCTCGATAAGCGCCGCCTCCAGCTGGGTCTTGCCGATATAGCAGAAGGGACAGATGACGTCCGACCAGATTTCGATCTTCATGAGGGCCTCCATTATCCGTAAATAATGCTGTTACAGTTCGCGTCAAGGCGCCGAATTTTTTTGCGACAGACTTCGCCAGGATTGTCGTATAATATGGACGAATAACCCATAATGTGGAGGAATTAATGCCGTTTCGCCGTATTGCTGTCGCCCTTATCGGTCTTGCCTTCGCCGCCTCGGCCCACGCTGAAACGCTGAAACCCATCCGCGTCATCATGATCGGCGATTCGACCATGACGGAAAAGTCGGGCTACGGCACGGGCTTCTGCGCCCGGTTCAAGCCGGAAGTGACGTGCATAAACCTGGCGCGCGGCGGGAGATCCTCGAAGAGCTACCGTGTCGAAGGCCTGTGGGACAAGGCGATGGATCAGGTCCGCGACAATGCGGCTTACGCCAGAACCTATGTATGGATCGGCTTCGGCCACAACGACGGCTCGCCCAAGCCCGAGCGCCACACCGACATCGTCACCGAATTCCCGCTCAACATGCGCCAGTACGGTGTGGATATCGCCGCCGCCGGCGCGACGCCGATCTTCGTGACGCCGCTGACGCAGCGCTGGTTCAAGGACGGCAGGCTGAAGCCCGACCTGCTGCCGTGGTCGACGGCGGTCAAGCTGATCGCGCGCGACAAGGGCTGGGAGGTCGTCGATTTCTACGACGCCAGCCAGAAGGCCGTCCAGGCCATGGGTCCGGTCGCCGCTAACCGCATGGCCGGCGATCCGATCCCGCAGAACGTCCTCGACAGCGAGGCTTCGGGGACTTCGGTGCCCGCCGTCTTCACCGATGCGTCGCAAGGCACGACGGCCCAGCACCAGGGCTTCGACTATACGCACCTCAGCGCCAAGGGCTCGGCCTATTTCGGCAAGCTGGCGGTCGATCTCTGGGCGTCGCAGGACGCTGAGATCAAGCCGTATGTGAAAAGCGAATAACTGTGAGACGATGCGTGGGTCCTCTTCACCCCCACCACCACATCTCGTCAGCGCAAGCGCTTCCTCGTGCGGTCCCCCTCCCCGCCCAGCGGGGAGGCATAAGATATTGAGAAAGTTATTTTCTTATACTCCCCCGCTCGGCGGGGGAGGTGGCGGCGTCCGAGCGTATGCGAGGGCGATGACGGTGGGGGGCGCAGACGTTCCGAACTCGACCCTCGTTACTTCGGCTCGTCCCGCAGACGATCCCACAGGCTGAACTTGAGGAATATGGTGCACGCCACGGCCAGGCCCGCCGTGATGTAGAATTTCTCCATGGAATGGATGACCAGGAAGATGGCCGAGGCCGTCAGCGCGGTCTGCCACACCACGCCCACCACGACATTGACCATGTCGATGCCGAAGTCGCGGTTGGGCTGCACGTCGGGCTCGTCGGCCTTGAGCGCGCGATAAACCGGCCCCCACAGGCCCCAGGGCCGCGTCTTTTTATAAAAGGCCTTCAGCGTCTCCATGTCGGTCGGCTTGGTCAGGTACGAGCCCACCACCGCCACGACCACCAGCGCCGCGAACAGCCACGGAAAGGCGGCCAGGCCGTCGATCGGATTGCCGGCCGGATCCTTGTAGATCGTCATCGCCATGGCCGCGACGACGCCCAGCGCCATTGAGGCCGCGTAACCCGCGCCGTTCAAACGCCACCAGTACCATTTGACGACGTTGGCCACCGTATAGCCGCCGTAAAGGCCCGTGGTGATCCACGAGATGATCTCGTTGAACGACTTCAGCTGCCAGCCGATCGCCGCGGCGATGACGGCGAAAAGGAACGAGGTCAGGTACGACAGCCGGACATAGGTCTTCTGTTCGGCATTGGGGTTGAAATACTTCTTGTAGATGTCGTTGACGACATAAGCCGGCGCGGCGTTGAGCGAGGCCGAATAGGTCGCCATGAAGGCCGACAGCAGACCCGCCAGCGTCAGGCCCAGCAGGCCCGGCGGCAGGAATTTGTGCACCACCCATGGCAGGATCGAGTCGAAATCGCCGGTGAAGGGCTTGCCGGCGGCGGCCGCCTGGGCCTGCATGTGCGTCCATTCCGGGCCGATGAAGACGACCGCCAGGACCGCCATGCCGGCGATCATGAGGTAACGCGGGAACAGCAGGACCAGGTTGACGAAGCCCGATACCTTGGCCGCTTCCGACGGCGACTTGGCCGACAGGAGGCGCTGCATGTCGTAATTGGGCGCGGGCCCCGCCAGCGCCTTGAACAGGCCCTGGAAGGTCATCAACCCCATGAAAAGGGCGAAATAGGAATGGCCCTCGCTGGCGATCGTCGCAACCGCCGACTGCGCCACGACCTTGTTTTCCGGTTTCGCCGCAGCACCGACACCCGCCCAGTCGAGGTCGAGCTTCCAGCCGAACAGGATATTGTCCCAGGCCTTGGGCACGACGGCATGGATCATGTCGGCCGACACGGTCGACCAGGCGATCCAGCCGATGGCGATGCACACCACCAGCTTGATGAAGAACTGCAGCACCTCGGTCATCACCACCGAATACATGCCGCCCTTGACCGAATAGAGGGTGGTGAGACCCACCACGACCAGACCGTAGAGCTTGTCGTTGACCAGGGGATCGGCCGACAGCTTCCATGGGCTGAATTCGGCGACCAGCTTGCCGATGCCCAGGAATCCATAGGCCAGCATGCCGACGACCATGATCAGGGCGAAGACGACGTTGATGAGGTGCGAGGCGCGGGCGCCTGGGCCATCGCCGAAGCGAAAGGTCATCCATTCGGCGCCGGTCAGCTTGCCCGAGCGCCGCAACCATACGGCCAGGAAGGCCATGAGGAAGATCTGGTTGAACACCGGCCACAGCCAGGGGATGAAGACAGACTTCAGGCCATAGACGACCAGCAGGCCGACCATCCACATGGTGCCGCCGACGTCGAACATGCCCGACGCGTTCGACAGGCCCAGGATCCACCACGGCAGCTTGTTGCCCGCCAGGAAGTAGCTCGACAGGCTTTTCGACGACAGCTTCGACACCCAGAAGCCGAGGCCGATGGTCAGCAGCACATAGCCGCCGACTATGGCCAGATCGATCGGTTGCAGGTTCATCTTCGTTTCCCCAATGCGCTTTTATCGTTATTGCCGGCTCAAGCCGGTTTCGTTCTTTTTAGTCGGTGATCGAGTTCGATCATCGCCCGGCCGTTATGGTACGGGCACTTCCATTGCCCGGCCAGTCCGACCGGTGGGCGGGCGGCGTCAGCGCCGTACCACGTCCATTCTCCGCCCTTGCCGGCCCTGTACTGGTCTTTCAGATACTCCCACAGACCGGTCGCGGCGTCGAGATATCCGGGTTCTCCCGTCATCTGCCAGGCATTGACGAAACCGATCATCCCCTCGGCCTGGCCCCACCATTCACCGTCGGGGTCGACATGGCCGTCATAAGATCGTTCGTACGCCAGCCCGCCGCGTCCGTTCATGCCGTCCTTCAGCGTCGCCTCGGCCAGGCCGAGCACAAGCGGGCGGACGCGCGCCATCATGTCCCGGTCGTTGAGCGCCTCGGCGGCCTCCCACATCAGCCAGCTCGCCTCGATATCGTGACCGTAGGAAACAGCCGCCGTTCGGTCGGTCCAGTCCATGTCGAAGAACAGGCGCAGATGCCCGTCACGACCATTGCCGAAGCGTTCGGCAAAGATGTCGAGCGCGCGATAGAGCGCGGCGTTGCTAATCTCGTCCGGCGCCACGCGGTGCAGCGCCGTATAGGCTTCGAGCACGTGCAGGTGGGTATTCATCGATTTGGGGCAATCGGCGTCCCTGGCCGACAGCCTCTGATCGCCCGGGTCGCGCCAATACGCGCTGAGGGCTTCGATATAGCCGCCGTATTCGGGCTCCCAGAAGCGTTCCTCGATATCGCGCTGGAGCTGGCGCGCCACCATGAGCGAGCCCTGGTCGCCGGTGGCGCGAAAAGACTCGGCAAAGGCATAGACGCCGAAGGCCTGGGCATAGCCCTGCTTCTTGGCGTCGATCACCTGGCCGCGATGGTCGAGCCGCCAGTAGAGCCCGCCATGATCGGGGTCGAGGAAATGCGCGCGGATATAGGCGCCGGCGCGCTGCGCCAGGGCCAGGGCCTCGTTCGAGCGGAGATAGGTCGCCATGGCCGAAAAGAACCATAGCATGCGCGTATAAAGGATGACGCTTCTGGGCGCGTCGGGCACGGGGCGGCCCCCGGCGTCGATTTCACCGTAAAAGCCGTCACCAGCGTCCGGCATATGGGTACGCCACCAGTCCAGGATATGCCTGGCTTCCGCCCTTGCTTCCTGGCGCAGCCGGCGGACCGCTTCGGCGGCTGGCATCAGCCGACATCCCGCACGCGCGCCGACGCCATATAGGCCGCGTTCCGCGCGATCAGGTCGATGCGCTGCTCCACGCAGCCCGCCGAGGTCAGCGGATCGGCCGGCGTATTCCTGCAATAGTCGACCAGTTGCGCCACGCTTGAGGTCGCCACATGCAGGCGCGTATCGGACGAGGCGTAATAGATGAAGACACGGCCCTTGTCCTCGATCCAGCCGTTCGAGAAGGCGACGTTCGACACGTCGCCGACGCGCTCTTCACCCTGCGGCGCGATGAAATGGCCGCCGGGGGCGTAAGTGACGACCCACGGACGATCGAGCGCGGTCATGAACATGTAGAGGACGTAGCGCAGGCCGGCGGCCGTGTTGCGCACGCCGTGCGCCAGGTGCAGCCAGCCGTCGGGCGTCCTGATCGGCGCCGGGCCCTGGCCGTTCTTGATTTCCTTGATGGTGTGATAGGCCTTGTTGTCGACGATGGTCTCGTGGTCAATGACCGCGTTCGCCATGTCGTCGCACAGGCCCCAGCCGATACCGCCGCCGGCGCCGACGCTGATGAAGCCGTCCTGCGGGCGGGTATAGAGGGCGTACTTGCCGTCCACAAACTCAGGGTGCAGCACTACATTGCGCTGCTGGCCCGAGTTGGTTCTGAGGTCGGGCAGGCGCTCCCAGGCCACCAGATCCTTCGTGCGCGCGATGCCGCACTGCGCCACCGCCGCCGACAGGTCGCCGGGCTGCGCCAGGTCCTTGCGCTCGGTGCAGAACAGCCCGTAGATCCAGCCGTCCTCATGCCGCGTCAGACGCATGTCGTAGACATTTGTGTCCGGCTCTTCCGTCTGCGGCATGACGACCGGGCGCGGCCAGAAGCGGAAATTGTCGGTGCCGTTCGGGCTTTCGGCGACGGCGAAGAAGGATTTGCGGTCGTCGCCCTCGACACGGACCATGACAACATATTTGCCGTTCCACAGCATGGCGCCGGCATTGAAGGCGGCGTTGACGCCCAGACGCTCCATCATGAACGGATTGGTTTCGGGATTAAGGTCGTAGCGCCATTCCAGCGGCGCATGACCGGCCGTGACCACGGGATGGATATAACGCTGATAGACACCGTTCGTCGTCGCCTGCGGAGCGTTCGGGCGGCTAAGCAGGGCTTCGTGGTCGGCGCGCAACGCGGACAGGCGTGCGTGAGGGTCTATGGTCATAAATTCTTCCTGGATAGGCCGGCAGCTTTTGCCGATTTAGTAAATTTGAATTACTAAATCGGCAAGCCTTTATTATACCCCGGGGGAAATAAATCGGAAAAAATCGCATCCCGGGCTTGCGCAGAGTTACAGTATAACATATGTCATGGCGACCGAAGCCGTGGAACCGACATGACACCGAAGAAGACGAAATGGCTGGATATGGCGTCGATGGGCCTTTCGGGCCTGTGCGTTGCCCATTGCCTGGCGCTTCCCTTCCTGGTGGCGGCCTTGCCCTTCCTCGGCATCTTCTCGCAAAACGAACTGGTACACCAGGTGCTGGTTTCGATCGCCGCACCCTTAAGCGTGCTGGCCCTTTGGCGCTCCGGCGGCTGGCGCAAGATCGTCGTCGTGGCGCCGATGGCGGCGGGGCTGGCCATGCTGGCGGCGGCGGCCTTTATCCCCGACCTTGAGCCGGTCGAGGCGCCTTTGAGCGTTGTCGGCGCGCTTCTGGTCGCGGCGGCGCACGTCGTCAACTATGGCGGGCTCAAGGCCTTTCACCGTCACACGCCCGACTGCCCCTGCGACGTTTGATCCCGCATTTCTGCCCTTGACGCTCCGGCCCTAACCTTTAAGGGAAGGCGCTGGTTTCAATCGCTACTGCGTGCGTGCTCATGATCCGTCACATCGTTATGTTCAGTTGCAAGGACCGGGCGGATCTCGAAAGCATCCATAGCGGCCTGTCCGTGCTGACCCAGATCCCGCATGCCGCCGTGCTCGAAGTCTCGCACAACGAAAAGATCGACCAGCTGGCCAACGATATCGACGTCATCGTCTACGGCGAATTCGCCTCGATCGAGGATTTTCGCGCCTACAAGGCCCATCCGCTCTACGAAGAATCGATCCGCCGCGTCCGTCACCTGCGCGACATCCGCGTCGCCGCCGACTATACGGTCGAGAACGCCACGCGCATGCCGGTCTAAGGCAGAATTATTGCACCAGGCCGGATTGAAGCCCCTTGGGCCTTCCGTAAATGGGCCGGGCTATCGCACATAGAGGCTGGTGGAGTTGGATTACTTTCTCCTCTCCCCACTTGAGGGGAGAGGAAAGGCGCGAAGCGCCAAGGTGAGGGGTAAATCGTCAGCAGATACGCGCGCTGAAGATGCAGTAAAACCCCTCATCCGGCCCTACGGGCCACCTTCTCCCCTCGAGCGGGGAGAAGGGAAGTGCGTTCAATACCTTAGAGGTCATATGCGATAACCCTCTCCAATTATAGGGAGGGTCGAAACGTCATGTACATCGCAGCGTATGAGCGTTATTTCCGCCCCTTTACGGCAGCCTGCGCAACCGCTCGAACAGGAGATGATAAAAGCCTTCGCCGTCGGCCTCGGTCATGAAGGTGGCGTTCGGTTTGCGGCCGGTCGACTTCCACCAGTCGACGACGGTCATGCCCAGCGTCAGTTCGCTCTCGGTTTCCACCATGACATTCACTTCGCGGCCGCTGAACAGCTCGGGCTTGAGCAGATAGGCGATGGTGCACGGATCGTGCAGCGGCGCGCCCGCCCAGCCGAAGCGCGCCATGTCGAAGGCTTCGGACGCCTTGAGCATGATCGCCGTCTGCGGTCCGGTGCGATTGTCCATGTCGCGCAACACCTGCATGCGCTCCGGCGTCGAGATCACCCTGTGCGTGGCGTCGAGCGGCAGCAGGGTCAGTTTCGCCCCGCTGGTCAGCACGATGTCGGTGGCGACGGCGTCGACATAGGCGTTGAACTCGGCGGTCGGCGAGACGTTGCCGAGTTCGCGCCACGACCCCAGCATCATGACGATTTCGCGCACGCGGCCGACGATGTCGGGCGCCTCGGTAAAGGCCCGCGCGATGTCGGTCAACGGGCCCAGCGTCACCAGGGTGACGTCGTCCACCTCGCGCACGGTGTCGATGATGAACTGGACGCCCGGCTTGTCCTCGAGCGGGAAGGTCGGCTCGGGCAGGTCCGGCCCGTCCAGCCCCGTGGCGCCGTGGATATGTTCGGCCGTGACGAGCGTTTGCCGCAAAGGCCGCTCGCTGCCGGCATAGACGCGCACGTCCTTGCGTCCCGACAGCTCGACCAGCCGGCGCGCATTGTTGAGCGTGTGGTGCAGTGGCACGTTGCCGGCCACCGCGACGATGCCGAGCACGTCGAGCTCATCCGGCGACGCCAGGGCCATAAGGATGGCCAGGGCGTCGTCCTGGCCGGGATCGGTGTCGATAATGATCTTGCGCTTGGTCATGGATCAAGACTCGCATGCGCGGCCGGCCGCCGTAAAGGTATTTTGCGTTGGGCCACGAAAGCGCGCTACACAGGATGGAAATTATCAGGATGACTCCATGCCCAAGCCCGTCGTTGTCGTTGGCAGCCTCAATTTCGACTACCTGATCGATGTGGCCACGCTGCCGAAGCCCAACGAAACCCTGATCGGTCATGGCCTGCGTACGGCGATCGGCGGCAAGGGGCTGAACCAGGCGTCGGCCTGCGCGCGATTCGGCCGCCCGGTCGAGATGGTGGGCGCGGTCGGAAGCGACGCTATCGGCCAGCAGGCGCTGGGCCACCTCGAACGCAAGGGCGTCGGCACGGCGCACGTGCGGGCGTTGCACGATGTGCGCACGGGCATGGCGCATATCCTGGTCGCCGAAGACGGCCAGAACATGATCGTCGTCACACCCGGCGCCAACGGCCGCGTCTCGCCCGCCGATATCGACGCAGCGGAAACGCTTATTGCGGGAGCGTCGGCCGTCGTGGTGCAATTGGAAATCCCGCTGCCGGCGGTCAGGCGCGCGCTCGAAATCGCCCGGGCGCATGGGGTCTTGAGTGTCGTCAACCCCGCCCCGGCCGATCCCGGCGTTCTTGCGATGTTGCCGCTGGCCGACGTCGTCACGCCCAACGAACTGGAACTGATGGCGTTGACCGGCATAGGCGATCTCTCGGATGCGTCGCTTATCGAAGGCTTGAGCGCCCTGATTGCCGCCGGCGCGCGCCGCGCCGTCGTCACCCTGGGGGCGGCGGGCTGCGCCACCCTGGCCGGGACCGACCTCATCCGCATTCCAGCCTTTCCCGTTAAAGCCGTCGACGCCACCGGCGCCGGCGACACCTTCAACGGCGCCCTGGTCGACCGGCTGATTGCGGGAGAGACGGTCGTCGAAGCTCTGCGCTATGCCTCGGCTGCCGCGGCCATCTCGGTGACGCGCGCCTCGGCCGACGCCGCCCCGTCGCCCGACGAGGTCGAGGCCTTCCTGGCGCAGCATTCGGTGTAGCCCAGGCTTGCCAGCCGGAGATTGTCGGCATAGTCATCGTTTACAAAAACAATATCGGGGAGAGTTTCATGCGTCTGTTGTTCGCCCTTATGGCTGCCTGTCTGATCGCGCCCGCCGCGCACGCCCAAACGAGCAATCCGCCGGTCGTCTATCTGTGGCCCAAGGGCCAACCGGGCTTCGAAGCCCGCCGCGACATCCCCGAACAGCACGCCGAGTGGTGGTGGCGCAGCATCAACAATCCCTCGCTCACCGTCTTTACGCCGTCCGCCGGCAAATCCAGCCGCGCCGCCGTCATCGTCGTACCGGGCGGCGGCCACCAGAACGTCGTCTTCAACGAGGAAGGCATCAAGCCCGCCCAGTACCTGGCCAGCCAGGGCGTCACCGCCTTCGCGCTGAAATACGTGCTGGCGCGCGAGGCAGGGTCCCCCTACTCGATCGAAGGCGATGCTCAAGGAGATCTGGTCCGCGCCGTGCGCTGGGTGCGCGCCCACGCCGCCGACTACAATATCGACCCGAACAAGGTCGGCGTCATGGGCTTTTCCGCCGGCGGAGAGCTGACCTCCATGGTCGCGTTCACGCCCAAGACGCCCGATCCCAATGCGGCCGATCCGATCGACCGGCTGTCCAGCCGTCCCGATTTCCTGATCGAGATCTATCCCGGGCCGCTCGGCATCCCGCCCATCGTATCCGCCGCGCCACCGCCCGCCTTCCTCTTGACGGCGTGGGACGACAAGATGGGCGTGGCCGACACTGCCGTGATCGAATCCATGTACCTGGCGTGGCCCGCCGTCTCGCTGGAACGCCACGTCCTGTCAGGCGGTCAGCACGGCTTCAACATGGGCGACCGCTCGAAGCTGAAGGCCGTACATGACTGGAAGGCGCGCCTCGGCGATTGGCTGGCCGATCAGGGATTGACACAGCCATAAGGGTCTTTCCCCCGCTTTTTTCGCTGCTATAGTCCGCCGCTCCGTAGACAAAAAGGGATGGGCGATGGAGCTGATGGAACTGAATGCGCCGAGCGCACCCAAGGTGCCGCTGGGACCGCAAAAGCAGCTGATCGGCGACGATCAAATGCTGATGCGGGCGGGGCTGGCGCTTCTGGCCTTCATGACGGTGTGGCGCTTCGCCATCGGGCTGATCAGCCACGTCATCTGGGAAGAAAGCCACTTCGTCGTGTCGGGCGCCTATCCCGACTTCGGATACCCCGATATTCCGGCGGCCTTCCCGTGGATCGCACGCGTCGTCACCGCCGTCTTCGGCTGGCAGATCTGGCCGCTGCGCATCATCGGCCTCCTGATCGCCACCGCCATCCCGTTCGCCGTCTATTTCATGGCCGAGCCGCTGACCACGCGGCGCAACGCCATCTGGGCCGCCATCATCGCCCTGCTGTTGCCGCCGTCGGCGCTCAACGGCACTATCTTCTACCCGGAAGGCGCGCTGCAACTGCTGCTGGTCGTCATGTGCGGCTGCCTGATCCGCGCCGTGGCGACGGACCAGCGCAAGTGGTGGATCTGGGCGGGCGTGTGCGCAGGCTTGGGCCAGCTGGTCCACTTCCGCTTCCTCGTGCCGGGCCTGGCTGTCGTCCTGTTCATGCTGATCAACCGTCAGGGACGGCAATTATGGACGCGCCCCGGCCCCTATATCACGGCAGCCCTGGGTGTCCTGGGCTTCGTGCCCGCCATCATCTACAACGCCACCCACGACTGGCCTGCGGTACAGTTCCACGTCATCAACCGTCCGCATTTCGACCCGGCGCCCGACCACATCGTCAGCTTCGTCCTGACGCAGGTCGGCCTGACGACGCCCGTCTTCTTCGTCGCCCTGTGCGCCGCCGCCAAGGTGTCCCTGGCCGACGACCGCGACAAGCCCGATACGCTGCTGGGCTACCAGGCCGTGACCATCTTCCTGTTCTACGTCGTCCAGGCGACGATCAACAAGAAGGTCATGCCGCATTGGCCCTTCATGGCCTACCTGCCGCTCCTGCCCTATGTGCCGGGCGTGCTGATCGCCTTTGCCGACAAGGCCAGGAGCTCGACGGGCCGTTTCGTCCGCGGCGCCATCATCGCCATAAGCCCGCTGCTGGCTCTGGGTATCGGCATTGCCGCCAGCATCTATCAGTGGGAGTTCCGCCACTCGGCCGAACTGCCCTATACTGAACGCGCCCACAACATCCTGCAGAACGAGAACTACCTGCTGGCCGAGCCCGATCTGGCGGCGGCGACCGCGCGCGCGCGCGCGCGTTTCGGCGACGACATCGCCTGGGCGGCGACCGGCCATCGCACCGCCGTCCACCTGGAGTTCCCGGGCCCCGGCAAGGAGGGCCGCCACATCTATACTCTGGGCGAGCCTTACGACAATGTGGCGCGCTTCGTCGTCGCCCGCCACGACTGGCGCCTCGACCTCGATGCCCTGCAAAAGGACCGCGCCGGCAAGGGCGTCGTCATCATCCTCGACGAGCCCGACTACCTGCTGCACGAAGGCGAGTCGCTGGCCATGTACACGACGCTGTGCCGCACCTTCGAGGACATCGAGCCGTTCAGGCAGACCTCGCTGCCGCCGGGCCGCACGGTCCTGTCTCTCTATACCGCGCGCGTCAGGCAAAAGCCGCTCGACGTCCTGACCAAGGGCCCGTGCCCGCTGATCCCGCAGCTCTATCTGGCCAATCCGCAGAGCGGCCGCTTCATTACGGTCAAGGACAACAAGCAGCACTACGGCATCGCGGTCGATCCCAAGGGCATCACACATCTCGACGTCATGGTCGACCACAGGCCGGTCGTCGCCGCCAATTACGGCATCGACGATATCAATTTCCACGCACCGGATTACCTCAGCTACGATCCCAACTATCCGAAGGTCCAGTTCACCTTCACCTTCCCGGCGGGATCGCTGACGCCGGGCGAGCACGTGTTGAGCCTGGAGGCCACGCGCACCGACGGCTCAAAGGTCGAAGGCGCCGAGCGCAAGGTCTACATTACGAAGAAGTAGCGGCCTGTGGGGCGAGTGCGACTCAAGCAAGAAACCCCACCACCACATCTCCTTCACCATTGCTTCGCGACGGGGAGGTACGCGACAGGTTAGAATGAAAAAAGGCGGCGCCCGCAAGCGCCGCCTTTGATTTTTTCCGATCCGCCGGGGTTAGCCGAAGCGGCCGCCGATATAGTCGCCGGTCTTGTCGACCTTCGGCTTGACGAACAGCTCTTCGGTCGGGCCGAACTCGATCATCTTGCCCAGGAACATGAAGCCCGTGTAGTCCGACAGACGCGCGGCCTGTTGCAGGTTGTGCGTCACGATGACGATCGTGTAGTCGCGCTTCAGCTCTTCCAGTGTGTCTTCCAGCTTGGCGGTCGAAACCGGGTCGAGCGCCGACGCCGGTTCGTCCAGCAGCAGAACTTCCGGATTGACGGCGATGCCGCGCGCGACGCACAGACGCTGCTGCTGGCCGCCCGACAGGCCAAGGCCCGACTTCATCAGCTTGTCCTTCACTTCGTCCCACAGCGCGGCGCGGCGCAGGCTGGTCTCGACCAGTTCATCCAGTTCCGCCTTGGTTTTCGACTGATGCAGGCGGACACCGTAGGCCACATTGTCGTAGATCGACATCGGGAACGGGGTCGGCTTCTGGAACACCATGCCGATTCGGGCGCGAAGGGCCGTGGGATCGACCCGGGGCGACAGGATGTCGTCGCCGTCGAAGCGGATCTCGCCCTCGGCGCGCTGGCCGGGGTAGAGGTCGTAGATGCGGTTATAGACACGCAGCAGAGTCGACTTGCCGCAGCCCGAGGGGCCGATCAACGCCGTGATGGCATTCTTCTTCACCGGCATATCGACGCTGAACAGTGCCTGGTGCGCACCATAATAGAAGCTCACGCCCCTGGCCTCGAGGATCAGGCTGTCGGCGGGCGGCGGCGTGATGACGCTCTTGAAATCGGGGGACGTTGTGTCGGTGCTCATGACGGTCTCTGTTTCAGAGGTAAAGGGCGAATTTGACGGAATATCGGGTTACTGGCCGGACTTGTCGCGCGCCAGCCAACGGCCGACGATGTTGATCCCCAGGACGGCAAAGGCGACGAGCAGGGCGGCCACCCAGGCCAGCTTCTTCAGGTCGTCATACGGCGTCAGGGCGAAGTTGAACATGGTGTGCGGCAGGCTTTCCATCGCCTGGTTGAGGTCGGCGTTGAAGAACTGGTTGCCGAGCGCGGTGAACAGCAGCGGCGCGGCTTCACCCGAGATACGGGCGAAACCCAGCAGGGCGCCGGTCAGGAGGCCGGCCCCGGCCGCCTTCCAGATGATCTTGCGGATGGTGGCGAACTGCGTCCCGCCCAGCGCCATACCCGCTTCGCGCAGGGCGTTCGGCTGGAGGTTCAGGATGTCTTCGGTCGTCCGCGTCACGACGGGAGTGGCCACGATGGCCAGCGCCGCGGTCCCCGCCCAGCCCGAGAAGTGGCCGAGTGCGATCGGGCTTCCGCTGACCAGGATCTCCGCGACAAACACGCCGACCAGGATCGGCGGAGCCGACAGCAAAACGTCGTTGAGAAAGCGCACGGTGTGACCGTAGCGCGTGTCGCCGCCGATTTCCGCCAGCCAGGTCCCGGCCAGAATTCCGACCACGATGGCGATCAGCATGGCGACGCCGCACATTTCGAGCGAGCCGATGATCGCGTTGCGCAGCCCCCCTTGCGAGCCCGACGCCGGCGTATCCATCGTGAAGATTTCGAGATTGAGGCCGCCAATCCCCTGGCTGACCAGCGACCACAGGATCAGGGCCAGGGCCAGGATCGCGATGGCGGTGCCGACCATGCACAGGCCGATGAAGACGTAATTTGCGGCCTTGCGGCGTGCGGCGCGAGCGGAGGTGGTAATGGCCATGGTCGGTCTCCTTAGTAACGCTGCGACGACAGGAGCCAGCGCGCGATGGCCAGCACGGAGAAGGTGAGCAGGAACAACACGAGGCCGAGCGCGATCAGCGCCGAGCGGTGCAGTCCGTCCGCCTCGGTGAGCTCATTGGCGATGGTCGAGGCCAGGGTCGAGCCCGAGTCGAACAACGACTTGGGAAACTTGTGCGAATTGCCGATCATGAAGGTCACGGCCATGGTTTCGCCAAGCGCGCGGCCGAGGCCGAGCATGATGACGCCGATCATGCCCTTCTGGACGTAGGGAATGATGACGCCGGTGACGACTTCGAACGGCGTGGCGCCGACGCCGAAGGCGGCTTCGCGCACCTGCGGCGGGATCGAACGGAACAGTTCGCGAAAAACGGCCGACATATAGGGCAGGATCATGATCGCCAGGATGATCGACGCCGTGACGATATTGGCGCCGTTGGGGACGCCGGCCGTCAGCTTTGCCAGCCACGAGCCGGGCGGCACCATCATCATCAGCGGGATCTGGACGTGCTGCGCGAAAAAGGGCGCGAAGATGAAGAGGCCCCACATGCCGTAGACGATCGACGGGATGCCGGCCAGGAGTTCGACCGCCGTCGACAGCGGCTGGGCGATGGTGCGGGGACAGAATTGGGTGATGAAGACGGCGATGCCGATGGCCACGGGCAAGGCCATGGCCAGGGCCAGGAAGGCGGTGATGATCGTGCCGAGTATGGGTGCGGTCGCGCTATAGACGTAGGTCACCGGATTCCACGGTGTGTCGAGGCAGAACAACGGCTTCATGCCGAAGAAGCTCTCGTCGGCGAAGCATTCGCGCGTCTTGAAGAAGAAGCTGAGGCCGTACTTCGACAATGCCGGCCAGCCGCCGATCATCAGCGAGCCGATCAGCGAAGCCAGGACGACCAGCAAGAGGGTCGCGGCGCTGAACGCCACCCAGCGGAAAATCGGGTCGGTCAGATCGATGCGCGACTTGGGTTCGGCAGACATCGGTTCGGCGGACATATGGCACTATCCCGTTGGGTGTTCGGTTTCGGCGGTGTGGATTATTCCCGGTGCAAAGTAAAGCGCACTTTGACCGGACACAAATCGGGCGAGGCAAACCGGAAGGCCGACCTCGCCCGCAATTGTCAGTCTGTTACCGGACGCGCACGCGTCCGGCTAGACCTTACTTGTTCGGCGAGACGTAAACCGGCTGGCCGTTCGACTTCACGTTCTGCGTCCATTGCTGGCGAACCATGGCCTTAACCTGGGCGGGCAGCGGCACGTAGAACAGGTCCGCCGCGTTGAAATCGCCGTCCTTGTAGCCGTAGTCGAAGAACTTCAGCACGTTGGCGGCCTTCTTTCCGTCAGCCTGGTTCTTGTAGACCAGGATGAAGGTCGCGCCGGTGATCGGCCACGAATTGGCGCCCGGCTGGTTCAGGACCAGCAGGTAGTTGCCGGGAGCGTGCGCCCAGTCGGCGCCGGCGGTCGCGGCCTTGAAGGCGGCGGCGTTCGGCTGCGGCCAGGTGGCGTCCTTCGAAGCGACCAGGGCGTACGAGATGCCGGTCTTCATGACGTAGGCGTATTCGACGTAGCCGATCGCGCCGGGGGTCTGACGGACCAGGGCCGCGACGCCGTCGTTCTTGGCGCCGCCGACGCCCGTCGGCCAATCAACGGCGTCATTGGCGCCGACCTTTTGCTTCCACTCGGCCGAGGCGATGCCCAGGTACGAGGTGAACAGGAAGGTCGTGCCCGACCCGTCCGAACGGTGGACGACGGTGATCGGCAGGGCCGGCAGGTTCAGGGCGGCGTTCCACTTGGTGATCGCCGGATCGTTCCACATCGTGATCTTGCCGAGGAAGATGTCGGCCAGGACCGAACCCGGCAGCTTGATCTTGCCGGTGGGGACGCCCGGAACGTTGACGGCCGGCACGACGCCGCCGATGACGGTCGGGAACTGGTACAGGCCGTACTGGTCTTGTTCGGCTTGCGTCAGCGGCTTGTCGGTGGCGCCGAAGTCAACGGTCTTGGCTTCGATTTGCTTGATGCCGCCGCCCGAGCCGATGGCCTGGTAGTTCAGCTGGTTGCCGGTGGCGCGCTTGTAGCCTTCGGCCCACTTGGCGTACAGCGGGGCCGGGAAGGTGGCGCCCGCGCCGGTGATCGTATCGGCCGAGGCGACGCCGGCGAAAGCCGTCGAGGTCAGCAGAGCCACGGCGACCGTGGCGGAAAGAAGCTTCATCATGTCCCATCTCCTTGGGGGATGTCGGTTTCAAGAACCGGCCGGGATTGTGTCGCGAGCCTCTACCCGCAATTTATGACACTAATGTTACAGCCGGAGTTTCAAATGGAAATGGGCCTGCCGCGTCGCGGCAGGCCCAGTCCGCTGTTTAGTAGCGGATTTCGGTGAACACGCCGACTTCGGTGAACTCGGTGCGGGTCAGAGCCGAGCCGACATAGGTGTCGAGCTTGTCGTGCTTCACGAGGGCCGACAGGGTGATGCCCTTCAGCGGCGACGTCTGGACGCCGAAGTTGTAGTAGTCGTCCTTGTTCTGCGGCGACAGCGTCTTCGACGGCTTCACAGCGTCGACGCGGGCGAACAGCATGTACAGCGGGGTGACGCGGTAAGAACCGTACAGCGACGTGCCGTCCGACTTGTCGCCCTTGGTGTGGCCGACCGTCGTGTCGGTGATGGCCGAAGCCGCCCAGTCCGTCGCAGTGAAATATTCGACGCCGACCTTGGTGCGGTCGCCGACGAAGGCGGCCAGGGCGTTGAAGCGCGAAGCGTTGTGCGGGGTGGCGACCAGGGTCGTGCCGCTGTAGACGCTTTGGCCGCGCTTGCCGGTGTAGCCACCGATGGCGAAGTTCCACTGCTCGATCTTGGCGCTCAGGCGGCCTTCGAAGTCCATCGTCTTCGAGCGCGACGAGTCGCGGTAGCCCTTACCGTTGATCATCGAGACCTGGTAGGAGAAGATGCCGCCCGGCAGGACGCCGCCGACGTGCACGCCCCAGTCGGCCGAGGTGCCGAAGGTGGCGCGGCCGCTGTTGGCTTGCTCCAGCAGGGTGTTTTCCAGGTAGCGCTGGCCGTAGATGCTTTCAGCGTACGGGATCCAGGGCAGCTCGTTCGAACCCAGGCTGATTTCGAAAGCCGGTGAGAACGAAGCCTTCACAAAGGCCTTCTTGACGTACAGGCCCTGACCGGCGATCGAGCCGCTCGTCTGGTTGACCGGCGAAACGTCCGTCTGCAGCTGAGCCGAGAACAGGTCGTTGAACTTCTTGTCGACCTGGAAGTATACACGTTTAACATCAAAGCCATAGCCGTTCTTGGCGCCCGACTTGGCGCCGTTGACGGTGAATTCGTTCGAGCTGACGTCCATATAGGTCCGGCCGCCGATGCTGAAGCCCTGATCGGGCCAGCTTTGCGCGTTGGCGCCGGCCGCGGCGGCCAGCATGAGCGCGCCCGTCGCCGCGCCGTAAAAGATGTGAGAGAGTTTCATAATCGATCGCCTTTGGTTGTACTTCGCCCTCAGCCGGCTCAGAGGCCGGCCATGGTGGGGCTAATACGTTTGGCGAATGACGGTCCCATGTAGGTTCCATGACAGTTCCATGACATGGGCCGGACTGTGGCCAAGGTGTGGCGCAATAGGCGCAGTCTTTGTCGCTCGGGCGCCGCGGGGCTCGCCGCATCGGCGACGGCGGGCAGTCGCCCTTGCCGGTCACGCCGTGACCGGATTTATCTTAAATTCCGTGACCGCCGGGCAGGTTCCAATTCACCGTGTAACCCAAGGCGAAGTTTCAGCGTATAAGAGACATCTCCACAAAAGGACGACCGCATGCACCGCCGTCATTTCCTCTCCGCCCTGAGCCTGGGCGCGCTGGCCGCCCAAGCTCAGGGCGCGCGCGCCGAAACCGTCACGCCGCTTACCCTGCCCGACGCCGAATGGAAGAAGCGTCTGCCGCCCGCCGCCTACGAAGTGCTGCGCCACGAGGCGACAGAACGTCCCGGGACGTCACCGCTGCTCGACGAACACCGCAAGGGGGTCTTCGCGTGCCTTGGCTGCGACCTGCCGCTGTTCAATTCGGACACCAAGTTCGACAGCGGCACCGGCTGGCCCAGCTTCTTCCGCGCTATCCCGGACCACCTCAAGACCAAGACCGATTTCGCGATCGGCATCCCGCGCACCGAATATCACTGCGCGCGCTGCGGCGGCCACCACGGCCACCTGTTCGACGACGGCCCAAGGCCCACCGGCCTGCGCTACTGCAGTAACGGCGTCGCCCTCAAATTCATCCCGGCAAAGGCTTAAAGATCATGTTGAAACGACTGCTTTTCATCATTGTTGCGACGCTTGGCCTGTCTGCCTCAGCCCTGGCCGCGACGCCTCAGCGTGAAACCGCCGTATTCGCCGGCGGCTGCTTCTGGAGCATGCAAAAGGCGTTCGACCACGTCCCGGGGATTGTCTCGACGCGGGCCGGCTTCATGGGCGGCAACGTCAAGAATCCGTCATACGAGGACGTGACCGGCGAAGGCACAGGCCATCTCGAAGCAGTCGAGGTCGTCTTCGACCCGTCCAAGGTCAGCTACGACACCCTGCTCGACACCTACTGGCACCACACCGATCCGACCGACCCGCGCGGCGTGATCTGCGACCTGGCGCCCAGCTACCACACGGCCATCTTCACCTTCAACGACGGCCAGTTCGCCGCCGCCAACGCCTCGAAGGCCAAGGTCCAGGCCTTCCTCAAGAAAACCGTCGTGACCCAGGTCATCAAGGCGTCGTCGGTCAAGCTGCCCTTCTATCCGGCCGAGGCCTATCATCAGCACTATTGGCAAACGCACGCCGCCCAGTACGACGGCTATGCGCTCGGCTGCGGCCGCGCTGTCGCCCTGCACAAGCTGTGGGGTAAACTCGCGGATTAGGCCGTCTTCAGCGTGACCTTACCGGCAACAAGGCCGTCGGCCGTGGCAGCGACTGTCACAGTGCCGGCGGCCTTTCCTGTTTGTACGATCGCGCAGGCCAGGCCGTTGAAGGCCGAGCGCTGCGACGCCTTGTCGGGCTCGTGACAGTTCGGATCGCCGTTGCCGACGCCGATGACCGCGGCCGACCCCGCCACGTCGAAGCGGATCAGGTTGCCCGCCTTGGGCACGGTCCGGCCCTTTGCGTCGACGACCTCGGCGCGGATGACGGCACAGTCGCGGCCGTCCGCCATCAGCGCCGTACGATCCGCCGTCAGCACGATGCGCGCCGCCGCCCCCGGCGTCTCACGCGACTCTTTTATGACGACCTTTCCACCCTTGTACCCGAAGGCGACGATCTTGCCGGGCTGATAGGGCACGCTCCATTCGACGTGCATGTCCTTCGCCATGGACTTTTTGCCCATCGACTTGCCGTTGACGAACAGCTCGACCGCATCGCAGTTGGAGTAGGCCCAGACACTGACCGTCGATCCTGCCTCCCAGTTCCAGTGCGGGAAGAGGTGCAGCAAGGGCTCGGGCCGCCACCAGGCGCGGTAATAGTAGTAGTTGTCCTTCGGGAAGCCGCACGTGTCGAGCGCGCCGAACTGCGACGAGATCGACGGCCAGTTGGGATAGGGGGTGGGTTCGCCGCGATAGTCGAAACCCGTCCAGATGAAGCCGCCGCCGATAAAGGGCTTGCTGTCGAAATGCGGCCACCAGCCCTCGGCCGTGGTGGCCCACCACGGCGCCTCGGTGTCGTAGGCGGGCACAATGTGCTTCGCCGCGTCCTTGACGTATTCGCCGCGCGTGGCGACGGTCGACGCCGTCTCGGTGCCGAGGATCGGGATGTGCGGGAACGCCTTGTGGAAGTCGTCGATCTTGTTGTCGCGGTAATTGAAGCCGATGACGTCCAGGACTTCGGTGATGCCGTGGCCGTAACCATTGTCCATGGCCGCCGTGATGCCGCGCGTCGGATCGAGCTCACGGCACACACGCTTCATGGTGCGCGCGATGACGGCGCCGCGGTCGGTGCCCTGCTGCGGCTCCTCGTTGCCGATCGACCACAGGATGACGCTGGGGTGGTTGCGGTCACGCACGATCATGGTGCGCAGCTGATCGAGCCCGGCTTCGGAAGACGTCATCATGCGCGTCTCGTCGATGACCAGCATGCCAAGCTCGTCGCAGGCGTCGAGCAGTTCCGGCGCCGGCGGGTTGTGCGAGGTGCGGATGGCGTTGCAGCCCATCTCCTTCAGGCACTTCAG
>OUNM010147435.1_pt1 | contig 76842 bp, 56 predicted proteins | sample 1769961 | NCBI WGS metagenome assembly OUNM01 (sample SAMEA3914820, study PRJEB12502) | metagenome | biome: forest; material: soil | place: USA | collected 2012-03-12 | depth 0.3 m
GTAACCAACTCAAACCCGCCCTGATCCAACTGCAGCGCGTGCCTCCCGCCCGTCATGCTCCTCAGCTGGCTATCATACTTCATCATCTCGCTGAGCGGCGCCTTGCCGACAATCGTCAGCATCCTCACGACGCCCTTCTTGGGGTCCCGCAGGCTCTGCACCGACTCGTACGGGTCCGGCGGCGCGTACACCTTGGCCACGTCCACCACCACCCCGCCGTTCTCCACCTCGCCGCCTCCGGCCCCCTCGTCGTCTTCCGGCTTGCGCACCTCGAGCACCTGCCCGCCGCGCGCGGAGCCCAGGTCGTGCTGGATCGCGTGGCCGGCCTCCTCCGGGCAGGTAATCTGCACGAGAGAGAAGGGCTCGAGGATGCCGACCTGCCCGCGGGCGTGGGCGTCGCGGAGGCTGTCGCGGACGGCGTGCAGCGCGGCGTTGGTGATGTGTCCCCCCGTGGAGGTGGCGGGGTTGAAGAAATCGGTGGCCGGGTCGAAGGTGATGTGGACGTGGCAGCGGCGAACGGGGGCGCTGCGGCGGGGCCCGCGAGCGAGGCCCGCGATGGCGCCGTTGAAAAGCTGTTGGCGGACTAGATCGGGGTCGAAGGGGAGCGGGGATTTGGTTGGGTTGTAGTTGGGTGGGAAGGGGATGGCGACGTGGATGATGTTGCCGTCGCGCTCGATGCTGGACTCGGAGAGGGTGGAGGTGTGGGTGGCGTGGGCGTCAAGGGGTTCGATGGTGACGGTGCAGGCGGCCTTGCCTGGTTTGTCGCGGATCGGGCGATCGTAGACGACGTGGCGCGGGGCGGTCGGGGCGAGCAGGCACTCGGAGTACTCGACCTCGATGTCGCCCCACATGGCGGACTCGCGGTCGATCTTGTAGTGTGTGAGGAGGCGGTCCTGGGCGATCTCGAGGTGTAGCAGGCCCATGCCGGACAGGATGAGCTGCTCCGTCTTTTCGTCCTTGCTCCAGCGGATGCTAGGGTCCTCGCGCGAGAGCTTTCTGAGGGCGTCTTCGAGCTTGTCGCTCGCGGTACGCGTGTATGGCTCGATGGCGACGAAGGCGACGGCCGGCGGGGTTTCGAGAGCCTTGATGCGGAGGTTCCTGAAGGCCTCGGGGGGCGAGTTGCCATGGTGCCCGGGGAAGGTGATCAGGGTGTCTCCAGTACGGGCAGATTTGAGGCCGGTCATGGCACCAATATGCCCGGTGGGCAAGTGCGGGATCTCGTGGTGGTCCTTTGCGGACACGTGAAGGATGTGCTGGGACTTCTCATAGGTGTGCATGTTGCTGTTCCACATGTGGCTGCTCCGGCTGACGGCGCCGTGGTAGACGCGCACCCAGCTCATCATGCCCCGGCGCGGGTCATCCACGACCTTGAAGACGTGGGCGAGAGCCACGACCGGAGGCTCGTGGTGAGTGTGTGCTCTTTGCTTGAACTTTTGCTCGAGCAGCTCGGGCAAGGTGTGAGCCGCGCCGCCGATGATCTCCAGCGGCGGTCGGTCGGTCGGGCAGGGGAGGTAGTCGACCACGGCATCGAGCAGTGGCTGGACACCAATGTTTCGCAGACTAGCGCCCGCAAATACCGGCGCGAACTTGGCCTCGCCGTCCATGATCAGACGCCGTATGGCCTGTTTGATGGAGCCCGACGGCACGTCCTTCTCCAGCTCGAGGAACTCGTCCATGATCTGGTCGTCGTGCTCGGAGAGGGTCTCGATCAGGCGGAGGAGGGCCAGCTCCATCTCTTCCCGCAGTGCCGGGTTCTCCTTGGCAATGCTCTCCATGCTGACGACCGACATGACACCAGTGCTGGAGAAGCGGAAGCCGTGCTGATGGATGACGTCGATGACGCCGGTGAAGACGTCCTTTTGCCACCAAGGAATTTGGCAGAGCAGAGGCCAGGTCTTCAGGCGCAAAGCTGCCTCGTGGACGGAGCGCCTAAAGCTGGCACCGTCGCGGTCAAGCTTGTTGACGAAGAGCAAGCGGGGGATCCTGGAGAGATGAGCTGACTCCCAGACACGCTCGGTGTGGGTCTCGACGCCCTTGACCGAGTCGAGGATGCACACGGCGCCGTCCAGGATGGGCAGACAGCGGTCAACCTCGTAGCGGAAGTCCTGGTGGCCCGGGGTGTCGATGAGGTTGATGGTCTTGGGCTCGAGGCCGGGGGGGCAGAGCGTCTTGGGAGGCCACTGGAAGGTGATGGCGGCGGACTGGATGGTGATGCCGCGCTCCCGTTCCATGGGGAGAAAGTCGGTGGTGGTGTTGCCGTGGTCGACATCTGGGCCGTCAACTATTAGTCTAGTTCTCTCACGTCGGCCCTTGCGTTGCTGGTAGACATACTCCCAAGATGACGAGTCCGGCCGCTGTGGTACAGCATGCGCTCCGTCGTGGTTGTCTTGCCCTGCAAGCTTGTCAACGATCAGGTCAGGCCCAGACCAGAACAGACAAGACGCACCGCATCGACGTGGGCAATGATGCCAATGTTGCGGATGCTCTCGGACCGGGCCTCGTGGTGGGCGTGGTCGCTGGAGTAGCTCCGGGCGAACCTGGCCCGGGCCAAATGCGCGTTGTTCAGCACCAGGACCGCCACGGGCACCGCGCGCCGCAGCAGCCTGCTCGAGCCATGGCGGAGGGGGGCGCTACAGAGCATCCTTTTGTGTTTGTCTTTTTCTGGCCCAACCTCACACGGAAAGCCACAGGACAGGGCCCAGGGGAGGGAGGGTAGCTTCTTCAGTCTGGCGAAGCTGAGGTTCGCATGTCGGGTCGCCAGACCGGAAGCTTTTCAAGGCAAAACAAACATGCGATGGCCTCTTTGCTCCAACCACAAAGCACCGAGTAAGAATGTTCAGTTCACACTTATTTTGTTGACGGATCTCGAATTCGGTCGGCAAGCTCTTGATAGGTCCCTGGATCTTCAAGGCCCGTGCGCCTCCGAGCAGCTGTCCCCCCGCCATCCGCCGGCTTGGCGCCAAGTTCCGTTGCTCCCGCATCGAGGCAGGCCAGCTGCTTGCGCCGCTCCAACCACCGCCGACCACCACTCGAGCACCGACCGCCACCGATCGACGGTTGACGCGGAGCTGCGAGCACCGGCCAGCCACCCACTCCCACCACCTGCGTCAGCCACTTCAACTGCACTTGCGACTACAACACAGAATACAGCATCCAGCTACCCAGCTGCCGTGACCGATCCAGCCCCGCATCAACAAGGCCTCCGCTCCGAGCTCAAGCAACTCGACCGCGTCATCGCAAGTCGGAGCCCCCTCCTCGCGCATATACACCCCTCGCACCTCCACGCCGCCATGGACTACAGCGCATCAATAAACGACCCGGAACACCCCGCCGGCGCCTCGCCATGGGGCAATTCGCCGAGCTCGTCGCCCCGCCACAACCGGACCGCCTACAACACACTGACCGGCGACCCTCCGAGCTCGCCTTTCCGCTCGCACTCGCACTCGCACTCGCACTCGAACAACGGTTTGAGCGATGACGACGGCTTTGGCGCTAGCGACACCGACTACCGGAGGCCTGATACCGCAAGCTCCGTCCCACAGACCGCCGATGCGCATCCGTCCGAAGAGCCGGCATCCGCCGAGCCGCACGCCGAACAAGAGCGCTTCGGGGGCCCGCTGTCGCCCCAGCCCATCCAACAGCAGCAGGCGCCAAAGCCCGACCAGGCGCAACGGCCCCAGGAACAGCAACAGCCTCGGAAACCGCCACCACCGCAGTTCAAGCTGCAGGCTAAGATTTCGGGGCTTGAACGCACCGGACGGAAGGACCCTATCCTCCGGTTCGACGTGCATGTATGGCTCTCCCATTACAGACCCGCGAGGAACTGTTGCTGACTGATCGCAGACCAACCTCCCCGCCTTCAGGACGACTCAATACCGCGACGTGCGCCGCCTCCACTCCGAGTTTATTAAGCTGGCCGACCACCTGATCTCGGCAAATCCCGAGGCCATCGTGCCCTCGGTCCCGCCGGCCCTGACGTCGGCCGGGGCCGGCACCGAGGAGGACGAGATCCGCGTCAAGGCGCTGATGCAACGCTGGCTCAACTACGTCTGCAGCAACGAGGTGCTCATGCGCGACGACGAGATGGTGCTCTTTGTCGAGAGCGACTTTGGCTACAGCCCCATGGTCAAGAAGAAGCAGCCCGCCACGGGCGTGCGCCGCAAGATCCTCAAGCAGTTTGCTCCGCCGCCCGACGACACCCCCGAGCTGCAGGAAGCCCGTCCTATCGTCAAACTCTTTTACTTGGGCGCCATGGACGCGGGGCACAAGGTTGACAAGCTAGTCAAGTCGCGGCGAGGTACGCCAGGCTACGCCGTCCCTACGACATCTCAAACAAAACTGACCTTGTTGTTTTCTAGGACTCGGCCTTTCGGAGTCCGACTTTGGCGTCAAGCTCGGCGCCATGAACACCCAAGAACCGCACCCCGGCCTCGCCAACGCCTACCGCAAGCTCGGCAAGATCGTCCAGACGGTCGGCGACTATCACGCGGCACAGGCGACCGCCGAGGCGACCACCATCGGCGACCCGTTCCAGTACCACTCGCAAGATGCCTTCATCGTCAAGGAGACCCTCACGAACCGGCAGATCCTCATCCGCGAATTCCTCCAGGCCCAGGAGACGACACGCAGCCGGCTCAACGCGGCGGACCGCCTCAAGGCATCGTCCAACGTGCGCCGCGAAAAGGTCGACGAGGCCATCGCGGCGCTCGACGAGGCCAGCCACGCCGAGGCGGCCCTCTACCAAAAGACGACGCGCGTCACCCAGAACCTGGTGCACGAGCGGCGCCGCTGGTTCGCCCGCACCGCCGCCGACCTGCGCCTCTCGGTGCGCGAGCACGTGCTGCGCGAGATCGAGGCCGAGCGCCGCACCCTGTCGCTGCTCGAGAGCGTCCGCGCCGACATCCGCGCCATCGACGCCTCGGGCGGCCTGAGCCGCCTCGGCCGCGAGAGCCACCCGCCCGCCGCCGCCCGCCGCACCAGCATGGCCGCCAGCCAGGGGCCCAAGGGCGACGCCTGGAGCGGCGTGCCCCGACGCAGCGTCGACGCCATGACCCGGAGCGTCTCGGGCAGTCTGGTCGGGAGCTCCGTCGCGGGCGAGGGCGAGGATTTTCCGGGCGAGGGCGGCGAGAACGCCGATCAGGGGGGCCGCGCGAGGGCGCTGAGCGGCGGCGCCTCGGGGGGGTTGCCCGGCGTCGCCGAGGAGGACGACGAGGATCGCATCGATGCGAGGAACGCCGCTAGTCGGCTGGCCGCAAGCACTTTCTAACCCGAGACAAAAGCGGCGGGGAACTGGTTGTTACAGTATGTTGGGAGGAGAGCGAGATTGTTTGGGCGGTCATGTCATGTACGGGCGCCTCGGTCAAGCGTTGTAGTCTACGATAGCAGTCTGGAGACGAGAGGCTGGCTTCGGGCCACGACTCTGGATGCAACACAGTTTACGTCTTGTTAGTCTTTTCCCTCCACCTTCTGTCCCTTCCCGCAGGTCACAGCCGGGATTTGAAGGGGTGGGGGATAGCGGCGGGAGCCAGTGCTTCTCGCCTTGTCTGTGCCCCCCTCCCTTCCATACATCTCCAGACTCGGGTCGGGCCAATGCCCTCCGGCATACGTCTCGTTCGACGCCACGTTCCCATCCGCCCCCCACGCATCTCCCCCAGACGGGTCGGTATCCGGCAGGGCCGTCCCGTCGTGGGGGTCGGCGAGGGAGGGGGAGTGCGTCCGGGAGTTGGGAACTTGCTCGCCGGAGCCAGCCAGCAGGGTTCACTGTCGTCATGATTCATGAACGCTTCCCCACGTAACGCCCGGACCTTGCGCGCCAACCCCAAAATATGGCCTCGTTCGCCGCGGCGAGATCGCCTTCGCCCGCATGCAATCATCCAATACTTGTCCCGTCTCGGATCAGGCGAGCCGCCCGACCTGCAGACTCACCGCCTCGTCTCCACGACATCGGTAGACGAGCGTTCCGTCCTTGCGACATCGCCCACCCGCCACCCCCCGGTTTTTGGGAAAGGAGGCGAGCTCGCCAAAGGCGTAGGCGACGCGGGTGCGCGACAAGCGCTGCGGGGGGTCATGCAGGCACGCTGTCCCCCAGGCACAGACAGCCTCGCATCCTCAGGGACCGTGCCTCGTTGGCTGTTGGGGTGCTGCTGCTGCAAGATGGACCGGCGGTGATATCAGACCGCCTTCGGGTGACGGCGGAGGTAGCGCTGCCTGCCCGAGGCCCGAGGGATAAGCAAAATTCCACTGCTCCATATTGTGCTTCGACGTTCCACGCTCGTGGCTGGACAGCAAAAACGGTTATCTTGCTCTTTGAGGTGGCCCATCCGTTCCGAATTCAGCCGCATCTTTGATGTCTTGCTTTGTTGGGGGAGGGAATCATGCCCGGGCCTGCCGAAAGGGGGTGAAACCCCCGGGGGCCGGAGATGGCGCGAGACCCAGGGGTCGGCCGATGCTGCCGTGACGGAGTGTGTGAGCTCGTTCTCCAACAGGATTGGCTACATAATTGTCGATATTCTGTCAGGGCACGGTTTGGTACTGCCAGCCAGGGCACCAACAGGGGCGCTGGCTGACTCTGCCCATCTGTTTGGGAACTTCGGCCGGTCGTCCGCAAGCACAGACATTGCCATCGACAAGACGAGATACCTGCCCGTCTGTCGAGAGCTCGGGTTTCCAGATTGAGCCTCCCTGCCATGCCACGAGCAATGCGAAGACGGCACGGCATCGATCTGCCATGGGACCTCGCAAGACTGTCCAAACTGCGGCAGACGAGACGCAGCTCCCTTGCCCCAGCAAGTGCCAGACATGCCGAGAAGAACTGCTGGCCCGAGAACCCTAGCGGCTCCACAGTGGCCCTGGTCGGAAATCTTGGGGCTGTCGAGCTTCTTGCTTTTCCTGTTGAGCCGCCCTTCCAACCCCTGTTCGAACTCCAACTTTCTCCAACGCGACCGGTTGTCCTTGGCGATTGGCTCGTCTTGTGAGCCGTGTAACTCGTTTGATGGAAGCACGGCAGAGGGAGCACGAAGCAAGCATCCGACGGGCAGCGGATCGTCATCGGAAAGCTGCCGTATCCGATGAGGCACGATGCTGTCCCGTTATCGAGTCCTCGCATTGCAGCGGCCGGCAACTGCCAGCCGAGACGACAGCAGCAGAGGTCGGTGCCAACGGCTTGATAAGGACTCGAGGGATGGGTGGCTCGCATGCACACCGACACACACCTCGGTGCTGCCATGCAAGCCCCTCGGCGGGCTGGGACTGGCCAGCCAGGCGGCCAGGGGGTTCTTGTCGTATTCCCAATCTTCCGGAAGGCTTCTGCACCGTCCCGGGGCGACGTTTCCCTCCAGAAGGATGCTGCCCACCCACACGGGTCCGGCGCGTCTGCGTGGAGCCTGGCAAGCCTGGAGCCGGTCGCTCCGTTTCATGCGCCGGGAAGATGGACAAGATGGCCGACCCCTGTTGTGCCATGTGCGCCTCGCCATAGGGCCGGCAAAACGGGAGAATAACTATTTGGGGTATCAACCATCATCAATTGGCCTGACCCCAGGTTGACAGGCCATGGTTCTGACAGAGGGGCCTCTCGCCCAGTCCGCATGTCCCCAGTTGATTCGTCATTTTCCAGCGTGGCAGCGAATTCTCCGGCCGCGCACCAGAAGGCTTCTGGAAGACGTGCCTCGGTGGATTCGCGGTGGTGCTTCATCCCTGGCCCCTCCACTGAGCTACCGGGCCGTTTGAAGGACCCTGGCTAGTTGCTCGTGATTGGGGAAGCCGGTGGGGTTGTGAATTTGGAGAGGCCACAACAGGGGTGTTTTCTTGTGCTCTCCACATCCCAGGGAGATCCGCGTGATCCGCCGACGACAATCGCTTCTCTTTTTCTTCGCTCGGAAGGCGGTGGCAATGCTCCCGGACGGGCTCCAGTGATGGGCAGCGGAAATCCTTCCAGATGCTCGAGATGGCCACCCGCCTGTCAGCTTTGGGGTAGCATTCGGCAGCGTGGTGTGCGGAGACGAACCCGTCGCACAAAGGTGCAGGGCATGTGTTGCACAAGCATGACAAGCAGACGGGACCTCACTGGCAGCCAGGTTTTTCTTCCCCAGACGGTGGCGCAACAGTCATCGACAAGCGACCTGTCGTTTTTCTCGCTAATCGACGCGGAGCCGGCTGGGCTGCAACGAGGGAAGAAAAAAACGAAATCCCAATGGAGAAAATGGAGGGACCCCGTGCGTGCCAGATTCGAGGTTGTGGCAATTCCGGATCGTTGTGCAGAAGAGGAGGAGGAGGAGGAGGAGGAGAAACTGGAGAAATGTTGGAGTGATCCGAACTCCTTCCAGTTCCCAGGTTCGTTCCCTTGCCCAGAGCTCCAACCTTGCCCTCCGAGCCCTCCAGTGCTGCCTGGGGGCCTCCGCTGCTGGCTTCCAGGCCTCTCCCGGTCTCCTTCTGTGCGGTACACTCAGGTACTCCGTACACCGCGATAAACTTTTTTCTCGCCCCTGCCAGGACCCCTCCGCCCAAACCCCTTGCCCCTGCCCTGTCCGCCGTTCCTCACCTCCCCGGTCGCGTCATCGAACCCTCAACGACCCCACACGCGCATCTGCCCCCAATCCCAATCCCTGTCCTTCCCTGCCCAGCTCCTGAATCTCGATTTTCCCTCGACACCTCTCTGATCGGAGGGTTTCAACATCCATCCCTTGCGTTGTGCTGCCAGTTTCGCACGCGCGGCACCCTCCAACTCCGGAACCGGATGAATGAGGGCGGTAGAGCCGTCTTCTTCGGTCCGTCCATCATCAATCGCCGTTTGCACGCTCAAGCATACCGCGGGCCCCGTCGTCCATCGTGGCCTGGTCCACCGCCGCATCATCCTCGGGAGTTGTGTACCATCGCTAAGGCCCAGGAACAGCCGGTTCTCAGCACCGTCTTGTCTGATATCGCCCCGAGTGCCGCCCTTCCGGCAGACCAGATGATGGCGTGCTCTCGAGAGGGCCATCTATTCGCTGCCCGTCCCCGGCGCTCGATGGACGGCCGAGATTGACACGGGCGTTTTGTGGTCTGAGCACTCCAGCTGTTCACAACGTTCCATTACCAGGCACATCCAGGTCCAACAATGTATTTCGGTACCGCAGCGTCCCCTCGCCCCCCAACCGCTAAGTACTGTACCCACAGACACCTGCATGGCCTTCTGCATGGAAGCCGGCTCTCCCTCCCGCGCAAGCTTCTGCTATGGAGACGCAAGCGTCGTCGTTAATTTCTGCTACCCGTCACCGTTTGCCATGGCCAGAGAGCGCTCCACCGCACGGCTCGACATGCCCCAGACAGGAAAGACGCTCGCCCCCAGTGCTCCCGGATCGCACCCAGACTGGCCCAAACCAGCTCGGTTTCGTCCACTCAGAGCTGCTGCCACGCCCTCAGTCTGCCCTGCACCCGCTCCGAGCCCCGGCTGAAAGGCCGTCCCCATCTCTCCAACGCATGGCGTGGATATGTCGCGATCTCCCGCCCAACGTCGATAGACATGGGTGATGGGTGCTCGAGCCGAAGATTGACCTCACACTAACCTGCTTCATGTTCTCCCGAGATTGTCGGGGGCTCCTATGGAGCGCGCCGCCCCTAGCCTCTTTGCTCCGCGCAGAGATAACTCGTCGATATCTGACTGGCGAGGCCGGCTCGGCGCATGCTGGTTCCAGCACGCAGCAAGCACGCGCATCTCGACCTCCGCTCCTCTCCCGGGGACCTTGCACCCCTTGACTCTTTGTATTCCGGCCGCTCCTGCGCATCCTCGTCGACCCCCGGGCCATGCACACCAGGGATTGACACACAACAAGCAGCACGTCAGTGATCCAGATCATGGCGGCCTTTGCCGTCGATAGTATACTGTGTACTTAAAGAGTGTGGGGGTCTTTCCTGGCCTCGACTCTTCCCAGTCTCTGCCACATCTCTCACTCTCGACGTCTCTTGCGACCGTCGTGCTTCGTCCAGTCTTGCTTTTTATAATACCAAGGGTGCGAGCTCGCCACCCCATAGTCGTCTGTGTCGGCCATCCCACTCACCACCCCTGACCCTCTACACCCTCTTTTCTTCCTCATCCCGCGCAAGGAAGAGCCGCACTACTTTTAACGTCTCGAACACCCCACGGGGAACCCTTCTCGTTGGCCAAGCTTGCCCTATCCCACGCCTCATCCCACTTCCATCCCACTTACAGCCGTCGGTCGCCGCATCGAGATGGCGCCCTCCGCAACAGGCGAGCCGGCGCCAATGCACCTACCCGCCGCCTCCAAGGCTTCGACCATTAAGGCCTCTGTTCTTCATGGAGCCCGTGACTTGCGCATGGTAGACCTTCCCTTTCTTGCCCCTGTTGCTCTGCGAGATCTCCGATCTCTCAGATCTGGTTACACAGAATCGAGTCGTTATTTTTGGCCCCGCGCCACACCTCGCTCGCTCGGAGATTTCCATTCTCTCGGGACACAGGACGCTCGACTAACCACCACGATTCCAGGAACGCCGGACTATTGAGGAACCCAGCACCGGCGAGCTTCAAATTGCCGTTCACACAACCGGCATCTGCGGGTCTGATGTCAGTTACTACAAGAAATTTGCCAATGGCGACCTCTGCGCCTGCATGCCGCTCTCGCTCGGCCACGAGTCGTCGGGCACCGTCGTCGCCATCGGACCTCAGGTAACAGGCTTCAACATCGGCGACCGCGTCGCCCTCGAGGTTGGCATTCCCTGCGGCCAGTGCGGCATCTGCCGCCAGGGCAGGTATAACCTCTGCAAGCGCATGAGGTTCAGGAGTAGCGCCAAATCAGTGCCGCACTTCCAAGGGACATTACAAGAGCGCATCAACCACCCCGCCGTGTGGTGTCACAGGTACAGTACCTCGACTGAGGGGACTGGCAGACTCTGCCAGAAGTCCTGAAGTATCCAAGCTGACACGCTCCTCAGACTTCCCGACAGCATCTCCTTCGATGCCGCCGCCCTCCTCGAGCCATTATCCGTCGCCATCCACGCCGTGAACCGCGCACAGCCCACTCCCGGCTCCACTGCCCTGGTCATCGGCGCCGGCGCCGTCGGTCTGCTCACGGCCGCCATGGCGCGACAGTCCGGCTGCTCCACCGTCACCATCGCCGACGTCGATCAGGGCCGCGTCGACTTCGCCATCGCCAAGGGCTTCGCAACCCACGGCTATGTCGTCCCATCACCCTTGCACACCTCGCCCAGCTGCTCAATATACGGCGGCGGCAGCAGCGCCTCCTCTTCAGGTACCTCGACCCCGATCGACGGCGTCATGACCCCGGCCAGCACCCTCTCCATGCAGAGCCGGTTCGACCACGCCAAGTCCCTCGCCGCCGAGATGCTCGCCCTCTCCTCGTCTTCGTCCTCCAACCCCCTCTTCGTCAACGACGACCCCAACGACGAAGACGACGGCGTGGACGTCACCTTTGAGTGCACAGGCAAGGAAGTCTGCATGCACACCTCCCTGTACGCGACCCGCGCCGGCGGCCGCGTCATCATGGTCGGCATGGGCACCCCCGTGCAGACGCTGCCCATGTCGGTCGCCCACCTGCGCGAGATCGACATCCTCGGCATCTTCCGCTACGCCAACACGTACGCCACGGGCATCCGCCTGCTGTGCGCCCGCGAGAGGATGACCAAGTCCGGCGCTGGCGCCGCGGGCGGCTGGGTGCTGCCGAGCCTGGACGAGATGGTCACGCATCGGTTCAAGGGGCTTGAGAATGCCCATCGTGCGTTTGAGTTGGCGAGCCGCACCGTGGATGAGGAGGGGAGGCTGGTGTTGAAAGTGGTGATTGAGGCTTGAGTTTGCCTGCTTGTCTGTTTGTCTAACTGAGGCGGCACAGAGAGGATCAGAGAGGTGCGCAGGGGTTGATACCTGGGTGAAGAGAAAGGGCGTTACACGGTACTGTGTGCTGTTTTGTTTTGTTGTTCCCCCCGCGGGAGTGTCTCGTGTCTTTTCATTTGGATCGTGTTTCTTTGGTGTGTTTTATTCGCGGCAAAGCAAGCAAGCAAGCAAGCAACAGTTATAGATGGATGGATGGGATGGGACGGCGGTTAATGACGAACGGGTCTGGGTAAAGCGGTTGTTGGTTTCTTTTTCCTGTTTTTCTTCTTCCCTTTTCTCGTTTTCTAGAGCGCAATGTGGCAAGCAAAGAATATTGGGAAAGGATATAGACAATGGACAGGCGCGATTTACGGTTGATTTTCGCTTTGCTTGCCCCTGATTTCATCGCTATGGTTCACGAGTCTCCTTTAACGACGTGAGTTTGAGGGGTGGCCCAGGAGTGCGATGTTCAGAAGTGACATGAGCGGTATGGATGAACACCTTGAGAACCAACGGCAGGGAATCTCGTGCCTTTGGCCAAGGCAATAGCAAAATCCAGCCAATCGTCAGATGCGCTCGTCAATGGGTTGTTTGTGAAGAGCGTCTATGTGTCTCTTCTCTCAATCCACACCCTCACAGATTCTGGCAAGGACACAGACATGCGGGACAGGACATTCTTGACAGACACAATCGCTTGGCCCCCGTGGCGGAGACAGATCGCTAAGTCGTAACCGCTGTAGCCGGTCTCGTTGCACCATATCCGTCTATGCTGCAGCAATGCCTTCCTCCCAACGGCTGCTGGTTGCTTTTACAAAGCCAAGAAGACCATGCAACTAATTCACGCCTTCTCCAACGCCCAAAGATACGCCACTTCGCGATGCAACTTCCCCATTCCATTCCTTAGTAGTCATCACATTCATCAACGGAGCACCGCTCATTCATCATCAAAAGGGGCCTCAGTGGAGGGGGACCACAAATCCCACCACCCTGCATAGCCTTCCGAGTCCTCTGAGCACCCTATGTCATTGGAGTCCTCAAGAAACGAGCGACCTCGAAAGCCTAGTGCATCGCGCACCTTCTCGAGCAAGCCACCGACCCACCCAACGATGGCCCCCTAATAATCCGTGCCGGGACCGCCAGCGGCCGCAAAACTCAGCCCGCCCGCGCCAAAGTCAGCGAGCAAGCCCCCGGAGTCGAGCTGCGGCCCGGACGGGCCTACTGACCGGTTATGGCGTGAGTTCCGCGCCGAGTCAACGACGTGGAACTTCTTGCCCGTCTCGCGGACCTCGTTGACGCTGGACATGAGATCCGAAATCATCGAGATGAGGTTAACGTCGTTTGTCTCACGCTGAATTTCGCGCTCCAGCGTGGCCTGCTCGGCGGGGGCGACCAGGTCGGCGTTGGTCACGAGGGCCTGGATGTGTCGGAGGATCGTGTTGGATGGGATGGTGTACGCGCCGTTGGAAGCGCGGGCGAGGTCGGCTGCCTCGGAGGTGGCTTGGCTCCCGCTGGTAAAGTCGGGCGGGAGGCGCTGGAGGTAGGTAATGACGAGGGCGAGGCGGGACTTCATCATCTTGATAGCGTTGTACTTGGCTTGCAGGGCTGACATGTACTCGGCCTCGGCGCGGGTGAGGTTGGCGTCGGCGTCAGAAGCCGTTTGCTCCCCGGCTGTGCTGGTGATGCCCTTCTTTGACTTGTTGCTCTCCTCATAGGCGACGGCACGACGCTTACCCTTCCCATCGTCAACGGCAACCTTCTTGTCAAACTGCTCGAGGATCTGCTTCTCGCCGCTCTCAACTGTTGCGTTGGCGCCGCCTTCACGGACGAATTGCATGGCGATCATCTCGGACTCGCCCGTTTCTGTGGCGTAGGGGAGCTTGCGGAAGCGGAGCACCATCTTGGTGGCGGCCCCGGCGTCCCTCATCTCCTTGTCCTCGCCATCGGCTTCCTTCCGGTCGTCGGCCTCCATATTGCTCTCGTATATTGTGATGGGCAGCGGGTCCCCGGATGCTGGAGCTATCATCTCTTCAACGTGGAAGCCAAGCAAGACGGCCGATTCGTTGTACGCGCTGATTTGGCGGTGGATGGGCAGGTGGAGGTCGGAAGGGCCTGTGTTGGGCACGAGCGAGTACCAGCCGACTAGGTCGAGGGCAGGACTCTTGTGAACGAGTTTCACTGGCCATGTCAGTAAAGGAGAAGGTCTTGACCACATATTATAGGATACACACTCTGCTCCAAACGCTGCTTGAACCAGTCTGGGTCGAGCTCGTAGAAGCCGTCGGCATTCTTGGCGGACTTGCAGCTGAAACTGTGCTCAATGGTGATCTCGCGGCCATTCTGCTGACCCAGCAGCGCGCCGACAACAGCGCCCTTCAACCCGCGTTGATATCCGCGCACGATGAAGTCGGATATCTCGAGGATGGGCAGCGGGTGCAGCACGACCTGCAGGCCCGAATCGGACGCCTTTTGGGTCGACAGCAGCTCGTTGGCTGCTTGGCCGGCCATGGTTCGGTCGGTCGGTCGTGCACCTGTCGTTTGGAAGGAGAGGGGTGTGAACGGTTATTGTGTGGAAAATGGAGAAATCAGAAAATGGGAGATTGGAGGTTCGTTGTTGTCGGTCGGTGTGTCGGTCGTGAGGTTGTCGCGGGGTTGGTTGACAAGGCAGAAGTGCAGCCTTGCCGCTGGAGCTGGGAGCTGGGGGCTGTGCTTGGCAGCGGGGCAAGGTCGCTGCTGGGTGGGGCAGAGCTGTTCGCAGATGGCGGCGTGACGGGCAGCTGTCATGCTTGTTTGGTTTCTTCCCATCTTCAGGGGGACCCCTGAACTCCAACTTGCATCGTTGTTTATTCCTCTGCACTTGACCGTGTTGTCGATAAGAATGTGCAGCCCTGGCTTCTCCACCACATCTCAAGATGGCACACTTGCTTCCTCTCATGGACACGCTTGATCCTGTCTCTACTGCTTCTCCTCATTTTTGATCCCGGACCTGGGGCGTGATTCCTTTTGATGGCTTGCCCGTTCATGGATGCAAGAAACAGCAAAGCAGGTTGAATGGCGGCTCATGGCCAGCCAAACCTCTTTCACGCCTCCCAGTGGAGGATGGATGAACCGAACTGACCAAACAAGCCAAGTGAGGGTAGATTCTTTGACACCCCAAGCATATATCCTCCCCATCTCTGCTGCACGGCGGACAACCTTGATCCTCTTCTCTCCATCCACGTCAAGATGTGTGGAACGTCTGGCCCTCCATCTCCAACATGTCCCAACCCTCCCAGGAGCAATTTCCTGTCCAGCCACAGGATGCTGCGCCTCCAGACAACGCCCAGCAAGCAGACACGTCGGCCGCAGTCACCAAACGGCCTGCTGAGGATGAGATTGAGTTCATCTCCTCGAACCCAGTCAAGAAGCAGAAGTTGAGTGGGCAGCAAGCCATCGTGGTGGTCCCAATGGCTCAGACATCAATGCCTCCACCTCCGCGTCCGTCTCAACAAACCCTTATCCCCATGCAGCAAAACCCCAGCGCAACTCAGGTTGCACTCGTCGACCGAAGTCGCAGTTTGTGCGGCATTGCCCCGGCCAAGGGTCCTGCTCCCACCCCGATGCTCGAGACTCGGGGCACCTCGCTCCCGGTTTTGGACAGCTTTGTCTTTCCATTGTCGTTCCCGCCCATTCCGTCTCAACGGCCCAGGCTCTCAGAGGCCATCTCGCCTAAGCAACTGCCACAGACCCTCCCGAAGCCCCTTGATGCTGGATCCCAGGCAAACCAGGCTCGGCCTCCCTCCCCATCTCCCGCACCGCTGCCGTCTATCACGTTGGGCCAGATCTCCTGCCTTGACTTCAACGGCGTCCCGACAAGCACCCCTGGGTTCGACATGGATCGTATCTTCGCAACCGACGGGGGCCTCGTGAAATCTTGTGGAGTCACCGACGTGTCCTTTGCAATCCCGCCGCCGTCACCCTCGATGAACCCCTTCACCGGCCAGCACGCAATCCCGTTCAGAATGTACTCAACAGGCAGCCTCGTGCCGATGGTGCCGCCGCAGGGCGTTGGCCAGTCTCCAACCTCGCTACCCGGCGTGCCCGTGCCTCGTCCCCAGCAACAGGCAACGCCCGCTCCCATCGCCAGGAACGGGGCCACCGTGCAGGGACACCACCATCTCATGAACCGCCATCACCCGCAGGTTCTTCCGCCGGCCGGAGGCTCAGCATTCAGCCGCCCTTCCTCGCCGACACCGGGACCCAAACCTCACTGCATCCAATGCGCGTGGATCCGCCAGCAAACGCTCCTGCGCCAGGCCCAAGGTCTTCCTCAACCCCCGGCGCCGGGAACCAACAGCACCACCCCACGCCAACAGCTGCAGCAACACGCCTGCCACCCACCCCCGACCACTCCGGCCCGCAGCACCCACCTGCCACCGCCGTATCCTGCCCAGACCCACCGCCCAACCCCGCGCTCATCTCTCGCACCGCCGCCGGAGCGGCAGCGCCTCGAGTCCCCCGCGGTGCCGGCGCTCGTCAGGCCCCCTGTCCCGGCCCGTGTGAGCATAAGTACTACTCGCCACCACGCCCACACCCACACACACGCCCACGCTCACGTTCCCGGGCCGGCTCCGAATCTGGTGCAGGACATCGTGGAGACGGTGCAATCGACGTTTCCGTACGCCCAGGTTGCGGCACGGCACGGCGTGCTGCCGGCGAAGGTTGCGGAGGTATTGGCGGGGGCCGTGGTGGGGCCGTTGCTGCGCGGAGGAGGGAGGGGTGGTGGGATGGGGTGAGATGGAGTGAGGTTGTGGTGGGAGAATGGGTGTTTTACGTCAGGTGGTGTGTGGTGGTTGATGGATTGGAGACTGATAGATACTGTGGGGGTATCAAGAAGGATGGAATCCTGTTTTGCTGTGCTCGGTTAATGAAGACGTTAGCTGTCTGGAGAGATGATAGAGCGCGATGAATTTATCCTTATTTTTATTCTTGTTTCCGGGCAGCAATGACCGATTGTTCAATTCTCGACAAAGATACCGTCTGCTGGATTGGACCTGCCACTCCCCTCCAGGTTCCTTCTGGCATCGAAGACATCTTTGTCTCAATTCCAACTTCCTCCTCCTTTCTTCCCGTCCGCTGAAATTTGCCGGCGCGAGTCAACCTCGATCCGCATCCCGTCACCAACTCAGCAGTTTTGTCACACTCCAACACGCTGCATGACGTCAGACAACGCGAGTCCCTGGAAATCGTAGGTGGTTTCCAGGTTGCCTTCTTATCCATCGCCCCCAAATTCCTCGAAACGAAAGAACTCACTCACCAATGATGGCCTTATTTCTGTCTGGAACACTCAATCCAAGAGGGGTGGGTCACAACCCCCACACCCGTCCCGGTCCCCGGCACTAGACGGCAGAGCGCCGGCCGTCTTTGACACAATAAGTCGTCAGACACGGCCCGTCCAGGGGTTCGCCGTCGCATCACCGGCTAGGAGAGCATGTGGGTTCTCCCGTGGCCGGCTCGGCAAGGCCCACTTGTGGAGGCGCACAGCACTCGAAGCAATAATAAATGTTCCATTGGTGAATGGAGAGCCTGTTCTGTCCGCCTTCCGTCCGCCGATGGCTCCCAGCTCGACTGCTGTCCGCCCCTCGTGCTTGACTGCCGTGTCCCTGAAGCCTTGCGGACCTGCTCCAACTGGGAATGATCGCCGCCGAGGCATCCTGCCGAGACACCACAGAATCAGATAGACTCACAAGCCTCCCCTTCATCCGCCCCAGCATCCTTGTGGGCTCCGTCAGCTTCTCAAATCTCACATTCACATCTCCCTCGGCTGTATCAACACCCTTCCTCGCCACCTCCTCGGGCTCGACGCCAAACACTTAGTGAGAGCCTCCACGCTGTGAGGCCGATCCCCACAACGCCCATGACCTTCATCGTCGAGTTCTTTTCCCTCCTTCTCAAGCAGATCTACTGAAGCCCTGCTTGCCCGGGCCATTCCGGGCTCATATCACCTACTGCCCGACAATGTCATCAACAGCTGTAGACATAGAGGACACCCGCCCCTCCGGCTCCCTCGAGAAGACAGCTGAGAAGGGCATCACGGGCAACAGCTCTGCCGACAGCTTCTCACGCCACGCCATCCCTCCGAGTGATCACACTCAACGCACGCTCAAGTCCCGCCATATCCAGCTCATTGGTAGGACTGCCAACCTTTCTCTCAACTGACCCTGACTCAGTCCTGATCTATTGTAGGCATCGGAGGCACAATCGGCACGGCCCTATATGTGCAGATCGGCAAAGGTCTGCTCGCCGGCGGCCCGGGAAGTTTGTTTATCGCGTTTACGATATGGTGAGCGCCCCCATCACTTGCTTTGAGGCCGTGGATTCGAGCCTGACCCACGGTTTAGGTGCACATTCATCCTCGCCGTGACGCTGGGCATGGCCGAGATGGTGACGTACCTGCCCATCTCGTCGCCCTTCATCCGGTTCGCGGGCCGCTTCGTGGACGAGGCCTTTGGCTTTGCCGCTGGCTGGAACTTTTTCATCTTCGAGGCCTCCTTGGTACCTTTTGAGATAACAGCCTGCAATGTAATCATCCACTACTGGAGTGACGCCGTGCCGGCAGGCGGTATCATCGCCATCATGATTGTGCTCTATGCGTAACACCGCCCTTTTGCCTCCCTCTCTTTCTTCCCTGAGCTAATCCCCTTAGCATCATCAATCTCCTGGCAGTGGAGTGGTACGGCGAAGTCGAATTTTGGGCGGCACTTGGAAAAGTACTCCTCATTCTCGCCCTACTTGCCTTTACCCTCGTCGTCATGCTCGGCGGTAACCCGCTACACGACCGCTTCGGCTTCCGCTTCTGGCACACCCCGGGCGCCTTCGTCGAGTTCTACCACTCAGGCGACCTCGGCCGCTTCATGGGCTTCCTGCAGTGCCTCATCCAAGCCTCCTTCACCATTGCCGGGCCCGATTACGTCGCCATGGCGGCCGGCGAGGCCGAGAACCCGCGTGTGGTCATGCCACGGGCCTTCAACGCCGTCTTCTACCGCCTCACCACCTTCTTCGCTCTAGGCTCGCTGGCCGTCGGCATCCTCGTCCCATCAGATGACGCGGAGCTCAAGCTCGCCTTCGCCAACAGCGCGCCCGGCGCAGCCGCCTCCCCTTACGTCGTCGCCATGAATCGCCTCCACATCCGTATTCTGCCCGACATAGTCAACGCCATGGTGCTCACCGCGGCCTTCTCGGCGGGCAACAGCTACGTGTACTGCGCCTCGCGCTCGCTGTACGGGCTGGCGCTCGAGGGGAAAGCCCCGGCCGTCTTCCGGCGGTGCACGGCGCGCGGTGTGCCCGTGTACGCCGTTGGCGTCGTGCTGGCCATCGCGCTGCTTGCGTTTCTCCAAGTGTCCAACGATGCCGCTGTCGTGCTGCAGTGGTTTGTTAATCTGGTCACGGCTAGCCAACTGATCAACTATAGCGTCATTTGCGTGACGTATCTGAGGTTCTACGAGGCGCTCCGGGCCCAGGGGTTGGACCGCCGCCAGCTGCCGTACCGCGCCAGGTTTCAGCCGTATGCGGCGTGGTATGGGCTTGTCGGGTGTGCGGTTATGGCTTTTGTCGGGGGATACACGGTGTTTTTGCCCGGGAAATGGGATGTGCCGACGTTTCTGTTCTCGTGAGTCGCCTCGGTCAAGGAAAAGGTGCGAGGGGGCTTGGTGATGCTGATGCTGACATTGATGATGACAGGTACGCAATGATTGGGATCTGCCCAGTCCTCTACCTCGGGTGGAAGGTGCTCAAGAAGACCAAAATATACAGCGCCGAGGAAGTCGACCTGGTTAGGAACCTGGCCGAGATTGACGAGGACCAGCGCACCTACGTGCCGAGCCCGCCTAGGTAAGGCTCCCGGAAATAATTTGTTGGAGATATTCCGCTGACAGACTCAAGCAACGCGTTCCATCGGCTCCTTGACTGGGCGTTTGGGTAGACGCGCGTGGGACAAGAAGAGATTGGACAGATCCCTCCCCTCGAGAAGAAAAGCATGGATACCCGACATCTTTCTCCTTGGAGAGAAAAATAGGTGCTTTGAAATAGATCCCTTGGAATAGACAGACTCGCTTGGATTCTCCCTTGATATTTCCCTGTGCTCACGTCCGTGGACTCCTCAAAAACCCAACCACACCACCGCAGTACCCGACCAGATCATCCAACCGCTCCCTCTCCCGCCCCTGGTACTCCTTCCACTCGGCCAGCGCCTCTAGTAGCGGCTCGTTCGCCATGACCAAGTCAAAGTGCAACCGCAGGAATACGGTCATCCACGCCTGCGTCAGCTCGTAGTCGCGCCTTGCCACGAGACGACTGGTCAACGCCTTGATAAAGTGCAGCAGCTCGTTGGTGTCGTCGTCACTGCCCATGGAGAGCGAGCGCAGTTCTAGATCAGCGGCCGATGGCGGGAGGGATTTGAGGTGCTCCAGGAATTCCGTGTCTGCCAGGAGCGGTTAGCTAATGTCGGGAAGACGGCCTCCGAGAACAACAGAAAAAGAAAATGGAATGAAAATGAAAATGAAAAGCGGAAAGGTGGAAGGGGGCTTACAATCTCCCGAAGCGCCACACCCAAGCAGTTTCGACGTCAAGGCTTGCTGCTTGCGCGTCTGATCGAGCTGCGTCAGCCGCGAGCCGGCGCTCTCCGCGTTGGCCTCGGCCCCGGCGGCCTGCAGCGACGCGTTGGCGCCGCCGCCCACAGACGGCAGGAAGAAGGGCGCCTTCTCGGGAGCCTTGGGTGCCTCCTTGGGCTTGTTCCTTGCCTTGATTAGGTCGATGTGCAGCAGCGTCTGCCAGCGGCTTTTAGGCACCAGGCTGAGCGTCATCATGTCAGCGCTGAGCTGATCGAGCACCGGCGCGCCCACGCCGTCGTCTTGGGCCTGCTCTTCCTCGTCGCCTTCAAAGGCGGCTTCAATCAGACCCTGGCCGCCCTCGCCCGAGGCCGTGGGGGCCGCGACCTGGCCGATCTCCTTGTCCGAGATCTGTCGCGTGGGTACGTGCTTGAACAGGGTGCGGTTCGTCCAGATCTGCACGCCCAGGTCACCCTCGACCGCGCCGGCCAGGTACTCACCCGTGGCCGAGAAGGCGAGCGCCGTGCAGGGCTTCTCCAGCCGGAACGCGTCGATGAGATGGCTCGTGGGCAGGTCCCAGACGCGGATGATGGAGTCCTGCGAGGCGGCAACGATCCACCTGCCGTCGTTGGAGAAGCAAAAGTCGGTGATGTCGCCGCGACAGCCCCAGAACTCGCGGATCGTTTGTTTGGTCTCGACGTCGACCACCCGGATGGAGTGGTCATCACACGCGAAGGCGATGAGGTCGTTGCCGGGGTGGTAGCGGCACGCTGTGATCTTGGTCATGGGCGCCCAGTCGATCTCGTCGACGAGGTTGCCCGTAACAAAATCCCAGAACTTGATCTTGCCGTCGAGCGAGCACGAGATGACGGTCCGGTTGAGGGAGTCGATAACGATGCCCGTCACAGCCGCCGTGTGCCTCCCGGTGCCTGGCGCAAACGTCTTTGTGGCACGCGTCTGCAGCTTGTTGACCTCGTCCAGGGATTTGAGCTGCTGCATCTTCAGCTGCCGCAGTTGGGCCGGGGTAAGCCTCGAGGGGAACCGCTGGCGGTGGCGGCCAGATTGCAGGTTGTACATGTCGATGCCGCCCCCGACCGAGCCGACCATGGCAAAAGTACCGCACGGACTAACGGCAACCGTCGACACGTTTTCGCCGTCGCCCGTCTTGAAGGCCCACCGACCGGCTCGTTTCCTGCCCCAGAACCAGGTGCGCGCCCAAGGATCGTCCTTGTGGGCGGTCACGACGCTCTCCCAACCGGTCATGCCGCTGAGTTCGGCACTGGTCAGCTTCTTCTTGTCGTTGCCCTTGTCCCAGATCATCTGTTTCCCCGGCATGGCGCCAATGCCGCCGTCGCGGTTCAGCGAAGAGGCGATGCAGGTAATCTCTGGCGCCTTGAGATCTTCCAAAGTGGTGGTGGGCCCGTGGGACAGGGGACCGCCAGAGAGAATTCCAATCTTCTTGGCCTTCTTGCGGATGGCGCCTTGACTGAGCTCAGAACTCTGCCCGTCCCGACGCAGACTCCATCCCCACAAGCTCCTGTCGCGGCCGCCGCTAAGGAGCCACTTGTTGCCAGCATCGGCGCCGTCGAAATCGGACGGCAGGAACTGCAGGCACCGCACCGGGGCGGCATGGCCGCTGCGCATGTGCAGAATGCGCGGGACGGGCGAGAAGGGCGATTCGTCAAAGATCCACGACTTGAGTGAGTTGTCAAGCCCGCTGGTGACGATAACGGGCTGTCCGGGCAGGAACTCGACCTTGCTCACACCACCGCGGACGTCCTTGGTATAGGACGGCGGGTTGTGGGCGCTTCGGAGAACACCCATGATCCTCCCGCCCTTGTTGAGGTCCCAGAATGTAACATCGCCGCTGACGGCCGTGGCCGTGGCCATAACACCGTCCTTCCTCCCGTCCTGGCCGGCCCCCTGTCCGTCGCTCCGAAATGAAATGCACGTAACCGGGGCATCTTCGGTCCCGGCGTTCAACCGCAGCACGGCCTTGTCAGTCCGCACGTTCTGCACAACCAGCGGCCCCTCGGAATATGCGATGGCCAGCAGGGACAGCGCTGGCGACGGCTGCAGACACGTAACGGCGCCGCAATCCGGAGCAGGCGGGAGGATGGTGTAGATCAGCTTGCCCGTGCTGATGTTCCAAATCTCGACCCAGCCGTCTCGCCTGCCGACAAAGATCTTGTTGAGAAAGGTGGGCATGTTGCAGACGCCGCCGGTGATCTCATTGTCCCCCCTCTTAGCGGCCGAGGTGAAGATGGTGGTGTAGTGTTCCAGCGTGGCCGACTTCCACACCTCTATCCTCGTCAGGGCGCAAGCGACGATCCACGAGCCGAAGATGAGGATCTGCTTGATGGGCTGGTCCAGGTCGGCGGGCAGCGTCAGTTCGGCGGACTTCTTGCCGCGCTGGAAGGCCCACAAGCCCTGGGGCTCGCCATTGCGTGGGTCGCCCCAGGCGGCAAACACCCTTTCCTTCCAGGCATAGGTGGCGGTGATATCAACGGGGGTTTGAGGACGAGTGACGAAGACGAGGTTGAGACCGCGCTTGAGGTCGTAGGTCTGGAGGGCGCGACCGACCGAGGTGGTGATCTGGAAGGTGGTCTTGCCGAGAGGGATGGAGGCAAAGGGGACGGCGGTTGGAGAGACGAGGCCAATGGTCTGTGTGTCGCGAGGCGGTCAGATTCATTCATCATTCATATTTTGGCTGGAAGCAGCTCTGCTCACTCGGAACGGGGCAAAGATGGCCGAGCCTCTGTTGGCGGCCGAGGGCGCCTTGACGACGGCGTCGACCTTTTGGCGCTTCGTCGACGGACGGTCAGGCTCGGAGTGGGGCATTGTGTCGGTCCGGCGCAGTACCCACGCGCAATGGCCTCTGCTGCTTGTTGCGACACTCGACGAGTCGCGATGGTCGCGGCTTGAAGTTTTTGGACCGCGAGCCGTCGGCCCCACCAAAAAATAATTTCCAGTCCAGCCACACCTTGCTGGGACCCACTGATTATGGCCGGGCTGCTCCAGCTTCGGTGTGGGGCGCCGAGCCCCGGACCCGCATCCGAAGACCGGATCCGTTCCCGGGGCAGAACACGCACGCAAGCATCTGCAGGGACTTGCAGGGACTGCAGGGCGTGCAACACGCGCATGCTGACCGCTTCTGCCTCCCGATACGCTCACGAGAGGCAGCCCGCCAGCCTATGGGAGCCCGACATATCATCTCTGCCTCAAAACGGCTGCGTGTCACGCGACCACTTGCCTGGATTTTGTGTTGCTGCCCAGCATGGCAAAACACACGTGGTTCGGACTTTTGGGGGTTTTTGGGTTTTAAGCAGGTTTTGAGACACGCGCGGTCGTCGACTGCTGAATATTTTGCTGGAAATTGAAGACTGCGTCCTCCTCTCCCCTTCCCTCCAGAAGAGTGTGATTGATATGGCTCGTGCAAAGCAGCCCAGCGCCTGAAAAGCGCAACGCTGCCTGCCGGATCCGTCGCTGGCGTCATGGCGCTTTGTGCCGCTGATTGCCCCTCTGCCCCTCTGCCCCTCTGCCCTGACTGCCCCACCACCAAAAAACGACCCTTGCCACGAGCCGCCATTCTGGCGCTGGTTGGCCCATTTGCCCCGCCAGGGTCCGCATCGACGTCGCTGTTCTGCGCCTATCACTTGCTGGAGCATCACCCACAGCACTTCCCGGATCAGCTTCGTTCTCTCCGCCCTCGGCACGCCCTATCTGCTGCGAGTCTGTGACTCTGGCCGCGGGACCGGGTCCTGGGCTGGCCCATTGAGCCAGACGGAAGCTATCTCACGTTAATTAATGCTGGGACTCGGGATCCTGTCTTTCCTCTTCTTTTCTTTCTCCTCTTCCATCTTTCAGGCGGAAGCCGAATTCGAGAGACGGAACAGGCTCACAGGCTAACGTTAGCGGGTGCTCATTCTTGGAATGTCCTCCACTCTCCCGGTCCTTGGTCCTTGTTCCTTGTAAATTTGCACTGCCTGGACAAACTTGCCACCACTGCACCTTGGATCGCAGTTCATGGTGGTCGCCTCAGTGATCACTGCTCTCTCTCTTTGATCTCTAGCCTGGGCCGGCACGAGACCGTCTGGCATTGACAGTGCAACACATTCATGGAATGGTGCAAGCGCACTCTGGACCCACCAAGCCACCCATCACCAACGACCAACAGTCCGCAGCCAGCAGCATCGACCCGGCGTCTGCTCGTCGTCCCAGCGCCGCAAGCATGACAACTTCGCCAGAGGCAGGCTCGGGCGCTGCCACGTCGACGTCGATCCCGCCGCACGAGACCGAGAACCCGGACCTGGCGAGACAATCAGTCGACTTCTCCCCAGCAGAGTCTAGGCCCACGTCCGGCCAGCCGGGTTCCCACTCTCACTCGCGGTCGCGGAATCTCTCCTCCTCGTCTGCCATGTCAACCCAGTCCACCCGCAAGGGCAAGCAGGCTGAGCCCGGCACCACAGAGCTCCACGCAGAAAGAGCCGACGTCTCCATGCCCCCGCCTTCCAAACCCTATCACCCGCCGCCGCTGCCATTGGGGAGGGAATCGACAGAGGAAGCTGCATCAGGAGCACCGGCTTCCCACCTCACCTCTCCGCCATATTCGCCTCGGGATTTCGCCATCGAAAGTACCGATTCCACCGACCCGGGAACTCCTCGACTCCAGGCGGCCACCGGCACCGAAGCGGCCCCATACCGCGGTCCTGCGGATACGGCTCTCCGAAGCGCCCGCTCTTCCATGTCCGACGGCCCTGTTGCTCATCGCATGAGCATCAGTTCCCTGTACAGCCTCGCATCGGCCCGCGGTGTTCCGAGCTCGGCCGCCTCGGCAAACGGAAGCGACACCAACAGCATCACTGGCGTCAGGTCGGCATCCGGCATCATGGCGTCTGGCGGTGGACCCAAGAACTTCGCCGTCGCGCAGCCCGAGTCCGGAATGTCCAACATGACCGTCACGACGGCTAGCCAGGGATCACAGGCGGGAGGGCTTCAGCTCGCGCCGCGGGAGTCACACGCCCAGCACATGAACGACATGGTCAAGAAAACCCAGCCGGCACCGCAGCAGCAGCCCGGCTCCAACTCCACGCCGCGCCCGCAACCTACTAGGTCTAGGAGCCGAGCCACGCGCAGGTTCAGCACGAGCACCGGCGCCAGCAGCCACCACAGCCCTAGTGGCGACCGCACCGCCGCCCACCGGCCCGAGAAGGAGGAGCACAGGCCGGCCCCGTGGGGTGTCATCGGCGTCTGTGCCTTGGACGTCAAGGCGAGAAGCAAGCCGAGCAGAAATATCCTGAACCGTTTGATTCAGAACCGCGAGTTTGATGTCTGCGTCTTTGGGGACAAGGTCATTCTCGACGAAGGTGAGTCGGGCCCTGTGTTTTCGTTCTTCGAGTCGGGACTGAAAAACGTGTAGACATTGAAAATTGGCCCATCTGGTAAGTTGGCTGTTTCACCTATTGCCCCTGCTTGCCTACGCTGACAGCTCAGCGACTACCTCATCTCATTTTACTCAGACGGCTTTCCCTTGGAGAAGGCCGTCGCTTACGTCAAGGCCCGCAAGCCCTTCTGTGTCAACGATGTGCCCCTGCAACAAATGCTTTGGGATCGCCGCCTCTGCATGCGCCTCCTCGACCGGATCGGCGTGCCGTCGCCTCAGCGCATCGAGGTGAACCGCGACGGCGGGCCGAACCTGCTAACGCCCCAACTTTGCAAGCACATCCGCGAAGTGAGTGGCATCACCTTCGAGCCCGCCGACTCCGAGTCGGAGAAGGCCGCGTCGGCCCCGCCGCGCAAGGTCGAGCTCCTGGACGGCGGCGATATTCTTTCGGTCGACGGCGCCCTGATCAAGAAACCCTTTGTCGAGAAGCCCATCAGCGGCGAGGACCACAACATCATCATCTACTTCCCGTCATCGGCCGGCGGCGGCGCCCGCAAGCTTTTCCGCAAGATCGGCAACAAGAGCAGCGAATTTGTCCCGAGCCTGACGGTGCCCCGCGCCATCACCCACCCCAACGACAGCTTCGTCTATGAACGCTTTATGCACGTGGACAACGCCGAAGACGTCAAGGCGTATACGGTGGGCCCAAGTTACTGCCACGCTGAAACGAGGAAGTCACCCGTCGTCGACGGCGTGGTTCGCCGCAACACCCATGGCAAGGAGGTGCGCTACGTGACGGCTCTGAGCGCCGAAGAGAAAGAGATCGCCAGCAAGATCAGCACCGCCTTTGGCCAGCGCGTGTGCGGCTTCGACTTTTTGCGCGCGGGCGGCAAGAGCTACGTTATCGATGTCAATGGCTGGAGTTTTGTCAAGGACAATGAGGACTACTACGATCACTGCGCCGGCATCCTCAAGGACATGTTTATCAGGGAGAAGATGCGCAAGGACGGCCGGACGCCGCCAATGGCTTCGCCTGTCATTTCCGACGCGGACCCCATGTCGGTCCGCTCGAGCCACAACAAAGGGGCAGATGTTGCCTCGCTGGGCCGGCCGAGCGTGGATAGATCAGCGCGGGAGTCGCTTGTCGAACCGCTCCCGCCGGCCACCTCAGACTCCAAGCGTGGGAGCATCCCGGTCAGCCCGCTCGTCAGCCAGTTCGCTTCTTCACTGCAGGACAGCGTGCCCTCAACAACGCCCTCGGTCACATCCGCCGCACCCTCCATTTTGCCCGAGACTGTGGCGCACGACGACTCGGAGCCGCCGCCGCCGCCGCCTCCCAAGCCCAGCTGGAAGCTCAAGGGCGTCGTTTCGGTCATTCGCCATGCGGACCGCACGCCCAAGCAAAAGTACAAGTTCACCTTTCACACCGCTCCCTTCGTCGAGCTGCTCAGGGGCCACCAGGAAGAAGTGCTACTCATTGGCGAGCCCGCGCTGGCGAGCGTCCTCGAGGCCGCCGACGTGGCTATGAAAGCTGGTATCGAAGACCGCAACAAGCTCCGGTCACTGCGCAACGTGCTCATCAAGAAGGGGAGTTGGGCCGGCACCAAGGTACAGATTAAACCCATGTTTAGGAAGAAGGTGGAGCCCAAACCCCCCAAGGAGCACAACAGCAAGGACGTCATCAAGGAAGAGGAGCCGATCCAGACGGACGAGGACGCCGAGAAGAGGGACGGCGAAAAGACGCCCCGCAAACCGCCCAAGAGGCACGACTCGCTCTCGGGCGTCACCATGTCCAAGTTCACGGCCGCCGAGGAGAGTCTGGTGTTCGACAAGCTGCAGCTCATCGTCAAGTGGGGCGGCGAGCCGACACACTCGGCCCGCTACCAGGCGCAGGAGCTCGGCGAGAACATGCGCAGCGACCTGGGCCTGCTGAACCGCGAGATGCTTGACGAGGTGCACATCTTTAGCAGCAGCGAGCGGCGCGTGGTGACGAGCGCGCAGATTTGGGCGGCTAGCTTCCTCAAACAAAAGGACGTGCCCGAGGACTTTATCACGATCCGCAAGGACCTACTCGACGACTCTAACGCGGCCAAGGACGAGATGGACAAGGTCAAGAAGAAGCTCAAGGGCCTGCTGCGCAAGGGCAACGAGCGCCCGTCGCAGTTCGCCTGGCCCGACAGCATGCCTGAGCCGTCCGAGGTGCAGACGCGTGTCGTGCAGCTCATGAACTTCCACCGCAAGGTGATGCAGCACAACTACGCAAAGCTGTACAGCGGCGCCGTCAGCTCGCTCAGCGCCATCAGCAACCCTGGCCCAGCGGACAAGGCCCATGGCAATGATCTCGGCGACGGCGGTTCGTCGACCGTGTCGCTGTCGTCGCTTGCCTCGGCCGGATCTCTCTCGCAGGCCAACGCCATCAACAACATTCAGGCGCGGTGGTGCTGCGGCGAGGACGCCGAGCTGTTCAAGGAGCGCTGGGAGAAGCTGTTTGCCGAGTTTTGCGACGGCGAGAAAGTGGATCCTAGCAAGATCTCGGAGCTGTACGACACGATGAAGTTTGACGCCCTGCACAACCGCCAGTTTCTCGAGTGGGTCTTTACACCGCCCAGGAACATGCTCGAGGACGAGTACGGCATCTCGCTGAATGGCAAGGAGGCTAGCAAGGCCTCGCCGGCAGCTAAGGAAGTCGATGACAAGGGCGACGAGAAAGCGTCGTCGACCAGTGGTGGCGGCAGCAGCAGCCTAGCCGAGAAGATCGAAACGACGGGTCACAAGGCCGTCAAGCGCATCTTCCGGCGGCGGTCGTATCTCAACGGCCTGCGTAGCAGCGGGGAGGCGGAGCTGCCCGAGAAGTACTTCCACCTGCACCGGGGCAACAGCCAGACCAAGGCCAAGACGGACGCGCGCTTCGAGCCGCTGCGCGAGCTGTACCAGCTAGCCAAGGTTATGTTTGACTTTATCTGCCCGCAGGAGTATGGCATCTCCGACAGCGAAAAGGTAAGCAGGCGTTCCCAACATCGACAACACCAATGGATAACAGGGCCATATACTCACATTATCATGCGTTTGTAGCTCGAGATCGGACTCCTCACCTCCCTCCCCCTTCTCAAGGAGATCGTGCAGGACCTTGAGGACATGCAGGCGTCGGACGAAGCCAAGTGCTTCATCTACTTCACCAAGGAGTCACACATATACACACTGCTGAACTGCATTCTCGAGGGCGGGCTCGAGACCAAGATCAAGCGCGCCACCATTCCGGAGCTCGACTACCTCTCGCAAATCTCATTTGAGCTGTACGAGATGCCCGCCAGCCCTCCCACCGACGCCACCTCTGCGGACGGCGCGCCCGCCTTCAACTACAGCATCAAAATCACCATCAGCCCCGGCTGCCACGTCTTTGACCCGCTCGACGTGCAGCTTGACAGCAGGCACTGCATCGGGTGTGCGCCGCGCAGGAGCTTGACGGCCCACGGAGACTGGAAGGAGGTGATTGAGACGCTTCGGGCCAAGTTTCACCAGTGAGTTTGTTCTTCTTTGTGTGTTCATGCCAGTGCCTCGGGAGAGCGGTACTGATAGTGAGGCGTGTGTTTGTAGGGTGAAACTGCCAAAGACTTTCCTGGCCGTCAACCTTTCGGATGCGTTTTCCTTCCAGGAGAAGCAGAATCAGGGCGAGGTTGAGACGAAGCCTGTCGAGCAGGAGCAGGAGCCAGAGCAGGAGCAGGAGCAGCGCGAACGGCACCAGCCGGTCGACCCGATGGCCACGCCCACTGGCGGCGGCACCGCCGCCGCTGCAGAGCCGAGTGCGGACACGCCTACGCCCACGCCCAAGAACATGGCGACGATTGCGTCTGAGATGGCAGCAGCAACGACAGGAGCCCCGTCATCGGACCTGCCCAAGTCAGCAGAAGGCGAGGGTGCGGACTCCGGCGAGATGATGGGCTAAGCTTAATTGAAAAGAAAAGCCCGGCGGCCCGATTGCTACCTCGGTGGCTGTCGTATCGATCCAGGATGGCGGAGAATAACCACCAACAACCAACCCAGAAGGCCACCGTTCAAGTGACTCAACGGCCCCCAATCTCACCGAGATTCAACGGTGTGTCATTCAATCTCTTGTGTCTTGGCGCGGTTAGAAGGACTATCGGGGGTTTTCGGGCCAGGGCGTTGGGCAAGGACGTGGTATCGGGGGGTTGATTGTGCAAGATCATGCTCTTTGCCCTTCACCGCCAATTTTCGTTCTTCTTTCTTCCTTGTTGGGCTGCGACCAGGCTGTGTATGTATAGGTGGGCATTCCGTATTTCTGGGTGACCGGGGTGTTGGTCAGAGCGTAGACGGGATCGCCCATGGTTCGTGGGCAACGGAAAGGTTAAGGGGCAGGTTTGGTGGTTATTAGGGGGGGCGGGTTATGGGACGCGGAGGAGCATTCATTGGGCGGACGGGGGTGCATGACATAAAGGGCAAGCTAGAGCGATAAACAAACAAAGCGTCGTGTGTGATAGACCGGATGCGCGGGAGCAAAATAAGAAGGTAGAGATCACTAGATCAGATCAAAAGAGACAGACAATGTGATGGGTCGCAAGTAGGGGGGCGATCTGTGGTTCCGGTTTCGTGGGAACCGTTTAGACGCGGGACGGCCCTGCGGCGCGGGCAAATCGGGATGTGGCTTGCTGACATGGCTGCCCTGTTCAGCTGCCACATCGGGGGGGGGGTGCGGCGGCGGAGGCGATAGGCGAGGGTTCAATGGCAGTTGATGTTGAGGGAGGGCGAGCAAGCAGTACACAATACGTTACTCATCTTAGCGCCTCGGTGCGAAAAGCCAAGCGAGGAAGCAAAGAATGAGTCGATCAGGTCCAAGCCCGCTGTCGTGATGATCAGCCACAACAGCTCGCTTGTGTGCTTCGGTTAGGCTATCACACACCCATCGTTCGCTGCAACCTGCAGCCGAGATGTGGCTCGCTTGGCCGGATTTTGCGGTCGCCGTAGTGCGACGTCGAGGCTGCCGCCGGTGACATCACCTGCCAGAGTGTACTGTGTACTGTGTACTATGTAGCTGCCACACTAATAAGATCTCGACGCCACGGCCCCCAGCATGCAGAGCCAAGTTGCTCCTCCATCTGAGAGGTGGGTGGGTGGGGGAACGGGCCGGGTGGTATGCTGCCGGGGTTCCCTGCAGATTGGCAGCCTGATATGCGCATGGGTGTGAAAACCCATCCGTTGCGCATCGTGAACCGGTTCGGACAGGTGGATGCAGTGGGGAGACGTGGGATGGATGGTGTGACGAGGGGTGTTCCTTGACATGATCTGCTCAGGGCTGTCACAGTCCATGCGTTCAATGGGCCGGTGTAGGGCAGTGTCGGCTGGCCTCAACACCCGACAGTATTATGATGCTGTGCAAGATACTGTAGAGTCAGGATTTGGAATTCTCTTGAAGCGGCGCAAGATCTCAAGCGCCCCCGATCTCGACGTATGGACGACGAAAAGGTTTGCCCGTGCACAGTGGCTTGGCAGGGATGCTGCCGACCGCCCGGTCGGGGAGACTCTGCCGGTGTGTTGGTCCCAAGATCATGTTGATATCAGGACAACCAAGGACAAAAACCAGTCAGCCGAAATCCCTTAGTTAGCCAAACATTCGACGTAGGTACGCAGAATGGCGGGGCCGGCAGTTCCCTCGAAGGCGTAGACCACTCCATGCTGAACGTTCCGGGGCATGCCAGACCTGATGTTGCCGGCACCGGCCCGCACAAGTGAAGGACGACAGTAGTTAGCAGAGGGAAAACAGCACACCCTCTCCCATAGGCGCCCGGCTGATGGAAATCGCCGGCAGAGTGATTCCCACTCCTAGTTGTAGCAGCCAGCGGCTATATTGACACTCGTCATGGTGTCCACCAGGCTGAAACCAGCGTCGAGCTTGAGTTCTGCGCACTCCGGCACGTGAAGTCAAAATGCCGAATTAGAAGGGCCACAGCTCGCAGGCCGAGTAAGGGCCGCTTAAGGATGTGCACTTAATTCCAGGCTATTGTCGGCCGACTTGTGGCCTGTCGGTCGGCCATGTCACGGGCCTCACGACCGTGAGACCGGCAGTCGAGTGCCGAGCGAGCAGCAATAGGGATTGGCGGCGGTCGACCAAGTCGACATGTCTCGATGATCTGCCCATCTGGCTGCCCGATAGAGAATCCGGGTGCCGGAGCGCGTGTTTGACGTCGTTGACGCTGAAGCATGGACCACAGCATCCCGCATGAGGGTCGCCAGAGGCGGTCGCATGCGCTCGATGTCAGCAGGAAGCCGGCAGGGCCCCCAATTGGCCAGGAGGGCGGCCGCCTCTGGGCTGCAGACGGCAGATGATCGGCTGCGCAGCGTGTCAAAACGCAGAGCGAACCGTCGAGAGACTGGGGAATGGCCGTGCCTCGTGCCGTTATTGGGATTTCGGTCCAATTTTAGAATTGCCGTTTCTGGGTGTCGAGTGCTCCATCGAGCCTGATGAAGCGATTCCGAGCAGACGAACTCTGAACGAGGCCGGCGCTCAGGCAATCAGCGTCAGCGCGAGGCGGCAGCGCTAGAAGTGTCAGAGAAGCTGAGAGGTGTCTCGGCAGTGCCGCCATCGCATGAACGAGACCCGCCGTCGAAGCCCGCCAGAAAGTTCTTTGGCTGGGGTTGATCCCAGCAGCGGCCATGCCAGGCGAGCCAGGCAACCGAGCGCAGAGCGCAGTGGGACGTCGCTGTCGAATCTCGCGATTCCATGCTTCTTTGAGCCTCAGATCCGCATGGGCCTGCCCTACAAGTACCCATCTCCATACCAAAGCCCCCCGCCGCATACCAACGTAACGTTGGCCTGATCAGGCCTTGATCTGCCACAGCCCACAGGGCAGCCAGCGCCGACGCGATTGGTTGCTCGTGGCGCGGCGTATCCGATTTGGCGAGCAGCGATTCAAAGTGATTGAGCCATGACCTCGGAGGGAGAGCATGGATGCCCTTTCTGGAAACCCCCCAGGCGGTAACGTTAACGAGGTGGCATCAAAACCGTTGCGAGTCGTGGCGTGGCTGCGGCACAGCGGCGTGGGATGCCTGGGTGAGGGGTCGGAGGGGCACCATTTGACTGCACTGCACTGCTCTTGCAGGCGCGGGGGTCGGACGATTTGCCGGGACGCTGAGATCGATTTCTGCGCAAGAAAAGCCAGACTTGGCTCATGACCGAGAGAGGACCGAGGAGGGCCGAGGACCTGGAGCCGTCCATCCACTCACTCAATGCCAAACGCGCCGAGTTCACAGGGAAGCCCGGAAGGAAGACGTCGGGTGGTGCGCGATCCAGGCATGCAAGTCTGCTGCCTGCGCCGTCTCCACTCGGTGAGTATGCGACCTGCAAGTTACACGGCGGCGCCTTCTCTCGAGGGCAGGACCCCAAACCTGAAGGCATATCCTCCGTCGGGCTCAATTTCCCCATCGACAATCTCCCCCGTCCGGCCTTGTCCGGCCTTGTCCGCCGTCGTCCGTCCACCCTGTCTTCCCAGACAGACAAATCAACGTCAGACACGGCGGTGGGGCAGACGTCATGCTGCTCATGTCCAACCGCGACGACCACGCGTCCGCGCAGCAGGTACTCGTTGTATTGAGCTGTCCAGTATCATGTATTCTGTCTGTGCCTAGGGTACTTCTAGAACTACATGGAGAACGCGCTCGGACACTCGGACTCGAGGGATCAGCACAGCCGACGGGGGACCTGACCTTGCTGCTGTGCTGCCGCATCGGTCCGTGTGTTGATTGCACACCCGCCGGGACACCCACCCCGCAGCACCCGCAGCGCCGCGACGCCTTTTATCCGCCTTACGGAGCACTCGACTGCCAGTTGCTGGTGTTTCTCGGCTGAAGCGTCGTCCCTCCAGGTCGCATGCAAGGTACCCGTCGCTGGCGTCGGACACGCGACGTGTGTGTGCTCCATCCACGGCACCTTGTGCGACATCAGGGCCGCCGAGGACGAGCTCCGGCGCCCTCCAGATGTCCACTAATACTGACCAAACCATTTCTCCCCGGCCCCATCGGCATCGTATTCGGCCGCGTTGGCGCCGCCTGCGACCGGCCTGGGGCCTGGAAGGGGAGGGGCGCGCGCGGCCTCGCACAGGTCTCTGGGTGCGCACAGCGCTGCCCGCAACGAGGCGTCTCAGCTAACTCATCTTGCGGCATGGCCAATGGGGGTGCGTTGGGCCCCGTCTCATCCATGCCACCCGCCGGGCAAGAGAGCCGCAGACAGGGCAGACAGGCCCGCGACCCTTGTCTGCATCAGAGAAAAACCGGTCATCCCCATCCGCGGTCGCCAGCCAGCTTGTGCGTTTGGCTCTCGAGGGCCTGCCCTTAATTGACGTGCCGCGCCCAGGAAACGAGGGCAACCAAGGTTACGGCTAAACGCCCCGTTACATGCTCCTCTTATACCCCCAACTGGCCACAAACCCGCCAGAAGGGGTTGCGACGAAGCTGCAAGGGATCCGTATCAGGAAACGCCGGACGGCTCGCTCGCAGGGCCATCCTGGCCACCAGTATCGTCCCATCTTTTTCGGCCCTTGGTGCAGCAGTCTGCAGCAGTTTGGGAGCGGTCCCAAGACCGCACCGCAGTTTGAGGTCAAGTCACCAGGGCTCCACCTCAGTCGTCACCTTCTATCACGACAGGGGTGCCGTGTTTGGCGGCTTTGGCCTGTCCAGAGCGCTGCCGGCCTGGGGAACGGATGAACCTGGGGAATGGGACAGACACAGACACCACAAGCCGTCCCAGAGTCGTTGATTCGACACCCTTTTTTTTCCCCCCATTTTTGCAACAGGACAGAACCGGCCACGCCCCCGTGGGTACAGACTGTTTGTACAGTGCCAACTGTTGCGGTTTTGCTTTTGCCTCCTCATGCCCTCATGACCTTGTTTCCTGCCAGCTGCCGCTCCTGTTGTATCTGGGCTCAGGAGCAAACCGTGACGCCCTGAACCAAAACCAGGGGGGGTGTAATAAGGCTCGACAAAAACCCAAGGTCTGGCGGAACCCTCGTCGACCGGCTCTCGAGCGAACCCATGCCGATTCCGGATACCCCTTACGTTATTCGGCATCCGGAAGGTGCCTGTGATGCATACAGCATCTCGCTGGCCCGTTCGTCGCTCGTTTCTGGGCCATCGTCGGAGACGACCCAGGCCACATCAGAGTGTGTGTCCAACTCTAACGTGAACGGGTAGATCCACAGTCCAGCCCGTTGCCGTCTCTGGGGAGCCTCCACTTTGACCCTGCACGACACAACTCAAAAGGCTGGCTCATCGCCCCCGTTTACACCCTGCAGCTCACCTACAATCAGACCTCCCGCTGCAGCCCCACGGTTGACAAACGAACCACCAGCGAGCACGCTCCTTGTGTTGGACCGTCACCCCCTCCGCAGTCGTCACAGTCGTCTCCCGACTTCTTCCTGGCTTGCCTCGGCTGTCCTCAAATACCCCTGGCTCGCCCTCGTTGTGGTTTTGGCTCTGGCAGCTCAACCGCACCCTCACCTCAACGCCCACCACCACCCCCAAGCTTACCACGGGCTCAACGGCTTCGCTGCTACCTTGCCCCGGTCTAACCAGAACGGCGACCAACTCGTCAGCCCCATATCTCACGATCGTCCCGGCACTTGAACCTCTCCTGTCCTGCTCGTGAGTTGCGTGGCGGCCTACCCTCCGACATTTTGCTCAGCACTAACACGCCAAAGGGCTGGGGCTTTTTTCCCTTTTGAGGCGCACCCGCAGCACCACACCAGCGCCAGCCAGCTAGTCCCGGCCTTGGCTCTCGCCCGGCCCACCGACCCATTCCCAGGAGAGGCATTGCAGCGAGATCAACAACACCACCAGACAGACACTCTCAGTCAGCTCAGCCCGTCGAGTCGAGATGGCACTCGCCGGCCACGGCCACTGCGCCCACTCATTCGTCATGATCAAGTCGGACAACACGCTGATCCAATGGACCTGCCACGTCTGCCACTCCGGGCCCTTCTGGTTCATCTGGGAATGCCGGTACTGCCGCCTGCACACGTGTCGGAACTGCATGGAGGCGGTCTAAAATCAGGACGTCGGTCTGTGGGGGGCAGATCTGGCGGTTTGAGGCGTTGGATCGGATCAATGGGAGGGAACGAGGCGTGCTTTTTTCTCGGACTGCCGGGTTGGGCATGACCACCATCAACGCGCAGGTGAGTTGCATCAGATCACCGCACCTTCGACAGTGGGGAACCCTCCGGCCGGCCAGCCAGCCAGCCAGAGCCCAAGGAGCTACGGCCGTCCAGTGGCGTGCCTGCGTTGGCGGGGTCGGCGAGCTCAAGTGAGCCAGCCACCGAACCGAACCGGCGGTGGAGGGCAGCAATCGCGCCGCCGGCGAAGACGGTATTTCCGCTGCCTTTCCCAGCCCAAGATCCCACCCCGCCCACCCTCCCGTCCGTCCCCCGCCGTTTGCACGCATCAAGCCCTGAAGGAGTGTTTGAGTGCTGACAAGCAGCAACGTTTAGCGGAGACCAGACCCGCAGGCAACAACGGCCTGACCAAACAGTCGGGACAGGGGCAACGTCGCATCTCTGCTTTTTCTCAAAGCGGCCGAACCACAGCACCAAAAAACCCGGGTTTCAATCAATTCCCACAGCCCAGCAGCCAGCAACCGCCGTTCATCGCCGCCCAACAAAAACACCGAACAAAAAAAAAAAAAACCCTCCCCAGGTGCCATCAAGGCGACTGCCCGCAGCGACGGGTCGCCAAATTTCGCTTCGGTACCCGCTGTCAAACCGATCCTGCGGCCCTCCCGTCGCCGATGCGCGCCCCCACCTGACACAGCATTTCGCCCAGCTGCTCGGTACTTTTTGCGGACTCAACCACCACCTGCTCCCTGGACCGACCGAACCATCCATCCGCCCAGCCCCTGGACCGAGATTGCTACCTACAGTCAAACGTTACGCTACTCTTCTTGTGGGAAATGCAACGGTACCAGGGCCGCTCGCTTAGCGTTTCCCTTCTCTTCTTTTTCTTTTTCCTTTGTCAATTCTCTGGTGGGTTGTTGTTGGTACTCGAAATAACTTAGACGGATACGGGTGCAGTGTTCTTTTTGCCCTTCATCTCTCCCCTTCTCGGTACATTGTTTTCCCTTCCTCACTCTTGATACACCTTTGGCTTTTTGGCGTCCCCGTGGGAGGATAATGAGGATAGACTGGATGGGTCCATTTGAGGCCCCCGTGGGTGACCACCGGATGGTACGGAACGGGCTGATACAGGGCAAGGAAACGGAAAATGGGCAAAATGGAAAGGAAGCGGGAATCGGGGTTACAGGCGTCATCGAAAAGAACCCAAGAAAGGAAAAGAAGGGGGAAGGAAACACGGAATTGTTTTTGTGCTGGCTCACTCACTTCTCACCTCTCTCCCTCCATTTTGTTTGCTTTTTTTGGGGAGGGTCGCTTTTCCAAGGAGAGACAAAACAATCTACAAAATCTCCAATGGCAACGCAACACACTACCGGCAACTGTCCCCATCGTGTCACTGACATGAATGAACATGAACATGGCACACAGTAGACTCCGGAACTGCAGGTTCATTCGATCCGAGGAGGCGAGGCAAGGAGGCCCGGCGGCATAATTGCCCAACTTACAACCCAAAAAAACCCCTAGCCTCGACTACCCTCGGATGGCCGCAGACAGAAGATCACGGTTGCTTCTTTCGGCCAAGTGCGCAACAATTCCTGCGCAGGATGGAATCACCTACATGAAAGATTGCAGGCTCTTCTCACTCCGTCGGCGAGAGCGGTGACAAGTGTCGGGTGTTAATCTAACCTGTCAACCTGAGACAGCCCGGTGCCACTGAGACATGATACACGCGATGGGGTTATGTTCCGCGGCCGGGGAGTGGGTTAGGTTAGGTGGTTCTGGGTTAGACATGGTGGAACCCTCTGTTTTTTTTGGCGAGCCGTTGGGCTACCAGGTTGGTGTGACGCAAGGCTTAGCCTTTCTTTCGTCGCTTTCCTTTCCTTCCCGTCCCTTCCCTTTTGGCGTGCCGTCGCACGAACCACGAACCGAACCTCCGACCGTTGGGCTGGGGGAGGGGGACGGGCTGTCTGCCGGCTGGGCTGGTCCCTCCGGTCGGGCAGGGTTTTCGTGCCGTCCGCCCATTTCCCGATCCAGACAAATGCACGAATCCGCTGCGTGGTGATTGGTGCGTTTCTGGGGTGGGAAGGTCGAAAGCGTGGTTGATGCCGTGGTTTGTTGTCTCGCTCCGTTTGTTGCTCGGAAGAATACCGGTCGTTTTCTGCAGTAACAAAGATTGAATGGCAAGATCCGACGGGGGAAAGGAACTCTCTCCCGGACCAATATGGATTCGCTGTCTCGGCCTATCATTCACCGCCGCGCTGTTTGCGCGACTCAAGCTGTCCGGGACTTGTTGTATCTACTGTGCCCGAGAAGTGCGTGGGTTCGGCCGTACCCACTGCTGTCCTTGCTGTGTCACCTGTCAGTTCTGCTGGCAGTATCGGGCGTCGCGTCTCAGCGGGCTTATTTGAGGTGGGAAACCAGGCGCTACGCCACGCTTGGCCAAGAGGTACCGTTGCAGACGGCGTGGTAGCCTGAGAGTTTACGGCCTTACTCAGTAGGCTTCGGTGACCCTTCTCGAATCTGCTGCGCCGCTCGTCACGATCGATCTCCCTTTGAGCTAAACCTTGGCATCGCTAACGTTAGTGCCTTGTGTGTCTGAAACATGCATGTGAGATGCGTCTCCTGTCACCAAACGCACTTGTGGCACCGCGGTCCCACCTGTCCCAGATCCGACTGGATGCCCAATTTCAGATCAGGTGCATGCGCTAGCCCGGATCCGCCCGGACCTGCATCTTGGCGGCACGAGCCTCACGGCGCCGAGGTCCTCCGGGGCTGCCGAGGGTTTGGCGCGGCAGGTTCCGGTGCTGCTGACGTTGCCTGACCGGGTCGGAGAGACCCGGGAGCGCACGGCCAATTGGTAGATGAAGGCATATTGACCTTCCTCAACTTAGCATCGTGCGTTTCGTCGCAGACGCTGCCCGGTGCGGGCCGCATCTCGGTATGTCGCAGCAGCAGCGCTAAAACGCAGGTGTCAGCAATTGGCGCAGGCTCTTTCAGGCCCGGTGTCTATTTGACACGGCGCCACTCCCGGCTAGTCGAGCGCGCCAAGCCGGACCCGACCTCCGCGCCGGTCTCTGCAGGGCAACGCTCAGCTGTCAAGGAAATTAGGGGTCGCGAGATGCATCTCACGATGCATGATACAGGTTCCTTCAGCGCCTGAACCCACGGGGTGCGGATGGGACGACGAGCGGCGTGGTGTTGACGATTGCAGCGGGCCGCGGTGACATCAGGCTGAAAGTTGGTGGCCTCTCTCCAGCCGTCATCATCGGGCTAACGGGCCACGATACGGCTCCCGCCGCACTAGTCTCGGACGGAGCTCAAGGCGGCCCTGGGATGGTGACAATGGGAGGGGTACAGTCGGGAACCACCCATGTGTGAGTCACAAAGCTATCGCCGTCGAGGTCTGTCAAGCCGCTTGGTCATGGTGTGTGTGTGGGTGGATGATCTCGCTCGAAGCATCGAGTGGCCGGGAATCGCGCCGGCTTGATCCGGCCGGCGGGCCGTATGTCACTCGATCGCCCTCCACAGCCTGGATTTCATCACGATCTCGCGCAAATCTGGCTCCCACATGCTTTCGGCCTACGCCGCGCAATGTGCCACGGTCAGGTCATGCACATGCTCGACGCACCGCAGCGTGCTGACGCCGAAGCTGGTGATGGTGTAACCAGGTGGCGTACGTGCATATGAATATCGTCGTCGAAACCCCGGTGGAAAGAATTTGCACCGATATCCTCGGCCAGAGTCGGCGACGTGGGAGGGTCAAGGATCGAGCACCTTCCTATGTCGGAGGACCGACGCAATGCGTGACGAGCAGGCCTCATCACACCCCCCCTATTGCAATCGCACAGCAGACTTCGTGGCGGTCAGTGTTCTGCCACAGTTGGTCCTGTTCAAAACCGGTCCTCAAAACGTCCAGCGAAGGTTCGGGTGATGGATTTCCCGGGGCTCTCGAGCCCGCGAATCCTCTGGTTGTCGGAGTATCCAAGTCTCCAAGCCCACTCGGACCGATAGAACAAGAGGCACCGGCTTAGCTGCGGAATCGCTGCGTTGGAGGTGAGGAGGGCCGACTCGACGGATTCATCCAGCGTGGGAGGATGCGGGTTCGACCTTGGATGGGGCTGCGTAAAAACCTGCAAGCGGTCGATACGAGGGCGAGAAAACGGACAATAGAGTCCGGAGCGTCCAAAGAGGGCGGGCGAAGTGGGCGAGGGGTGGGCGTCGTAGGCGAGGGGTGGACGTCGCGACGCTCGAGGCAGCCAAGTTGTCGCCCACTCACGCTGCTGCATAGTAGACTAAAGCGTTAGGCTGCTCATCTCATCACACCGGAATGCGGCCCGTTTCATTGGGCTTGCAGCGGCCTCGCATGTCGTCGGTCTTGGGTGGTGTGGTTGATGAAGGATGAGAAAAGTCGGCGGAAATTGCGAGGAAGACGGCAGCTTTAGTGGGAGGAGTGGGGAATTTGCAGGAGCTCGTGGGGTGCGGGGTAGGTCCATCCAGTATTCTGTACCTGACCTGGTTCACAGTATTCCGTCCACAATCCTCACTGTTGCCGTCAGCCGTCGACGTGAAGGGCTTCTGGAGCTCTTGGAGTCAATGGCGTGGCCTCTGGTTGAGTTCGCCTGCCTCCTGAACCGGCACGAGGAAGATGGGAGGGAGTACCTTAGGCTCTGTGGATTCACGTTCACAACCCTTACCCACGAGCCAGGCCCGTTCAGCATCACCGGACCCACTGCCCGGTTCTTTGCCCTCCATGCCAGCAGTGCATCAGGTAGTGTAGGTACCTTATTCATCACCGCTCGCCCACCCGAGAGTCGCCGGTTTTGCAGGACCTCGGCAATCATCGCCACCATTGCACGCCCGATGGTCTTCTCGCTTACAGCTGTCGTGGCACCACATTGTGTTTGCTTATGGTGACGATCGGCCAGCTTGGCCAGCTTTGCAGACCAACCCGGCCAAGTGCGGTGTGCTGCGGCATGCACTCCGTCGCCCGGCTTGCTGGAGGGTGGCTCGAGGGTGGTCGGGAAAGGGGTCGGGGAGGGGGTTTGAGAGTGCTGGTGACCTCTCTTGAGTGCCTGTCAGTGCCGGTACTGACGTTTACTGTCTGCTCCGAGTCGTCCAGGTCAAGACAGTGATCCAGACGGTTGCCCAACCCGTGGTTGCAACACCGATCTGCGACACAGGACAGCTGGAGAGCACCGCAGACAGCCAAACGAGTTCACGTGGCCGCTGTTTCATGCAGTAACAGCCCTAGCCGCATTCCAGACCGCGAGTGTCGCCGCCAATAGTGGAGGGCTACGCTCCAGGCTGTTGTTGCACACACGATCGCCGGAGTGACGCAGCGTTACCCAAGCCCGGTCCGCAGCAAGTTGTCCGCAAGGAGCTGTTGGATTGTCCAGCAGACGCTGCAGGATCCGTGGCATGACTCCTGCTAATCTTTGCATGAACTGCCATAGGGCGGCCAAAAATCGCGGTGGCCCCGATGGTTTTCCGGCTCGGAAGCGGTCCATGAGCTCTCCAATGGCCCGTCTCCGGGTCGCCCGGAGCACAGCCGCGGCCGCCGACGGCCGACTCGCCTGGGCCGTCTTGCCATCCAACTCTACTGCAAGCGGATCCGTACGGGGCGGCACCCCGACTGGCCAGTTGAACGGCCCTCCGGCTGACTCGCGTTCCGTGGTCGTCGTTGCCTGGCGCAGGGATGCCCTTACCCGGCGGAATATCACTGCGGTCTATAGCCGTGAGGGAGCTTCCTCATCTGGGCCTGACCCTCCATCCGGGGTCCCAGAATGGAGTCGGACAGCATGCGCCATAGCCACGCCGCAGAGATTCATTTGTCTCGTCGCGCAGGCTTCTGATGTGGCCATCGTTGGCAAGTTCCTTGGCTTGGTGATAGGCAAGTATATTTATGTGGCTCTCCCGAGCGGCTCGATTCCAGCCCTACAATCTCACTCCTGTAGACTCTCTGTACGGTCTTCCCACCATGGTATCCCTACGGTATGGCAATCTCGCTGCTCGCACTCTCCAGGCAGTCTCTACGTTTCAAGGACAACAGGCGAATAGCGCTTCCTACGCTGACAACGCTCTCGCCGCGGCCAAGGCGCTCCAAACCTGGTACGACGCGCCCTCTGGACTTTGGAGCACGACAGGCTGGTGGAATAGCGCAAACTGCCTCACCGTCCTCGCCGATTGGGCGTTGCTTGCTGCGCCGGCGGCCCAAAACTTGAACATCGCCGGCACCATATCCAACACGTTCAACAATGCGCAGCGCGTCGTGGTGACGGCTCAAAAGACAATCTCGACCAGTGGTTTGATCACATCAACGTACCAGATGCAGGCTCTAGAGAAACGGGGGTTCTCTCAGTTTCTCAACGATTATTTTGATGATGAAGGTTGGTGGGCACTCGCGCTGATCCGGTCGTGGGATGTTACCCGCCAGCAGGCATACCTTGACATGGCGGAGCGCATCTTCGAGGACATGCAGGCCGGCACGGACACTAAGTGCGGCGGTGGTATCTGGTGGAGCAAGGAACGGGCGTACAAGAACGCCATCGCCAACGAGCTGTACCTCAGCGTGGCTGGTAGCCTGGCCAACCGCGTTGCCGGCAAGAAGCAGCAGTACGTGCAGATTGCGAAGGACGAGTGGGCTTGGTTCAAGAAGAGCGGCATGATCAACAAGGACAACCTGGTCAACGACGGCCTCAAAATCAACGCCGACGGCAGCTGCGTCAACAACGGCATGAACACGTGGTCGTACAACCAGGGAGTCGTGCTAGGCGGGCTGGTCGAGCTCGCCAAGGCGACCGGCGACTCGTCGTACCTGAGCGAGGCGGCGGCCATTGCGAAGGCGGCCATCAAGCTGCTCAGCGACGGCGACGGCATCATTCGCGAGGTCGACAAGTGCGAGCCGAACTGCGGCAACGACGGCAGCCAGTTCAAGGGCATCTTTGTGCGAAACCTGCACTATTTGCACCTGGCAGCGCCTCAAGACGTGTTCCGGACGGCAATCCGCAAGAATGCCGACTCGATCTGGGCGCACGACCGGAACGACAAGAACCAGCTGGGCATCAAGTGGACAGGGCCGCCAGACTTGGGCGGAGGGCCGAATGCATCGACGCACAGCTCGGCCATGGATGTGGTTGTGGCGGCGTTGGCGGCATAGACTCATGTACCTAAGACTCAGCGAGATGAGGAGCGGGAACAGCGGTTCGACGTTCTTAGATACCCGTATCCCGTATACTTATTGCATTTTACAAGCAGCGAAGAGTACTTGAAATTCTGATGAGATGCACCCAGAATAATCCACTGACCTACGCTGACCTGATTTGGCATGCTCTGCGCTGGTGCCTGGAGTCAACTTTCAACAACTCTCGCAGGCTCACCCCAATCAATTGATTCACCTCAGAAAACAAACCCAACCCCACACCGCACCAACCCTCTCAACCTCCCGCACTCACCAACAACATACCACCACCATGGATGCCCCTGAAGAAGACCTCGACATCAAACTCCAAAAGATATCCGGCGACCTGATTGCCGACCTCGACAAATCCCTCGGCCCCTTTCTCCGCACTCCCAAACAGCAACAGCAACAGCAGCAGCAGCACGATGTCAAAAAACCCGTCCGTTCGCGCGTGCGCACCCGTGAAACGGAGCGCTTGATCTCTACAGTACACCTCCCGCCCTTCCCATCAACCAGCACAGGAAGAGTTGACTCAACCCCAAAACACAGCTCCTCGACCCCTTCCAGGAACTTCCCCAACTCCTCGACCCCCACCTGCCCATCTGGCTCCCCGCTCTCGGCGACGCCTACCTCTACCACACCCAGCACCACACTCCCACAGCTAACGATGGTGCCGACGGTGCCGGCGGTGACGGGGGGCTGCTGATGCCCATGCCGCGCGCGCTGTGCAAGCTGCTGTACACCTTTTGCAAGATCCGCGGGGAGAAGGTGGTGGTGAGGTTCTTGACGAATGAGGCAAGGTTCTTGGAGGTGTTGGTTGCAGCGTTGGAGGAGGCGGAGCCTGTTTCCGTTTCTTCTTCTTCGTCTTCGGGGTCTGCTTTGACTGTGGGGGAGGGTGGTGGGAAAGTGGGCGGGAAGTGGACCTGGGAGGAACGCTACGTCGTGTTGTTGTGGCTGTCGCATCTGATGCTGGCGCCCTTTGATCTGGCGACCATGTCGTCGCCGGAGGTGGAGGACGAAGAGGACGAGGGCCGGAGAGTAGTGATGGGAGTGCAGGGCTTGCCGAGCATTGCTACTCGGGTGCTACCGTTGGCGATCAAGTATCTGGCTTCCCCCGGGAAGGAGAGGGACGCATCCAAGATGCTGTTGGTCAGGCTTGCGATGCGCAGGGATATGCAGGAGCTGGGGGTGCTGGATGCCTTGGTGACGTGGGCGCTGGCGGCGCTGCGGCCGGCCGAGGGGGCAGACAGGACCCCGTATCACTACATTGGGGTGCTGTCGTTTTTGGCAGGCGTTTTGGCCGCGTCAGCGGACACGTCGGATATGGACCGGTACCTCACGACCATCTTCCATGCCGTGCATGGGCTCGCAGTGGTGGAGGGCGAGGGAGCCGGGTCGATGATGTCGTCGGCGCTGGCCCGCAAGACCATGATCAAGGTCATCCGGGCCATCACGGTGCTGGTGCTGAGGAACCCGGAGGATGCGGCGGGCGTCGAGGTAGTTGAGACAACCATCGGCTTCCTGCTCGAGTGTCTGGCAGACAACGACACGCCAGTTCGGTTCGCCGCCAGCAAGGCCCTCAGCATCATCACGCTGAGGCTGGATCCGGACATGGCATCGCAGGTGGTCGAGGCGGTTCTCGAGTCTTTGAACCGCAACGTGCTGCAGGTCAAGGACCCCAGAGACCCCGCGGCAGCGCCAAAAAAGGACCTGAGCATGGTCGACCCCCTCGAGTGGCACGGCCTGATGCTCACCCTGTCCCACCTTCTGTATCGCAGATCGCCACCAGCAGAGTACCTCGCCGACATTGTGCGTGCCCTCCTCATGGGTCTCTCGTACGAGCGGCGCAGCACTTCGGGGAGCTCTACAGGGGCCAACGTCAGAGACGCGGCTTGCTTTGGCATCTGGGCGCTTGCCCGGCGGTATACGACCCCAGAACTGCTGGCAGTGCCGACTTCGATATTGAGCGCCGACACTCCCGGGGACGCTACGGTTTTACAGATCATCGCCACGCATCTCGTCGTGGCCGCGTGCCTCGACACCTCCGGCAACATCAGGCGGGGTTCATCCGCCGCCCTCCAGGAGCTGATCGGCCGCCACCCGGACACCGTCGAGAAGGGAATCTGGGTCGTCCAGCAGGTGGATTACCACGCCGTTGCCCTGCGGTCCAGAGCGCTTCAGGACGTCGCCTTGGGGGTGACCAAACTCGCGGGCCAGTACGGAGAGGCCATCCTGGAGGCGCTGCTGGGCTGGAGAGGCGTTGGCGATGGCGACACGGCGGCGAGACGGGCTGCGGGGAACTCGTACGGCATGATCACGGCAGAATTGGCTTCAACCGATGCCAGTCCCGTCCCGCGGTTGATGCGGTCCGTGTCCTTGGTGCTAGAACGTATCAAGTCACTGGAAGCACGGCAGGTTGAGGAGAGACACGGGCTGTTTTTTAGCTTTGCGGCCGTCCTCAACGCCCTCCCCGAAGCTGGTACGCGAAACAACTCTGGCCTGGACGAGTTCGCCCGCTTATCTGTGGACGCTCTGTTGGGGATTCTCAAAGATTGCGACACCAAGACCTACCGCAAGCCGGAGCTCATCGCCGAGGCGGCCAGTCGGCTGATCATCTCGTCCTTCCCCGTGCTCCAGATAGTCACGTCCTCCTCCAGCACCGCGCTGCTCCCGGGACACACACTCAAATCTAAGACGGGCGCCGATTTGGCTTCGCTGGTGGGGTCAGTCCGCGCCAGGGCCGAGCAGCTGGGCGCCTTTGTCACCCTCGCCAGATCTAACCTCCAAAAATGGCTTGTCTGGCCCGACCTGGACATCATCGCAGCCGCATCCGAGGCGGCGGTAGTGCTCGTCATGTTCTGTAGCGACGCCGAGCGGGACGAAGCGATCAGGGGTTGGGCCGACGCCGCGCGGGCGCGCCAGTCTTCCAAGACCCGCACGACCAGCGGCCACTTCTCGGCGCTGGCCGCCGTCTACCCACTCGCGTCGACGCTCGCCCTCGAGGAGGACAAGACGCAGATCTGCGATGCCATTACGGAGCGCTGGCGGACGGACATGTCGACAGACACCCGCGTGTGCATCATCCAGAGCCTAACGGGCAGCGACCTGCTCCGGCAGAACACCGACGTGTTTCTCCCGCTGGTGGCCGAGGGATTGAACGACTACTTTACAAATGCCCGGGGTGATGTTGGCTCGCTCGTCCGGTTTGAGGCGATCCGGGCGACCAAGTCGCTGTGGGAAAGGCTGGATGAGGACTCTGACGACAAGGTAGCCCCGCTTGTGTCGGGGTTGTTTCTGTGCATCCTGCGACTGGCGGCCGAGAAACTGGACAGAGTCAGGGCGGAAGCGCAGGCAGCGCTTGCTGTGGCTCTTAGGCAGAGGTAAGTGTGTCGTTTTTCTTCATCTTTTGGGCCGATGGGAAATATGCTGACCGTCACCAGCCAAGCTACAGCGCTACGTCGGTCTACTTTCTCGTCCAAGCCGTATTTCACTTTTCTGCTCGAATTGCTCCAGAAGGACTGGCTGCACCCAGCCGTGTCCGAGATCAAGGCCGATCCGGAACAATGGATGGACGCCCTCATGGCAGGCATCGTGTCATCAGCCGATACCGGGAACGAGGAGCTGGTCATCGCAACCCGCGCGGCGCTGTGCGAGTTTTGCGAGCAGTCGACCGCCAACACGGACGCTGTTTGCACCTCTCTCGCCCGGAACTTGAAGACGTGGCAGGGAACGGACCGGGTGCTCGTGCCGACGCTAGAGGTGGTGGCTTATCTGTTCCACGTCGGCATCTTTGCCCGGTGCGGCGACGTCAACTACAAGAATCTCTGCCTGCAGGCTCAGAAGGCGTGCTACAAGACGGGCAACGTCCGAAAAATCGAGGCGTGCATCAGGGTGTATGGGGCCGTCGCGGAGCTCGGCCGGAGTGGCGATGATCTCCTGAGAGGGCGAGACGGCATCCGGGAGGCTCGGGTCCGACTCGGCGCCCTATTGTTCCACCCTTGGCCGCGCGTCAAGAGCATGGTCGTTGACGAGGTCTGGGGTCTTCTCCACGACGATCCCGCCGCAGAGCGGCTCCAGGGCGTCGACTGGGGGAGGGCGGACAAGGCGAGGATCAAGACGGTGGTGGGCGATCTGGGGCTGGTCTAGGTCAACCGACCCCCTCCGCAAGAAGCGGCGAAGGCCGATCTGGGCCAATCGGGAGTGAGTTATTGGTAGGGTTCCGTTCTCCCACAGGTCCTGCCGCTCGCCATTCTCGTGGCCATTGGAAGTCAACGTTACTGTGAAGATGCAGCGGGAGTAAAAAGTTGTCGAATCTCGTTGGAAAGATTTGTTCAGCTGGACAAGCGAGGCATCCACCCGGATCGTGGTCCCGGTGCCGCAGGCGCCGTCGAGATAGTGCCGAGGCAGCCCTCTCGATGTCCATGCATGCAGATGAATGCAAGACCTTTTCGCCTGGTGAGCCTGATTGGCATGTTCCTCTTTCTTCATTGTCTACACAGTGCTCTCGAGAGGTCGAGGCTGTTTGATTGCACTGTTCAACATCCAGCACGGGGCGAGCATGCGATGCCACGACATGACGTGCGTTTGCCGCGGCGCAACGGTCGGGCTCCACCGGCAACACGAGGCGGGCCGCGGCGTCCAACATTGGACGAGGTCGCCGATGACTGGGTCTAGCTTCGAGGCCGTCCAACGACAAACAACATCGCCGTCGTTATGTGTGGGTGGGAGCGTGGCTCGACGTGGGCATGGAATGACATGACAGCATGGCAAGGAGCAGAATCCGCCGCTTTCGCTTCCAGCTGATCGCCCGCCTTCCCACGTGCCTAGCTTGCCAGGGGTTGACTTCTGAAGGATTCAGGATCACCAGGTATACGCGGACATAATCCACAGTCCAGGCACGGGCCATATGCAGTGTCTTGAAGACAATAAGTTTCCTCCGCAACATGCTCGGTAGTTGTGGCCCCCCATCATCGGTCGATGATGGCTGTCGTCGGCTCGATGAGGACCGGTTTGCATCTGCCAAGAGGCGGATCGTCCTGCAGGTGGTCAGACGGAGCAGCTCCCGCAGGCCACCAACAGCGGGAGGGTAATTAATCTGTCTGAAATCGATCTCGACGACGAGTGCCGGCGGGCGCGCAGTCCTTCCACTATGGATGAAATCCGAGGTTGCGTTGGCTGTTCTAAAAATGCATCCAAGACAAAAGAACAAGCAGGTTGGGGAAACAACGGCGGTGATGGTGCGGAGCGTGACGACGGTTGTGTAACTGCCGCCTTCAAGTTTGATCCCCCATCGGCATGACACCGAGAAGTGAGATAGAGATTGGGGTTGGGGGACCTTCTCAAACCGCATCTTTGCTCTCGTCCCGCCGGTGGCCGAATCGGGCAACTTTTAACGTGGTTGGCCAGAGGCGGTTGGCCGGAGAAGGGAGGGAGGCCCGAGGACACCAATGGACGGCCGGTCAACGATCCTGTCTCTTGAATCAACAGTTGCAAATCTGCACAAGAACTGCGGGTGGGTGGGCAGATGTTCAGGCCCTTGAAACCCCTGTTGACGTTGGACCTCACGACAAGGAACCTCCCCTGCGGAGAAGATGAAGAAAGTTCCGCCTCATGTTGAGCAGGTCGAGCTGAGACCAAGCCGCACCGGAATGGGCCATGTCTCTCACGAATCCGGCACAGAGACGCCGCTTCTGGAGGGTGTGGTGACGGGTTTGGGTCGAGAGTACTGTGCGACCACACTTGGCCCCGGAATAGACCTCTTCGAGGACTGCGGGCAAAAGCGCGAGAGGTTTTTGGGCGCAACATTGGGAACGGGGCCTGCAGGGAACTTGCGAATTGCGATGGTGTGGCTCTCGCTTTCAGATGCCAAATGGCCCAGCATCAAGATCGGGATTTGTTGTAACGCCAGCGGCAGCTAACGTTAGCAAAGTGGTACGGCTCCCGTGGAGCTTGGCAACAATGGCAAGGTAGCCAGAGAATGGCAGGCTCTTCGGTTGCTCGGGGCACATAGCCGTCGATAGCGGCGGACGGGGCCGGAGCCAAGCGTTATGGAACTTTCGATGGGCCCATCACTCACGATGAACGGGCTGGTCCTCCTTCGCCCTTCCGGCCTTCACTGCCGGCAGACAAGTCTGTGGATGGCGACGAGAGGAATCTGGCGGCAACCGCGTGGGTTGGGACTTTTCCTTGGCTGTCGATGTGATCCAGCTTTTACAGCACCAACACGCATCTGCTCGAGGGCCGGTCGGCGCAGGGGCAGTCCTGCAAGGTGCTGCCAACAGCGCCGTGGACAATCATACTGTGTCATGGCAAGCCGACGTTGCACGGAAGCAGTCACGCTTCATCGTATCCTGTCAAATAAACGTCGAGCAGCCCCGGCACGATCTAGCTCCCGGTTACACGGCGGTTATGCGACCCCAGCGCTGTTGCGGCGATCAGAGACAGCGGCAAGGCGTGCCATGCTGCAGCGGCGCGCGGAGATTCGGATCGTGTCGTGGCCTTGTGCGGACCGAGCCTCCTCGGACCAGTGACTCCAGCCCTTTTGGACTGTGCGTGCCGCGGCGGCCACCGTGTTGACGGCAGCGGGGCACGGTTGCTGCGACCATTCATGCCGTCGGCTGTGGCGTCCCCCTCCGAGGCCGATGTCACGTCCTCCGCACTGCTCTGGCGGCTGCATGTTGCGGAGAGTTAGTTATGTGCTGTCCTCCGTACATACGAGATTCAACCCGCCGAGGACAGTAACGTGACGCAGCATTGAGCCGGTTCGGTTGGTGGAAAGCGGCCGTGATGTTGGAGCCGTCCTGCTGTGGTCAACTCAAGCAGGTTGAGCAAAGCCAAGCTGAGACTACCTCCGAGCCTACCCAACCAACACGAACCCGGTGAGACAGCCAGACAGGCAGGCAACAACGCCCATCGCAGCGCAAATGGCGGATGGGACGGCGGATCGAGCCAATTCCCGCACTTGGGCTGCAGACAGCCACCACCCCTCCCTCCCCTCCTCCCCTCGGCCCTGCGACCTGCAGCCGAGAGCGGGGGGCCAACCGCTTCGCGGTTTATCGTGCAGACCGCCTCCGGACGACGTGCCCCTGTCGTCGCACACGCTTTGGTCTTTGGTTTTGGCTGCAGAGAGTGAAACTAATCAGTCCACAGTCCAGAACACAGAATACATAGTAGTAGTATTCGCGGCCATGGCCAGCGGGCTGCGGGCTGCGGGCTGCGGGCTGCGGGCTGCCCCGCGTGGATGAGCGGGAGTCCGGGCCAGAACCGAACTGTTCTGTACGCAGTATTTCGTTTCGTACTCCGTAATTAGTGTACAATCCACAGTCCGCACTGGACCGGCAGCACGCATGTGGTCGATCGACAGAAAGAGACAGATCACTCAGCAGGCCTGACAGACCGGCCACTCAAGTCGGGGGTTGCGGACGGGACAGGGGCCACTCCAACATTACCAAGTATAATGCCGGCTTTTATGAGGGAAGGCATGCTTTTTTCCTGTACAGGTACACGCCACGGCGGCCGACACCTGCGAAGCATCGCGCCGTCTGGAGGATGGAACGCGTACCGGGTACCGTGGTGATCGACATGCAGCCCGAGGTGCAGCAGCGGAACTGCCAGCGGAAGCGCGGCTTTTTTCGTCTGCATGGACGGAACAAAACACAACTGTACTTGGGTACTTGGCATATGCGGAGGTGTTGCTGACGTTGCCTCTTCTTTCGACCCTCGACCCTCGACGATCAACCGCCGAGTTTTGTTGAAGATGCGCACGATCCCCACCGGTTCTCGACCCTTCTGAGCCTGTCTTTTTCGGAAATTTGGAAGTGCCCGGCAAGGAACTGGAGAAAACCTTGGAGCGACAGGCACCCCCCCGGCTCTGAAAGCCAGACGGCACGCTCCCCCGGGCCTTGGCTGCGGATCAAACCCGCTAGTTTCGTGCTAGCTCGTCCTGGGCCGCAATTGTGGCCGCCATCCAAACCAATCCCACGCGACGGGCGCTGAGAGTGGGCTTCTGAGCTTCTGGCTGCTGGGCTGGAGGCTGGCTCCTGGGAACCTGGAAGCCACTTTTTTGGCTTTTTGGGACGTTTCCTCACGCAGCACGGCACAGCAGGGCAGCCGCCAAACAACAGTGCGCAAGCAGCACCAGCTTCGAGAAGTGAAAGACGGTCTCCCGACTCCGATCCTGTTGACCGACACCCTCACACCACACCCAGACACCACCGCACCACAGTGATCACGCTGGCCACACACTGGTCGACATCGAAGAGAGACTGGCCAGCTTCGGAGATTAGCCCGCGTCGGATTTTGCTCTTTCCGACGCCGCCGCAGCGATTTCCCACGCGCTCCGACCCCAGCTGTTTCTGGTGTTTTGAAGCCCGACATCGACACCGACGCCCAATATTGTGTGCAGGACGCCCTCGACATTGCCATCGCCATCGCCACCGCCAAGCGCATTCGCACCCGCCGCGCAGCCAACCACCCTCTTCCTTCTAGCCCGCCCAGCGCCGCGGGCTTTCAGTACACAAACACAAACACACCCGCCGGCCGTCGTGCTCCCACAGGTGCGTGCCCGCCTGGCGACGCACGCACCCACTACCCAACACGGCGCGCACACGCTTGGAAGCCCCTGCCGACGGGGGGGAGGAGGATCTCGCCATGGAGGCCCTCAAGAACCTGGTCGCCAACGTGCCCGACTGGCTCAAGAAGCTCGACGAACTCAATGGCCAGATCGAGCAGCGCCAGATCGAGCTGGCCCGGCTGACCGCACAGAACAAGGGCGTCTCGCCCGACGGCGTCTCAATCGCCTCCAAGTCCGTCCGAAACAAAGGGTCGACCGAGTCGCTCAGGCCGCGTGACGAGCCCGAGGCGCACCCGCACGACCCGATAGCATTGCCCTATGCCGACAACAACGCCGAGGCGGAAGCCGCTGCCGTCGCTGGCGCCGCCGCAGCCAAGGCCAGCACCGAGCAGCCGGCACCGTCGAGCCCGTCCCAGTCCCAGTCCCCATCGGCAGTTCAACGACAGGCCAACCAGATGCGCGCCGCCGGCCAGGCACGCGCACGCGCGACACTACGCAAGCGGCAACGCACCGACTCGGTCGCCAGCGCTGACGGCGCCGCGCCAAAGTACCGCACCCGCAGCATGATCATTGTCTACTACGACAGCTACGTGCAGATGTTCTTTGAGGAGCTCGTCAAGTTTGTCAGCTCTAGCCGCAACATGATGCGCAAGGCAAAGATGGCCGCCAAGATCACCAAGATCAAGCGGCTCGCCGAGCTCGAGTCGCCAGACCAAAGCGGGGGCGACTCCCCGCCCGGGATATTAACAGGCGACGGTCCGATCGCCGCCGCCACCGCCTCGCCCACAGCAGCCATCGCGGCAGACGAAAACGACGAACCGGTTCTCCACTACGTCAGCACGCGCCGCGCTGGTCCGGGCGTCCTCGTGGCGCGCAACACCCGCAGCAACATGTACGCGCGGTCGGGGCCTCGGGGCGGCGGCGTCAATCCCGCGAGCCTGCTTGGCGGCGCCGCGGCGGCGTCGCCGCCCGACGTCTACGACGAGCTGGACAAGGGTCTTGAGTACGTGCAGAGTATGTGCGAGCATGCGGCACACCAGTTCCTGCGCGACGGCGACTGCGGCGAGGAGGTGGCCAACATCAAGCGCCGGCTGGGCGAGACACGTGAGCTGGCCGACAAGGAGATGGCCCGCGTCCGCGTCGAGGACCCGCAGGCGCTGCTGAAGCTGGCCGACGACGATGGCATGCGCGGCCGCAGCTACCGCCCGCAGAGCATGCGCCGCGACGTAACCAAGCCGGCCCCCACGCTACCCCCCGCCGATCTCGCAGCCGGCCCCCTCGAGGTCGATGATGAAGGGGTGGATGGCGTCGACGAGGAGGAGCTGATCAAGCTGGTGTACAAGAGCACGCGGAGGATGCGGTGAGGTTCTGCGGGGACCGGAGAGTTCTACGGAGATGCGCTGCATTGCACGCGTGGATCCACGCGGTTGGGGAGCGTGTCGACGCCAAGGGGAGGAGTTACAGGTGGAGGAGATACCAAACAGTTACAACGTACGGACCAGGCCAGGTCTCCCGGGCCCGGCATATCAGCATCCAAATTTTTTACAGCAAGCGAGCGAGCGCGCATCCATTTCAACGGGAACAGGTTGGATATCGGGATTTGGGCTATTTTTGCAGGGAGGACTCAATTCATTACATCACGGGAAAGCGGCGGTGAGGAAGGGGTGTTCAAAACTGGCTGGAAGTACTTTCTCATTTGGCTTTGGGAGCGGGCCAGGCGGAAGATCCAACACCGCCTCCTTACAAGCGGACTACATACAATATCCGAGAGTAATAGACCAAGCACCGGTCTTGCCGGATTTACCGCGGCAGACAGACAGACGGCTGTTATCACCGTGCTATACTTGCAAAAACACACCGCACCAGATTTCCATTCTTCTTCTCATGTATGTAATCTGCACTTGTACTTACACAACCGTGAGACAACCCCCCCCGACAACGGCCCGCTCACCTCGTGCAACCACACCGACCCCCATGCTTTCTAGAACATCACAATGCAACCTCGCCCCGGGATCCCTTGTTGCGGAGTACGAGTACGACGACAGGATGAAGAACAAAAAAAGAACAGCTGCCGAAGGCAACCGGGTTCGGCCAGTGCGCCCGTTTCTGGTGGCATCCAGCCCCCGGAACCGGGCCGAATACGTTGGCCGAGCGGGTTGCGGCGGACCAAGATGGCAACTGCACTGTGTCTGACCTCTTTACCATAGTATGTGTATGCTTGGCACTCTTGTAGTAGGAACGTCGAGGAGTACCGCACATGGAGACAGTGTCAGTGCCGGCTGAGGTGCCCTCGGGTTGTGGTGGGTTGGGCTTTTTGCGGCACCTGCTGGAAGGATGCGAATGTGGGCGAATACGACCTTGCTTGTCGATGTTGGTTGTCATGCTGCAGTGCTCTGTACATATCGAGACTCACCGCCTGGTAGGCTGCGCCGTGGGAAGTGAAGTGGTGAGGCCGGGAGTCACCTCCCTGACTGGGACTGCTGGCGGCATCGAGCTCCCTCCCCTCGTTCTCGTCACTTGTGACTGCTCAGGTCTAAGCTCTGTTCCGACAGTTATTCTCGCTTGGCCTGCCACCGCCGGCATCCCCCCTTGACGGCTAGGAGAGCCGTCAGTGGCAGCCTGGGCAGGGCATTGTTCCTCCTGGGCCCCTTTCACTGGAAATCTGAGCTGAGACTAACGTTAGATGGGGTCGACCGAGTCCAGTCTTTTCAGCGACACCAACAGCTTCCATCGTGCTCGGTTAGGTCGGGCAACATGATTAAAGTAGCACTGGCCCAGTGAGCTGTCGATTGTATGCCACCATCTACAGAGCAGAATAAATATTCTGTAGCGAGGGTGGTGTTCCAACAGGCTGAAAAAGAGCAGAAGAAACTGTCGTATTTTATGTGATGTCGAGGGATGGTTTTCCAAGTGGGGGGATGCCCCAGAGGTCCACACTAAATACTGATGTTCCGTCGTGCCTTCTTCAGATCAACCGGGCCCGAACAATGCTTACGACCCCGCAAGCACCAACGACTAAGACCATCCTTTCCCCCAATATTCCATGATCTTTCCTCCTCCCGTGCCTTCCTCCTATCCTCCTGCCAGACCCCACCAAACTCTGCCAAAACCCGAGATGCTCGATGCCGATGTGGTGAATGTCTGAACGAGTGACTGCTTCGTAGGAGAGACTGCTTTCTGCCGACTTTTGCTGGTAGGAGGTGGCTTCTTGGCGGACAACTGTCGAAGATCTGGAGCTTTCAACCGCAATCGCGAGACCGACGAACTCATGGACCGACTCGGCAACGGGCGAAACTTCGCGCGAAAAATGTCGCAATCTGGCCGAGAACACGGGCGGGAGAATGGCGCCGAAAACTTGATGAAAAGATCGAGGTCTTGAAGATGTGTTGCGAGCTAGCCGCGGATGGGACGCAGCCGGCCTCACAGTTCCCACCATGAAAAAGACCAGGAAAAGGGCTTGGATTTTGTAAGGATCCTGGGCGCCCTGCCACAGGGGATAAGCCCCTGGGCTGGAGCACAGACCCTCTGGCTAAACTGCGGCTAAACCCACATATTTCCCACCACTAACAATGGTGGTTTTCAAGGCCCAGGGTGCGCCCCACCCCACGCGAGCTTGGTGGGGGAGTGCGGGGCCTCGAATCGCGCTTCGAGCTTGGAACCTGGCTCGCCTGGAAGCGTCTTGAAAGTTGAAACACTGCCACGAAAACCAGCATCAGCAATCATCAACAAACCACAAACACCATGTCGGAGAGCAACGCCGCCGCAGAGGCCCTCGTGCCGAAATTTCAATTCGAGCGCCTGCTAAATCAAGGTACGGAAGACACACCACACGAGAACAGCGTAGATTGAAACCCACTTCCCCGCTCACAGTACCCCCCTCCAGACCAAGCCGGCCGCCGGACCTCCCTCTGCGGCACCATCGACGGCCAGCCGGCGCTGCTGATTCTCGAGCGTGCGCCCTTCCCCAGCTCGGCCGACTATCTGGCCTCGGTGCCCGCCACGCTGCAGGCCATCCAAAACCTCGGCGCCAACGACGTCTACCACTGGTACCTCGCCAACAGCGGAACCACCACCACCGCTGCCTTTGCCGACCTCAAGATCAACCTCATCTGGCCATGCACGCCCAAGCACATCAAAAAGTACAGCAAGCAAGGCGTCCGCTTCGTCACCGAAACCCCCGCCATCTACCTCTCCCACGTGCGCCCGTACATGGCGGCGCAGCGGGCCGACGGCCGCCTGAACTGGGTCTTCAACATCATCGAAGGACTAAAGGAAGCGTCCGACGTCATCTACCGCACCCCCTACGGCCAGGACCCCGAAGAGGGCTTCCTGCTCCTGCCCGACCTCAACTGGGACCGCCAGACGCTCGACGGGCTGCACCTGCTGGGGCTGGTCGAGCGGCGCGACATCTGGAGCCTGCGCGACCTCCGCAAGAAACACGTCCCCTGGCTGCGGCACATGCGGGACAAGTTTCTCGATGCCACGACCAAGGTGTACCCGGCCATCGAGCGGGACCAGCTCAAGCTGTACGCGCACTACCAGCCGACGTACTACCACTTCCACATCCACATCGTGCATGTCGCACTCGAGGCCGGGGCCACGCAGGCGACGGGGAAGGCGGTCGGGTTGGAGAGCATCATCTCGCAGCTCGAGACCATGGAGGGCGGGGACGAGGCCGGGATGGAGGGGGTTACGCTGTGCTATACCATCGGCGAGGCGAGCGACCTGTGGATCGATGTCTTTGAACCGCTTAAGCGGAGTATAGGCGCTCAACTGCCGTGACCAGGTCCTCGACATCCGGGCCGGACGGACAATCTTTCCACTCGCCGTCGTCGCGGATGCAGTAGATTTCGTTGTTGAGCCGGACCGTGCAGCTTTTGGTCACACCAGCCTAGCACAGTGGCTGGTTAGAATAGAGAGAGAGCGACAGAAGTGATGGGTATGCGACATACCTCGGCCGTCCGTCGTACGCTGTCCCGCAGCATCCCGACGCCGAGACCGCCGTTGTCCGTGGTGGCGCACTCGTTGAGGCTGTCAAAGTTGATGGCGTGCTCCAGCGCGCAGTCCTCGATCAGGGTGCGCTGCGGGATGTGTTCGTAGTCGCGCGTCAGACACATGGTGAAGCCGAGGTGCGTCTTGGGGTCGGGGTAGAGTCGCTGCGCGCAAAGCTCGATGATGTTGCCGAGGCCTGTCTTGTGTCAGATGCCGAGGGCTCTGCTAGCCAGGGAGGGGTTCGACCGTACACTCTTCGGGCCCGTGTCGGCACCTCACTCCGTCATCTTGGTCCGTCGGGCTGGTCGGGGTTAGCGAGGCCGGAAAAGGGGGCCGGTCGTTATAACATACGTTCCGATGAAGGACAGCGTAAAGTTGACCTTGCCGTGGACTTTTTGCATGGCTGGTAGGACCAAATCGCGGAGGCAGTCCTTTGCGTCGGGGCATTTGCTCATGATGTGCGCCTCGAGCGGGACGAGGTCGTTGGTTGTTGCGGCTTGGTCGTGACTCGACGGTCTCGACGGGCTCGACGGTCTCGACGGGCTCGACGGGCCCGGGAGCACCAGTACCGGGCGGTGTGGCAGGTAGTACCAGCCGGCAAAGGCGAGCCAGGAGAGGAGGAGGAGCAGCCGCAGGGGGCTGAAGCCACGGCGGATTGGCGGCGGCATCGGAGCGTGTTTCTCGTCCATCACAGGGGTGTTGTTTCGACGCGCTCTGAGATGGCGGAGCCGTTATACCGATGGTTGGGGTGCCGGATTGATGGAAGCGCGGTTATATCGTGAGATCTGGTAGGTACAGAGAGTGGAGGAGGTCGGGAGGTCGGGCGGTCGGGTGGTGTTGCGACGCCCGAATGCGACCTGCTAAAGATAGCGTATGACGTGGGGCGCTAGCGTTGACGTTAGCTGCCGCTACAGAAATAAGACCCCTCCAGCCGCACGGAACCGGACCTGCAAACGGCTGCATTGCTCAAATCTACGCGGGGGGGATACCTAATCGAAGGAAAAAGGAAATCCCAAGCTCCAACCGAATGCTGTTGGCCTCAGAGTATCCAGCCGTCTTTCTTGTCACTATGCAGAGCCTTCTATTGTTGCCGTCCCCCGACCTCGTCCACCTCGTCGTCCTCGACTTCGTCTGAGGGCCACTGTGTTTAATTTCTGTAGCGTATACAGCACCAGAATTGGGCAGGTGCTGGCGTTCCTGGCCGCGCAATTAGCACTCTCCATCAAACCTGACCTGCACGGCCTGCCGTCCATTCGTTATTCATCCCTATATATGATGCCACGCTGCTTCTGAACAGCTGTCTTTCCCGGCCCGGTTTGCGTGATTGCGGGCGTGTGACGGCCGGGTTCTTTGTGAACAGGGCGACTTTAAAATCCAGGATCGAGAAGAGCCGGTCGCCCTCCCCGGCAGCCGGTCGAGTTTCGAGCATCAACCCTTGATATACTACGCCGTAGATGCCAGGATTCGAGATCCCACATCGAGACTCGGCGCATATTTTCCCGACGACAAAATGGCACACTCCCTGGATGGCTTTCTGCAGCCCCTGGCTATCGACACCCAAACGGTGCTCGAACTCTCCCGCGAGCTCGCCTCGACCTTCCGCAGTCTCTCTGCCGACTCTATGGATCAGTTCCTCCCGACCCCTATTTCCGAGTCCATTCTGCGACCTGCTGGGCATAACCACGGACGGTGAGCGGTCCCCCCGTCTCAGAACGGCCTGTGAATTCGGACTGACATGCCACAGATTTCTGGCGATAGACATGTGAGACACCAGCCACCATGAACTGCTCGAGGCCGCCTACTGATCCCCCGTCTAGTGGCGGGTCGAACCTGCGTGTTGGCTTCGTAGAGTTAGGCGAAGCTGAGTCGGTATCCGAAGCTAACGGCACCGGCCCCTCACACCGCCTGACCCGCCTCCTCGAGCAGTCGTGGCCTATCCAGGAGCATCTAAAGAACCAAAACTCGGAAAGCCTGTTCTCTTGGATAGGCGACCGGCTCGTCCAAGTCGTGCGGAGAGGCAGCGAAACTTTCGGGCTATCCCCTGACGACGAGCTCCCTATGGGAGTGACCTTCAGCTTTCCCATGCAACAAAAGTCACTCGCCGAGGCCGTCCTCATGCCCATGGGCAAGGGGTTCGCCGTCACCTCCAACTTGGATCTCGGTGGCCACCTCAGAGCCGGTTATGAGAAGCACCGGACACCAGATATTCCGCGCATCAGGATTGCAGCTATTGCGAACGATGCTGTGGCCACTCTTGTGTCGTTTGTCTACCAATTCTCCGCCAAGGCTCACCAAAAGGCCGCGTTGGGCCTGATCGTCGGCACTGGCTGCAATGCCACGCTGCCCCTGCCCCTGAGCAGTCTGCATCCGAGCAAACGCCCGGTTTCCATCAGCATTCTGCCTGGCCAGGAGGCTGCCGACGTCAAGATTGCTGTCAACACCGAGTTGAGCATCAAGGGGTCAGCGCCGCCGCTGCGGAAGCTTGGCCTTATTACCCGGTGGGATACGGAACTGGATCAGGCCGGTGAGCTTCCCGGCTTTCAGCCGCTTGAGTACATGACAGCTGGGCGCTACCTGGGCGAGCTGGCACGTCTCATTCTCGTCGACTACTATCAGACCGTCTTGGGGATGCCAGCGGCCCTGCCCGGAAAGCTGCACCAGAGATTTGGCCTGACGACAACCTTCATCAGCCATCTCTACCCCGAGAGCCCACTGGGGCCTCTTTTGCCTCAGCTGGAGCGCGAGTTTCCGCCAGAAGATCCTTCATTCCGCTGGACACCCGAGCTGGCCGACGCCCTGTACCACATCGCGAAGGCTATCGAGGAGCGAGCGGCGGGCATCATCGCTGCATCAACCGTCGGCCTTCTGCGCTGTGCCGGAGATATACCACCGCCGCTTGCCATGACAGAACTTGCTGTTGGCTACACCGGCGGGTGCATCCAACACTTTCACAGCTATCTGGCCGACACGCAGAGGTTCATAGACGATATCCTCACCCTCGAATTTGGTGGCCAAGCACCTGTGAAGGTTATCCTGAAGCCCTGCCATGATGGGGGGATTACTGGCGCGGGAATTCTGGTGCCAGCTGCTTTGGCGAGCCACAACACATAGACTTGGCAGCCAGACCGTGCAACACCATCAAAGATAGCAGTATTGACCGCCTTGATTTGGTGCAAGAAAAAAAGAGAAAGAACATGCGTTCTCAAGAAGCCCAATGGCAGCCTGCTTTGACCCGGTGGTCAGCTGACTTGTAAGATTCTCAACGCATAGTGAGTTCCTTGCCTTTTCCTGTCCGGCTCTACTTTCTTGTCTATCAACTAATACTCATCTTTTCGTGCGGATGTGCCAATCCTGTCCGAACCTGCGGACCCAACGCGTACGGGTCGAGACACGTGAAAGATGCTAATGGTAGACCTGTCTCGGGACACGTGCTCTGCGGCTTTGGGGATGTACATGAAGATTTATCATTTGTGAGAGGTCAAGCATGTTGGAAAGCCAGTTGTATTGCTGAAGGTCGTCAGCTGCTCAGCAGATGCGGCTCTGGCCGTCAAGATTTCCCGCGCCTGGCCCGGCTGCTGGGAAAGGCCTTGACCCATGGTCGACGATCCGTCGCAGGGTGAGATGGGAAGATGGGGGCCAGCATGCAATGCAACACGCTAACCCCACCCCGAAAATGTCGTGATGCATGTGCAAGCCGCTGCACACCGGAAGCTGGACCACCCCGATTGGCCCGGCCAGTTGCAAGGATCTGATGGCCCCCGGATTGCCCAGTATGGCTGTCAGCAGCGCGGACCGAGCACCGGAGGAGAGGTAAGGCACCAAGAGGAGACGCGTTCGGAGTCGGGAGGAGTCAGTCGGAGTCATCCGGCGAATGGGTGAATATAGAGAGTCTGCCGTCGCTTCGGTCTGCCCAGTCGAACCACTCCTTGTGCTGGAACGAACAATTGGCCAGGAGGCAAAACACCAACAATGGCAGGTCAAGATACAACCGCCCAGCCGGGCGACGATACAGGCCTCAACGTCGCCCTCGCAAACGAAACCGCCCCCCTCCTCCCGGCCGTCGAAGAGGCCGCGCCGAAGGAGCACAACCCCTTCCTAAGCGGTATAACCCCGACTCGCTTCCGCCTGCTCTTCGCCCAGATCACAGCCGCCTACTTCGTCGCCTGCTTCGACGGCACCATCATGGCCTCGAGCCACCCGGCCATCACCTCCTACTTTGGCCGCAGCAACTCGGCCTCGTGGCTGTCAACCTCTTTTTTGCTCACCGCGACCAGTTTCCAGCCTATTTTTGGGAGCCTCTCGGATGCCGTGGGCAGGAAGGCGCCGTATGTTGCCACGATGGGGGTGTTTGTTTTGGGCACGGTGTGGTGTGCCGTCGCGAGGAGTATGGAGGAGCTTGTTATTGCCAGAGCGGTGTGTGGGCTCGGCGCGGGGGGGATGATGGCGTTGGCGAGTATCATTGTTAGTGATGTGGTGCCGATCGAGTAAGTCTCCTTCTCTCTAAGACTGTGGGTGCTGGCTGACGAGGGTAGGATTCGAGGAGCGTATCAGTCGTACATGAACATCACGTACGGGGTGGGAGCAATGCTGGGTGCCGCGCTGGGGGGTGCCATGGCGGATTATCTGGGGTGGCGGTGGGAGTTTGGTGTCCAGGTGCCGCTGATGGCGGTGGCCCTTGTTGTTGCGGTGCTGGTGGTGCCGGATGATTTGGGCTTACAGGGCAAGGAGAAGCAGACGTTGCGCGAGGCCTTGCGGACGTTTGACTTGAAGGGGTCGATTCTGCTGTCGACCTCCGTGACGTTTCTCATCCTCGGCCTGGTAAGCTATGTTCATGCTACAAGCTACAACCACAGTGCTGACAAGCCAGAACCTCGGCGGAAACGTTCTGCCCTGGTCGCACCCGTTCGTCATCGCGTCGCTAGCTATCTTCGCCGTCCTGGCCCCCTTCTTCATCCTCGTAGAAACCAGCGCCTCCAAACCCATCATGCCTCTCCACCTCGTTCTCAAGGTCCCCTACAAGAACCTTGTATTTTCCAACCACATCGCCGCCTTCTTATCCACCGCAACCATATTTAACGTGTAAGTCCAGTCTTTCTCTGATCACCCGAAGCGCCCATCATAACTGTTTCAACCCACGGATTTCAGACCCCTATTCTTCCAAGGCGTCCTCCTCACAACGGCCACAACATCCGGCTTCCGCCTCATCTTTTCCTCAGGCATGGCTTCGGCCACCGGCGCGGCGACCGGCTTCTTAATCTCGTCCACACGCCGTCTAAAATGGCCGCTCGTGCTCGGCGCCTCGCTCTCCGTGGTCGGCATTCTCTGCCTGGCAGCCATGCAGCGTGGCTGGCCGGCCATCTGGTACATCCTTTGCCTGCTGCCCGGGGCCGCCGGGGGCGGGTTCCAGTTCCCGGGCACCTTCATGGCGGTGCTGTCAGTGTCGGAGCAGCGGGACCAGGCGGCCGTGACGAGCACGCTGATCCTGTGGCGCAGCCTGGGCCATGTCCTGGGCGTGGCGTGCAGCTCGCTGGTGGTGCAGAACGCGCTGTGGCACTATCTCGACTTGTTCGTCACGGGGCCCGAGAAGGAGGCCGTCGTTGGGACGGTGAGGAAGTCGGTCGAGGCCATCAGGGGGCTGCCTGATGTGTACCGGGAACAGGTGGTGCAGAGCTACGAGGCGGCACTGAGGGTGACGTTTTTGTGCTGCGCTGTGCTGGCTGTGGTCAACTTGCTGTTGGTGCTGCCGCTGAGGCTCCCGCGGTTAGGGAAAAGGCTGTGAGGTGTCAGGTTGGTGAGTCTAAAAAGAAAGCGGGTTTGTTCCTCCGGGTCGCCGGGAGGGGCTTGCTAAAAAGATATGGTGGGCATGCCATAATAATTATGTCGGCCGAGTACCTTGGAAGTTTGAATAGTACTGGGCTTGAGGTCTCTTTGTCCTTGAACCCTCCTTGCTAGCTACTACTCTATGGCACAGAGTAGCTGGTATCTTGGTTACTGTGATGATGGAAGAGTCGCCTGCGGTGTGGTGACCACTCACGAGTCATGGGGTTCTAGAAGTTGGTTGGTTGCCCGAGTGTGTATGTTTTACAATATGTACAGACTGAGACCTGGCCCTCCGTCCAGTAAAAGTGTGTATGTACAGACAAGACAGCAAGGAAAGAAAGTCTTCACTTACAGTACCACAACCGAGAAGGCATTACTTCAAGACAACAACAGCCCCGTCACACCGCCCATACCAAAAATAGCAGCGGCGGTCAGGAAGCTGGAGATGGACATCAGCGACAAGCCGCTGATGCCATGGCCCGACGTGCACCCGCCGGCCATCCGGGACCCAAACACAATCAGGAAGCCGCCCAAGACGGACCTCGCCGGCGAGACAGCCACCTCAGTCACGGGCCGCAGGGCGGGCACGGCTTGTGAGATGGCCCACGCACCGCCGACCAGCCCGGCAGAGAACAGCAAGTTCCCATACTTCCTCGCCCCCCACAGCCAGCCGCCGAGCTCCTCAAACGCCGACGAGGCACCCAGCAACGACCCGCGCAGCACAATCGACACGGCCTGCGCGGCCGCAATCGCCAGCCCCGCCACATAAGGCGGCAGCCCCCTCGCCTCTCCGGCGGCGGCCCGCGTGTACTTGACGGCAGCAGCAATAGCCAGCACCAACGCCGCCTCCAACCCAACCAGCAACCCGCCCCTCCTGACCCCAAGCGCTTCATACGCCGTCGCCGGCTCCTTCTTCTTCTCCTTGTCCTCGCTCCCATCTCTCTTCCCGTCCTTCTCGGCAGCAACAGGAACAGCAGCAGCGCCACGTGCTACCGCCCGCCTCCTCTCGATCCAACTCCACAGGACACCAGCCGCCACGGCACCGACAAAGGCGTATCGGCCGGACCGCACGCCGACACCCAGCTGGGCGAGCACGGTGCCCGGGCAGGCGCCCGAGATGGCCATCCCCGCGCCGAGGAGGGCGCCGCCGATGATGTTGCCGTCGTAGCGGGTGGGCAGCAGGCCGAGGGTGGAGGCCGCCCGGGGCGGCAGGGTGGTGAGGTGCAGGGCTTGGGAGGCTGTTACTACTAATCTATACGCGGCAAGAGGGTTAGTTTCATCGAGGGAAGCGAGGGTGGTGTGTGTGTGTGGCACGTTGACGTACGTGCTGCCGGCGGCGGCGGAGAGAAAGGTCTGGAGCATGGTGAAGTCGGTGAAGTTGAACTGGTGGAGGATGATGTCAGGGGCGTAGACGCCGGCGGTGGTGAGCGCGGCGCCCATGGCGGCGCCGGTGAGGATGTTGTCCATGTCCTTTTCTTTATTTCTTTCCCGGCTCGGTTTGAGGTTATACTACAGTGTCACGGCGCTGGATTTGCTGGTTGGATACGACGATGATCTTGATGACGACGAGGATTGATGGCGAGATGTGGGATGTTGGATGTTGGCAACTTTGACGACAGGGACAGGAACGCCACTCGGTGCCACCCTGGCCATCAGAACCTACCCACCGCGTTTCCTTTGTTCTTTATGTATGCTGTCCACGTTCCGGAGCGACGAGTCACGACTAGAGACGGCTCGGCGAAGATACGGCGGGGTGTGAGAAGTGGGACCTTGTCTGTCACCGGGACTGCCCGAGCAATGTTCGGCCACCAGTCGCGCGCAGGGGTGGCGTCAAATTGCCATTTTGGAAGCCGATTGCGAATCGGCCACGAGACGGTTGCGAATCATGGCTTGGGATTCGTGGGTAAGGGTTTGGTGGGGGTTCCATGGCATGACATGCTTCCATGCTTTCTTTGCTTGGTGCTTCTGCTACATGGATGCATAGTGTAGAATCAATTCCAGGTGGCCGGGTCCCCGATAACTATCCGTCCGGGGGTTGCATGGCTCGCATGGCCGGGCGGTAGGTAACAGAAAAGATGGGGCGGATGGAGTTTCTGGAATGACGTCGGGGGCTGCCGTGTTCGGCGTTTAGTGTTTAGTGTAGGCCCGCCTGGAAAGCCCGAGGTGATGGGATTTTGGGATTTGGGAGACTGAGGATGCTCTTTCGAGTCTTTCCAGGGCCCAAAAACATGGAACCGGCGACCACTGCCCCGGTGAGCCCGGGTCCCCAATCTCGGACACTTTTTGGCGAGACTTGTGGTCGGCGAAGTGAAGATCCATTTTTCCATTTCCCCATTTTCGGGGTCCTCCCGTCGCAGAGCCGAGACCCGGGGTCGAGTGGAGCCCTGGAACGGGGACCCGCAGAGCGGATCGACGACGGCCCATGATCCCGGTCGCGGCGGCTGTCGGTGAAGGTCGCCGAGCTGCAACCTGCAACCAGCCTGCTGCAACCAGCCTGCTGCAACCTGCAGGTGCGCGTGTGCGAGTCGGCGGGTACGGCGTGCCACGGCTCCGGGAGGGCGGCACGGCACGGCAGGGCTGAGCGGGTACCGTGGTACTCGCAGTCGCAGATAGCAGAGACCCGCCGGCGTCCGAAGTCGCCGACAGCATGGGAGCATGGGTACCTGATGTTGACATGCTCCCATTCTCAAGGGTCTCGGATACTGCCGGTCCCAGCCGCAGACACGAGGACGGGATTCCATCATCATGACAAGGCCAGAGGGCTCACACCACTTTCTCAATCACGTCGCGACGGAACCGACCGAGTCCCGCCATGCATTCATTCACCTTCTCCATGCTGCCGATGCCATACCATGATGCTTGCGTCGACCCCGCCACCCGGCCGCCTGCTGCTCCGGCGGCTCTCGGCCCTTGGCCCTCGCCGAAACCGTCCAGCCCGACTGTTATACCAACGCCTGCACTGCCGTCCATCATGCGGCGAATCGACGTCGGCGACTTCAGCTGCGCTCCCTGCCAGACGTCATGCAGTGCCTCAGCTCGGCCGTCCCACTCTCGGCTTTGCGTCACGAACCCCTTGGCCGCCAACATGTCACCGCACCAGCATATATGAAGCCAGCATGGCGTCCATGGCCCCAAACAAGCACTCGCAACTGTCCATCATCCCTCCCACCTTCACCATGGAACCCATCGTTCACGCCGTCTTCGAGCCGCAAACCTCCACTTGGCAGTACGTCGTCGCCGACCCCTCCACCAACGTGGCCGTCATCATCGACCCCGTCCTCGACTTTGACCAAGCCCGCAACACCGTGTCCACCCAGTCTGCCGATGCCCTGCTCGCCCTGGTAGAGGAAAAGGGGTACCTCGTCGACCGCCTGCTGGAGACCCACGTTCACGCGGACCATCTGACGGCTGCCAAGTATCTGCAGGACAGATTAGCCAAGAAAGGGCAAAGGCCAGAGGTCAGCATTGGAAAGCGGATTGGTGGCGTGCAAGAGCGGTTTGCGGAGCGCTACGGCATCGCCAGGGAAGAGTACGGAAGCGCGTTCGACAAGCTGTTCGACGACGACGAGGTCTTTCACGTCGGGGGGCTCGAGAGCAAGGCAGTGCACCTGCCCGGACACACGCCGGACCACATGGGATACTTGATTGGGAACAACATCTTCAGCGGCGACTCCATTTTCAACTCGGACGTCGGCTCCGCCCGCTGCGACTTTCCCGGCGGCAACGCCAAAGACCTGTCCGTCTCCTTCGTCCCCAACACCGTCCTCCCTCCACTGCCTAACATCCTCCAACCCACAGCTTCCAGACAGCCTCCAAACTCTTCACCCTCCCCCCGCACTTCAAGATCTACACCGGCCACGACTACCCGCCCAAGACGCCGCGCGCCGCGCCCCAGGCCGACTCCACCGTCGCCGAGCAGATGGCGCACAACAAGCACCTGAAGGCGGGCACCTCCGAGACCGACTTCGTCGCCTGGCGGGCGGAGCGGGACGCGGGGCTAGCCGAGCCCAAGCTTATCCACCAGGCCCTGCAGGTGAATATCCGCGCGGGGAGTTTGCCCCGGGACGGCCTCTTGCATGTTCCTGTCAAGGTTCAAGTTGCGGGAGATGCCTGGTGATTTGTTGTTGTGGACAGGGTGTGGGAGCTGTTACTGGGTAAGGTCAGGGAGGCGGAGCAGGAAGCAGTGTGCCTGGTTGAATTGGGGGCAATTTGTCACGGTGAACGAGAAATTAAAGCAGTGTCACCCATGCTGGCTGGATTTGCCAGATCTGGCCTTGCCGGAGAGGGTGTGACTTCATGTTGTTGGTGATGGCATCGATATGGCGGACAAGGCCGCATGACCAGATGGGGTCCATTCCCCCCCTCTTAAACGAGATGAGGTTCTCTCGCAAACCGCAACTATCGATGCACCGTGATCGCCTGCAGCAGCCGTGCCCCTGGCCCGCGTCGAGCAAACATGCCGAAGAGGCGGCACCACCCGCCGCCAACAGACGCGGCTTGAGGCTTGGCCATGCAAGTAAACGCCCGGAGTAACGTCGCAGCACACCATCACAGAAAGGGGGTCGGGGTCAGTCAGGAACAGGAATCAATTCTTCATTCATCATTCAACCCGTCATCTCTCTGCCGAACAGATCCTGCAGGAGCCCCATTACGCCACGCCTGTCTTCAAGTCCAGAAATGGCCAACATCCAACTTCCACCATTCCATCATCCATCACCCCATCACTCTCACCCCTTTCTTCTCCAACTCTCTCCCTGCATCCCGCACCGTGTGCGCACGCAGTAAGGACCGACGTGTCCCCTCTCTTCCCCCTTTCCAATGCATCGTGTAAAAAAGGAGTGACATGTACATACTCATCCCCATCCCCAGTTCAGTCCCCCGCCGAGTATATACCGGGTATCTTGAAAATGCCAACGCAATCATGAACAAACGCCTAATAGCGGCATAACACATTACCGAGTAAGGATTGTCGTGAAGTAACCATCGTAACCGTCTCTCTCTCCCCCCCCTATCTCTCCAAACCGAGCCAAAACCGGACCATTAAATGCGCACTTTTAACCCTCACTCATCATCCACACCATCTCAACAAATACTGAGAGGGAGGAGGAGCGTGAACCAAACCAATCCAGTCCAGTCCAAAAAAAGAAAAAGATCTAAAAAGAATAAAATCTTCAAAAGTGAACCCTCATCCCTGTCTGCGTTGTGGCCCCCTCCCTAAAGGAAGAAGAAAGCAACCGCCCCCACCAGACCCAGCAGGTTCGCCGCCCCCAAAGCCTGCACCGGTCGCCCCGCCGCGCCAAGCGCGATCGAGCTGGTCGGCACCCGCGAGGTTGTCGTCGCCGTCTTGAGGGTCGAGGTGCTGGAACTGGGCGGGGTGGTCGTCGAGGCGGAGGAGCTGCTGGACGACGGGGTTGATGTCTCCGCGGTGCTGCTGCTGCTGCTCGGGGTGGAGGACGTGGGTGTGGAGGTAGCCGGAGGCAGGGAGGTGGTGGACGGCGGCTGGGCAGTAGACGAGGTCGTGATGGGCACGGGGGCGGTGTCGGTGTTGACGGGCGCCTGGGAGCTGCTCTCGACGGTGGGCTGGCCGGTGACCTGGGTCTGCGGGGGCAGCTCGGAGCTCGAGACCTGCGACTGGGGCGGCTGGATGTTGCAGTAGCCCCAGAACTGCTCAAATGCCGGGTCGAGGTACTCGCGCAGCGTGAGCTTGAGGTCGGCCACGTGGTTGGCGATGCAGCCCATGCAGTTGTCGGACAGGTCGACAAAGGGCGAGCCGGCGTCGCAGAGGTCGGGCGTCAGGCCCACCCGCTGGGCTTCGAGGTACGCGTCGTTGCACGTGTCGTAGCAGATGGCCGGCACAATCGTGCCGTCGCGCTTCGCAAGGAGGTTGCGGGCGTAGTACTTGTGCGTTGCCGTTGTCGTTGTCGTCGCGGTCGGCGCCGGCGGGAAGTGGGTCAGGTCAGTCTGGGAGACCCAGTTGCCAGTGGTGATGGTTGTCTTCTTGCCGTCGATCTTGGTGACAACCTCGTGGGCCGCGAAGATGTCGTAGCTCAGGCCGAACGCATTGGGGTTGAGGTTGAAGTAGCCGTCCGTCGGAGGATAGTAGCTGGTCTGGTTCTCGGGCCAGTTCACGAGCGGGAAATATGGCGAGGGAATGCAGTATCTGGGGTCGCATAAAAAGTCGCTGCTGGGCGCCTCGGCCCAGAAGTTGCAGCCGGCAGGCTTGGGTTGGTTGCAGACGAACCCAGGGTTGCAGCCCCAGAGCTGGTTTTTGGACGTTTTGGTGCCCGGGCTTGCGGCCGAGTTCGTCGGAGCTGGGCAGACGCTGATATCCCGCGTCACAGTCGGGCCGGCGACGGTCACGGTAACGGGAGGGAGAGTGGCTGTCCTCGTCTGCGTGACCGTCGGCCCGGGAATGATGGACGTGATAACTTGGCCATCCTTGGTGGTAGTGACGGTGATCGGGGGGAGGACGGTGGTGAAGACGTCGGTAACCGTCGAAGCGGGCAGCGTGGTGAGCTGCGTGACGGTGTCGGTGACGGTGTTGGTGAGCTCCTTCACCGTCGTGTAGGTGCTGACGGTGGTAAAGGTCGACACAGTCGTCGAGGTAACGAATTCAGTCGCGGTCGTGAAGATGGTCGTGCTGTTGGTCACCGTCACAGGATAGCTCGTGATATACGTCGACACTTCGGTCACGGTTGTAGTGTTCGTCAGCGTGGTGGGCACGAGCTCGGTGGTCGTGACAACGTCAGTCAGAGTCGTCGGCACGAGCACAGTGGTCGGGACCGCAGTGGTCTGCGTGGCAGTGTCGGTGACTCTGTCGGTGACTCTGTCCGTGACCGTGTCGGTAACCCTGTCAGTGACCCTGTCCGTGACCCTGTCCGTGACCGTGTCGGTGACTGTGTTGTTGACCTCCCTCACCGTTGTATAGGTGCTGACGGTGGTGAACGTGGACACGGTCGTCGAGGTAGTGAACTCTGTTGTAGTCGTGAAGATAGTCGTGCTGTTGGTCACTGTCACTGGATAGCTTGTGACGTAGGTAGACACTTCGGTCACAGTTGTAGTGTTTGTCAGTGTGGTAGGCACGAGCTCGGTGGTTGTGACGACATCAATCTCCGTCGTCGGCACGACGACAGTGGTCGGAATCGTGGTAGGAACAATCGTCACAAAGGTGGTGATCTATCAGGTCAGTCGGGGACGGCTCGAGGTTGGAGCATCGAGGAACGTACATAGGTTGACAAGACGGTGTCTGTTGTCGTTGTCGTCTCCCACTTGGTGGTCGTGCTGACCTCGCATTCTTCGGGATATCCTTTGCAAACCGTCGTGGTCACGTTGACCGGGTAGGACTGCGAGAGTTAGCTGGGCACGTCCATGCCAATGATGGAGAAGCTTACTGTTGTGTAAGTTGAGAACTGTGTTGTGGTCAAGAACTCGGTGTTCCTGTTCTTGTCAGCACGCTAAAGTGGCAATGGGCCCGCGAGCACTTACTCCTGAGTGACGGTGGCCGTGGCGGTTTCGGTGTTGACGATGGTTGCCGTGGCGGTCTCAGTGTTGACGATTGTTGCCGTGGCGGTCTCTGTATCGACGACTGTCGCCGTAGCTGTCTCGGTGTCGACGACAGTCGCCGTGGCCGTGGCCGTGGCCGTCACTGTCACTGTGGATGGGGGCAGGGTCGCTGTCACCGTCACCGTGGAGGCAGAGGCAGAGACGGTCACCGTCACAGGGGGGAGACTGGCATTGTCAGCCAAACTCAATGCTTCGATCCTCAACGTAAACTTACGTGCGTGTCTTGGTCTCTGTCTCGGTGCATGTCGTGGTCACAGTCCTTACGATCGGCGAAGCGGTCTTGGTCACAGTCACCGTGGCCGTGGCCGTGGCCGAGGCGGTCTTGGTCACGGTCGACTTCGGACATCCCCAACACAAAGGGTCGTAGCTGTCGTCATTTGTCCTCCTATCCAGGGGGTCCTCGGCGGCAAAGGCAAGGTGAGCGAGGGACAGGGCCCCAAGGCCCTGCACTAGCTTCGTGAGAAGCATTGTTTCCTACTCCAAGCCAGACACGACAGAGCGAGCAAGCGAGCGAGCAGTGAAGCAGTCAGAGGGCAGCGAGCGTGAGGGCAGCGAGCGGAGGGGGTGAGGGTTGGGGAGAAGGCGGGAGAGGGTTGTGGCGCCTCCTCAGCATATAAAGCAGCTCCGAGCGGAAATGAACCAGATGCACGAAAGCTTGGCAGGCAGCGATATCACAGCCTGACAAGCAAACACTGGCCGGGGACTGCAGAGTCGAGGTGTTGAGCCGATGGCGACAGGAGGTTCCCGTTGCTCTCTTTGTGCTTCGGCGCGTTGACAGAGCTTCAGCCTCGCAGCAAAGCCCGCCGAGGAGGAACAGAGAGCATCTGCTGTGTAGTGAGGACAAAGGGAGTTGGAGAGCCCAGAAACCCCCAGATCCCGAGAAAACACACATGTCTGCAGGAATTCGCGCGACGGGGAGGGTGCCGGGCATCGAGGCACACCTCGCCTGCCCTATCACGGTAAGGTCCAGTTGCCAGGGTGCATGGGAGCTCTACCCCTGTCCGTGGGGACACTTCACCCACCCACCACGCACCGCCGCATCACACTCATCCGTGAGACGGGAAGCCAATAACGTGGGGTGTTTCCCTCCGCCCGCCACAGCCCCGAGCACTCAGGGCACCACGAGCTGTGGTGCCACCTCACGGCTCCCCTCGTAAGGCTCATCTCACGCCAAGCCGATGGACGGCTTTACATGGAGAATGGCTGTGAAGGTGCTCGCTCTGCGAGCCCTGAGGGGGCTCCAGTGTGTCGTTGGGAAATGCCGCGTGGCCGCGAGGGGTCGGCAGGCGTCAGCAGAGTTGACTCCGCGCAGCAACGAGAGAGAGAGTGCCGCCTCCCAGCGACTCTCTTGGGGACTTGAACGTTGCATCCTGCTCGGCCAGGCTGGTGAGTGGACAGGGAGCGAAGACCGGGCTGGGAAGCGGAAAGGTTGCTGACTGGTCCGTCAAGCCCGAGAGGCTGAGTGGCCGGTGACTGTCCCAGGGTCCATCAGCCCCTCCCCAGATCATCCGCGCAGACCCGGCCGAGCGTCTCCCAACCGGGAGCCGAGTTGAGCCACACAGCACCACACCGCATCTGTTGGAGTGAGAGCCTGAGCCCGAGCCTGGTTCGAGTGGTTCCCCCGCACCAAGCGCGCCCAGAACACGGCAGAGGCCGCCCGCCGGTCAAAATCGATAAATAAACGAACCCGGGGTTCCTGGAGAATAAACAAGTCCCATGCCACAGCGCTGCTGTGGGATGGACGTGTCGCAGTCGTTTATTATTAGCCGTCCAGACAGGCAGACTCACGGCAGTGGTGCCTTGCAGGGCAGACTGCTGCCAACAGCACTCGCTTGCGGGCGATGAAATTGCTGAGGAGCCAATTGCATGCCAAAGGACGAGCAAGTCAGGACGGCACTCTCGCAGCCACAGACTGATGAGCCGTGACGTGGCTCGACACCCCGTGGACGGATGGATGGACACATTGGACAGGCCACAGCAGGAGGGGACGAGTGGTTGGCCCTCGGCGCAGTGGCTCAGGGTCTCCCGTGTCTGCAGCTGTTCGGGCCTTTGTGCCGGGTCGTCCGAAAAACCGGGTGTGCTGGTGTGAAAAATCGAGGCGTCGACCGGGAGGAAGGGCTTTCGGGGTCGAAGACGCGAGAAGAAAAAAGCCAAGGGCCAAGCAGAGAGAGCCCAGCGGGCCAGGCAAGGGCCAGGCAGGCGGTCGGGTGGTCGGGAGCCTGGGTCGCGGGAAGCTCTCCCTGTCTGGAAGGAGCCTGGGCCGCTGACGATCATTGATTGGGTGATCGGCCTGTCGCTTTCCGGTTGCGGGCTAGCCTGCAGGGCGGGCGATGGCGCAAAGAGACCCATCCCGGCGGCCCCTGTCCCCTGTCACGAGCGGGGCTGCCCCAGTGCAACCGTTTGCTTGCCCCGCTCGAGCTCGGGGAGCTTGGGGCCTGGCGAGCCCTGGGCCCCTGGCTCTCCTGGGTTGGGGTCGTCCCGAGCAACAAACCCACTTGGCACCTTCGTCAACAGTCAGGATGCATCGACTTTTTGCAGTAGCAATTGGAACCTGCGGGGATCGGGGTGGTGGGAGTGAGCACTAGCGGTAGCATTGGATGCTTGGAACCTGGCAAATGTCTTCTTTTTACGAGCCCGCCAATTTCCTTTGGCAGCAAACAAAGAGGCAATCATCAATCGCCCACGCAGGGAATCATCGCCGACCCCGGAACAACCATCTCCATCCTCCCACTTGCCACCCCCACCACGATCACCACCACCTCGAGCATCCATCCGGCCCTGCGGCGGCTATTCTGAATATTGGGATACGGGAATCGGAAGCGCCAGCAACCCAGGCCGGAGCGACGATTCCCGGCAGCTCGCCGCATCTGGCCATCTCGACGGCAAGGCGGGTGTGATACGGTGCTGCGGGCAGCGTCGCATTCGTCCATGAATGACGAATCACCAACCATGCGTAGAATGCAACGCACGAGCGCCAATCGCCCTGCGCTGGATACGCAACCCGCGCCACGTCCCGTCGAGTGAGACAGAGCAGAGCGCAAGAAGGGACCCGGGAACACATGTCAACCGTCAGCCGCAATTCTGGTGGTGAGGATGGTTGATTGCATGCCCGGCATCCCCTGGCGACGATCATGGACCCGGTGCGCAGTGCGCGCAAGGCTGGACTTGGCCGTGGGACGACTGCCTCGTCTTATTAGCCGGGACTTCATCCCATCTCGACGCTGCCTTTTCGGGAGACCGACACACTCTACAGAGTATTACTGCGGACTCTACTCCGTACACAGCCCTGTCTAGTTCTTGTGTAGTATGGCTTTTCTGTTGACGTTGGAGTCGACCATGCCGGCCTCGGTTCAACACCAAGCCGCGGCGTGCTCCATTGACAGCCTATCCAAAGGGCAGCGCCACCCGCTTTACGTTGGTCATTGAGATCTGCACCGCACACACCGGGCAAGTGTCCGACTCTCCGTCTTCGACAAACAAAGCGGCAAGCGACAATGGTCTGGACACGGGATGAATCGCCCCTCGTGTTGGTGCGACACAGCATAAATGCCACGTTGTATGACGGCGATGGGGCGTGATCCTCAGCATCTCGCGGTCGGCTTCCACCATGGACCGGGACCTCACGCAGCCGATTATCGGTCTCCAGCGAGTCCCTTCGTGAAGGTTGTTTCTGGTGTTTACTGGACTGCGTCTAGAACAACTGCCGACCTTGAGCATCTAGGCCTGGACCCGACGAAGCACGCTCACTTGGATCTCTATCCTGTCTTGCCTTTCATCCATCAGCAACAGCTCTTGGCCGAGTTGCGAATGATGCATGTTCGATTCCAACTCTGGCTTGCTCGCGGTTGCTCTGATTTGTCTTTCCGCTGTGTATTTCCCCAGCCTCAGCGAGTGCATCGTGCTCCCTCGGTCGCTTTGTCCTGTCTGGCGTCGGAGCCCAACCCAACTGTGGCGGTGATGGGCTGGTTCCAACCAACAAGCCGCCCTCTGCAGCCCCCTTGTAGCTCAGCGGCCAAGAGGAGCGCCGCCTCACCCACCCAATGGGATCTGGCCAGTCGCAGCAACGGTGGCTGACAGGGAAGCTCAAGCAGGGGATCGCCATTGGCCTGGCTCCCTACGGGGTCCTGAGTGTGTCTTGGCTCCGATCAGCCCGATTCCCCTTCGGTTCCCTCGCTGGCTCCCAGTGGGTGGGCTGTGCTGTGTGAGAGCACCCCACGGTGCTGAAGCATGGGTCTGTCGAGGGTTTTGTTCGGTCCTGCGCCGAGACCTGCTTGGTTGCTTTCACACGCTTCCATGCCATGTGTTTGCTCGCCTCGCCGGCCCGTGAGTCTTTCTTTGTGGATTGTTGCGGTTTCTCCGACTCTTCTCTCCGGGCATTCCCAGGACGCTCCCAGGGCGACGGGCTTCTTCAGACACGGCCGCCTTGTCCGGAGTAGCGTGATCTTGCAGACTGCGTGAACATATGCTGTCCCCGCGCCGTTGCTGAGATTTAACCCGTGTCGTTCTGTCCTTCGTTTTCGTGGCCAAACCCGCCATGGTCGGGCCGGGCCTCCTCGCCGTTGTGACGGCCGCGGCCTCGCTGGTCCTCGGCGAGGCAGTCTGGCAGGCGAACCAGCTCAACACAAGGATATGCCAATGGCAGCAACTTCGAGGTAAGCCGCGCCGCCGATGTCTCGTGCCCGTCTTCCCTCTCTAACATTTCCCAGCTGCTGTCCTCCACGACACGGTCTACCTGGACGGCGGGAAACTCTTTTGGCAACCGGGCTTTGCCGATGGCTCTGCCGGATCGGCCGTGAGCGACAGTGAGTATCAGCCTTGGGTTCTCCAGCCCGCCGATGGGATGGATGCTGATCCCCTTTGACAGACAACCGGCTGGGCCTGATTTACACGCTCAACTTTACCACCCCGTTCAACACCACCCAGAACATCTCGGCCATCCTGGGCACTCTGAGCACCGGCGGCGGAGACACCAATAACCGGGCTCCGAACTACGAAGACGGCGCCCTACTTGCCAACAGTGCCGAGTTCTTCCTCTTTGGCGGCCTGCTGTCGCGGTCGGCATCCGTCTCGGACCCGCCAGGAGATTCGGTCCTGTGCTATGAAAAGTATGCGTATGGCGCCGCCAGGGCCTTCGACTCGAGCTTTCTCGACAAGCCCCTCGGCGCCAACACAACCCGCTACGTCACCTACGGCGCAGCCGCCAACGCGCCGTCCGAGAACCTGGCATGGTACTTCTCGGGCCTGCGCGCCCACAATGGGGGTAACATCTACACCCCGCAGAGTGCCAACGTGAGCACGGTGGCCGTCGACGTGTCGAACACGCTCATCACGCTGGACATGGCTGTGCAGCGGAAGGAGACGTTTACAAACGACACCCTGCCCCGGGAAATCCACGGTCGAGCGAATCCGGAGCTGGTCTGGGTTCCCGTGGGCAAGCGCGGCATCCTTGTGGCCCTCGGCGGTGTCGTGTATCCCGACTTTGTCAACGCCACCACTGAAACGTCCAGCAATGCAACAGCCAGTGTGAGTGTGCCCGGCCGTGTCTGTTCCGTTGTGTTGCTAATGCGGAGCAGCAATTGCAAAGCCCCGAGTTCATGTCCACCATCGACATCTACGACGTGGCAAGCAGCAAGTGGTATCGCCAGAAGACCACGGGCGGCCCCGGCCAACTTACGCGCGGCTGCGCCGTTGTTGCCCCCGCGCAGGATGGCTCGAGCTTCAACATCTACTACTACGGCGGCTACGACGGTCTGCACCAGTCGCAGGCCTTCAGCGATGATGTCTGGGTCCTGTCGCTGCCGTCCTTTACGTGGGTCAAGCTCGCGTCCAGCACCGTCGAAGGCCGCGCCGGCCACAAGTGCGTCATGCCGTACCCGGACCAAATGCTGGTCATCGGAGGATATCCGAGTCTCCAGGGCGCCAATACCGTTGTGTGTCTCCAGGAAACCATCCGCGTGTTCAACCTCTCGACTGGGAAATGGCTTGATCGATACGACCCCGCCATCTACGCCAACTACACGGTCCCCAGCGCGGTCCACGACAAGATCGGCGGGTCCGGTACCGGCGGCGCCACGGCGACGACTCCGAGTCCCTCCTGGGGCGCAACCGAGCTCGCCGGCATCTTTGCTGCGCAGTATCCCATGACCAAGATCACGACCTACTATCCGTATGCCTCGGTCGCGCCGACGAACAACACGAACCCGAACGCGCCCGTCCCCACGGTCGAGAACCAAGGAGGCGGTCTCCCCTCGTACCTCCCGCCCGTTCTGGGAGTGGTACTCGGCTTAGTCTTCCTGACCATGGCCGCCGTGCTGATCCTCCTCTGGCGGCGCCGCAGGCTCCTGCAGCGCGGCGGCGGCACCATGAGCGAGGCTGGGACCGAAGATACCAATGGCAACCGCATCACGTCCTGGCTCCGCGGCCAAACCAGCGAGCCCAAGACGCTGACGACCGCCACCGCGTCTGACTACTCCCCCGTGGCCTCGACAACCGATGAAGAGGTGTTCGTGCCGCCACAGTCCATCGCCGAGATGATGAACACCGAAGTCCAGCTCCCAGTCGAGTTACCCGGTACGCACTCCTCTCACCTTTCCCATCCAACCTCCCCAGCCAGCAGCACAAACTAACCCCACCCCCATAGACACCTCCCCGCCGGCCGAACTGCACTCCACCACCCTCACCCCCTCGGCGTCCCCTACTCCCGCCTCGTTGAACAACCCGACACTCTACCCAACAACCCACCAAACCGACCACGCCAACCCCACCCCCCCGCCAGCGGCAGGACGAGCCTTTGGCCCGACCCCGCCACCGATCCCGCCAGACGAGA